>WBZN01001126.1_pt1 | contig 16917 bp, 12 predicted proteins | sample 5204281 | NCBI WGS metagenome assembly WBZN01 (sample SAMN12344347, study PRJNA552823) | activated sludge metagenome | biome: Activated sludge suspended growth; feature: Nitrification reactor; material: Wastewater; isolation source: activated sludge from nitrification reactor of wastewater...
CGTGAACACCAGCTTGCGGGTAAACGGATAGCTGCGTGCGACCGCGCCTTCCGACCCGGGCACGCCCGTGAGATCCCGGGACCAGCTGCCCACGATCACGCGCAACACGCTGCCCAGGCGTCTTGAGCGATGCCGCGTCGAGCGGCCGCAGGTTGACGACGCCGGCCGCGCCGTTGTCGACGGCGGGATCGAAGCCACTGCGGTTCACATAGCCGCACTTGAACACCCGGTGTAGCAGGCGCGCGCTGACATCGGCACGCGGCACGCGGGTGAGTTCCCAGAAGCGCGCGTTGCCGCTGACGTCGACGAGGTCCGCATACGACGCCATGAACGTCGACTGGCCTTCGGACCAGGCCGTGGCTTGCGCCATGTCATCGCTGCAGAGTTCAAATGCGGGTGCGCCCGGGGCAGCGCCGGCGAGATCCGAGTTCTTCAGGTGCCGGGTCGCGACCGTGCCGGTGACGCCGGGGGGCGGCGACTCCGCGTAGAAGCCGGCAGGGGTACGGGGCACGCCTGCGTAGGCCTTCTGGGCGGTCGCGAGGTCCGCGGCCTGCTGCGTCGTGTTAGGTGAGGAGGGCGCCGCGCTGCTGGCGCCGCCGGAAGAACCACCGCCGCAACCGTTGAGGTAAATGATGATGGCAACCAGCAACAGCATGGTCGACAGGCGACGCAGCGCATTTGCGTTGACCGGGCTGCGGCTCCCGGCGCTCGTCCTGGCAATCGCCCTGCCAGCGGGCGACGCCGGGGCTCGGCGAACGGAGTTGTCGGCTGTGATTCGCATGGTGCCTGAGGGTTATCGGCACCCGCCACGGCCGCTTGAAGGCGGGCCGCGCTCGATTCATGCCATTGAACTTAATGCCGACGCAGGGCAGCCCGGTTCGGCAACAGGGCGATCAGCGCCACGATGGCGGCCAGCAAGGCCCCGGTGGCGGCATAACGGCTGAACTCGAGACTTCCCTGGGCAACCGGCTTGTCGAGATAGTCGCCTAGCACCGCGCCCAGCGGCCTTGTTAGCACGAACGCCGACCAGAAGAGCAGCGTGCGCGACACGGACGTCAGCCAGTATGCGGCCAGCACCACGGCGAGCAGGCCGCCGAAAATCGCGGCGGCGCCTAGGTATCCCTGGGCCAGCGTGTCGGCGGTCCAGTCTCCCAGCGCCGTGCCTAGCGTCTGCGACAACATGATGGCGACCCAGTAGAACGCCTCGGCCGTCGGCGTGTAAACAGAGCGCACGTCCAGCGTGCCTGTGGAGCGCAGCCACGCGAGCATCACGAGACCTAACAAAGCGCCGAGCAATGCGGACCCGCCCGGATAACCGATGCCGAGGGAGCGGTCGGCGAAGTCGGCAAGGGTGGTGCCCACCGTGGTCGACGCGATGATGGTCAGCCAGTAGAGGGGCGCATGGAAGCCCCGGGCCAAAATCTGCAGCGCAATCGCGCCCACGAAGGCGGTCATGAAGATCGCCGTGCCGACCAGGTAGCCCAGGTCCATCGACATCGACACCGCATCGCCGCCGGTCTCGCCGAGCGTGGTGGCGAGGATCTTGATGATCCAGAACCCGAGCGTGATCTCCGGGACCTTGCTGCGGGCAGCGTTCAATTCGGCGCGACCGAGTCCAGGAATTGCTGCAGAGAGTCGCGGCCGTCACGCCATATCGAATATGGCAGCGTGGCCCTGGCCGCATCGAACGAGGCGCTCAACTGCCTGCTGCTGGCGAGGTACCGCAGCGTCGCGATGTCGGTTTCAAAGGCGAGCGTCGTCACCTGGTCGACCGGCGGGCGCAGCAACCGCTCGCCCTGTGCGAATTCCGGCGGCAGCTGGGCGGATGCTGCGCTCAGGTGGATGTCGCGGCCATCCGCCACGAGCGTGAGCGCCGTGGCGGCATCGTCGTCGCCCGCGCCCACCCGTGTGTCGATGGTCGACCAGCGATGAGCTAACAAGACCAGCTGTCGCCTGCCCATCAGGTCGCGTTCCGCGGCGACCAGGGTCACGTAGTCGCGCGCGTTTGCGGCGATGTCGCGCCGCTCGCGCGCCAGGATCAGCGGCGCATCGACCACGGACAGCGTGATGCCCGTGCGCTCGTCGAGGAACTGGGTCGCTTCGCGCGGCGGGGGCGCCGCGCAGGCGCTGACGAGTGTCAGCAGCAGGGCCTGGCAGAGGAGGCGGATTGGTCGCAGCGTGTGCACATCAAAAGCCAAAGCGATAACCGATGCCGAAATAATAGCGCTTGGTCTTTTCTTCGTCCGCGGGCAACGTGCGTTGTCCGATCTCGGCGCCGCCCTCGAGTTCGAACCAGGAATTGCCGCGCTGGTAGTCGATGCGCAGCGTCGGCAGCACCAGCGTTTCCGACAGCACGTCCAGCGTGCCGCCGGTACCGGCGCCCGTGCGCCGGTCGATGCGGACGCGCGGCCCGATGCGCCAGTCGCCGAAGATCGGCAGGCGCGCGCCGAGTCCCAGGGATTCGATGGTCTGGGTCGGAGAATTCTGGTAACGCAGGCTGACGACCCACATGTCGGACGAGCGCAGGAGGCTGTTGCCGCTCAGCTGGACCTGCAGCGTCTTGTCGAAGGGCTGCTCGGGCAGCGCCGCCACGCCGCCCGAAGCGGGCGAGGCGCCGGTGCGATAGGCAAAGGCATCGAAGCTCAGTTCGAAGCGCTCGCCGAGCGGCTTGCCGAGCGACAGCGACAGGAGGTCGGACTGCGGCGTGCGGTCCTGCGCCAGCTGTTCGATCTCGCTGGGACTGAACAGACCCAGCAATTCGCGCAGGGTTGCCACTGGCTGACCGATCAGCGCATTGCGCGTGGTCAGCACCGGCGCGCGCCGGTGGTCGAGGTTGGCGCTCAGGGTCCAGTGCGCGGGCAGCTGCAGATTGCCTAACAAAATGACGCTGTTGAGCGCCTGGTAGTGGATGTCATAGTCCACCATGCCCACCAGCGTGCGGCCCGGCACGAAGTAACGGCCTTCCAGGCCGACGGCCAGGCGATCGACCTCGCCACCGTTGCGCTGTGACACCGCGAAGACGCTGTAGTCCCACTTGTCGTTGTACGGGCCAAACTCGGCGGCGAGCCCCAGGAACTGCCGTTCCGTGCCCAGGCTTTCGCGGGTCGACTCGACAGGAAAGCCGGCCGCCGCGCTGACATTGACATGGGGGCGCCATTGGTAGCTGCCGAACAGGCCGTCGAACGTGCCTAACAAACCGCCGCTGCTGCGCGACTGGCGGCCGGCGCGGAAGTCGAGCCCGCGCTCGCGCTGGTTGATCTCGACATAGGCCGAACTGACGCGCACCTGGTCGCCCGGGCCATTGGTCAGCAGGTCTTTGGCATAGCCGCCCGAGAAGCGCGCGATGATGTCGTAGGTGTCGCCGCGATGACGGGCGAGCAGGTCGCCATCCGTGTAGACGCCGTTCTGGCTCTGCTGGTTGGTGGTCTCGCCGAGCGTCGTGAGCTCGGCGCGTTCCCAGCGATAGAACTGGGTCAGGCCGCCGTCGATGCGCCAGGCCTTGTCGAGGTCGCCGTCGCTGCCGCTCAGCGTGCCGTTGCGCCCGGTGCGACCGGCGCTGGCCAGCAGGCGCAGGCGCTGGCGGATCCGGCTCGCGGCTTCGCCCTGCGGATAGCGGCGCAGGTATTCGGTGTACTCGGCCTTGGCATGCGCGAGCTGCCCCGAGCGCTCGCGCACCAGGCCGAGCATTTCCTGCGCCCGGGCCCGTTGCGGGAATTCCGGCTGGCGCGTGAGCTTGGTCAGAAGTTCGACGGCCTTCGCGTAGTCTTTGCGGCTGGTGGCCACGCGCGCTGCGTCCATCAGCTCCGCGCGCTCCTTCGCTGGCAGCGGCGCGTCGACAACCGTGGCCGGTCCGACTTCCGGGGGCACGGCCACTGCGTCGCCCTGCACGGGCGCTTCATCGTCGATCGCGAGCCAGGCGCGCGGGTATTTCACCTGCGCCGAGGCTAACAAGCGCTCCGCATCGCGGCGCGCCGAAATCGGTCCGACACGCAGGCGGTACCAGACGCGACCCTCGAGCTCGACGGTCGAGATGCGCACCGGCATGCCCATGGTCTTGCTGGCCGCTTCCAGGTCGGCATCGGAGAACCTGGCGGTCTCGGACTGAAGGTTGATCGCATAGCCGCTGGTTGCATCGGCGTTTTCATTGACGGTGATGCGGCCGCGCGGTCCCGGGAACACGTCCAGCAACCGGATGCGGATGCCACGCGCGTTGGTCGCGGGCGCCAGCACGAAGTGCTGGTTGTTGGTCCAGGTGACCTGCAGCTCGTAGTTGCCCGGCGCGATTTCCTCGAGACGCGCAGACTTGACCAGCGTGCTCAGCCCCGTGAGCAGCGGGCGTTCCGTCATGCGCGAACCCGCGCCGCAGTCGACGCCCGGGCGCAGGCGCACCGTGACGCTCGGGCCGAAGTCGAGCGGCGCGTGGCTCGTGTAGAGGATCGAACAGCGGAACTGCACGTAGATGTTGACGTTGCGCTCGCCATCGCTGGCGTCGAAGGTGTCGATCAAACGGTCGCTCGACTGCGCCAGTGCCGCCAGCGGCGCGAGCGACAACAAGGCGACAGCTAACAGTCGACGATGCATGCGATCTGGTCCCGTGCGCCCTAGTTGAAGGTGCGGTTGGTGACCCGGTGCTGGGGTCCGTTGCGGCGCGTGGCGATCGTCGTCAGCGCGGAACTGCTGTAGATGTGACAGGCGCCCGAGCAGTTGCGCAACTCGCTGACCGTGTACTTGGTGGTCGGGTTGTTGTACTTGGTGTGCGGTCCGCTCGTGTAGTTCGACGCATGGCAGCCCGCGCAGGAGTTCGCGTAGGCCGGCGTGCGCCACGGGATCGTGTCAGCGCTGGTCGTATGGCAGGACTTGCAGGTCAGCAGCACGGTGTGATCACCTGGATAGTTCGCCGACGTGTGCTTGAAGGAAATCGGCGACCAGGCGGTCGTCGTATGGCAGACGTTGCACTCGCGCGTCGTGGTCCAGTGCGTCGGGCCCTTGCCGGTGGCGGCCGTGCCGTTATGGCAGTTCGAACATCCGCCGATGATTCCGGCATGGCTGAAGCGCGCCGGTTTCCAGGCCACGGTGGTGTGGCAGCTGTCGCATTCGGCCGTGGTGGGCACGTGCGTGGTCGGCTTGCCGGTCGAACGCACGCCGTTGTGGCAACTGCTGCAGGTGCCGGGTGTGACGCCCGCATGATCGAAGCGCGCCGGCGTCCACGCCGTCGTGACATGGCAGGTGTCGCAGGTGTCGGCGCTCGGGATGTGGTTGACCCCCTTGCCGGTGGCCACGGTGCCGTTATGGCAGGACACGCAGGTGCCTAACACCTGCGTGTGGTCGACGCGCACGACCGGTTTCCAGACCGTGGTGTTGTGGCAGGTCTCGCAGTTCGCGGATGTGCTGATGTGCGTGGTGTTCTTGCCGGTCGCGCGCACGCCGTTGTGGCAGGTCGCGCAGCCGGTCGTGACACCGGTGTGATCGAAACGCGCCGGGCGCCAGGCCGCCGTGACATGGCAGCTGTCACAGGTGTCGGCGCTCGGGATGTGGTTTGGGCCCTTGCCGGTGGCCTTGGTGCCGTTGTGGCAGGAGAAACAGGTGCCGAGCACCTGCGTATGGTCGACGCGCAGCGCCGGGCGCCAGGCCACGACCGTGTGGCAGGCCTCGCAGGTCGTGCTGCTCGAGATGTGCGCAAGGCTCTTGCCAGTCGCGTTCGTGCCGTTGTGGCAACTGACGCAGTTGCCGGTGATGCCGTTGTGGCTGAAGTTCGCCGGGCGCCATGCAACTGTCGTGTGGCAGGTCTGGCAGTTGTTGTCTGCCGTCGGGTGGTTCGGCACCTTGCCGGTCGCGATCGTGCCGTTGTGACAGGAGAAGCAGGTGCCTAACACTTGCGAATGGTCGACGCGCGTGGCGGGTTTCCACGCAACCACCGAATGGCAGGACTCGCAGCTGTTGCTGCTGGTGATGTGCGTGAGGTTCTTGCCGGTGGCCTGCGTGCCGTTGTGACAGGTGACGCAACTGCCGGTCACGCCATTGTGGCTGAAGTTCGCGGGCAGCCAGCCGGATGTCGAGTGGCAGGTCTGGCAGTTGTTGTCAGACGTGATGTGATTGAGCGTCTTGCCAGTCGCTATCGTGCCGTTGTGGCAGGAGAAACAGGTGCCCAGCACCTGGGTGTGGTCGACGCGCAGCGTCGGCTTCCAGGCGACGACCGTGTGGCAGGACTCGCAACTGTTGCTGGTGGCGATGTGCGTGACGTTCTTGCCGGTGGAGCGCACGCCGTCATGGCAGCTCGCGCAATTGCCGGTGACGCCATTGTGATTGAAGTTGGCTGGCTTCCAGGCAATGGTCGTGTGGCAGGTCTGGCAGTTGTTGTCGGACGTGATGTGCGTCGGGATCTTGCCGGTCGCGATGGCGCCGTTATGGCAGGCGAAGCAGGTGCCCAGCACCTGCGCATGGTCCACGCGCGTTGCAGGCTTCCAGGCAACGACCGAGTGGCAGGCCTCGCAGGTTGAGCTGCTGTTGATGTGCGTGAGGCTCTTGCCTGACGCCGTGACGCCGTTGTGGCAGCTGACGCAATTGCCGGTGATGCCGTTGTGACTGAAGTTTGCCGGCTTCCACGCGACCGTCGTGTGGCAGGTCTGGCAGTTGTTGTCGGACGCGATGTGCGCGGGAATCTTGCCCGTGGCGACCGTGCCGTTGTGGCAGGAGAAGCAGGTGCCCAGCACCTGCGTGTGGTCGACGCGCACGGCCGGCTTCCAGGCCGTCGTGTTGTGGCAGGTTTCGCAGCGCGAGCTGGTCGTGATGTGCGTGGGATTCTTGCCCGTGGCCTGCGCGCCGTTGTGGCAGGTCACGCAGCTGCCGGTCACGCCGGCGTGGTTGAAGTTCGCCGGCTTCCAGGCAATGGTCGTATGGCAGGACTGGCAGTTGTTGTCCGATGAAATGTGCGCCGCGTTCTTGCCGGTGGCCACCGTGCCGTTGTGGCAGCTGAAGCAACTGCCAGTCACCTGCGCATGATCGACGCGCGTCGCGGGCTTCCAGACCGTGGTGCCGTGGCAGGACTCGCAGCTGTTGGAAGAGGCGATGTGCGTCGCGGTCTTGCCGGTGGCGTTGGTGCCGTTATGGCAGCTGGCGCAGCCGGTCGTGATGCCGGCGTGCGTGAAGTTCGCCGGCTTCCAGGCGACTGTCGTGTGGCAGGAATCGCAATTCGCGGTTGTCGGGATGTGCACGGTGCTCTTGCCCGACGCGATCGTGCCGTCATGGCAGCTGGCGCAGGTGCCGGTGACCTGGGCGTGATCCACGCGCGTCGCGGGTTTCCAGGACAGCACCTGGTGGCAGGACTCGCAGCTGTTGGTCGATGCAATGTGGGTTGATGTCTTGCCGGTGGCGCGCGCGCCGTCATGGCAGGTGGCGCAGTTGCCGGTGATGCCGCCGTGATCGAAGGCGGCGGGCAGCCAGGCCGTCGACTTGTGGCAGGTCTCGCAGCCCTCGGTGGTGGGAATGTGGTTGTTAGGTTTGCCGACGGCCTGCACGTTGTTGTGACAGGAGGCGCAGGAGCCGAGCGCCTGCGCGTGGTCGAAGCGCACGGCAGGCGCGAAGCTGGCGGCGGTGTGGCAGGCGCCGCAGCGGTCGGTGCTGAGAATGTGCGACGCGGTCTTCGGCGCGGCATTCACCCGCGTGCCTACCGCATGGCAGGCGACGCAGTCACGCGGCGTGCCCTTGAACACGGCATTGACATGGCAGCTCTCGCAACGCACTTCCTGGTGCTTGCCCTCGAGCTCGAAGCCCGTGGTCAGGTGGTCGAACTGCTTGCTGGTGGCTCCGGCGGCCGTGCTCTGCGGAGGCGCGCCCAGGCCAGCTAACAGCAGCAGGCAGAGGCCGAGGTAACGTGTAAGTCGTGTCATTGGACTCGCGCCCCCTTGAAGCTGAGCGTGGTGTGGCAGCGCTGGCACTGCGTGCCGAACTGCCCGAGATGGCGGTCATCCTTGCGATGGCAGGCCACGCATTCCTTGGCGAGCTTCACTTCGCCCGCCGGCTGGCGGTGGCAGTCGACGCAGCGCAGACGGCTGTGCTGGCCGGAGAGCGCGAAGCCGGTCTGGCTGCCATGATCGAATTCCCACACGGCCCAGGCATTCGGCGTGTGGCAGGCGCCGCAGTCCTTGCCGAGCCCGCCCTTGTGCACGTCGTTGCTGGCGTGGCAGCTGATGCAGGTGGTGGGTGCGCCCTTGAAGGCCTTGGACGTGTGGCACTGCGCGCAGGTCACCAGCGCATGCATTCCTAACAACGGATAGTCCGTGAGGTCGTGGTCGAAGCGGATGTCCTGCTTCCAGGCCTCCACGCCATGGCAGGTCTCGCAACCCGTGGCCAGCGCCCCGCCATGCGGGTCGTCGGCGCGATGGCAGTTCGCGCACTCGCTGCCGAGTTTCTGTTCCTTCTGCACCGACGTGTGGCAGGCGTGGCAGTCGATCTTCCTGTGCGCGCCGGCCAGTTCGAACTTGGCGCGCACCGTGTGGTCGTATTGCGTGCCGACCCAGGCGCCGCTGTCATGGCAATCCGCGCAGTTTTCGCCGAAGCGGCCGGCATGCGAATCCTCGGCGCGGTGGCAGCCGATGCAGGTCTTCGGCAGCTTGTCCTCGAACTTGCCGGTGCGGTGACAGGCGCCGCAATCGATGGACTTGTGCGCACCTAACAGGGCGAAGCCGGTTTCCTTGGCGTGGTCGAACTTCGTGGCGCTCCAGCTCGCCTGGTTGTGGCACTCGCCGCATTTTTCGCCGCGCGCGCCGCGATGCGCGTCATCGGGCGCGTGGCAGGAGACGCAGGTCGTCGGCAGGTCGCGATAGCGGTTGCCGAAGTGGCAGGTATTGCAGCGCACCTCGCGATGCGCCTCGCGCAGCTGAAACTTCGTCTTGTCGTGGTCGAAGCGCGCGCCCGCCCAGGTCAGCGACCCGTGGCAGCTGCCGCAGTTGCGATCCAGCTGGCCGCCATGCATGTCGTCGGCCTTGTGGCAGTCGGCGCAGACGCCCGGCGCGGCGCGCCATGCCTTGCCCGCCTTGTGGCAGGCCGTGCAGTCGGTGGTGGCGTGCGCGCCCCGCAACGGGAAGTCAGTCATCTGATGGTCGAAGCTGACGTGATTGAAGCGCACGACGTCGCCACTGCGGCCCAGGTGCTCGCTGTGGCAGGCCGTGCATACGCCGTTGGACTGTTGCGCCACCTTGCCGTGCAGGCCGCGGCGATCGCGAATGTCCTCGGCGATGGGCTTGTGGCAATCGAGGCACAGGCTGGTCTGCCTGGCGCGATCCAGCCGGTCATGGCACTTCGTGCAGTCTTCCTCGAATTTCGCGTGCGCGCGGCTCAGGGGGCCGGGCATCAGCAAAGTCTCGAGACTCGCCGCCGATGCGCCGCTCCACCAGGTGCCGCCTGCTAACGTCAGCCAAACCATGGCCAGGATCCTGACTCCGCGAAAAGTTGTCACAACGCCTTCGAAACCCGTGGTCGCTCAATAGATATGCACGGCAAACACGTGCACGATGCCGGCGACCAGCAAAATGAAAAAGAGCGGCACATGCAGCAGGTGCCACAATGAAAAGAGCCGCTCGTACGATTCAAATTCCGCGACGTCGCGCGTCGCCTGCAGACGCTTCGCCACATAGCGGCGCAGCGTCTTCGCGAAATGCCGGTGCTGCTGCGCGAGCACGCGCGACTGGGAAGCCGCGGCCCGCAATTCCTTCGTGGCGCTGCGCGTCAGGCGCCAGCGCTCGATGAACATCTTCGCTGACACATGCAGCGGCTTGGTCAGCACGCTGCCGGTGCCCTGGCCGCAGGCCAGCAGGCGTTCTTCGGCTTCATCCAGTTGCGTCAGAAGATTGGGCACCAGTGACGAGCCCGCGACCTTCGTCCGCAGCTCGCGGGCCGCGGCCTGCAATTCATTGCGGCTGCTGCGGCGATCGGTGAGGCCGTCGTGGATGCGGATATAGCAGTAGCGGCCGATGATGCCGCTGCCGGACACCAGCAGCATCGCGAACAGCGCGGCGTTGCTGTTGGTGGCGCCGAGCGAGAAATTGGAGTGGTAGAGCACGAACAGCGGCCCGACGATGCCGAGCACCACGTGCGCGGTGAACCAGGCCTTGACCGAACCCATGAAGCCGAGCCAGGGCAGGCGCTTGCGCGCCGGGTAGAGCAGCAGTACCAGCATCAGGCTGCCGCCGATGATGCCTAACACGTAGCCAATGCCGTTGCGGGGCGATATGTAGCGCTCGGTCGGCAGGAAAAAGCCGGCGATGATCAGCAGGGCGGTCGTCACGAAGCTGAGGACCGTGATGGTGTGATATTTGCTCTCGGGCGCGGGCTGCGAACTGACGGGCGCTTTCGCGCGGGGCGCCGGCGTCGGCTGCGGCGTGGCGGCGGCTTGGCCGCTGACGGGCGCAGCCGGCGGGCGCGCAGGTTGAGGCACGCGTGCCTGTGGCGCGCGCGCCTGCGATGCGCGCGGGACGGGCGGTCGCGCAACTTCTGCGATCGGCGGCTGTTTGTTAGCCGATGGCTTCATTGATCACCAGTCGCAGGTTGCCGGCGCGATGCGGGTCGAGCACCGCGGAGACTGCGCGCAGGTCGCCGGCCTGGGGCGTCGCGTTGCCGCTGCGCGAGATGCGGGCTTCGACGATGACGCGCGTGAAACCCGACAGCTTGCGCGTCGGCATCATGGCGTTGCTGTCATCGAGCTGGAATTTGACGGGCCAGGCGCCCGTGGCATTGCGGATCACGGCGAGCGGCGGACCGGCGGCGCCCGCCTCCTTGGCAAAGATGAAGAGTGTCGTGCCGGCGGGGACTTTTGAGTGCCAGCGCTTGTCGAGGTCGATCTCGCCGCGGACCACGGTGCCGGCGTTTGGCAGGTTGGCGCCGGCGCGCATCAGGGCGGTGAGCTCCGCGGCCGGCATCGATGTCGAGGGGTCGCCCGCCTTCGTGCCGAGCTTCTGGCGCGCCTCGCCGATGTTCGCGGCAATGATGCGGGCGTCGGAGGAATCGGCCGGCAGCACGGCTGCCAGCGCCTGCCAGGTGCGCAGCGCGCCAGCGTAGTCGCCCTGGTCGGTCTGGTAGCTGCCTAACAACCATAAGGCCTTCGGGTGGCGCGGATCGAGTTGCAGGGCTTTCTGGATGTAGGCTGCGCTGTCCGCATCGAGCTTGCCGCGGGCAGCGCCGGTGGCGTCCGCGAAGTCGGCCCAGAGATCGGCTGTCATGCCCGGCTGGCGCGCCAGTTCGGCGAAGGCCTTGAGCGCGTTCGGGAAGTCGCGCTTGCGGCGCAGCGCCTCGGCCTGGGCCACGAGCGCTGCATTGGCTGTGACGTCGGCGCCTGTCGCAACGACCGCATTGCCGGCATCCGGGGCGATTTCGGGCATGGGTTCGACGCGGGCGCCGCTCGCGGCCTGTTCGGCGCGCGCGCGCGCGGCCGCGGCTTCCGCCGGACGCCCCGCGAAGTCATAGGACTGAGCTAACAAACGCCAGCCGTCGGGGTCCTGCGGATTGCGCGCGAGTTTGTCGCGCAGTCGCTGCACGGCCGCAGCGAGATCGCCGCCCGCGGCATCCTCCGGCATGGCGCCGCCGGCGATGGCGCCATTGGCGTGCGCGGCCGCGACCGGGTCGGCATTCACTGCAGGCGCGCTGCTGCCGACGAGCTGCGGCGAACCGACCGCAACATAGATTGCAAGCGCCGCGACCGGTATCAGCGCGGCAAGGCCCAGGGCCGGCCAGACGCGCGGGCGCGAGCCGCCCGTGGTTGCGCGCGACCAGAACAAAGGCACGAGCACGATGGCGCTTGTTAGGCACACCATCGCCGTGGCGATCAGCCAAAATGTCATCGGGCGCAAGCAGTACCCCGGCATTGAGTCACAAAAATATGTCGCAAATCACAGACAGCAAACGACGGAAAACACTGTGATTTCAGCGTCGAAGCTTGTACTTTTGCCGGCGTGAACTCAAGCGTGAAAATACGGTCATTTTTAGAGGAGTTCACATTTTTCATTTGCAGGAGTCGCAGTCTTGCGCGCGACTTCTTACGCTTGCGTTGAGAATCCGCCGTGCTTGTCTATTTCGTTTACATATTGCCACTGCTGCTGATCTGGGTTTACTACCTCGCCCAGCGGCATCGCCGGCACCAGCGCAACGCCGCGATCCTCGCCGAGGCGCGCGAAGCCGGGCTCGTGGAGCCGGTGTCGCTGCATCCGGTGATCGATCCCGCGCGCTGCCTGGGCTGCGGCGCCTGCGTGACAGCGTGTCCCGAGCAACCGTCGCACCAGGTGTTAGGTCTGATCGACGGCAAGGCCCAGCTCGTGAGTCCAACCGACTGCATCGGCCATGGCGCCTGCAAGATCGCGTGTCCGACCGGCGCCATCCAGCTCGTGTTCGGCACCGAGACCCGCGGTGTGACCATTCCCGTGCTGTCGTCTGATTTCGAGACCTCGGTGGAAGGCATCTACGTCGCGGGCGAATTGGGTGGAATGGGACTCATTCGCAATGCGCTGATGCAGGGCCGCCAATCGGTGGAAGCCATGCAGGCCGCAGGCATCAAGCCCATGGTGGGCGTGCCGCTCGATCTGCTGATCGTTGGCGCCGGGCCCGCGGGCTTCGGCGCCGCGCTGACGGCGACGAGTCTCAACATGCGCTATCTCGGCATCGAGCAGGACTCGCTCGGTGGCTGTGTGTTTCAGTATCCGCGCGCCAAGGTTGTCATGACATCGCCCGCGAGCATGCCGCTGGTCGGGACGATCCGCTTCACGTCGACCGCAAAGGAGGAGCTGCTGGAATACTGGCAGGGTGTCGAGCAGAAATACGCGCTGAAATTCCGCTACCAGGAACGCGTGACCGCGATCGAAAAACTGCCGGCGGGCGGATTTCGCGTGCAGACCACCAAGTCGCAGTATCACGCCGCGCGCGTGCTTCTGGCGATCGGCCGGCGCGGCACGCCGCGCAAGCTCGGCGTGCCAGGCGAGGACCTGCCGAAAGTCGTGTATCGGCTCATCGATCCCGATCAGTACATCGGCCAGAAGGTGCTCGTGGTCGGCGGCGGCGACAGCGCGCTCGAGGCGGCGGCCAGCGTCGCCGAGGCGCGCGGCACTCAGGTAACGTTGTCCTATCGCGGCGATGCCTTTCAACGCGCGAAGCAGGCCAATCGCCAGCGCGTCGCGGCGGCGGAAAAAGCCGGCAAATTGACGGTGCTGCTGAAATCCCAGGTGCGCCGCATCGAACCCAAGATGGTCATGATCGAGCACGACGGCCGCCTGTCGCCGCTGGCCAATGACTACGTGATCGTCAATGCGGGCGGCGTCCTGCCCAATGAATTCCTCAGTTCGGTCGGCATCGCCGTCGAAACCAAGTACGGGACCGCCTGAAATGCGCGCCTCCCTGCCACGACTGTTAGCCCTCCTGGCCGGATCCTGCATCGCCTGGCAGTCGGCGCCGCTGGCGCGCGCCGCGGGAGCGGATCCGGCGTCGAAGCTCGAGGCCGCGCGGCTCGCCATCCGCACCCGGCAATACCCCGATGCCATCAGGCAGCTCGAATCGGTCGCGGCCGCCGGCAATGCCGAGGCGCGCTTTTTGTTAGCCATGGCGAAGATCAACGGCATCGGCGGCGCGGTGGATCGAGACGCCGCGCTGCAGCTGCTGCGCGCGGCCGCGGAACAGAAACTGCCGTCTGCGATGTTTGCGCTGGCAGGTTTGCTCGCGACCGGCACGCCCGAGCAGCGCGCCGACTCGGCCGCCTGGGTGCAGCGCGCCGCCGATCTCGGATACGCGCCGGCGCAGGCGCAGCAGAAGGCAGGCGCCTTGCCGCTGTCGGCGAATCGCAGTCGCGCGAATGCGGACCAGGCGCAGCGCTACGAGCTGGCGGCCTGGGCCATCCGGCACCAGGACCTGGCGTTGCTGCAATCGAGCAAGGCCTCGGGCCTGCTGAAGGAGCACGACAGTTTTGGCCGCAGCCTGCTGCATGTGGCCGCGGCAAGCGGCGACGCCGCGTCGCTGCAGTTGCTCCTGGCCGAGAAATATCCCGTGAATGCCCAGGATCGGTTCCACACCTCGCCGCTGATGCTGGCCGCCGGCCGCAGCGACACGGCCGTGCTCAAGGCGCTGCTCGCCGCCGGCGCGGCGCTCGATGCGGTGGACGCCGTTGGTCGCAGCGCGCTCTTCTACGCCGCCGAAGCTAACAACGTGGAGGCGGTCCGTCTGATGGCGCAGGCGCGCGCGGCGCTCGACGTCACCGACGCGCAGAACTGGACCGCGCTCGATGTCGCCATCCAGGGCAAGCATGCGGAGACGAGCGCGGCGCTGCGCGAACTCGGCGCAACCGCGAAGCTTGGCAACAATGTCGTGCTGCGCTCGAACGGCGGCCTCGACGTGACGCGGGCCGGGCTGCTGTATCAATCCTGGGCGCCGCTGCTGATCGCCGTCAGCCGCAATGACCTGCCCGAGATCCAGAAGGCGATTGCTGCTGGCGCCGACGTGCGCGCGCTGACGCCGCAGGGCGACACGGCGCTGCACGTGGCGGTCGAATACCATGCGGCCCAGGCCGCCGCCCTGTTGTTAGGCTCCGGCGCCGACCCACAACGCCCGGGCAGGTCCGGTGAGACCGCCGCGGCGCTTGCGCTGCGCCGGGGCGACAGCGCCATGCTCGATCTTTTGTTAGGCGGCAAGGGCCGCGCCCTGGGCGCGGCCGTGGCGAGCGGCCTGCTGACCGGCGCCGTGGCGCGCGGCGACGCGGTCATGGTGCGCGCCCTGCTGGGCCGCGGCGCCAATGCCAATGTCGCGGACGCCGGCAAGGCCAGTCCGCTGCTGCTGGCGGTCATGGCGCAGAACGAGGATATAGCGGCTGCGCTGCTGGGCGCGGGCGCGCAGGCCGATGCGCGCGATGCGGCGGGTCGCACCGCGCTCTGGCACGCGGCGGCGGCCGGCCAGGATGCGCTGGTGAAGCGACTGCTGGGCGCGGGAGCGGCGGTGGACGCCTCTGACAAGGAGGGTGTCTCGCCGCTGGCGGCCGCCGCGGGCGCGGGCGCGCTCGAGGTCGTCGACCAACTGCTGGCGGCGGGCGCGCGCGTCGATCGCCGGAACATCAATGGGGATACGGTGCTGCTGCGGGCGGCGGCCTCGGGCACGCCGGAAATCCTGGGCCGGCTGCTGCAGCGCAAGTCCGACCCCAATGCCCAGAATGCCTTTGGCGATACCGCCCTGATCGTCGCGGCGCGGCGGGGTCACAAGGCCATCTGCGCGCAGCTGCTGGCGGCCGGCGCCAACAAGGGCCTGCGCAACAAGACCCAGGACACGGCGCGGGAAGTAGCCCTGGCGCGGGGCTTTGCCGACCTTGCAGGATTGCTCGGCACCTGAATTTGACAGCTCAGACCGGTCCCGCCAAACTCGCGGCCCGCCCAAATCGGCACCCGTGGAAAGGTAGCTCAGCTGGTTAGAGCACGGCACTCATAATGCCGGGGTCGAGGGTTCGATTCCCTCCCTTTCCACCATGATTTCAAGGGCTTAGGGCGATTCAGCCCCGCAGCGCCAGGCGCTTCTTGAGGGCCTGGACCTGGGCGCGAAGCGCGACCAGCTCGGTGTTGGACTCGTTCCAACGTTTGGCCAGGTAGCCGGCCAGCAGCAGCAGGGCGCCAATGGAGATAGTAACCATAGGCGCCGGACTCTACAGCAATGCTGCCCGCGCAAAGGGGGTTCCAGGGCCCGTTTGTCGAAGTTTCGGCCAAACGCGTTCAACTGTGCTAACGTTGCGCTGACCGTAGCGAGGGTTTCCAACAAAAACCGCCGCTGCTTCAGTCGACAGAATTCGTAACTTGATGCCCCGCGAGACTTGCTCTCCCTGATCTCAGTTCGGTTCCTGCCCGTCTGAGCGTCGAGAGTTCATTATTTTTAGTTTTGCGGAGTTCTTATCATGACGAAGATTTATGTCGGTAATTTGCCCTTTTCAGCCACTGAGGCTGATCTGCGCGCCCTGTTTTCCCAGCATGGCAATGTTGATTCTGTCTCCCTGCCCACGGACCGTGAAACGGGCCGTCCGCGTGGATTCGGCTTCATCGAAATGAGCAATGCGGATGCGGCGAAGGCCATCCAGTCGCTGAACGGCAAGGACATGGGCGGTCGTCCGCTGCGTGTCAACGAAGCGCAGGACAAGCCCCGCGGCGGTGGCGGCGGTGGTGGTGGCGGCTACGGCGGCGGTGGCGGCGATCGCGGCGGCTATCGCTCGTAATCGTCCCTTTCTGACGAGAGACGGCGGCCTTGCTCTGGCGAGGCCGCCGTTTTCATTTCAGGCGACAGCGGCGAGCGCGGACTTGCCTGGCATCAGCACCAGGTTGATCGCGTGGATCACGCCATTGGACGCCGCGATGTCCGGGTGGATGATCTTCGCGCCGCCGACCAGGGTCATGCCGTTCTGCATGCTGACTTCCAGGGCCCGGCCATCCAGCGTCGTGACACTGCCCGGCTGAATATCGCGGTGCTGCAGGGCCTGCGGCAGCACGTGCAGCGTCAGGATCGCCTTCAGTCTCGGGATGTCCGCAATCAGGGCATCGATCGTGCCGGCAGGAAGTCGCTTGAACGCGTCGTCCGTGGGTGCTAACAACGTGAAAGGACCGGTGGCGCGCAGTTCGTCCGTCAGTGCGGCTGCCTGCAGCGCGCCGAGCAGGGTCGTGAACTTCCCGGCATCCACGGCTGTGCCGATGATGTTCTTCATGAGTGGGCTTCCTGGAGTGTGAGTCGCCCCAGTATGCGCGTCCGCGCGAGTGTGTGCCGCGTCATGAAAACAATAAATTCGCGCGCGCGGGCCGCAAATAGCCCGTCGCGCCCGCCATCAACCCGGCCAGCATCGCGCGGCGCTCGCCGATGCGGCGCACCAGCGGCCCGACCAGGAAGCCCTGCACGACGGCCGAACTCGCGCCGACCACGGCGAGCGAG
>WBZN01001128.1_pt1 | contig 16904 bp, 18 predicted proteins | sample 5204281 | NCBI WGS metagenome assembly WBZN01 (sample SAMN12344347, study PRJNA552823) | activated sludge metagenome | biome: Activated sludge suspended growth; feature: Nitrification reactor; material: Wastewater; isolation source: activated sludge from nitrification reactor of wastewater...
CGGAGGGGCGCCGCTGCCCCCTCCCCAACCCTCCCCCGTTCCGGGGGAGGGGATTGCACGCCGCGGGTTCGATCGTCTCGCTTCCTGATCTGCGATTGCGCTACCATCGCCCCCAGGGGGACTCATCGTATGATCGACGGCCTGCGCGAGTGGAACGAATATGTGCGGCTGCTGGTCGGCCTGCTGGCGCTGATCAATCCGCTGACCATCCTGCCGATCTTCCTCGGCATGGTGCATGGCCGCTCGGGGCCTGAGAAGGCTCATGTCTCGACCGTCGCGGCGCTGACCGTGCTGGTGACCCTGCTGATCTTCACCTATCTCGGCTCGGCGCTGCTCGATCTCTTCGCCATCACCATCGAGTCCTTCCGCATCGCCGGCGGCATCCTCTTGTTGCTGACCGCGCTGGAGATGATGCGCGCCAAATCGCCGACGGGCGAGCGCGCGGCTGAGAGCGAGACCAGCCTCACCTCCATCGGGATCGTGCCGCTGGGCATTCCGCTGCTGGCCGGGCCGGGCGCCATCGTCACCACCATCGTCGACGCGACCGCGCTGCCGAGCTTCGCGCACAAGCTGGCGGTCAGCGCGGTGATCCTGATCGTCGCCATCATCGTCTACGTGACCCTGCGCCTCTCGGCCAAGGCCGGCGCCTATATGAGCGCCACCGCGATGACCATCTTCAACCGCGTCATGGGCCTGATCATCGCCTCGATCGCCGTCGAGTTCATCATCGGCGGCCTGGCGGCGAAGTTCCCGGCGCTGACCGGCGGGGCGGGATGAGTTCTGTTCTTCGTCATCACCGGGCGAAGACCCGGTGATCCAAGTTCCGTGGTGCCGCACCCGCCTGACTTGGATTGCCGGGTCAAGCCCGGCAATGACGATGGGGGAAGCATTGCCGCTCCCGCCACCCTCATGCTACCCCTGAAACGCCCGCCCGCGTGGTGGAATTGGTAGACACAAGGGACTTAAAATCCCTCGGCCCGAAAGGGCTGTGCCGGTTCGAGTCCGGCCGCGGGCACCACTGTCTCTCAAGCGATGCGAAAGGATGTCTGTGACGCAGGCGCCGAGCTGGCCGTTTGTCGAGGCCGAGATTGATCGCATCATCACCGACAGCGCGGAGGAGCCGTTCGATGCGGACATCGTCGCGAATGCTCGTGAGTTTGTCCGCTTTGCACGCGAACATTGCTCAGTCCCAGAGGTCGGTAGGGGATACTTGCCCACGGTTCGCTTTAGCTGGAGCATGCCATCGCTTGAGATCGAGGTTTTCGCCGATCGCTTTGAAATTTATCGCTTTCACGACCGGCGCACGGACATCACGGAAGTAAGGCACGCCCCCGGCAACCCCCTGCCTTCGGAACTGACATCTGATCTTCCAAAGCGAAATGCAGACTGAAAGTCAATTTCAGACTAGCTCTTCGCAAACCTCTCCCGATACCCACTCGGCGCCACGCCTAGCTTCCTCAGAAACGCCCGCCGCATGCGTTCTTCATCCCCGAAGCCGCATTGGGCGGCGATCTGCTTGATCGACGCTTGTGAGTCCGACAGCGCGCGGGCGGCGGATTCGATGCGGGTGGCTTCGACCAGTTTGGCTGGGGTCGGTCCGTTGCTGAACAGGCGGGCGAAGTTGCGGGGCGACATGCCGGCTTGATCGGCGAGCGCCGCCACCGATAGGTCGCGATCGAGATGCGCGGCGATGTAGGCGGTGATCGCCAGGAGCGGGTTGTCCTTCGCCGCCTGCGTTTCCTGCGCCAATAGTGCCGCGCTGAATTGCGCCTGGCCGCCGGGGCGTTGCAGGAACACCACCATCTGCTTGGCGACGCGCGTCGCGATCTCCGGGCCGTGGTCGCGGCGGATGAGGGCCAAAGCAAGGTCGATGCCGGCGGTGACGCCGGCGGAGGTCCACACCTTGCCGTCCTCGACGAAGATCGGGTCGAGCTCCAGCCTCACCTTCGGATAGCGCGCGCGGAATGCGTCGACCATCGCCCAATGCGTCACCGCGTTGCGGCCGTCGAGCAGGCGGGCCTCGGCCAGCAGGAAGGCGCCGGAGCAGACCGAGCAGACGCGCCGGGCTTGCGGCGCCGCCTTGGCGATCCAGCGCACCAGCGCCTTGTCCTTGATCGTTTCCAGCATCCAGGAGCCGCCGGAGACGATCAGCGTGTCGAGATCGGCGAGCAGCTTCGCGCTCACGCGTTCGGTGTCGAGCGTGAGGCCGGAGGAGGCGCGGATAGGGCCGCCGCGCAGCGAGAGGTAGCGAATCTCGTAAGCCGGCTTGGGCAGCGCCGGCAGCGTTTCGTCCTCGTGCAGCCGGTTGACGATGCCGAAGGCGTCGGACGGCCCGGCCACATCGGTCGCCAGCGCGCCGTCGAAGGCGAGGAAGGCGATCCGGCGCGGGGCCGCGGATTTTGCTTTGGCAGAAAAGGAGGGCATATGGTCATTTATGCCAGAGCCGCCGGGGCGTAAGCAAGCTGCACCGCAACCTGAAGCGAGGATACGATGCTGGCGCTCAGACCAAATTGCGAATGCTGCGACCGTGACCTGCCGCCGGCGAGCCCCGAGGCGCGCATCTGCACATTCGAATGCACCTTCTGCGCGACCTGCGCGGAGACGGTGTTTGCGGGCAAATGCCCCAATTGCGGCGGCAATTTCGTGCCGCGACCGATCCGCCCGGCGGAGAAGCTCGGCAAATATCCGCCGCAGCTAGAACGCAAGCTGAGCGCCGTGCCGTGTGGCGGAAGAGTGACGTAAGCAAGGCGGCCCCCGCCGCCGTCGCCGGCGGCGGGGAAGTCAATAGGCTACGGCGCAACCGTCACGATCTTGCCAGGAAAGCTGAGGTCGCCGGAGGCGACCTTGTGAACGGCGGTGACACAGAGTAGCGGCGCCTCGCCGGCGGTGTTCACCTGCAGCTCGGCGGTCACGGCGTCGAAGGCGATGCTCTCCGCGCCCGAGACCGGCAGTGTCACGCTCACCGTGCTGCCTTGCAGGCGCGGCGACATGCCGGGGCTGTCGAGGGCGATCGGAAGGCCGGGCGCCGTTGGCGGCAGGGCGTCCACTCCCGGTGAAACGTCGCCGACCTTGAGGCCGGCGCCGCAGGCCGCATCCTCGTTCAACACCACCCAGTGCGAATGCCAGCCGGCGCCGTCATTGGCCGGGTCGCCGTCATTGTTCTCGTCGTGGAGCGGCGTGTCGTCGAAGTCCGGGTGTGCGGTGATGGCAAGGGCCAGGATGCCGGAGCCGGCGGCAAAACCGGCCGTGGCCGGGTCGAGCCGTGTCGGCCACACATAGGCCTCGACCTTGGCGCCGGCCAGCTGGCCGTTCGCGATGGGCAGCTTTGTCCCGGCCTGCCCCGACACTTCCATCATAAAGGTCGCAAGCCTGCCGTCGGTAGTGGCGGAGGCCGAGGTGATGTCGAAGGCGGCCTCGCTGCCCGGCGCGGCCGCGACCTTGATCTCATGCGCTCCCGCCGGCAAGGCGAGCAAGCTCAGCGCCGCCCCGCAGAGCAGGGCAGTAATCGGACTTTTCATCGAATGTCTCCTATTGGGTTTGTTGGTGGTTCGTACCAGTCAGCCAGCTCTGCCACAGCCGGCCTTCCTCCTCATCGGGCGCGGAATCGTGTTCCGCGCAATCGAGTCGAAGCGAGGTCTCGCCGAACGCCACATCGGCATAGGCGCAATGATGCGGGCGTTGCGCATCTTCGCGATGGGCGTTGGGCCGGAAATAGCGACACGTGACGCACATGCGCTGGACGGGGATCCTGCCCGCCGCCTGCAGGTTGCCGATCGTCTTGATCAGCGCCCGCAGCATGACGTTGCGCTCGGTCTCATCCAGCGCCGCCAGCGCCTGCAGCATGAAATCGGGCCACTCGCTGACGCGGTCGGCAAGATCGGACCCGCGCCGGGTGAGGGAGAGGCGCGCGGCGCGGCCGTCTTCCGGATCGCGTCCGCGCTGCAGAAGCTTCTTGTCGGTCAGACTGCCGGCGGCTTCACTCGCGGTCGGCATGGTAATACCGAGCGCTTCGGCGATCGCCGACAGACGCAGGCCGCCGCCGCGGTTGCGGAGCAGGCTCAGGATCTGGGCCTGGGTCGGGCTCACGCCCTCCGCGAGGCCTCTGGTCCAGGCATTGGACTTCAAGGCCAAGCCGACCTTGGACAGCCCCACCACCAAGCGCTCCTCCAGCGGTGCGCCCGCCTGCTCGAACTCTCTGGTCGGATTGGCTTTCGCCATGACGCTCTCCTTTGACTGCGGAGCAATATAGTTCGGAGTCCGAAATAAAGCAAGAGCGTCGGTGAATGGGTGTCCGATCCGATTCCAAGGGCTTCAGTGACCGACGCGTTATCGCATCGCCCGGCGACGGCGGATGAGGTTAAACTCGCCCTCGACACTCAACCCGGAGTCGCCCGCCCATGGCCCTCGAACCCCGCTCGCCGCGCCTGGCCGTCCTGATCGACGCCGACAACACCTCGGCCAAGATCGCCGACCGCCTGTTCGAGGAGATCGCGCAGCTGGGCGAGGCCAGCGTGCGGCGCATCTATGGCGACTTCACCAGCTCGCGCCTGGGCGGCTGGTCGAGCATCCTCGCCAAGCACGCCATCATCGCGCACCAGCAATTCGCCTATGTGACGGGCAAGAACGCGTCGGACATCGCGCTGGTCATCGACGCGATGGATTTGATGCATAGCGGGCGGTTCGAGGGCTTCTGCCTGGTCTCGTCGGACAGCGATTTCACGCGTCTGGCCGCGCGCATCCGCGAGCAGGGGCTGGACGTGTTCGGCTTCGGCGAGCGCAAGACGCCGGAGAGCTTCCGCCAGGCCTGCCGGCGCTTCATCTATACCGAGAACCTGCTGGTCGGCGCGCAGACGGCCCGGCAAGGCGAGGCGGCGCCGGCGCGGGCGGCGCAGGGATCGCCCAGCGCCGCCTTGCCGATCCTGAAGAAGGCCATCGCCCAGATGGACAGCGAGGATGGCTGGGTCGGCCTCGGGCAGCTTGGCCAGCGCATCGCCAATTTCGCGTCGGATTTCGATCCGCGCTCCTATGGTTGCGCCAAACTCAGCGACCTGGTGCGCAAGAGCGGCGGCTTCGAGATCGACCAGTCGGAAGGCCGGCGGTTGAAGGTGCGCTTGAAGGCGGAAGCGCCGTCCCGCGCCGAGCCCGAGAGCGAGGCGCCGAAGCCGCGCCGCCGCCGCCGCTCTCCCGCACGGCCCAAGGCGGCGCCAGCCACCTAGCGCCAGCCACCTGACGCCAGCCACCTAACGCATGCCACCTAGCGCCGATCGCCGGTCTCCCGCGCGATCCCGAGGTCGCGCAGCATGTGCGGCGACAGCAGGTCCGGCCGGGGCAGTCGGCGCTTGTCGCCGCCGATGCCGAAGCCGGCCAGAACCTGCCTGAGCCAGCCGAGGCGGCGCAATCCGCGCTCGGCCGAGGGTACGCATTCCAATTCGCGACTCATCATGATCATTGCAATATCGTGCCGTAGCGCTTCGAACAGACAGGATGCGGCGGAGCCCGCCTAGTCCTGCAAATGAATCGCCGGTCAGCGCCGCAGCCACACATCGCCGAGCAAGGGGTTGGAGGGGGCATCCTCGGCTAAGCCGATATCGCGCAGCATCTGGCGCGACAGCGTCGCCGGCTGAAGCAGATTGGCGCGGTTCTTCCGGCGGAACAGCCACGTCCAGGCGCGGGGCAGCCAAGGGCGCCGTTCCGCGGGCGTCTGGCGAAGCACTGGGATTCCAAGGGCTTGTCGCATCTGAGGTCCTTTCCCGGGCCGCTTTGGCCAAGCTTGGCTTATCTCTCGCTGTTGAATTTGGCCTGGACATGGCGTGAAAACAAACCGATCTTCAGGGGGTAAGCATCAAATGGCCTTATGGATCGTCGATGCGCAAGCTGCCCCCGCTTTCCGCCATCCGGGCCTTCGAGGCCGCCGCCCGCCACGGCAGTTTCACCAAGGCGGGCGAGGAGCTGGGCATGACCCAGGCCGCCATCTCCTACCAGGTGAAGCTGCTGGAGGACCGGGTCGGCCTGCCGCTGTTCCTGCGCCAGGCGCGCAAGGTGGTGCTGAGCGAGGCGGGGCGGAAGCTGGCGCCGAACGTCACCGATGCCTTCCAGCAGCTTGCCGCCGCCTTTGCCGGGCTGCGGGAGAGCGACGCCAACGTGCTCTCGCTCACGGTGGTCAGCACCTTCTGCACCAACTGGCTGGTGCCGCGGCTGGGCGGCTTCCAGATCGCCCATCCGGAGATTGCCGTCCGGCTCGACGCCTCCTGGCGCACCTACGATCTGCGCGAGGCGGACTTCGACATCGCCATCCGCGGCGGCAAGGGCGAGTGGCCGGGGCTGAAGTCGCATCGCCTGTTCGCGATGGAAATGGTGCCCATGTGCAGCCCCGATTTCCTCAAGCGCGCGGGGCAGAGCCGCAAGCCGGCCGACCTGCTGAAGCTGCCGCTACTGGATTGGCAGGACGAATGCTGGCGCGGCTGGTTCAAGGTCGCCGGCATCGACGACCCGTTCTATGAAGGCGGCCCGTCGATGGCGGCGCAGACCCAGCAGATGCTGGGCGTGGCGGCGATGGGCGGCCAGGGTATCGCCCTGCTGACGCCGGAATTCTTCGCTGACGAGCTGGCGGGGGGCCGGCTGGTCTGCGCCTCGGACATCGTCTACCGCATGGACCAGAACTACTGGCTGGCCTATCGCGCGGACCGCGCCAAATCGCCGAAAATCCGTGCCTTCCGCGACTGGCTGCTGGCCGAGGTGGCGAAAGACTGTGAGGTATCGCACAGGGAGCAGCGCCAACTCGCGCGCATGTGATCGGCGCGGCCGGCCGCTGTCCTGGTAAACTCCGGGTCGATTTCAGCTGCACCGGTTTTTCCATGAACGCGTTTCGTATCCTGTCCTTCGCGCTGCTGCTCGGTCTCGGCGCCTGCTCGCAGTACGGCTATACCGGCGATCCCTATTCCAACGGCGCATCCTGGGGCGGCCAGCCCGCGGGCTATGGCGGCGTCGGCGTGGGCGGCGGCTACAACTACGGCAATGGCGGCTATGGTGGACAGAGCGCGCTGTTCCGTCCGGCGCGCGGCGTCACCTGTGATCGCGGGCGCAAGATCTGCTACGACCGCTACGGCCTGAACTACTACGCGACGCAGCGCTATTTCAGCGAGCACGACGCCAACCGGTCGGTGCGCAAATACGGCGAGCAGGTGTTCCTCTTCACGCCCAAGCGCGGCGTCACCTGCGACCGGCGCACGCGGACCTGCTCGGATGCCGGCGGCCTCGATGCCGACTGGACCGACGACGTCTTCGGCGACAAGTCGGAGCGCAAGGTGCATAGCTGGCAATCGGCGGAGAGCTTCACGCCGGAGCGCTACGTCACCTGCGTCAACGCCACCAAGGTCTGCTCCGACAAGAACGGCCCCAGCATCACGCTGACCCAGGTCTATTTCGGCCGTGCCGCGGCGGACGACCTGGCCGACGTGCTGGGTCCCGGGGCACCCGGGGCGAATGTTGCGAAGCCTGCGCCCGCAGCCTTGCCGGAACCGCCGGCGGCGAACGCGGACAATGCGCTGGCCGAGCCGCTGCCCGGCGACGGCACCGCGCCCGAAGCCGACGCGCCGGCCGACGTACCCGCGATCCCTGTCGTCGATACCCCGGCTGTGGACACGCCCCCAATCGATACGGCCCCAACCGAAACGCCCCCAATCGAAACGCCAGTGGTCGACGCGCCAGTGGTCGACACGCCAGTGGTTGACACGCCAGTGGTTGACACGCCAGTGGTCGACGGGGCGCCGTCGGACGTGCCGCCGGTCGCGGATCCGTCGAACGAGACACCGATCATTCCGGTCGAGACAGGCGTGACCGATGCCGCGCCGGAGCCGCAGCCAGGGCCCGCGCCCGCGCCTCAGCCCGTGGTCCAGGCAGACCCGGAGCCCGCGCCGCAGGCCCAGCCCGCGCCGCAAGCGCAACCGGCGCCTGCGGATGCCGGCGGCTGCAGCGATCCGGCGGGCTGCGTCGCGCAATAGCGGCGATCAGACTGAGAGCTTCATGCCCTCGTGGCTCGGCGTGAAGCCGAGCGACTGGTAGAAGCGCGCGGCATCGCTGCGCCGCTTGTCCATGGTGAGCTGCACCAGGCCACAGCCGCGCGCGCGGCAGCGGGCAATCGCCCACGCGAAGAAGGCGCGGCCGATACCCCTGCCGCGCAGCTCTCGCGCCACGCGCACCGTTTCGATGTTGCCGCGCCACATGCCCTGGCGCGAGATGCCGGGGATGAAGGTGATCTGCAGGCAGCCGATCACCGCGCCGTTCTGCTCGGCCACCGCCAGCACCTGGTTGTCATCGCGCTGGATCGCGGCGAAGGCTTCGACATAGGCGGCGTTCAGCGGCGTCGCAGCGTCTTCGCGCGCCTGACCGATCTGGTCTTCGGCGATCAGCGCGACGATGCGCGGCAAGTCCTCGCGCGTGGCGTGGCGGAAGATCACGGTCATGGATATCCTCTCGGCGTTGGACGCTGGATGGCTTAGGATGCCATCGATGCCGAGGCAAGGCGCTCTGTCGGGGGAGGAGCCGATGCTGGAACCGGATTACAAGCCTTGGGCTTCCGTGTTTCGCGCGCTGGTGCGATTCTATGGCGGGTTCGGCATGCTGGTCGCGATCGTGGCCTTCGGACACATGGAGCTGATCGCCAATTCCGCCGGGCTTGATCGCTGCCTGAACCGTTTCGGGCTGTCGGCGGAGGCGCGGACCCCCGCTTTGGTCGGCTATCTGGCCTACAAGGCATCCCTCTGGCCCATCAGCCTGGGATGGACGATGATCGAGGGCGACATCCGTCCCGTCGATTGGGGCTTCGGCCGCTACGATCCCTTCGCCGGGGTCTGCTGACCGATAAGGGATTGATATTCCCTGATTGCCGGCCCCGCAGACGACAGACCTTCAAGCTTCCTTTGATAGTGTTTTGGGCCAGTTTCCGCATAATCGCCCGCCGATGTCCTTGGAATCGCGATATCTTTTGCCTGGCCGCGACGTTTCGGCACACCCGGGCCGAGCATCGCCTGGACCGCCGGGTGGCGCGGCGAACGGCGACGTTGTGCTTCAGCCAGGAGGCAGATTCAGCGCATGGGACGTTTGACCACGCACGTCTTGGACACCGCGCATGGCCGGCCGGCGGAGGGCGTCGCCATTGCGCTCTATCGGCTGGAGGCGGGGGGCGCCCGCCGCAAGCTGGGCGACTTCATCACCAATGCGGACGGGCGCTGCGACCGGCCCCTGGCCGAGGGCGCCGCATTCGGCATCGGCAGCTATGAGCTGACCTTCGCCGCCGGCGACTATTTCGCCCGCCTCGGCGTCGCCCTGCCGGAGCCGCGCTTCGTCGACGTGATCTCGATCCATTTCGGCGTGGCGGAGGACCAGCACTACCACGTGCCGCTGCTGGTCTCGCCCTTCGCCTATTCGACCTATCGAGGGTCGTGAGCATGACCGAGCCCACGCGCCCGATCCGCTTCCTGCTGGGCGACGCGGCGCGCGAGCTGGTTGACCTTGATCCCAACACGACGGTGCTGGGCTATCTGCGTCAGCACGAGCGGCGGCGCGGCACCAAGGAAGGCTGCGGCGAGGGCGATTGCGGCGCCTGCACGGTCGTCCTCGGCGCGCTGGAGGAGGGGCGCCTGGTCTATCGCGCGGTCAACGCCTGCATCCAGCTGGTCGGCACCCTCGACGGCAAGCAGTTGCTGACGGTCGAGGATCTGGCCGACCCGGCGACGGAGTCGTCGGAGGGCGAGCTGCATCCCTGCCAGCAGGCGCTGGTCGACCATCACGGCTCGCAATGCGGCTTCTGCACGCCCGGCTTCGTCATGTCGCTGTTCGCGCTCTATCACAGCCAGGATCGCATCGACCGCAACCGCATCGACGAGGCGCTGGCCGGCAATCTCTGCCGCTGTACCGGCTACGGCCCGATCATCGCCGCCGCCGGAACGATGCGCGAGAGCGGCGCGCTGGACCGTTTCGTGCGCCATCGCGGCGAGACGATCGGCAAGCTGCGCGCGCTCAGCGAAGGCAAGATGGCGGTCCTGCAGGGCGGGGGGCACAGCTATTACGCGCCGCGCAGTTCCGCCCAACTCGCCGAACTCCTGCTGCAGCATCCGGAGGCGACCATCCTGGCTGGCGGCACCGATGTCGGCCTTTGGATCACCAAGCAGTTGCGGCGGCTGGACACCGTCATCTATCTGGGCGACGTCGCCGACATGAAGCAGACTTCCGTGGGCGAGCGCTGGATCGAGATCGGCGCCGGGGTGACCTATACCGACGCGCTGGCAGTGATCGAGGAGCATCATCCCGATTTCGCCGCGATGATGCGGCGCCTGGGATCGGAGCAGATCCGCAACGCCGGCACCATCGGCGGCAATATCGCCAACGGCTCGCCGATCGGGGATTCGCCGCCGCCGCTGATCGCGCTGGGCAGCCGGCTGGTGCTGCGGCGGGGCGACCGCTACCGCGAAGTGCCGCTGGAGGCGTATTTCCTCGATTACGGCCGCCAGGACCGCCAGGCCGGGGAGTTCGTCGCCGCCATCCGCGTGCCGGTCGCCGATGCCGGCCGCGTCCTGCGCTGCTACAAGATCTCCAAGCGCTTCGACCAGGACATCACCGCGGTGCTGGGCGCCTTCGCCCTGACCCTCGAGGCCGGCCGGGTGCTCGACATCCGCATCTGCTTCGGTGGCATGGCGGGAACCCCCAAGCGCGCAATGGAAACCGAGGCGGCGCTGGCCGGCAAGCCGTGGACGCGGGAAACCGTCGAGGCGGCCTGTGCCGCTTTGGCGCGCGACTACCAGCCGATCGGCGATATGCGTGCCAGCGCCGCTTACCGCAGCGCCATCGCCGGCAATCTGCTGCGCAAGTTCTTCATCGAGACGTCGGACGCGCAAACCTGTACCCGAATCCCAGCCGAGCGCCGGGCGGCGCACGGGCATGCTTGAGAAGGCCGCCGCCGCGTCCGCGTCGATCCTGGGCGGCGTGCATAACGCGATCGCCCATGACAGCGCGCGCAAGCACGTGACCGGCGCCGCGGTCTACATCGACGACATCCCGGAACCGGCGGGCACGCTGTTCGCGGCGCCGGGCCTGTCGGCCAAGGCGCATGCGCGGATCGCCGGCATCGACCTCTCGGCGGTGCGGGCGGCGCCGGGGGTGGTGGCGGTGCTGACCGCCGCGGACATTCCCGGCGTGAACGACGTGTCGCCGATCCATGCCGGCGATGATCCGGTCTTCGCGGGCGATCTGGTGGAGTTCCACGGCCAGGTGCTGTTCGCCGTGATCGCGGAGAGCCACGAAGCGGCACGCCGCGCCGCCCGCCTGGCCAAGGTCGAGTACGTGGATCTCCCGGCGGCGCTGACGGTCGAGCAGGCGCTGGAACAGGATCTCGCGGTGCTGCCGGCGCATGAGATGAAGCGCAACGATGCCGCCGCCGCCATCGACGCCGCGCCGCACCGGCTGAAAGGCGCGTTTCGGATCGGCGGCCAGGATCATTTTTATCTCGAAGGCCAGGTCTCGCTCGCGGTTCCGGGCGAGGACGGCGACGTGTTGATCCATTGCTCGACCCAGCACCCCTCCGAGGTGCAGTTCAACATCGCCCACGTCCTCGGCCGCCCGGCCAATGCGGTCACGGTGGAATGCCGGCGCATGGGGGGCGGCTTTGGCGGCAAGGAGACGCAGGCCTCGCAATGGGCCGCCATCGCCGCTTTGGCGGCGGTGAAGCTGAGGCGGCCGGTCAAATGCCGGCTGGATCGCGACGACGACATGGTCGCCACCGGCAAGCGGCACGATTTCCGCATCGAGTACGAGGTGGGCTTCGACGATCGCGGGCGCATCCTGGGCATCGCCTTCGATCATGCCGTGCGCTGCGGCTACTCGGCCGATCTTTCCGGCGCCATCGCCGACCGGGCGATGTTCCACGCCGACAACGGCTACTACCTGGACGCGGCCGTGATCCGCTCGCAGCGCTGCAAGACCAACACCGTCTCCAACACCGCCTTCCGCGGCTTCGGCGGGCCGCAGGGCATGATGGGGATCGAGGAGGTGATGGACCAGATCGCGCGGCATCGCGGGCTCGACCCGCTGGCCGTGCGCAAGGTCAACCTCTATGGCGAGGCGCCGCGCAACGTCACCCCCTACCACATGACGGTCGAGGACAACATCCTGCCGGACCTGGTGGCGCGGCTGGAGGAGAGCGCGGGCTATGCCGAGCGGCGCGCGGCCCTTCGCGCGTTCAATGCGCAGAGCGCCTATCTCAAGAAGGGCCTCGCCCTCACGCCGGTGAAGTTCGGCATCTCCTTCACCACCGCGCATCTCAACCAGGCCGGCGCGCTGGTGCATGTCTATACCGACGGATCGGTGCACCTGAACCACGGCGGCACCGAAATGGGGCAGGGGTTGTTCGTCAAGGTGGCGCAGGTCGTGGCGGAGGAGTTCCAGATCGACCTCGACCAGGTGAAGATCACACCGACCAACACGGGCAAGGTGCCGAACACCTCGGCGACGGCGGCCTCCTCGGGCTCCGACATGAACGGCATGGCGGCCCAGGTGGCGGCGCAGAAGATCAAGCGGCGGCTTAGCATCTTCGCGGCGGATGCCTACAAGGTCAGCGTCGCCGACGTCGTGTTCCTGCCCAACCGGGTGCGCGTCGGCAACCAGGAAATCCCGTTCAAGGAGCTGGTGCGGCGGGCCTATCTCGGGCGCGTCTCGCTGTCCGCGACCGGCTATTATCGCACGCCGAAGATCCACTACGACCGCGAGGCGGCGCGCGGCCGGCCGTTCCTCTATTTCGCCTATGGCGTGGCGGCGAGCGAGGTGCTGATCGATACCCTGACCGGCGAGCATACGCTGACCCGCGTGGATATCCTGCATGACGCCGGCAAGTCGCTGAACCCGGCCATCGACCTCGGCCAGATCGAGGGCGGCTTCATCCAGGGCATGGGCTGGCTGACCAGCGAGGAACTGGTGTTCGATGGCCAGGGCCGGTTGCGCACTCACGCGCCCAGCACCTACAAGATCCCGACCTGTTCCGACCGGCCGGCGGATTTCCGGATCGCGCTGCTGCAGGACGCGCCGAACCGCGAGGAGACCATCCATCGCTCGAAGGCCGTCGGCGAGCCGCCGCTGATGCTGGCGATCTCGGTGTTCCGCGCCATTTCGGACGCCATCGCCGCGATCGGGGACTACCGCCTGATGCCGCGCCTCGACGCGCCGGCGACACCGGAACGCGTGCTGTTCGCTGTCGAGGACCTGCGCCGGCGGCTGGAGGCGCAGCCATGAGCTGGCTGCCCGCCTGGCTCAGCGCCGCCTTGGCCGCCATCGACCGGGGCGACCCGGCCGTTCTGGTGACCGTGGCCGAAGCCAGGGGCTCCACCCCGCGCGAGGCTGGCGCCAAGATGCTGGTCCGCGCCAACGACATCGTCGGGTCGATCGGCGGCGGCCAGCTGGAACTGCTGGCGATCGATTCCGCGCGGCGCCTGATCGGCGGCGGCGAGAAACCCAGCCTGATTCGGCATTCCCTTGGTCCGGATCTCGGGCAGTGTTGCGGCGGCGCCGTGGGCCTGCTGCTGGAACCGATCACGGCGGCGGATCACGGCTGGCTGGAGGCGTGGCAGCGCTGCTGCAACCAATCGGCGCCAGCCGTCCTCACGACGCAGGATGACGGCCGCAAGGTCTGGACGTCCGACCCCGCCAGCCGCGTGGCCAGCAGGGTCGGGTCAAGCCGGGTCGAGGCGCAGGGCGAAAGCTGGCGGGTAGTCGAAGTCGTGGGCCGGTCGGCGCGGCCGCTGTGGATCTATGGCGCCGGCCATGTCGGGCGGGTGCTGGCGACCGTGCTGGCGGAGCTGGATTTCGACCTGACGTGGCTCGACAGCCGCCCGGGGCAGTTTCCCGCCGCGGTTCCGGCGGGCGTGCGGACGATGGTCGAGCCGAGTCTGGCCACGGCGGTGGATTACGCGCCGCCTTCCTGCCTGTACCTGGTGATGACGCATAGCCACCAACTCGACCTGGAAATCTGCGATCACGTCCTGCGGCGGGGCGATGCGGCCTTTCTCGGCCTGATCGGCAGCGCCACCAAGAAAGCGCGATTCCTCAGCGGGTTGAAAGCGCGCGGGCACGGGCCATCGGCGCTGGAGCAGGTGATCTGCCCGATCGGCCTTGCGCAGATTCCGGGCAAGCAGCCCATGGCCATCGCGGTTTCGGTGGCGGCGCAACTGCTCGCCCTGCCGCTGGCCGCCGGCGATGCGCGGGAGACGGACGATCCGCGCGGAGGAAGGCGCGGGGCGGGGTGACTTGGACGACGGCGCCCGCTAAAACTGCAGCATAAGCAGAGGGGGACATGACGGGGCAGGCGGATTCGGAGCAAAGGGCGGACGGCGCGACGCCGCTGCTGCGGCTTGCGGGAATCGTGAAGCAATTCCCCGGCTGCCTGGCGAACGACCGGGTCGATCTCACCATCCTGCCGGGCGAGATCCATGCCTTGCTGGGCGAGAACGGCGCCGGCAAGAGCACGCTAGTCAAGATCATCTATGGCGTGCTGAAGCCCGATGCCGGTGAAATCCGCTGGCAGGGCCAGCCGGTCGTCGTGCACAACCCCAACCACGCCCGCCGCCTTGGCGTTGGCATGGTGTTCCAGCATTTCTCCCTGTTCGAAGCGCTGACCGTGGCCGAGAATATCGCCCTGGGCTTGACCGACGCCGCCGACCGCAAGGGACTGCGCACGCGGATCGGCGAGATCGGCCGCGCCTATGGCCTGCAGCTCGATCCCGACAAGGCGGTGCACGACCTTTCGGTGGGCGAGCGCCAGCGCATCGAGATCGTCCGCTGCCTGCTGCAGAAGCCGAAGCTGCTGATCATGGACGAGCCGACCTCGGTGCTGACCCCGCAGGAGGTGGATAAGCTGTTCGAGACCCTGCGGCGCCTGGCGCGCGAGGGCTGCGCCATCCTCTATATCAGCCACAAGCTGGAAGAGATCCGCGCGCTGTGCGAGCGCGCCACCATCATGCGCCTGGGCAAGGTCGTCGCCCATTGCGACCCGCGCCAGGAAACCGCGCGGCGCCTGGCGGAGCTGATGATCGGCACCGAGCTGAAAGCGGCGAGCCATCAGGGCCGCGGCGGCAGGGAGGGCGCGGCCCGGCTGGCGGTGACCGACCTCAGCCTCAAATCGGAACAGCAGTTCGGCACGGACCTGAAGCAGGTCAGCCTCGCGGTGCGGGGCGGGGAGATTCTCGGCATCGGCGGCATCGCCGGCAACGGCCAGAGCGAATTGATGTCGGCGCTTTCCGGCGAGATGCTGGCGCCGGATGCCGATGCGGTGAAGATCGACAACGTGCCCGCCGGGCGGATGGGGCCGCGCGAACGGCGCGCCCTGGGCGGCTGTTTCGTGCCGGAAGAGCGCAACGGCCATGGCGCGGTGCGCGACATGTCGCTGTCCGAGAACGCCTTCCTGTCCGGCAATGTGCGCAAGATGCTGTCGCGGCATGGGATCATCAATGCCGCGAAGAGCGCCGGTTTCGCCGACGACGTGATCAGGAGCTTCGACGTGCGCACCACCGGATCGGCAGCTGAGGCGCGGTCGCTGTCCGGCGGCAACCTGCAGAAATTCATCGTCGGGCGCGAAGTGAAGCAGGGGCCGAGCGTGCTGGTCGTCTCGCAACCGACCTGGGGCGTCGACGCCGGCGCCGCGGCGGCGATCCACCAGGCGCTGATGGATCTTGCCAGCGGCGGCGCCGCGGTGGTGGTGATCTCGCAGGATCTGGATGAGATTTTCGCGCTCTGCGACCGCATCGCGGTGATCGCGGAGGGACGTTTGTCCCAGGCTATTCCGGTGGCCGAGGCGACCATCGAGCAGATCGGGCAATGGATGGGTGGTGGGCACAAGGCCGCGGCATACGGGACGGGGGTCGCCGATGCTTCGGCTTGAGCCGCGCGGCGCGCATTCGAAGCTGTGGACCTATGCCTCGCCGATCCTGGCGATGGCGCTGACCGTCGTCACCTCGGCGATCATCTTTTCCGTCCTGGGGAAGGATCCGCTCGAATCGCTCTATGTGTTCCTGATCGCGCCGCTGGTGAGCTCCTCCGGCCTGCCCGAGCTGTTCGTGAAGGCGGCACCTCTGATCCTCATCGGCGTCGGCCTGTCGCTTGGCTTCCGCGCCAATGTCTGGAACATCGGCGCCGAAGGGCAATACACGCTCGGCGCCATTTTCGCCGGCGGCCTGGCGCTCAGCTATCCCGATGCGCCGGCGCCCCTGCTCATTCCCGGGATGGTCGTGCTGGGCTGCATCGGCGGCATGATCTGGGCCGCCATTCCCGCCTATCTGCGCACCCACTGGAACGCCAACGAGATCCTCACCAGCTTGATGCTGACCTATGTCGCGCAGCTGCTGCTGATCTATCTGGTGACCGGGCCGTGGCGCGATCCCGAGGGCTACGGCTTTCCGCAGACGGCCCTGTTCAGCGCCAATGCCACGGCGCCCGTCCTCATCGCAGGAACGCGGGTGCATCTCGGCGTGCTGGTTGCGCTTCTGGCCGGGGTCGTCGGCTGGATCGTGCTCACCCGTTCCGTCATCGGCTTCCAGCTCCGCGTGCTGGGCCAGGCGCCGCGCGCGGCACGTTTTGCCGGGTTCAATCAGAATCGGTTGATCTGGCTGTCGCTGCTGACCGGCGGCGGCCTTGCCGGCATCGCCGGCATGTTCGAGGTCTCGGGTCCGGTCGGCCAGTTGACGCCGCAGATCTCACCCGGCTACGGCTTCACCGCCATCATCGTCGCCTTTCTCGGCCGGCTGCATCCGATCGGCGTGATCTGCGGCGGGCTGATCCTAGCGCTGTCCTATCTGGGCGGAGAGACGGCCCAGATCGACCTCGGCATGCCCAACGCCGTCACCGGCATTTTCCAGGGCGTGCTGCTG
>WBZN01001129.1_pt1 | contig 16892 bp, 14 predicted proteins | sample 5204281 | NCBI WGS metagenome assembly WBZN01 (sample SAMN12344347, study PRJNA552823) | activated sludge metagenome | biome: Activated sludge suspended growth; feature: Nitrification reactor; material: Wastewater; isolation source: activated sludge from nitrification reactor of wastewater...
TGGACAACCCGCCATGGTCCACCGGCTCGAGGCAGGCGACGAGATCGTGCTCGGCGCCACCAAGATGGCGTACCTGCCCGTCGACGGGGTGGCGGTGACCAAGGCCTCGAGCCACGTCACGATGGAAGTGTCGAGCCGCCAGCTGCTCGCGCTCGTCGGTGGTGATGATCGCGCGCGCCGGCACCTCGCGGCGCTCGCCCAGCTCGGCGATCGGCTGCGCGCCGAGTCCGCGGCGGGACGCGACGCGGTCGCGCGCGCCGCGTGCGACGCCGCGTTGACCGCGCTCGGCGCGCACCGCGCCTTCGTGCTGTCGTCGGGCCGCCGGGTCGCGCCGCTCGCGGCCGCGGTCGCGGTCAACGAGTCGACGCAGCTCCAGCTGCCCCAGGATCTCGTGGACAAGGTCGTCTCGAACCGTCAAGTGGTCACCGCGGAGGCGGGCGGGCGCGCGTTGATCGCCGCGCCGATCCACGGCAGCGGCGACGAGGTCATCGGCATCCTGTGGATCGATCGCAAGGGCCCCACGTGGGATCAGATCGATACGCTCGCGGCCGGCTGTCTCGCCCACCTCGCGGGTGCGGCGTGGGTCGGCGCGGAGGCACGCGAGCAGCTCGTGCGGCGCGCCGACGCGCTCGAGGAACAGCTGACGGGTCCGCAGAGCGGCGGCGAGCTCGTCGGCCGCTCCGAGGCGACCCAGAAGGTCATCGCGTTCGTGCATCGCGTCGCGCCCAGTGATGCCACCGTGCTGCTCGGTGGCGAGTCCGGATCGGGCAAGGAGATGGTCGCGCGTGCGATCCATCGCGCGAGCCGGCGCGCCAAGGGCCCGTGCGTCGCGGTCAACTGCGCCGCGCTGACCGAGAGCCTGATCGAGAGCGAGCTGTTCGGTCACGAGAAGGGTGCCTTCACCGGGGCGACCGAGAAGAAGGCCGGCCGGTTCGAGATGGCCGACAAGGGCACCCTGTTCCTCGACGAGGTCGGCGAGCTCCCCCTCGGCCTGCAGACCAAGTTCCTGCGCGTGCTCGAGGAGCGGCGGTTCGAGCGCGTCGGCGGTCAGAAGGCGCTCGACGTCGATGTCCGCGTGGTCGCCGCCACCAACCGCGACCTCGCCGAGATGGTCAAGCGCGGCACGTTCCGCGAGGACCTGTTCTATCGGCTCAGCGTGATCGCGATCGAGGTCCCACCGCTCCGCGATCGCCTGGATGATGTGCCGCTGCTCGCGGAGCACTTTCTGGCCCGCTACCGCAACCAGGCCGCGCGGCGGATCACCGGGTTCGCTCCCGACGCGCTCGCGGCGATGACCCACTATCCCTGGCCCGGGAACGTCCGCGAGCTGCGCAACGCGGTCGAGCGTGCGGTCGTCCTCGGCGATCGCGAGCACATCACGGCCGCCGATCTACCGCCGCAGGTCGTGGTGTCCTCGGCGCCATCGCGCGCCCGCCCCTCGCGTCCGACCCCGCCGCTCGGGTCGTCGATCTCGCAAGCCCATGCGGTGGTGACGATCGATCCCACGCCGACGCCGATGCCGCCATCGCGGCCCGCGGTGCCCGGCATCGCGAGGTCGCTGCGCGAGCTCGAGAAGGAAGGCATCCTCGCCGCCCTCACCGCGACCGGCGGCAACAAAGCGCAAGCCGCCGCGATCCTCGAGATCGATCGCTCGACGCTCTACAAGAAGCTCAAGGACTACGAGATCGACGGATAGGTCGGAGGTCAGCGCTACGCGAGCTTGCGGAGCTCGACGCTGCGTGGGTCCGGGATGAATCTCCCGCCGTGGGCCTCGCCGCCGAGCTCCTTCCAGAGCACGCGCTGGTAGCAGTCCCACGAGTCGAGAGCTTCCTTGAGGGCAGCGCGGAGCTCGAGGATGGTGTCCTCGACCGCCACGTCGGGCTTGCGGCAGGATGATGTGCTTGGCATCAGGCTCTGAGATCGACCCGATCGGCCGTTCCTCCGGGTACCCGCCGGGTACTTGGCGGGTAACGGGAGCCGCGCCTCGCACCGGGTGGATCCGTGAAGTAGACGCGGCGCGAGCTACGGGTTCTTGCGAGGGCGACCGCGGCGGCGCGGCGCCTCACCTTCGCTACCGAAATCGAGCTCCTGCGCGAAGTGCTCCTGGACGAGGTCATCGACCGAGGTTTGGGAATCCAACCGGCGCAGCTCCTCGCGCTCGAACTCGGCAAACGATGTGTAAACTCTCGGAATTCCTGACGACATTGAGGCTCCTTCGAGGACATGACCCACATGTCCTACATCTGCGTACAAAGTACGCGTGAAGTAGACTTGGCCCCAATTATTTTTTCGAGGACCGCCGAAATCGCACGCGCGAGGAACCCACTCTCCATGACGGGCTAGGGATCGTCAGACGCCGGTGTTACTGAGCACACATGACCCGGATCATCGCGGTCGCTAACCAGAAGGGTGGCGTGGGCAAGACCACCACCGCGATCAACCTCGCGGCGTCGGTGGCCTCGCGCGGCTATCGCGTGTTGCTGCTCGACTTCGATCCTCAGGGCAACGCGTCCTCGGGCGTCGGTTACCCGCGCGACAAGGTCGAGCTCTCGATCTACGACGCGCTCGTCGGCGAGGTCCTGCTCGAAGACGTGATCCGCCCCACCGAGATCACGACGTTGTTCGTGGCCCCAGCGACCACGGACCTGGTCGGCGCGGAGATCGAGCTGATCTCGGCCGACCGCCGCGAGCGGATCCTCGCCGACGTGATCGCGCCGGTCGCCGAGCAATACGACTACATCGTGATCGATTGTCCGCCGTCGCTCGGCCTGCTCACCCTCAACGCGCTGGTCGCGGCGGACGGCGTGGTCGTCCCGATGCAGGCCGAGTACTTCGCGCTCGAAGGGCTGTCCGCGCTCACCAGCACGATCGACAAGATCAAGGCGGCGTACAACCCGCACCTCACGATCGACGGCGTGGTGTTCACGATGTTCGACACCCGGCTCAGCGTCGCCAACCAGGTGCGCGATGAGGTGCAAAAGTTCTTCGGAGACAAGGTGTTCCTCGAGACGATCCCACGCAACGTGCGGCTCTCCGAGGCCCCGAGCCACGGCAAGCCGGTGCTGCTCTACGACATGCGCTGTCCTGGCACCAAGAGCTACCTCGCGATGGCCGACGAATTCCTCGATCGCACGCTCATGGTCGAAGCACCGAAGGGTCACTCTGCTGCATGATGGCCGAGATGAAGAAGCGTGGTCTGGGTCGCGGACTCTCGGCGCTGATGCCGAGCGGCCCGGTGGCGTCGCCCGCGCCCACAGAGCCGAAGCCCCAGGCGCACGTCCCGCCCCAGCGCTCGCGCACGTACTTCACTGCCGGGATCGAGGAGCTGTATCCGAGCCCCGAGCAGCCGCGCCACAAGTTCGATGATGTGAAGCTCGGCGAGCTCGCCGATTCGATCAAGGTGCACGGCGTGATCGTGCCGCTCGTCGTCCGGCCACGCCCCGACGGCGGCTACTTCTTGATCGCCGGCGAGCGCAGGTGGCGTGCCGCGCAGCGCGCCGGCCTCCACGAGATCCCGGTGGTCGTGCAGAACATCGAGGAGAGCGTCGCGCTCGAGCGAGCCCTCGTCGAGAACCTCCAGCGCGCAGACCTCGGGCCGCTCGAGGAGGCGAGCGCGTACCAGCGCCTGGTCGAGGAGTTCGGGCTGACGCAGGACGAGATCGCCGAGCGCATCGGCAAGGATCGGAGCACGGTCGCCAACGCGATCCGGTTGCTCAAGTTGCCCGCACCGGTCCGCCAGATGGTCGAGGACGAGAAGCTGTCGATGGGCCATGCGCGCGCCCTGCTCGGCCTCGAGGACCCGAGCGCGATCGAGCGGGCGGCGCGGTCCGCGATCGATCGCCAGCTCTCGGTTCGTGCCACCGAGGCGCTCGTCAAGAAAGCGCGCGCCCCGGAGCCTGACCAGCGGCCTGCGCCGCCGCCCGCCAAGTCCGCCTCGGTGCGCGACCTGGAGGAGCGGCTGACACGTGCGCTCGGCGGCCCGGTGAAGATCACGGAGGACGAGCCGGGAAAGGCCGGGCACATCGAGATCCGCTACATGAACCTCGACCATCTCGAGCGCCTGCTCGATCGTCTGCTGTAACGGTTCGTGCCGCCCCCGGGAGATGGCGCCCGAAAGTCGTCACCAAACTAGCGCTCCTTTCAGCGCCGGATTTCATGATACTGAGGGCTGCTGGATGTCGGAACGCGAGCAGGACCGGATACCGTACTCGGTGCAGGTCGAGTTCCGGACCGCGTCGTCATTCCTCGTTGCGTACTCGATGAACCTCTCTCGAGGGGGGCTATTCCTCGAGACCGAGCACGAAGTGCCGACCGGCGCAGCGATCCGGGTCGACCTGAAGATTCCGGGTGCGGCGCCGATCGTGCTCTCGGGCCAGGTCGCCTGGCGCCGCGGCCATGACTCTACCGATGGCCCCCCAGGGCTCGGCATCGAGTTCCAGGACATCGCGCCGCAGCTCGGCGGGATCATCGATCACCTGGTGTCGACGTTCCATGGCGTCCACATCCTGGTCCTGTCGGGCGATCGCCAGGACCGGACGACCCTCGCGCGCTCGATCAAGTCGATCATCAGCACCGCCGAGATCATGCAGGCCGCCGATGCCTCGGTCGCCGCCGCGCTGCTGACCAGCGAGGTCGATCTCGCGATCGTCGACGTCGACTTCGACACCGAGGGCGCGCTGACGACCTTGCGCGCGTCCCGGCTGCTCGCTCCGGTGGTGCCGACCATCGCGCTCACCTCGAGCGCGAAGCTGAGGGAGCGCGCCCGCGCGGCGGGGGCGGACGAGCTCGCGAGCAACCCGCCGCCGTTCGCGGAGCTCCAGGTCGTCCTCGTCCGCGCGCTGTCGAAACCGGTCGGAGTGAAGAACACCGGCAGCGGTCCGACCTCGGCCCGAGGCTGACCGCGATCCGATCAGACGTGGGCGCCGGCGTCGAACGAGGACGCCCCGTGACCGCGCCCCGCGCGCGCCGGTGACTAGCGCGCGCGGCGACGAGTCGCGGCTTCGACGGTGTTCTCGAGCAGGCACGCGATCGTCATCGGGCCAACGCCGCCGGGCACCGGCGTGATCGCACGCGCCCGCTCGGCGGCCGCCGCGAACTCGACATCGCCGACGAGCTTGCCATCGGGGGTTCGATTGATCCCGACATCGAGCACGATCGCGCCCTCGGCGATCCAGTCGCCGAGGACCATCGCGGGCCGCCCGATCGCCGCGACCACGATCTCGGCACGACGCACCTCGCCTGCGAGGTCGCGCGTTTTCGAGTGGCACATCGTGACGGTCGCGTTCGCGTTCGCGAGCAGCAGCGCGATCGGCTTGCCGACGAGCACGCTTCGCCCGAGCACGACCGCGCGCGCACCGGCGAGGTCTGCGCCGACCTCGCGCAACATCCGCATGCAGCCCTTCGGGGTGCACGGCGAGAACACGGGCCTTCCCTGCGCCAGGAAGCCGAGGTTTGTCGGATGCAACCCGTCGACGTCCTTCGCCGGGTCGAGCGAGCGGATCATCGCGTCGCTATCGAGGTGCGACGGCAGCGGGAGTTGGACGAGGATGCCGTCGACCGCCGGATCGGCATTGAGCTGCGCGACGAGCGCCATCAGCTCGGGCTGCGTGATCGTCGCGGGAAGCTTGTGATCGCGGACCTCGACGTTGGCCTCGCGCGCCGCCTTGGTCTTGCTGCGGACGTAGACGGCCGACGCTGGATCGTCTCCGACGAGCACGACCGCGAGCGTCGGGGCGATGCCGCGGGTACGCAGCTGGGCCGCCGCGATCGCCACCTCGGCGCGAAGCTTCGCCGAGATCGCCTTGCCGTCGATCAGCTGCGCCGTCACGGCACGCTCTTGGCCGGCGTGCTGCTCGCCGCCGCTGCACCGCCCGTCCCCCCGCTGCTGCTGCTACCGCCGCTGCTGCTACCGCCGCTGCTGCTGCTACCGCCGCTGCTGCTACCGCTGCCGCTGCTGCTACCGCTGCCGCTGCCACCGCCACTGCCCGAATCGGTGCTGCCACCGCCACCGTCGGACTTCGCGGCCGGCTTGTCGGCGGCCGCGGCAGGAGCGTCGCTCGCGCCCTTCTTATCACCGCCCTCGGTCTTGCCCGCCTCGGGCTTGGTCGACGAGTACAGATCCTTGTACCAGCCGCCTCCTTTGAGCTGAAACGCGGTGCGCGAGATGATCCGCTCGAGCTTCTCGGCGCCGCACGCCTCGCACAACGTCTTCTCGGGGTCGCTCATCCGCTGCTGATACTCGAACTCGCGACCGCAGGCTTTGCATTCATATTCGTAGACAGGCATGGAACTACTCCTCGAGTGACACGATCCGAACACCGAGCTCTCCGTCGACGTCGACGAGCTCGCCCTCCCCGACCCGGCGGCCACCGGCATGGACCTCGAAGGGCCCCGCGAGCGGCCGGCCCAGCGATACGATCTGACCAGGCGCGAGCTCGCCGAGCTGGCGCAACGTGAGCCGCGTGGTGCCGAGCTGAACCGTCAGCTCGAGGTGGGCCTCGTCGGGCAACGCCATGTCGCGCCGAACATAGCCGGTCACGACCGCGGCTTCTATCGCTCCGGTGGCGGCGCAGAGCTGGATCGCACCGTCACCGAGCCGGAGCTCGAGCGAGCGTTCGACCGTGATCACGTCCCGACGAGCCAACCGGCCGATCGCGACCCGTGGCAAGGCACAGCGCGCGACGACCACGGGAACCTCGAACCGCCAGGCGGGGGCCGGGCGCGCGGGCGGCAGGCGCACGGGTAGCTCGGGCGGACACAGGGCGGTCACGGTCATCACCGAGCCGGGAAGCTCGACCGCGAGCTCGAGGGCGAGCCGATCGCCAGGCGGTCGCACGGCCAGCGGCCAGACCTCGGCGGCGACCCCGGCGTCGTCGATCGCGGCCGCGATCACGAGCGCCCACACCGCGTGCTCGACGGAGGTGAGCGGCCGCGGCGCGTCGAGCTCGCTCGGACCGCCGAGCAGCCGCTGGGCCAGCGCCCGGACGGGCCGCGCAGCGCCGGCGAGCACGATCGAGAGCCCCCCGAGCCGGACCTCCGCGAGCGCCGCGTGAGGATCGATCGACGCGTCTCGCACGGCGACGACGGCCGCGCGCACCGGTCCCCCCGCCAGCCGCGCGACCCGCGCGCCCAGGGGACGCACGGCGATCCAGCGCGCGACGGCCGATTCGATCGCCGCGTCTTGCCGGCGGATCCGGCGCAGACGCGTGAACGGATACGGCGAAAAGTTTGGCCCGCTGGACGTCACTGGTACGCTTTATCCTACATCTGACCACCCCAAGGGGCACGCTTTGCAAGATCGACGACTTGGCTACCGGATTCCGTTCGAAACGATGGTCACGTCGTACGTGCACGACCGCCCGATCCGCGGGCTGTCGCAAGACCTGAGTGATACCGGCATGAGCATGTCGGCGATCTCGATGCTCGCACCGCCGCCAGGACTCGTCGTGGGGCTCGAGATCGACATTCCGGGCATCGATGACTCGATCTGGGCATCGGGCCAGATCTGTTACCGCAAGGACGACCGGATGGCGTCGGGCCTCGGGGTCCGGTTCCTCGCGATGGCGAAGAGCCAGGCGCGCACGATCCGCGACTATTGCATCGAATCTCGACGCAAGAACCTCGGCTCGCTGCTCGCCCGTATTCGAGCGTAGGTCGCACGGGCACGCCCCCGATCCAGGGGCTATGATCCGGGGAGGATGAGGCGCCTCCGCTTGGTTCTCGCGTGTGCCCTGGCCCTGAGCCCCGTGGTCGCGGCTGCCCAGCCTGGCGGCGACTGGGGTGTTCAACGCGATCCGTTCGATCGCACGATCATCGCTCGCTACAAGGCGATCCTCGGGAGCAATCCGCATGACGCCTCGGCGCTCGCGAAGCTGCTCGAGATGTACCGCCGGTATCGTACGGTCGATCTGCTCAAGGAAGAGTACGGCAAGCTCCTCGACAAGAACGCCGAGGACTGGTCCGCGCTCGTCGTGATCGGCCGGCTCCATCGCGCCACCGGTGACGATGCGCGCGCGCTCGAGATGTGGACACGCGCGGTGACGAAGAAGGACGCCGACACCCAGACGTGGCTGCTGATCGGTGAGCTACAGAAGGCGGGCGGCAAGACCAAGGACGCGCGCGCCGCGTACGACAAGGCCCTCGCCCACGCCTCCGCGAAGGACATGAAGAAGAAGGCGCTGCGTGCGCTCGCCGACCTGGCGCTGGGCACCGGCGACAACGACGCCGCGAACACCTACTTCAAGCAGTTCCTCGAGCTCGATCCGAACAACGCCCAGCTGTGGATCGAGCGCGGCGATGCGATGCTCGCGGCGGGCAAGCGCGACGTCGCGCTCGAGAGCTACGCGGCCGCCGAGAAGCTGCTCGGCGCGGATCCGGCGCGGCGCGTCGAGGTGGTCGCGCGGCGCGGCCAGGCGCTGCAGGACATGGCGAAGGATGACGACGCGGTCGCCGAGTACCGCCGCGCGATCAAGCTCGCGCCGAAAGGTTACTACCTCGAGGTCGAGCTCACCGGCCGGGTGATCGACATCTACCGGCACAAGGGAAGCCTCGCCCCGCTCCTCGCGCAGTACGAGAAGGAGTGGCCGGAAGCCAGCCGCGGCCACTTCGAGTGGGACACGCTCGGCAAGCTCTACGAGGAGACAGGTGCCCAGGACAAGGCGATCGCCGCGCTCAAGAAGGCGGTCGGCAAGGCGCAGTGGGAGCTCGAGACCCAGCGCCACCTGATCCAGCTGCTCGAGAACTCGGGCCGCGACGACGAGGCCCTCGCGCAGTACGAGGCGGTCGTGCGCGCGGCGCCCGGCGAGGCCCGGTTCCAGCTCGAGCTGGCCGAGCGGTACTGGCGGCGCGGTCAGGAGAAGAAGGCGCTCGAGGCGCTCAACCGGCTTCAGGTCCGGTTCCCGAGCGACGCCGGCGTGCTCTCGGCGATCGCGGACATGTACCAGCGTTGGGGCAAGGAAGACCTCGCGATCGCGCAGTACGAGCGCCTCGCCAAGCTCGAACCCGATGATCCGGGTCACCTGGTGACGCTCGGCGAGCAGTACTGGCAGAAGGGCGACCACCCGCGCGCGATCGCGACGTGGAAGCGCGTCGCCAGCTCGAACAAGCCGTCCGGGTACGCGAAGCTCGCCGAGGTGATGGCAGAGCACAACTTCGACGTCGATGCGCTCGCGAACTTCGACAAGGCGATCAAGCTCGACGACAAGAACCCCGAGTTCTACAAAGGCCGCGCGAGCGTCCACGAGGCCAAGAAGCACTACCCCGAGGCGGTCGCGGACTGGGAGAAGGTGCTGTCCTTGGTCGGCAGCAAGAACACGGATCGGCTCGCGCGCCGCGACGCCCGCCGGCACCTCGTACAATTGATCACGCGGTGGGGCGCGAAGGAAGCCAGCTATCGCAAGCTGTGGGAAGACGGCTTCAAGGCCGGCAACAACGAGCTCGGGTACTTCCTCGTCGAGTACTACAACCGCCGCCCGCAGAAGAACGAGCCGGCGACCACGCTCGAGGCGCTCCACAAGAAGGTCCCCGACGATCAGGACGTCGTCCTCGATCTCGTCAAGGTCTACCGGAGCCAGCGCAAGTACGACGAGGCCGTCGTGATGCTGCTCGAGCTCGCGAAGGTGGCGCCGTCGCGCGAGCGCGAGGTCTATCAGCAGATCAGCGAGATCAAGACCGAGGCGCGCAAGGACGAGGAGGCGATCGAGTGGGCGCAGAAAGCGCTCGCCAAGAGCCCGAGCGACCCCACCGCGTACGAGCGACTCGGCGAGCGCTACGTCGAGATGCAGCGGTTCGCCGATGCGATCGCGGCGTACGAGAAGACCGTGCAACTCGACGCGCGCAACAACAAGGCGCAGTTCGCGCTCGCGCAGCTGTACATCCAGGGCGGCCGGCCGATGAAGGCCGCCGAGCTGCTCCGCACCGTGCTGCGCACCGCGAACGACGAGGAGGTCGTGGGGCGCGCCGGGCGCGAGGCGATCGATCTCGAGGAGATGACCGACACCCTCGGAGAGCTCGAGAAGGTCGTGTCGCCGCTGTCGTTCATGATGGCCCACAAGCCGATCTATCGGCACGTGCTGGTCGACCTGTACCTGCGTTACGTGCCACGGCTCGTCGAGCGCGAGCGGCACGGCAACGAGGAGATCAAGAAGGCGGCGCGCGCCGAGCTCGCGCGGATCGGCGGCCACGGCCTGCAGCCGCTCCTCGAGGCGCTCCGTGACGAGAAGGACACGACGCAGCAGCGCGTCGCGGTCGCCGTGCTCGGCCACCTCGGCAACAAGGGCGCGGCTGCCCCGCTCGTCCGCATGGCGCGGCAGGACCCCCCGAAGGACTCGCGCAAGATCGGCACGTTCACCGAGAACGTCGACCGCGAGGTCCGCATCGACGCGCTGGTCGCGGCCGGTCGGCTCGGGGACCCGACCGTCCTGCTCGACGTGCTGCCGCTGATGGAGAACACCGAGGTCGGCATGCGCGAGGCCGCGACCTTCACGCTGGGCCGTTCGGCGGACCGGCGGGCGGTCCCGGCGCTGCTCAAGGCGCTCACCGCCGGAAAGCGCCCGTCGGAGCAGACCCTCGCGTGCCTGGGACTCGGCCAGATCGACGATCCGCGCGTCGCCCCGGCGCTGATCGCGACGCTTCAAGACGCGCGCAAGGACGATACGACCCGCGCAGCCTGTGCGTATTCGATCGGCGCGCGTCGGATCCCGGCGGCGATGCCGGCGCTGCTCGGTGCGCTCGCGGACAACCGAGGTGAGGCGCAGCGCCTGGCGGCCTGGGCGCTCGGTCAGCTCGGCGACGGCAAGGCGCTCGGGCCACTGATCCGTGCCTACTTCGCCCGTGCGGGACGTTCCGACGAGGAGCTGGTGTGGGCGATCGGCCGGACCAGCGGCGCGGGGCTCGCGCCGGCCGGCACGGGTGGCTTCGCCGATTATCCGATGCGCGGTGGCAAGTACGTCGCGGGCGAGGCGATCGCGGGGCTCCCCGGCGCGCTGCCGCTCGGCCCCGCGGCCGGCAAGCTCGTCGTCGATCACGCCGACGACATCGCCAAGGGCCTGCTCGATGCGCTCGCGGAACATCGCGACGTCGTCGTGGCGGTCCTCGCCGATCTCGACGGGATCGCGAATCAGCTCGGCCTCGGCGCGCTGTCACCCGCGACCTCCGATGCCAAGGTGTCGGCGGCGCTCGGAACGATCGCCCAGGCGATCGCGCCGACGATCACCGCCCAGCTCACCAACGAGGATCCGAAGGTCCGCGCCCTCGCGGTCTCGGTGCTCGCCAAGCTCGATGGCGGCACGGTCCATGTCGCCGATGCGGCGATCGGCAAGGCGCTCGGAGACCCCGCGGAGCAGGTCCGCGCCGCGGCGATGAGCGCGATCGCGGTGGTCGCGCATCGCCGTGGCTCGGCGCCACCCGAGCTGGTGACCGCCTTGACCCGGACCCTCGGTACCGGCGCGTGGGCCGATCGGCGGGTCGCCGCCCTGTCGCTCGGCCAGCTCGCAGGCACCGATCCGGCCGCCCTGATCAAGGCGACCGCGGATTCGTCGAGCTTCGTCCGCGAGGCGGTGGCGATCGCGCTGACCAGCCTGGGCGGACCTGCCATCGTCGAGCCGATGCTGCGGCTGTCCCGAGACGAGGTCGCCCAGGTCCGAGCGGCCGCCGCCCGGGGGCTCGGCACGGTCAAGGACGACCGGGCCACCCGCCGCAGGGGCGAGCTGGCCAGCGACGCCGAGCCGGTCGTCCGGGCTGCCGCCGGCGGCAACTGACCGGCCGCACTCGGCCGCTCCGGCAGGACGCCACCCGCGTTCCTGGCTCAACTGGCGGGGCCCGTTCTTTGACCTTGATCTTCGTAAGGGGGTAGAATTCCAGCGCGATGGATGTGGGCCTCGTCTGCGATGCGTGCAGTGCGCTGACCCCGATCGGGGTGCCGCAATGTGCGCGCTGCGGTGCGGCTGTCGCGCTCGATCCCAGGCCTCGTCATCAGAGCAAGCCGCCGATCAACGCCAGCGTGAATCCGTGCCCGAAGTGCTCCATGAACGTCGCACCCGGCACGCGGTTCTGTGCGAACTGCGGCACCCGGATTCCGGACGGATCGTCCGACGGGTTCGAGGTCGAGACCCGCGTCGGACCGCGCCCCAGCGTCTCGCAGGCGAGCTCGAAGCCGGCGCCCGCGGCGAAGCCAGGACGCAGCACGCTGTTCTTCGGAGGCGTGGTGCAATCGGCGCGCGCGAAGCTCACGCTGATCCGCGGAGACGGTGAGGACGGGGTCTCGTTCACGCTGGCCGGTCAGGAGCACCTCGCCGGTCGAGGTGCATGCCCGATCTCGTTTCCCGACGACCCGTTCCTGTCGCCGACCCATGCGAATTTCCTGTACCGGCAGAGCGGCGCGACCAGCGAGCTCGTCGTACGCGACGAGAAGTCGCTCAACGGTGTCTACGTCCGGATCACCGGCAGCGCCGAGCTCCCGTCCGGATCGACGGTGCTGATCGGCGAGCAGGTCCTGACCGTTCAGCTCGCCAGTGTCTCCGACGATGTTCCGGACTCGGAGGGCACGTACTTCTCCGCGAGCATGCCCCGCCCCGCCACCCTCGAGGTGAAGCAGAACCTGCGAGGCGGTGCCACCGGCGCGGTGTTCCGCGTGAGCGGCGAGTCGGTCGCCGTCGGGCGCGAAGGCAATGACATCAACTTCCCTGAGGACCCCTTCATCTCCGGTCGGCACGCAGAGCTGCGGCTCGCAGGCAGCGTGCTATCGGTAACCGATCTCGGATCGCGTAACGGAACCTTCGTCCGCGTCAAAGGCGAGCGTGTGCTGCGCCACGGCGACTATGTCTTCTTGGGCCAGCAGTTACTTCGCGTAGAAATCGTCTGACTCTCTACGTTCGGGAGCCACCATGACCGTCTGCAATCGTTGCGGTAAAGAAAACCAGGATCACTACAAGTTCTGTCTCGGTTGCGGGGCTGAGCTGACGGCAGCGCCAAAGCCCGGTGGTGACGTGGCGATGATGAAGACGATGATGCAAGACCCTTCCGCACAATCACCGCTCGCCGGCGCCCCGCTTCGTGGACCCTCCTCCGCCATGCCGCAGTCCTCCGCCTCTCCGGGGATGCGGTCGACCGGCGGCGGGATCCCCGGCATGCCGCCATCGGGTCCGCTCGGTGGGGGACCGATGGGTGGGCAGATGCCACCTGCGATGCAGCAGCCGATGGGGCCGCCGCCCGGCGTGCCTGGCTTCTCGCCGCAGTTCGCACCTGCGGCCACGCCCCCCATGGCGAGCGCCATGCGCCGCTGCCCGTCCTGCGGTAGCGACGTTCCCCCGTCGTTTCGATTCTGCGGTACGTGCGGGTTTCGCATGGACGAGGCGTCCGCGCCGGCGCCGATGCCGATGACTCCTCCAGGCCCCTCGATGGGTGCCCCGCAGCTGCAGCGCGCACGGCTCTCGATGACGCTGATCCGGCCGGACGGCACCGAGGGCGGCACCCACGAGCTGCGCCAGGGCGAGAACAAGCTCGGCCGCAGCTTTGGTCCGGTGTTCGAGAACGACGGTTACCTGTCGCCGATCCACGCGATGCTCGACATCCGCGGCCAGAACGCGATGGTCCGCGACCTCGACAGCCTCAACGGCGTGTTCGTGAAGATGACGCAAGAGGAGGAGCTGACGAGCGGTCAGATCATCCGCATCGGCCAGGAGCTCCTGCGATACGAGCTGATCGCCGCGCCCGAACCGACCGCGGACGGCACCGAGCTCATGGGCAGCCCGAATCCGGGCTTCTGGGGCAAGCTGACCGTGATCATCGGCCGAGATATCACCGGTGCCGCGTTCCCGCTGCTCGGCGAGACCATCACGCTCGGTCGCGAGCGCGGCGAGATCAACTTCCCCGACGATGGCTACGTCTCGGGGCTCCATGCCCGCGTCACGCTGCGCGATGGCCGCGTGTTCCTCAATGACCTCGGCAGCTCGAACGGCACCTTCGTCAAGGTCAACGGCGAGCGCGCCGTCGGTCACGAATCGTACGTACTACTCGGCCAGCAGCTGTTCCGCCTGAACTTCATGTAGCCCGGACGAACGCCGTTGACCTGCCTGGCAGGCAGGCGCGCGGCCAGCTACGGCTTCTTGTCCTTGTTGATGTTCAGATCCTCGACGGCCGCCGGCGTGTCGTTCTTCTCGACGAACTGGAAGCCGTTCGCGATCTTGAGCTGGCCGCCCGGGTCGAAGATGATCAGCACGTCGACCTTCTCGTTCGCCTTGCCACCGGGCGCCTCGACGATCAGCTCGCTGTCGCTGGCGAACCGCACGACGGTCGCCTGCCGCGATCCGAAGTAGACCTTCGCGGTGCGAGGGCCATCGGCGAGGAACCGGTTACCCTTGATGCGGACATAGGTTCCCCCGTCGATGTCGCCCTTCTCTGGCTCGATGCCCGTGATCTTGAGCTTCGTGTCGTTGCTCCCGCAGGCGACGCCGAACGACAACGCCCCCAGCAGGACAAGGACCCAAACGAGCCGCGCGCGCGTGAACATGGCCGAAAGATACCGAAAACCGGCCTCGAGTGCCAACTATCCCCGCCGGCGTTGGCAAGGACGAGCTTCGCGGCGCAGGCGAACCGCTACAGCAGATCGCGCCGGGCCAGGGCCCGCCGCATCTTGGCGAGCGCCTGCTCCTGGAGCTGGCGGATGCGCTCGCGGGACAGGTTGTACTTGTCCCCGATCTCCTTGAGCGTCAGCTCCTGCTCGGTCCCCAGGCCGAACCGCTGGCGGAGGATGTCGGCCTCGATCGGCCGGAGCTCGCGCAACAGATCTCGGACCTCGGTGGTCAGCGCCTCCCACTCCAGATCTTGCGTCGGGGAGAGCTCCTCGCGATTCGGGTCCTCCAGCACCTCTCCGAGCACTCGACCTTCGTCATCACCGACCGGCTTGTCGATCGAGATCGACTGCTCGAGCAGCCAGCTGCGCATCTTCTCGATCTTGTCCAGCGGCATCTGGGTCGCCGTCGCCAGCTCCTCGCTCGTCGGCTGGCGGCCGAGCTGGCCGGTGAGCACCCGCCGGGCCTTGGTCAGGCGATGCTGGGCATCGATCATGTGGACCGGGAGCCGGACCTCGCGGCCTTTGTCGGCGAGCGCGCGACTGATCGCGTGGCGAATCCACCAGCTCGCGTAGGTCGAGAACCGGAACCCGCGCTTGTAGTCGTAGCGCTCGACCGCCTTGATCAGACCGAGGTTTCCCTCCTGGATCAGATCGGCGAGCGCCATGCGGCCGTGATTGAACCGGCGCGCGATGCTGACGACGAGCCGGAGGTTCGCCTTCACGAACGCGTTGCGGGCCTCGGCGGCGGCGCGGTTGGCGTTGATCACCCGGCGGAGCCACTCGGTGCGCGCGCGGTCGCGGCCGAGCGCGCGCACGTTCGCACCACGCACGCCGATGCCGATCGTGATCCGATCGATCGTGGAGAGCGCGGCATCGATGAACAGGTGATCCGAGTCACCTGCCCGCAGCTTGCGTGCGGCGCGGGCGACGAGCTTTGGATAGGCCTTCGCATCCGCGTCGGTCGCGGCCTTGCGCAGGTGCTTCACCTCGGGCGGGAGCGGGATCAGCTCCTCGATCGCGAGGAGGATGTGCGCGATCGCCGGTGGATACGCGAGGACCACCTCCCACAGCATGATCTCGAGCGTCTCGATCTCGCGCGCCGAGGTGAACTCCTCTTCGGGCCGCAGGACATCGAGCAGCGCCATGTCGCGGAAATACATCGAGAGGTAAGTCCCGCCGTCGGGGCGAGCCTTCTTCTCGACGACGACCTCGACGTCGTCACCGGCGAGCGCCTCCGGGTCGAGCGCCGGCTCACCGTCCGGGCTGGGGCGATCCGCCGGCCGTCGCTGTGCCGACTTTGCCGACACGCGCGCAACCCGGCTCTTGCGACTGCTCGGACGCCCAAAGCCGTCGGTTTTTTCCCTCGGCCCAATCTTCGTGACGATCGCTGCCATCGAACTGCCTTCCAGCGCGCGACCGCGCTATCCAGTAAGACGCGCGAAACGGCCAAATGTTTTGGCCCCTCTGCCGCGACGCCCGGCATTACCCGCGAGCGGCCGCTGTTATTCCGGCGGTTGGAGGCGTGACGCTCGTAACGTGCCGGAACTAGGTCGTCGGGGAATCCTTGCGCTCTGCTAAGACAATGATGTGACGCGACTGGTTGCCAAAAAACCGACCTCGCGTGTGATAGCCGCCCGAGACCTCGAGCACCCGGAAGCCCGCGGCGTGCATCAGCTTGCCGACTTCATGCAGCGAGTAGGCGCGGACGGAGATCTCCTGCTCGAGCTGCCGACCATCGTCGAATACGACCGAGCGATTCACCTGCATGCGCGATGAGAAGTAATTGAGCTCGACCTCCTCGAGCACCACGCACCCATCGCCTTCCCACCACACCCGGGTCGGCAGGTCCGAGATCACGTAGTCTCGGTTCAGAATTTCGAGCATGACGCGGCCACCTGGCTTCAAGGCGCGCGCGATGTTCATGATCGTCTTCTTGTTCGTCTCGTCATCGAAGTAGCCGAACGTCGAGAACAGACAGTACGCGCCGTCGAACTGGGCCTCGAAGTCGAGCTCCCGCATGTCGCCGCGAATGAAGTTGATCTCGAGGCCGCGGCGCTGAGCTTCTTCGCCACCGCGGACGAGCAATGGCGTCGACAGATCGAGACCGACAACATGGAAGCCGCGCGCCGCGAGCTCCATCGCGTGACGACCGTAGCCGCAACCGACGTCGAGCACCTGAGCGCCGGGATGGAGGCCCATCGCCTCGATCACGAACTCGGCTTCCGATTGGGTCGCCTGGGGCGTCAAGAACGGCAGCGTCCGTAGGTAATCCTCGTCGAACAGATCGACGAACCAGGGCTTGCCACGAGGCGCCGAGCCCTTG
>WBZN01001132.1_pt1 | contig 16867 bp, 12 predicted proteins | sample 5204281 | NCBI WGS metagenome assembly WBZN01 (sample SAMN12344347, study PRJNA552823) | activated sludge metagenome | biome: Activated sludge suspended growth; feature: Nitrification reactor; material: Wastewater; isolation source: activated sludge from nitrification reactor of wastewater...
TGACGACTTCTCCCACGATAATGAGGGTTGGTGGATTCAGATACGCCGCAGCTGCGAGTTGTGGCAGTGTATTCAGGGTGCCGACAACAGTTTTCTGCTGCTGGGTCGTACCCTGCTGGATGATGGCGGCGGGAGTATCATCTGGCAGACCATGCTGAATCAATTGCTGGCATAGTACCGGCAACCCCACCAGTCCCATATAGATGACTATCGTCTGATGCGGTCGGGCTAGATTGGTCCAATCCAGGTCAATGCTATTGTCTTTCAGATGGCCTGTCACAAAAATACAGGATTGCGCATAATCGCGATGTGTCAGCGGGATACCGGCATAGGCGGCAACACCGGATGCAGCAGTGATACCGGGTACTACCTGAAACGGAATGTTGTGTGCTGCCAACGATTCGATCTCTTCACCGCCACGCCCGAAAATAAAAGGATCGCCGCCTTTCAGTCTCAATACACGTTTACCTGCTTGCGCTAGTCTGACCAGAAGCTGATTGATGGATTCCTGTTGCAGGGTGTGGTGATTACGTTCCTTGCCGGCATAAATGCGTGTTGCGTCACGACGTACCATATCCAGAATGGCGGGTGATACCAACCTGTCATAGATGACGACATCAGCTTGCTGCATAAGGCGCATGGCGCGAAAAGTGAGCAGATCGGGATTACCGGGGCCTGCTCCCACCAGATAAACCTCACCACGTGGTGATTGATCAGGTGTTTGATGCAATGATTGTAGCAAGTAGTTTTCGGCGGCTTTGTCTTGACCGGCTAAAACCTTTTCGGTAAAGGCGCCTTGCAGCATTCTTTCCCAGAAAAAGCGTCTGTTGTCTGGGTGTTTGAAATGCTGCTTGACCTGCTGGCGCAGTCGGCCTGCTAAAGCGGCGAGACGAGCATAAGCCACTGGAATCATGGTTTCCAGTTGAGCGCGCAGCAGTCTGACCAGAACCGGCGATTGGCCACTGCTGGAGAGTGCAATTAATAGTGGTGAGCGGTCAATTATCGATGGCATGATGAAGGTGCATAATTCCGGTTGATCGACAACATTAACCGGGATATTGCGGACCCGTGCTGCCTCTGAAACCACTCGGTTTACTTCTTCATCGTTGGTAGCTGCGATGACGAGCGCGATGTTATCCAGTTGATGGGGATGAAAATTTGCTTTGAGATGCTTTATTTTTTCTTCCACAACCCATGAATTCAAAGTTGCGTTCAATTCGGGCGCAGCGACCAATACATCCGCGTTGGCCTGCATGAGCATGGTTGCTTTGCGTGCAGCCACTTCACCTCCACCCACTACCAGACATGCTTTATTTTTGATGTTTAAAAAGACCGGGAAAAAGTCCATTGTATTTGCACATCAACAATTATTCTGAACAGTAAAAAATTGATGCAGATGATACCCAACGAACGGGTCTTTATCTGCATCAACCAAGAATACTATATATCGAACAGTAGTAGAGTGGTGAATCAGGTCGGAAGCCGGAGGAAAGTGTTTTTAGTGACTGGATTCCAGCGTCAGGATATCTTCCAACTGAACATTGGAACCGGTGCCTTTAAAAACAGTACCTATCTTTTTCTTGTTCAGATGCTCGATGTTCAGGTCATATACTTTCTGTGAAAGTGGAAAATATTTCACTTCCTTGACAAGCTCTGGCGCATTCTTCATGTAGAAGTTGATAAATTCGTTTACTTCGGGCTTTTCAGTTGATTTGGCATTGACGTAGATGAACAGTGGACGAGATAAAGGTTTATAGCTGTTATTTTTGACACTATCGGCCGAAGGCAGCACTCCACCATTACCGTTGTCGACAGCAACGGCATTGATACGCTTGCTATTTTCGATGTAATAAGCAAAACCAAAGAAACCCAACGCGTAAATATCACTGGCGACACCTTGCACCAATACATTGTCATCCTCTGAGGCAGTGTAGTCACCACGACTGGATTTTGCTTTACCTACGACAGCCTCGGTAAAGTATTCGAATGTTCCCGAGTCTGCACCTGCCCCGTACAGCTTGATCTTTTTATCAGGCCATTGTGGATTGATTTGATTCCAGTGTGTAATTTTGCCCTGTGCTTCGGGTTCCCAGATTTTCTTCAATTCGGCGACGGTAATCGATTTGCTCCAGTTATTTTTGGGATTGACTACAACAGTTAGTGCATCGAATGCGATGGGCATCTCAATATATTGCACGCCGGTTTGCTTGCAGGCCTCCATCTCTCCAGCAGTGATAGGTCGCGAAGCATTGATTACATCAATCTCATTGCGACAAAATTTTTTGAATCCTCCCCCAGTGCCGGCGATTCCGACGGTAACACGAACCGCTCCGCGCTTGGCTTTCTGGAAATCTTCGGCAACGGCTTCAGTAATGGGAAAAACAGTACTGGAACCATCAATTTTGACGATCGGACTGGCGTTTGAAATTGCAACCGATGAACCGAATAGCAGTGCTACAGCGAATACCTTTAGGCTAATTGGATATGACATGGGCTTACTTTCTCCAAGCATTGCGTAATGCAAAAAAGTTTTTAGAATTGGTACCGAATGATATTTCAGTATTGTTACAAAATTATGACAAACTGAAAATTCGGTGTATGCCAATGTATGCCTTGACTTCCGAGTGAGGAAACTTAATTTTATGAATGACTCGCGGTTTGTACGGTATCAGCAATATGCTTTGCCCAGTAGTTGACCTTATGTTCTGACTCACCTTCCACCATAACCCTGATAAGCGGCTCGGTACCGGATGCACGAATCAGTACACGCCCCTTGTCTTTAAGTTCTGCTTCGGCAGTTTGTTGTATGGCTTTGATCGCCTCATTCTCGGCAACATTGAAAGAACCGGGAATTTTGACATTGATGATTTTTTGCGGATACAGCGTGACACCGCGCATGAATTCAGCTAGTGTTTTCTGCGTATCACGCAGAGCGTACAAAACCTGCAATGCCGAAATGATACCGTCACCAGTCGTGTGCCTATCTCTACAGATGATGTGCCCTGAGTTCTCTCCACCCAGGAACCATTTTTTCTCAAGCAGTAGTTCAGATACATAACGGTCGCCTACTTTGGCGCGGAGAAAAGGGATGTTGAGCTTCTTGAAACGGTTCTCGATTGCCAGATTAGTCATTAGAGTACCAACCACTCCGCCTTTTAGAGCCTTCTTTTGCTTGCGATGTTTCGCAATGATGTACAGAAGCTCGTCTCCTTCAAACAGTCTGCCATTTTTGTCGACCATCATGATGCGATCACCATCGCCATCCAGCGCTATGCCAAAATCTGCATGATTTTGTTTGACAGCCTGTTGCAGTGTCGCGCAATGGGTAGCTCCACAATCTAAGTTGATGTTGAGTCCATTGGGTTGTGCGCCTATCGTGATGACATCTGCACCTAATTCATGCATGACATGGCCGGCGATATGGTAGGCCGCGCCGTGCGCGCAATCGACAACGATTTTTAGTCCTCTCAGGTCAAGATGATATGGAAAGCTGCTTTTGCAGAATTCGATATAGCGACCGGATGCATCTTTAAGGCGCTGTACCTTTCCGAGTTTAGCCGAAGGCATGGTTTCTATGGGAGCATCCAATCCCATTTCAATTTTATGCTCGATTTCATCAGGAAGTTTTATGCCTTTCGACGAGAAAAACTTTACCCCATTATCTTCAAATCGATTATGCGATGCCGAGATAACGATACCTGCCTGTAGCCGTAATGCACGAATCAGATAGGCAATGGCAGAAGTTGGCATTGGGCCGGATAAGAAAACATCAACACCTGCCGCACATAATCCTGCTTCCAGAGCCGATTCGAACATGTATCCTGATATGCGCGTATCTTTGCCAATGAGTACGGTTGGACGTTCACCTTCGAGCCGTTGCCAATCATTCGACAGAACTTTGCCAGCAGAATATCCCAATCGCATGATGAATTCTGGCGTGATCGGTTCGACCCCAACACGCCCCCTGATACCATCTGTACCAAAATATTTTTTAGTCAATTTAGAATGAGTTCGATCGTAGTGTCTATAAAGTATTAATGTCTGAGTTTTGAATTGAAGTCAAAGTGGTGAGGGCATCCTTGCTAGCCTTGACATCGTGTACGCGTATTATTTTGGCACCTTTGATAATTGCAAGCAAGGCTGCGGTGATACTTTCATGCACTCGTTGTTCGACAGGGTTGCCAGTAATGGCTCCAAGCATGGATTTGCGCGATAGTCCTGCCAAAATAGGAATTTTTAACGTAGTAAGCTGCTCCAGATGATTGAGGAGCGTGAGATTATGCTGTAGCGTTTTGCCAAAACCAAAACCGGGGTCGATGATCAGACGACGGCGTTCTATGCCGGCCTTAATGCAAGCTTCAATGCGTTGTTGCAGAAAATCTTTCACCTCAGACACGATATTTCGATATTGTGGATTCATTTGCATATTTTGTGGCGTGCCCTGCATGTGCATCAAGCAAACATGAATATCTGGATGTGGGGCAATCGTCTCCAAGGCTCCTGGATTATTCAGCGCATGAACATCATTGATCATGATCGCTCCAGAACTAATGGCTTGTTTCATGACTTCTGGCTTGGAGGTGTCGACAGAAATTGGAATGTTATATTTACTAAGCCCTTCAAGAACCGGAATGACGCGCGTTAATTCATCCGCGACACTGACTGGTTGACTTCCTGGACGAGTTGATTCTCCTCCGATGTCCAGGATATCTGCACCCTCATCAATAAGCTTTTTGCCATGAGAGATGGCTTGCTGTGCTGACAGATACTTCCCCCCATCCGAGAATGAATCAGGTGTGACGTTGATAATTCCCATGATCAATGGGCGATTGGTCGCGAAGATATTATTTGAGGCGGAAATGTTCACTAAAGAGTATTGCAATGAATGGAAAAGAAAACGGGATATGAATTTAAATCATATCCCGTAATAATTTGAATTAGCAATGTTTAATCTGCTTCTTTTGCTACCCCTTGTGGAGTTGCTGGTTCTTCTCGCTGTTCGGGTTTAACCGTCGTGGGTTCTCCACTTGGTGTTGAAGACATGGACTGAGGCGGTTTTGGAGGGCGCGGAGGACGACCTTCCATGATGTCCTTGATTTGCTCGCTGTCTATGGTTTCCCATTCCAGTAATGCTTTGGTCATTGCTTCAATCTTGTCCTTGTTGTCTTCAATCAGTTTGCGTGCTATGGCATACTGGTCATCAATGATACGACGAACTTCAGCATCCACTTTTTGCATGGTTGATTCGCTGACATTTTTATGTGTCGTCACTGAACGACCAAGAAAAACTTCACCTTCGTTTTCACCATAAACCATGGGTCCCAGTATGTCTGACATTCCCCACTGTGTGACCATTTGCCGGGCCAGATCCGTTGCACGCTCAAAATCATTCGAAGCACCCGTAGTCATTTGATTCATGAAAACCTCTTCGGCAATACGTCCGCCAAACATGACAGAGATCCTCTGTAGAATTTCTTCACGTTCCATACTGAAACGATCTTCAGTTGGTAACTGCATGGTGACTCCGAGTGCGCGACCTCTTGGTATGATTGTCACTTTGTGAACCGGATCAGCTTTAGGTAGTAAGCACGCAACGACGGCATGTCCTGATTCATGATAGGCTGTGTTTTTACGTTCATGTTCAGGCATGACCACTGAGCGTCTTTCGGCACCCATAAATATCTTATCCTTGGCGCGCTCAAAGTCATCCATATCTACCAATCGCTTGTTACTGCGCGCAGCAAACAACGCAGCTTCATTAACCAGATTGGCTAAATCCGCTCCTGACATACCGGGTGTGCCGCGAGCCAGAATCTCAGCCTTGACATCAGGCGCCAGAGGAACTTTGCGCATGTGTACATGCAGGATTTGTTCCCTTCCGCGAATGTCCGGTAACGGTACGGTAACTTGGCGGTCAAAACGACCTGGACGAAGTAAAGCAGGGTCAAGTACATCTGGACGGTTTGTTGCTGCAATGACTATTACACCCATTGATCCTTCGAAACCATCCATTTCCACCAATAGCTGATTCAATGTCTGTTCACGTTCGTCATTGCCACCTCCCAAACCTGCTCCGCGTTGACGACCAACTGCATCAATTTCGTCAATGAAGATAATGCAAGGTGCATGTTTTTTGGCTTGTTCAAACATGTCCCTTACCCTTGATGCACCCACACCAACAAACATCTCAACGAAGTCCGATCCCGAAATACTGAAAAACGGAACTTGCGCTTCACCCGCGATAGCTCGTGCCAACAGTGTTTTACCTGTTCCCGGGCTACCGACCATCAGTACACCACGTGGAATTCGGCCACCCAGTTTCTGGAATTTAGAAGGATCACGCAAGAATTCAACCAATTCTGCAACTTCTTCTTTGGCTTCTTCGCACCCCGCAACGTCATTAAAGGTAACTGTATTGGCAGATTTATCGAGCATACGAGCCTTACTTTTGCCAAATGAGAATGCACCACCGTTTCTACCACCGCCCTGCATTTGGCGCATGAAGAAGATCCATACTGCAATCAATAGAAGCATTGGGAACCATGAGATGAAAATACTCATCAGCATGGATGGCTCTTCTTCTGGTTTGGCTTCGATAATAACGCCTGACTTTAATAAATCACTTACCATCCACGGGTCTGATGGCGCATAAGTGGTGAAGCGTCTACCATCGGTTTTTGTTCCTTTGAGCGTTCGGCCTTCAATAACGACTTTGGCAATTCTTCCTTGGTTCAATTCAGTAATGAATTGAGAATATTCCATTGGTACTTGCGTCGGTTGACGAACGCTAAATTGATTAAACACTGTCATCAACACAAGTGCAATCACTAGCCAAATGGCCATGTTTTTAATTAAATTATTCAAGATAGCTCCTTGGTTTGCACCTTAATATCATTGATTAGTCATTCTAACTCTATTCTGGGAAATATAACAGAATAGTTCGTGTTATATAAATCTGTTGAAAATTATCATCCTACTCTTCAATCTCGTACCAATCACTGAGGGGATCCATTCATTTCTCCTGAGATTGTTGTTTCTTTCCATATCCCAGTAGATACATTTCTTTACTGCGATCACGCGAGGCTTTGGGTTTTCTGATCAGGACTTTATCGAAACTTTTACGCATGTTACTGAGAAATTGATCGAAATCTCTTCCTTGAAAAACTTTGACCAAAAAATTTCCACCATAGTTCAGTTGTTCCATTGCAAACTCTAACGCCAATTCAGACAAATACATACTCTTAGCTTGATCACTCACTGCAATACCACTGATATTGGGAGACATGTCAGAAATAACAAGATCTGCAGGGCTTCCGTTTAAATGATTCCTCAATTCCTCAGTGGCGCGTTCTTCACGGAAATCATCGCAGATAAAAGTGACCCCATTCAAGGGCACCATTTCCAGTATATCCAGTGCAATAATTTTTCCTTTGGGTCCGATTTTCTGCATTGCAACCTGAGACCAGCTACCTGGTGCCGCACCCAAATCAACTACTATCATTCCCGGCTTGATTAAATGATCACGTTCGCAAATTTCTAATAATTTATAGGCAGCGCGGGAACGATAACCATCTTTCTGTGCTTGCTTGACGAAAAAATCATTTACATGCTCTTTCATCCAGGCTTTACTGGTTTTGGTCTTTTTCATCGAGTAAAATAATCTTTTTGAACAAATTTATGTTATCACTAACCTTAGCCCGAAAACGCGAACTCAAAGCACTATCGCATTCTTTGCACCCCGTTGTCATGATAGGTAAATCTGGATTATCGGATAGTGTAATAGACGAACTGAATCGTGCGCTGGAGAGTCACGAGCTGATCAAAATCAAGGCTCAGATTGATGACCGATTAGTTAGAGATGCGTTACTCGAGGAAATTTGCAATAAACTTGATTCAGCGTCGGTGCAGCACATTGGTAAAATTTTTGTAATTTACCGTCCTAAGGCTGGAACAATGGATGCAAAGACTGACTGTTCGGGTAATAAAAAAACCAAACGTGTTCCTTTCCGAACCAAACGCAGCTATCAGAATTAGAATCTTACGTGGGTATCAGATATATTTGACGTCAAGAATTTCATATTCCCGTATTCCACTTGGAGCTTGAACTTCGGCAATATCACCAGCATATTTGCCAATTAGTGCTCGCGCAATAGGCGAACTGATTGAGATTTTTCCATCCTTGATGTTGGCCTCGTCATCACCGACGATTTGATAAGTTACCGCATCACCACTTTGCAAGTCTTCTAATTCGACAGTGGCACCAAAAACACAGGCTCCATCTGCATTGATCAATGCTGGATTGATGATCTGTGCACTGGAGAGCTTACTCTCCAGTTCGGCGATACGCCCTTCGATAAACCCCTGTTTTTCCTTGGCAGCATCGTATTCGGCATTTTCCGACAAGTCACCATGTGACCGAGCCTCAGCGATAGCAGCAATCACAGCAGGGCGGTGTATGGATTTCATTTCATGTAATTCTTTACGCAGCGCTTCAGCTCCAGCTACGGTTAATGGAATAGTACTCATCGTAATTCAATGCCTTTCAATCATTTTGTTTAATACACCAAAGATAATACTGACTCACGTTTTGAGTTGTACATGCATTTTTTGCAAATTATAAGCTTGCAATTCGCGTCTGTCGGTAATGCCTACACAGGCAGCGCGTGCTCCGGCAAGTGTCGTATAGTAGGTCACTTTGGCTTGAAGCGCGGCATGACGAATCGAATACGAATCTCGTATGGCACTGCGTTGGCTTTTAACCGTGTTGATGATCAAGCTGATTTCTCCGTTCTTGATCATATCTACGATATGTGGTCGTCCTTCCGCTACTTTATTGATGGTGATGACCTGGATACCTGCTTCGGAAATGGCAGCAGCAGTTCCGCGTGTAGCATAGAGGGTGAAGCCCAGTTGTGCAAGGCTGCGCGCGATTTCAATGGCATCCGGCTTGTCGGACTGGCGGACGCTGATGAAGATCTTGCCGGACGCTGGCAGACGTACGTCGGTAGCCAATTGTGACTTAACGAAAGCTTCTGCAAAGGTAGTACCCATTCCCATGACTTCGCCCGTTGATTTCATTTCCGGTCCAAGTATCGTATCGACGCCGGGAAGTTTGATAAAGGGGAACACCGCTTCCTTGACAGAATAATATTGCGGAATGATTTCTTTTGTAATGCCTTGTTTGATTAGATTATTGCCTGTCATGCAACGAGCAGAAATTTTTGCAAGCTGTAAACCAGTTGCTTTGGATATGAAAGGAACAGTGCGTGAGGCGCGCGGATTGACTTCCAAGACATATACCGTATCGTCCTGGATCGCAAATTGAACATTCATTAATCCAACGACATTCAAGGCCTGTGCCATTGCGGCAGTCTGGCGACGCAACTCATCGAGTGTGCCGGCCGATAAGTTGAAAGTCGGCAGTGCGCATGCCGAGTCACCGGAATGCACTCCAGCTTGTTCGATATGCTCCATGATGCCGCCGATCAGAACGGTTTCACCGTCATAGATGGCATCGACATCGACTTCCGTGGCATTGGTCAGAAAATGGTCCAACAGAACTGGTGAATCATTGGAAACCTTGACTGCCTCGCGCATGTAACGTTCGAGTTCTGCTTTCTCATGTACGATTTCCATGGCACGACCACCCAGAACATAGCTTGGACGCACAACCAGCGGATAACCAATTTCCTCAGCTGCTACCAATGCAGCTTCAGGGTTGCGAGCAGTGCGATTGGGGGGCTGCTTTAACCCCAGTTGGTGCAGCATTTTCTGGAAGCGCTCACGATCTTCCGCACAATCAATCATGTCAGGACTGGTGCCAATGATGGGAACACCATTGGCTTCCAAATCTCGCGCAAGCTTAAGCGGGGTTTGACCACCGTACTGCACGATGACGCCATCAGGTTTCTCGACGGCAACAATTTCGAGTACATCTTCCAATGTCAGCGGTTCAAAATACAGGCGATCCGAAGTGTCGTAGTCGGTTGAGACGGTTTCAGGATTGCAGTTCACCATGATTGTCTCGAAGCCATCCTCTCGTAAAGCCAGTGCGGCGTGTACGCAGCAATAATCGAATTCGATGCCTTGCCCAATGCGATTGGGTCCCCCGCCCAGCACCATGATTTTCTTTTTGTTCGTCGGATTGGCTTCGCATTCTTCTTCGTAAGTGGAATACATGTAAGCCGTGCTGGTGGCGAATTCTGCAGCGCAGGTATCGACTCGCTTATAGACTGGACGCAGGTTGAACTGATGGCGGCGCAAGCGGATTGCGGTTTGGTCGGTGTTGAGCAACTTTGCCAGTCGTCGATCGGAGAAACCGCTGCGCTTCAATTTGCGCAGCGTTGGTAGATCCAGTGATTCCAGAGGCAGCTGAGCTAAGGCTTGCTCCTGTTTAACCAGATCCTCGATCTGCACCAGAAACCAGATGTCAATATGTGTCAGCGCGTGAACTTCTTCAAGTGACAAATGACAGCGGAAGGCATCGGCTACAAACCAGATTCGGTCCGGACCCGGATTGGCCAATTCAGAATAGATGGTTTCCAGACTATCGGTTTTTTCATCTAGGCCATCAACGCTGGTTTCGAGACCGCGCAGCGCCTTTTGCAGCGATTCCTGGAAAGTGCGGCCAATGGCCATGACCTCCCCTACGGACTTCATTTGTGTGGTTAATCGATCATTGGTTTGCGGAAATTTTTCGAATGCAAAACGCGGAACCTTGGTAACGACATAATCAATGGTGGGTTCAAACGAAGCAGGTGTGATGCCGCCAGTGATATCGTTGCCCAGTTCATTCAGCGTGTAACCGACCGCGAGTTTGGCGGCGATTTTGGCAATCGGAAAGCCGGTTGCCTTGGATGCCAAAGCAGATGATCGGGATACGCGAGGATTCATTTCAATCACCAGCATGCGGCCGTTTTCCGGATTGATGGCGAACTGCACATTCGATCCCCCGGTTTCTACACCGATTTCACGCAATACGGCAATCGATGCATTGCGCATCAATTGATATTCTTTGTCGGTCAGGGTTTGTGCCGGTGCCACGGTAATGGAGTCACCCGTATGTACTCCCATTGGATCCAGATTCTCGATCGCGCAAACGATGATGCAGTTGTCGTTTTTGTCGCGCACCACTTCCATTTCGAATTCTTTCCAGCCGATCACCGATTCTTCAATCAGTAATTCCTTGGTAGGGGAAGTTTCAAGTCCGCGTTCGCAAATTGCCAAAAATTCTTCTCGGTTGTAAGCAATACCGCCGCCACTGCCGCCCATGGTAAAGGACGGACGGATGATGACGGGATAGCCCACCATGGCTTGGACCTGCAGGGCTTCCTCCATGCTGTGGGCGACAGCCGAGCGCGCTGAATTCAGTCCGATCCGGGTCATTGCCTGCTTGAATTTTTCCCGGTCTTCAGCCATATCGATGGCTTCACGCGATGCGCCGATCAGCTCGACGCCGTATTTTTGCAATACACCATGTTTGACCAGATCCAATGCGCAATTCAGTGCGGTTTGGCCTCCCATGGTGGGTAATAGCGCTTGTGGACGCTCGATGGCGATGATTTTCTCGAGCATGATCCAGGTAATGGGTTCGATATACGTTGCATCTGCCATCTCCGGGTCGGTCATGATCGTGGCAGGGTTGGAATTGACCAGAATGATGCGATAGCCTTCTTCACGCAGGGCCTTGCAGGCCTGCACACCGGAATAATCAAATTCGCATGCCTGGCCGATGATGATGGGGCCGGCACCGATAATCAGTATGGATTGTATGTCAGTACGTTTGGGCATGCTGTCGTGCTGGAAATGGTGTTGTTGGAATCAGGTTGATGGTGCAGATTGCAGTTTATGCTGCTGCATCATGCTGATGAAACGATCGAATAGGTAATCGGCTTCATGTGGTCCGGGACTGGCTTCGGGATGTCCCTGGAAGCAGAATGCTGGTTTCTCGGTTAACTCGAATCCTTGCAGGCTGCCGTCAAATAACGATACATGCGTAATACGTGCATTCTGCGGCAAGGTTGCCGCATCGACAGCGAAACCGTGGTTCTGGCTGGTGATGATCACTTTGCCACTGGCGATGTCTTGAACAGGATGATTGGCACCATGATGACCAAACTTCATTTTGATGGTGCGTGCTCCACTGGCTAATCCCAGAAGCTGGTGTCCCAGGCAAATGCCGAAAATCGGAATGTTTTGTTGCAGCAAGGTCTGGGTAGCCGAAATGGCATAGTCACAGGGTTCGGGGTCACCGGGGCCATTGGAAAGAAAAACGCCATCGGGTTGCATGGCCAGGATTTCTTTCGCCGATGTCTGTGCTGGAAAGACCGTGACATGACAGCCGCGTTGTGCCAGTTTGCGCAGAATGGTCCGCTTGATGCCAAAATCAAATGCAGCAACCCGATACTCAGTACGTTCCGGAACGCTGAATCCTGAGCCGAGCATCCATTCGCCCTCTGTCCAGAAATAGGATTGCCGGCAACTGACAACCTTGGCTAGATCCATTCCTGCCAGTCCGGGAAATGCCCGGGCAGCATCGAGCGCACGTTGTTCGTCGATCTCGCCTGCCATGATGCAGCCAGCCTGGGCTCCTTTTTCCCGCAGGATACGGGTTAGTTTGCGGGTATCGATTTCGGCGATGGCGACGACATGCTGTTCCTTCAGAAATTCTGGTAGTGTCTGCGTTTTGCGATGGCTGCTTGCCATCAGCGGCAGATCGCGTATTACCAGCCCGGCTGCGTGCACCTTGCTGACATTACCTGACTCATAATCTTCCCAATTGATACCGGTATTGCCGACGTGGGGATAAGTCAATGTGATGATCTGCTGACAGTAGGAGGGATCGGTCAGGATTTCCTGATAGCCGGTCATGGCTGTATTGAATGCCACTTCGCCTGTGCTGATTCCATCAACGCCAATGGATACCCCACGAAATACTGTTCCATCGGCAAGTGCGAGGATGGCGTGCAGGCGTTGTGACACAAAAGACTCCCTGGAAATGATTGTGAATAATAAAAAAAGCCAAGGCTTATCCGGTTTCTTGCCTTGGTTTTGAAGGCATGATTATACGTGAAAACGACTTTCTTGTGAGCATACCGTTTCCAATCGGGCTGAATGCCAGGTGGCATGCCGATTGTGGGGGAATCTCATGAATTCAAGTCAGGTAGCACATCGGCACGATCATGCTCGGAGTTTTTTCCAAGGCAGTCTGGGCGAATTGTGATACGAGAGATAATCCACAGTACAATGTGGAATGGTTCATGATCAATTTCAATTTCGCATTATTTACACATTTAGGAACAGCTGAAATCATGCATGTGTTCAAATCCAGAATAGACAAATGGGTGTTGGCTTGCCTAGCACTTTCAATCATAGCGTGCCTGATGGGTTCTTTCGTGATGCTCAAGGTGGGCGGTACCTTCAATTATATTCTTGCTGCAGTCGTCATCATTGTGGGAACAGGATTCCCCATCTGGATCTTGACTGCAACCGAATACAAGGTGCTGGATGACAAGTTGGAAATCCTGAGCGGTCCATTTACCTGGAGTATCGCCATCGCCGATATACAATCGATACAACCCGCACAAAATGTGATGACCAGTCCTGCACTGGCTTTTGAACGGCTGGAGATCAACTATGGGGAAAACAGGGCCATTTATGTATCACCGGAAAATGAATCCGAATTCATCCGCCTTCTCGGCAAAGAGAAATTCATCGCCCTATCCGGCAAAACGGACATTCAGATGACTAGAAAAAATTCCAAGAAAAAGAAATCGGATCGGAAAAGTCTGCGAGATTGAATCTCGCCATCGACTGTGAGTTTTGTGAAATCAATTTCTGGGGAGGGTTGTTCTGCGTTTGCCTCCCTGAGTAGATGAACGCCTTGTGATCAGGAAAGCAGTGACAGGTAGATTTGCCGATATGCCGCGGCACTGGCTGGCCAGCCGAAGTCTTTGGCCATGCCATTTTTCTGCAGGCGCTGCCAGTTCTTTTTGTTGTGATAGGCGCGGATCGCCTGTTGAATGGTGTGCAGCAATGTGTCGGCCTGCATTGGATAGAACAGGAAACCGCTGGCGGTTCCATCGGCCAGAGTGGATGGGTTGTAATCCACGACCGTATCCAGTAGACCTCCTGTGGCATGCACAATCGGTGGGGTGCCGTAGTGTTGGCTGTACATCTGATTAAGACCGCAAGGTTCGAATCGTGACGGCATCAGGAAACAATCCGCGCCGGCTTCAATGAGATGGGACAATCCTTCGTCAAAGCCGATGCGTACGGCAATCGAACCCGGATAAGTTTGTACCAGAGTCGAGAATTGGTGCTCGAGTTCGGCTTGATCACTGCCCAACACCACCAGTTGAGCGGGTAGTTTTACCAGCTGCGGCGCAATCTGGATGAGTAGGTCGGTTCCTTTCTGGTGATTGAGACGACTGACCACACCCAGCAAGGGTATGTCCGGATCAGAAGCCAGCCCCATTTGCTGTTGCAGGGCGTGTTTGTTCGCAGCCTTGTCCTGCAAGCTCAGGTTAGAGTAATTCTTCACCAGATGCCGATCTGTGGCGGGATTCCATTCCCGTGTGTCGATGCCATTGATGATGCCGGTCAGGTGTTGTTTGCGCGCAGCCAATAATCCCTGCAAACCGAAACCCAGGTTGTCGGTCTGGATTTCCTGGGCATAATTGGGACTGACAGTCGTAATGTGATCGGCGTAGTACAGTCCTGCTTTGAGAAAGGAAAGGTTGCCGTAATACTCCACGCCATGAATGTTGAAACTTTCGGCGGGCAGACCCAGCTGAATAGCCGTGCCCGGGGGAAAAACACCCTGATAGGCAAGATTATGGATGGTGATGAGAGTCGCTGCCTTTTTACCTCGATGGTAATGCAGGTAGGCGGGAGTCAGGCCACTCTGCCAATCATTGCAATGTGCAATATGCGGACGCCAGGCAAGTGGACTCGCATCGCTGGCCAGAATGGCGCCGATTTTGGATAGCAAGCCAAAGCGCAGTGCGTTGTCCGGCCAGTCTCGTCCCAGCGCATCCATGTAAGGTCCGCCTTCGCGCTGGAATAATCCGGGGCAGTCGATCACAAATACGGGAATGTTTTCGGTTTTACTCAGGGAGAGTCGCGCCGATAGTAGGGAAGACGGCGGATAGTGCGCCAGTTGGCCGAATTCGGCGACTTTGGATTTATATTTTACACCCGCCATAACTTGAGGGTATCCCGGTAACAGCAGCCGGGTGTCCGATTGCTGCAAGCGCAATGCGGCCGGTAAAGCCGCGCTGACATCGCCCAGACCGCCAGTCTTGCAGAGTGGATAGACTTCGGAGGTGATGAACAGGATGCGGGGTTCTTGTAGCGCAGACATAGAGAATTTTACTGGTGTTTCTTGAAAAAATGGATCAGTCCGCTGGTGGATGCATCATGGGATGTAACCGGTGCATCGCTTTCCAGTTCTTTCAGGATATTGCCTGCCAGTTGCTTGCCCAGTTCCACACCCCATTGATCAAACGGGTTGATGTTCCAAATCACGCTCTGTACAAACACCTTGTGCTCGTACAGGGCGATCAGCGCACCCAGAGTCCGTGGGTCAAGTTTCTTGAACAGAATTGATGTGGTGGGGCGGTTTCCGGGGAAAACTTTATGTGGCAGCAATTGTGCGATGGCGTCGGCATCCATGCCCTGGGCGATTAATTCCGCCTGGACTTGCTGGGCCGTCTTACCGGTCATCAAGGCCTCGGTTTGCGCGAAGAAGTTAGCCAGCAGCATCTGGTGGTGGCGTCCGATTGGGTGGTGACTCTGACATGGTGCGAGGAAGTCTGCCGGGATGGTTTGCGTGCCTTGATGCAGCAGTTGGTAGAATGCGTGCTGACCATTGGTTCCGGGTTCACCCCAGACGATTGCGCCAGTGGCATAGTCTACGGTGTTACCATCACGGTCGATGCGCTTACCGTTACTTTCCATTTCCAGTTGTTGCAGATAGGCTGCAAAGCGATGCATGGATTGATCGTAGGGTAGTACCGCATGCGAAACGGTGCCAAAAAAATTGATTTGCCAGATGCCGATGAGAGACCGCGCTGACGCCGCTCGATGTGTTGACCGCAATCCGCATTCCCGCCGCGACGCCCGACAGCCGCCACGGCTTTGCCGAGTTCGCACGCCGCCATGGCGACTACGCGATGGCCGGGCTTGCCGCCGCGGCGCGGGCCGAAGGCAGCGGCCTGACCGATATTCGCCTTGCCTATTTCGGTGTCGGCGCGACGCCGGTGCGGGCGCGCCAGGCCGAAGCCCAACTGACGGCCGGCGATCTCGACACCGCAGTCGCCACGCTGGCGCAGGACCTCGATCCGCCGGACGACGTCCAGGCCTCGGGGGCGGCGAAGCGCCATCTCGCCGGTGTCCTGCTGCGGCGGGTGGCGCGGCAACTGATGGAGGCGCGGCCGTCATGACCGAGACCACCCACGACATCGCGCTCATGGTGAACGGCGAGACCGTGCACGAGCGGGTCGACGCCCGCACCACGCTGGTCGACTTTCTGCGCGACGCGCTGGCGCTCACGGGCAGTCACGTCGGCTGCGAGCATGGCGTCTGCGGCGCCTGCACGGTCCGCGTCAACGGCGCGATCGTCCGCGGCTGCCTGATGCTGGCGGTGCAGTGCGACGGCGGGCGGGTCGACACCATCGAGGGGTTGTCCGATACTGGCGAGATCACCGACCTGCAGCAGGCCTTCGCGGCACGCAACGCCTTGCAATGCGGCTTCTGTACTCCCGGAATGCTGCTGACCGCGCAGGAACTGCTGGCGAGCGGAGCGCCGCCCAGCCGGGACGCCATCCGCGCCTACATTTCCGGAAACTATTGCCGCTGCACCGGC
>WBZN01001135.1_pt1 | contig 16844 bp, 17 predicted proteins | sample 5204281 | NCBI WGS metagenome assembly WBZN01 (sample SAMN12344347, study PRJNA552823) | activated sludge metagenome | biome: Activated sludge suspended growth; feature: Nitrification reactor; material: Wastewater; isolation source: activated sludge from nitrification reactor of wastewater...
TGCGGCACGGCGGCGGCGGGCACCGCAACGCCGCCGGCTGCACCCTGTCCGGAACCGAGGACGATGTGCGCGCGGCCATCGCGTCCGAGTTGGTACAGGCGGTCGGAGCATGAAGGACGGCCTGCTCCTGATCGACAAGGAGACGCAGTGCACCTCGCATGACGTGGTGCAGCAGGCGCGTCGCATCCTCAAGCAGAAGAAGATCGGCCACTGCGGCACGCTCGATCCCGATGCCACCGGCCTGCTCTTGCTGACGCTCGGCAAGGCAACCCGGCTCACCCGTTTTCTGATCCGCGCGCCGAAGGTGTACGAAGGCGTGGTGCGGTTCGGCGTCACCACCGACACCTACGACGCCTCCGGGAAAGTCACTGCGGAAGGCTCGACCGAGCACTTGGACCCGGTCGCCATCGCGGCCGCGATGGCGGCCTTCGTCGGCACGCAGCCGCAGAGTCCGCCGCCTTACTCCGCCAAGAAGGTAGGCGGCGTGCGTTACTACGAGCTGGCACGCCGTGGCGAGGAAGTTCCCGAGAGCTCCAAGGACGTGACCGTCTACGAGTTCTCGCCGGTCGGCGACCTCGCCGACTACCGGCTGGCCTTTCGTCTGGGTTGCTCCTCCGGCACGTATGCGCGCAGCCTGGCGCACGACCTCGGACAAGCGCTCGGTTGCGGCGCCCACCTCGCCGCCCTGCGTCGCACTCGGATCGGTTCGTTCCGGGTCGAGGATGCGGTGACGTTGCCGCAATTGGCGGCCGCCGTCGAGGCCGGTAACCCCATGGGGCCAGCCTGGGTCGGCTTCGACGAGGTGGCGCTGCCTTTCGCCGAGGTCGCTGCCGATGCCCAGCAGGAGAACCGCATCGTGAACGGCCAGACCGTCCTGATGCGCGACTTTCACGCCGAGGAAGGCGACTGGGTCAAGGTCGTCAACCGCCGGCACGAGTTCATCGCCGTCGGCACGGTGGTCGAGCGCATCGGCACGGCCGGGGTCGGAGTCATCCAGCCGAAGGTGGTCTTCAAGTAGCCCGCGAGCCCGTGGTAGGCTTGCAAGCTTAAATAAAGAGAATGGTTTAGGGACCAAGGAGTTCTCACAGTGACACAGACGAACGCAGCCAAGACCCAGGTCATCCAGGACTACCGCCGTCACGAGGGCGACACCGGTTCGCCGGAGGTCCAGGTGGCCCTGCTCACCCATCGCATCAACGAGCTTACCGACCACTTCAAGACCCACGGCAAGGATCACCACAGCCGCCGCGGCCTGCTGAAGCTCGTCGGACGCCGCCGTCGCCTGCTCGACTATCTGAAGCGGCAGGACCTCGATCGCTACCGCACCGCGATCGAGCGCCTCGGCCTGCGCAAGTAGGACCAGCCCGCCCGGCAGCAGAGCGCCTCGGACGAACCGTTCGGGGCGCTTTCCCACATCCGCGCCCGAACACGGGGTGCGGCCGCCGGCAGGGGATCCCAACGCGGTATCCCGGCGCGGCATTCATTTGGCGGCCCCCAAACAAGGGGCACAAGGCCCCGGAACGCGGGGCGCGAGGACATCAAAGATGAAGCAACGCACAGAGATCCCGATCGGATCCGGGACCATGGTCATCGAGTCGGGCCACATCGCCCGCCAGGCCCACGGCTCCTGTACCGTCCGGTTCGGCGACACCGTGGTCCTGACCACGGCCTGTATCAACAAGGACATGGCCATCCCGCGGGACTTCCTGCCGCTCACCGTCGACTATCGCGAGTACGCCTACGCCGCGGGACGCATCCCGGGCGGCTTCTTCAAGCGCGAAGGCCGGCCTACCGAGAAGGAAATCCTGACCTCGCGCCTCATCGACCGCCCGCTGCGCCCGCTCTTCCCGGACGGCTTCACCAGCGAGGTGCAGATCATCTCCTTCGTGCTCTCGGCGGACGGCGAGAACGACCCCGACGTCCTGGCCATCAACGGCGCCTCCGCCGCCCTGGTCCTGTCCGAAATCCCCTTCTACCACCCGATCGGCGCCGTGCGCGTCGGCTACATCGACGGCCAGATCGTCTTCAATCCGACCAACAGCCAGCGTGACGCCTCGGACCTCGACCTCATCGTGGCCGGCACCGAGGACGCGGTGGCGATGGTCGAAGCGGCGGCCAACCAGCTGCCCGAGGACGTGATCCTCGAGTGCATCTTCGCCGGCCACGCCGAGCTGCAGAAGGTCATCAAGGCCCAGCACGCGATGTTCCGCGACGGCGGCCGCAACAAGCCCGACTGGCAGGCGCCGCAGCACTACTCGCCCGAGCTGTTCGGCAAGGTGAAGAGCGACCTCTACGGCATCATGAAGACGGCGCTCAACACCAAGGGCAAGTTCGAGCGCAAGGACGCGCTCGGCAAGGTCACCAAGCCGTACATGCAGCAGCTGCCGGACGAACCGGCCGAGCTCAAGGGCCAGGTCAAGCGCATCATCGGCACGCTCGAGGAAGAGATCCTGCGCGACCAGGTGCTGGGCGACCGCAACCGTTTCGACGGCCGCGCGCTCGACGAGGTCCGCGCCATCCAGATCGACCTCGGCGTGCTGCCGCGCGCCCACGGCTCGGCGATCTTCACTCGCGGTGAGACGCAGGCGCTCGCCTCGGTCACGCTCGGCACCCGCCGCGACGCGCAGATCATCGAGGAGTACGAGGGCGAGACGCTGCAGAAGTTCCTCCTGCATTACAACTTCCCGCCGTTCTCGGTGGGCGAGGTGAAGTTCCTGCGCGGTCAGAGCCGACGCGAGATCGGCCATGGCAACTTGGCCCGCCGCGCGCTGCAGGCCGTTCTGCCGCCCGAAGACAAGTTCCCCTACGTCGTGCGCGTGGTCTCGGACATCCTGGAGTCGAACGGCTCCTCCTCGATGGCCACGGTGTGCGGCGGCTCGCTGGCGCTGTTCGACGCCGGCGTCCCGGTGCTGGCCCCGGTGGCCGGCGTCGCCATGGGTCTGATCAAGGGCGACACCAGCTTCGCGGTGCTGACCGACATCGCCGGTCAGGAAGACCACTACGGCGACATGGACTTCAAAGTCGCCGGCACCCGCGAGGGCGTCACTGCCCTGCAGATGGACATCAAGATCAACGGCGTCGACCGCGAGATCATGCGCACCGCCCTGGCCCAGGCCAAGGCCGGCCGCGTGCACATCCTCGACCTCATGGAGCAGGCGATCGGCACGCCCCGGCAGGACATGTCGGCGTTCGCCCCGCGCCTGCACACCATGCAGATCTCGAAGGAGAAGATCAGGGACATCATCGGACCAGGCGGCAAGACCATCCGCGGCATCGTCGAAGAGACGGGCTGCGAGGTCGAGGTCGAGAACGACGGCAAGGTCATCATCGCCTCGCCGGACGAGAACGCCGCGCGCCGGGCGATCAAGATCATCGAGCGCCTGACGGAAACGCCGGAGATCGGCAAGCTCTACACCGGCCAGGTGCGGCGCGTCGAGAACTACGGCGCGTTCGTCGAGATCCTCCCCGGCACCGACGGCCTGGTGCACGTGTCGGAGCTCGCGCCCTACCGCGTGAAGGAGGTCAGCGACGTCGTCAAGGAAGGCGACGAGCTGACGGTGAAGGTCATCGACATCGACGACAGCGGCAAGGTGCGGCTGTCCCGCAAGGCGGTGATCATGGAAGCCCCGGACTACGATCCGGCACAGTACGAAGGCATGGGCGAGCCCGCGCCGCCGCGCCGCGAAGGCGGCGGTGGCGATCGCGAACGTCCGCGCGGCGGCGACCGCGATCGCGGCGGCCGCGGCGGTCGCGGCGGCCCGCATCGCCGCTAGTTCGCCTCGCCCATCCCGACTCCCCGACGGAGCGCCGGCCCAACGGCTGGCGCTCCGTTTTCTTTTGGCGCGGGGCGGCCTCCGGGCGCCTCCGACGATCCGACGAGGTCACATCGCGCCGCCGCGCGACGTTGACACGCTCACCGTGCGAAACTACGCTTTCTCCAATCGATGCGCGATCGTCTCTACACGACCAACCAGCTCGCCAAGCAGTTCGGCGTCGTGCCCACGACGGTGATCGACTGGATCGAGCGCGGCAAGCTCAAGGCGTTCAAGACCCTGGGCGGGCATCGCCGCATCACGCACGAAGCGGTCCTGCAGTTCCTGCAAGCGAACCAGCTGCCGGCGCCGCCGGCCTTCGCGCCGCCGAGCGCTGCCCGGCTGGTCGTGCTCGACGGCGATCCCGATACTCTGCGCGCCCTCGGCGACACCCTGCAGCGCGGCCTTCCCGACGCGGTGGTGTTCCTCGAGAGTCATCCCGTGGACGCGCTCCTGCGCATCGGCGCCGAGCGCCCGCAGGTCGCGGTGTTCGACGTCGCGATGCCCGGTTTGGACGGAGTCGAGTTCTGCCGCCGCCTGCGCGCCTGGATTCCGTCCCAGGAGCTCAAGCTCCTGGCGCTCGCCGCGGAAGTTTCCGACAGCATCGAAGCGCGCGTCCTCGAGGCCGGCGCCGACCAGATCCTCACCCAGAGCCGCGCCGAAGCCGAGCTCGCCGACCGCTGCCGGCAGCTGGTGGCCGCGCTCCCGGAGCGGGAGGCCTAGCCGCGTGGAGGCGCACGGCCCGATTCTCATCGTCGACGACGAGGCGGCCATCCGCATGATGCTGGCCTCGCAACTGCGGTTCCTCGGCTTCGACAGCTCGGCCGCCGCCGATGCCGAGCAGGCGATGCGCATCGCCGAGCGGCATCCGCACCCGGAGCTGGTGCTGTCCGATATCGAGATGCCGGGCAAGTCCGGCCTGGAGCTCCTGCGCCAGCTCAAGGACCTCGACGACACGGTACAGGTCATCATGATCTCCGGCCTGCAGGACATCGGCCTGGTGCGCGAGTGCCTGCGCCAGGGCGCGTACGACTACTTGGTGAAGCCGTTCGACATCGACGATCTCGGCAACACCGTGCACCGCGCCATCGAGCGCGGCCGCCTGATCCGCCAGAACGCGCAGTACCGCCAAGGCCTCGAGCGCATGGTGCGCGAGCAGACCGAGGAGATCCGCCAGACGCGCGACATCGCGCTGCTCACCCTCGCCAAGCTGGCGGAATCGCGGGACAGCGAGACCGGCCTGCACCTCGAACGCATGGCGGCCTATAGCCGCCGCCTGGCCGAGACGCTGCGCGACGCGAGCCCGTACCACGACGCGGTCACCGACGAGTTCGTCGAGCATCTGCACCGTTCGAGCCCGCTCCACGACATCGGCAAGGTGGGCATTCCAGACGCCATCCTGCGCAAGCCCGGGCCGCTCACCGAGGCCGAGATGACGATCATGCGCCTGCACACCACCATCGGTGGCGACACGCTGCGCTCGGTCATCGAGCAATACACGGCCCGCACCTTCCTCAGCATGGGCATGGAGATCGCCTACAACCATCACGAGCACTGGAACGGCAACGGCTACCCGAGCGGCATCGCCGGCAAGGACATCCCGCTCGCGGCACGCATCGTCGCCGTGGCCGACGCCTACGACGCAATCACCAGCCGGCGGCCTTACAAGGCCGCCATGGCGCACGAGGAAGCGCTGCGCCGCATCGTCGCCGACCGCGGCACCCATTTCGATCCCGTGCTGGTCGACGCCCTGCAGCGCTGCGCCGGCGACTTCGCCGAGATCCAGCGCAAGCTCAAGGATCGGTTGAATCCGAGCGGCGAGATCGTGCTCTCCGAACTGCCGGGGCAGGCGCGGTGATCGGCCGCGGCGAGTTGGTCCGCTACGTCGACACGCTGCTCGACGCGCGCAGCGGCCGGGATTTCGGGCCCAACGGCCTGCAGGTCGAAGGCGCCGCCGAGGTGCATCGCATCGCCACTGGAGTCTCGGCGTGTCTCGAGCTCTTCCAGCGCGCGCACGGCAGCGGCGCCGACACCGTGCTCGTGCACCACGGCCTCTTCTGGGAGGGGGCGCCGCGCACCCTCGTGGGCATGCAGTTTCGGCGCGTCGCCGAGCTCGTGCGCGGCGGCATGAACCTGCTCGCGTACCACCTGCCGCTCGACCGCCATCCGGAGCTGGGCAACAACGTGCTCGGCGCGAAGGCCATGGGTCTGTACGGCGTCGAGCCCTTCGGTCTTTACGAAGGGCTGCCGATCGGCGTCCGGGGCTTCTTCCCGGAGCCGATCACGCCCACGGAGCTCGCGGCCCGCTGCGAGCGCGCCTTCGACCGGGAACCGCTCGCCATCCTCGGCGGTCCAACCCAGGTGCGCACGGTCGGCCTGATCAGCGGCGGCGCGCAACGCGAGGTCTACCAGGCGATCGACGCCGGCCTCGACGCCTACGTCACCGGCGAGGTGAGCGAATGGGTACAGAACGTGGCGCGCGAGAGCGGCATCCACTACCTGTCGGCCGGGCACTACGCTACCGAACGCCTGGGCATCCGCGCGCTCGGCGAGCATCTGGCGGCCCGCTTCGGGCTCGAGCACGAATTCATCGACGTGCCCAATCCGGTCTGACCGCGGTCGCCCTCGCCCTCGTGCTCGCCGCGTTCGGGAGCGCGATGGCCTGGGGCTGCTCGCTGGTCGACGGCGCCCTGCTGCCCACGAACTTCGAGTTGGTGCAGACGAGCGACGCCATCGTTCTCGCGCAGGCAACTGAGGAGACCAGGAGGGGAAGCGGCTCCTTCACGGGCGTCCGGTTCACGATCGTCGAGATGCTGCGCGGCAGCTATCCCGAGAAGGTCCTCGCGCTAGCCGGCGGACTTCCCTTCGCTGGCGCCAGTCCCGAGGACGACTTCTCGCGCGCGCGCCCGGGAGCGTTCGCGGGATCCTGCACCGCGTTCGACTATCGGATCGGCCATCTGTACGTGCTCTTTCTGGAGCGTCACGACGCCAAATGGGATCTCCATCGCGTGGCCTTCTCGCGCGTCAACGAAGAGGTAGCCTCCGCCGACTCACCCTGGGTGTCGGCGGTGCGCGAGTACAGTCGCATCGCCGATCTCGGCGACTACGAGCGGCGCAAGCAGGCGCTCATCGCGCTCTCTCACCGTGCCTCGCCACCGCTCGCCCGCGACATCGAACGCCATTTCGCCACGCCCACCGCGGCGAAGTCCGTGGCCGATCTGCTGGCGCTCTACCGGGCCGCCAAGAACAAGGACACCCACGTCGCGCGAGCCGCGCTGTTCGGGCTGTCGTCGCACGACGACCCTGCCACCGCCGCCGTCATGCATGAGCTGCTCGCCGGCGAGCCGCCCGCGAGCTACGAGTCACCTCTCTGCGCCTGGGCTGAGGGCGACGGCAATCGCGGCGAGTTCGCGAACGTTCTCCGTCTCGCCCGGCGATCGGCTCACCCGGGTTGGAGCGCGTGCGGCACGACGCTGGCGGTCATGGCCCGGCCCGAGGACTACGCGGTCCTCCGTCCCCTGCTCGCGAAGATGAAAGACGACGAGGCGCGGGTCTTCTTCGAGCAAGCCCATGGCCTCGCCGGCGCACCCGAAGCCCTCGCCGAGCTGCGGCGTCGCGCCGCCGGGAGGTTCCGAGAGAACAGCGGCTGGGCGGAGTTGCTCGCCGCCTGGGGCGATCGCGACGTCGTGCTCTGGGCGCGCGGCGCGGGCCAGGGTCCGGGCGAACACCGTTGGGTCGCGGGCTACGTGCTCGCGCGCTCGCCGCGCGCCGAGGCCACGGAGTTCCTGGAAGAGCTGCTGCACGGGCAAGACACCGAAATGGTCGCCGCGGTTCTCGAAGGCTTGGGCGATTCGCGTCGCGAGAATCGTCTGGAGTGGGTACAGCGGGCGCTGACCGCGTTCCCCACCGACGGGAACGTCACCCGGGCGGCGCGCCTGGCCCTGCGACGGCTCGACGAGCAGGGGGTGCCGGGCGCGGCGGGCTTGCTCGGCAGCCTCCCGGCGGAACCGGACGAGGACGACGGCGACGAATGAAGCCGGCGCCACCCGCGCCCTTGGCGTTCAGCTCCCGGTCGGCTTCCTGCCGGCGTTGGCGCGTTCGAGGCTGTCGAGAAAGATCTCGAGGAGCCCGCGTCGGCGCTCGATCTCCGAACGCCAGTACTCCAGACGCTCCCAGCCGAGGGGGGTCAAGGTGTAGACCTTGCGGGCCGGCCCGCGCGCGTCCGTATCCCACTGGAAGGCAACTTCTCCAGCCTTCTCGAGCGCCTGCAAGGTTCGGTAGGTGGCGCCCGGATCAGCCTTGTAGCCCGGGAATCTCTCGACCAGGGCCGCACGAATCGCGTGGCCGTGCAGCGGGCCTTCGGCCAGGGCGAGGAGGATGAAGGCGGGGAGATGGCGGGACTGACGGCTCGCGGCTGCCACGGGCGCTATCCGTGGACCAGGACGGAGGCGGCGGTTGCAGGCTTCGGATCCAGCAGCTCCATCGCAAATCCGCAGGCGATGATTCCGGGCAGCGTCAACGCCAGGCGAAGCATGGCGAACCTGGGTCCGAGAAAGGCGCTCTCCATCATCAGCATCGGCAGCTTGATCGTAGCCCACGCGCCGAGAAAGATGACGAGATTGGCCGTCCGCGCCCCCTTCTCTCGCAGCGCCAGTCCGATGGGAAACGCGGCGTAGAGGGGGCCGGCCGCGCCGGTCCCGAGCAGGACGGCCAACAGAACGCCGCGAATGCCGGAGCGCTGCCCGAGGCTCCGCTCGACCGTCTCCTTCGGCACCCAGGCGTCGAAGAGGCCGATGAGCACCAGTACGGAAGGAACGATGGCCAGCACCTCGCCCATGCCGACGAGCCACTGCCTGCACGACAGGATCGCCAGGCTGGGGAACGAGAGCCACAGTGCCAGATGGATCGCCAGGATGACCGCCGTGATCCAGATCGAGCTGCGGACCTTCGGATTCACAGCAGCGCTCCCATCAAGGCGCCGATCAGCAGAGCCAGGGCGAGGCTCATCGACTGCCGGATCACCGTGAAGCGGCGTCCAAAGGCCTTGACCTCCAGGGGAGCCGTGAGGATTCCCACCATCGTCAGCGTCGTGATGAAGCTCGCGAGCGCCGGCAGACTCGCTCCCATGCGATGCAGCGAGCCGGCGAGCGGGTATGCCATCGGCGCCGGGATGGTCAGCAACGCCCCAAGACCGGCGAGCAGAAAGAACCCGACGGCACCGTGCGCTTGAAAAAGCCGCGCGATGACGGTTGCCGGAACGACCGCCGTCGCGAACCCGACCACGGCGGTCAAAGCCAGCAGGGAAGGCAGCAGACTCAGGCCGGACCGTCCCGCCGAGCGCAGGGCCGCTCGAGTGCGAGCCGGGTCTCTGAAACTGGAAACGACGACGGCTCCGAGCGCTACGGCCGTCAAGATCAGGGGAAACATGGAATCTCCTATCTAAATCATCTAGATGATTAAATCATCTAGATGAAGCAAGGATACTCCGACTCATCGGGCCCGTCAACTTGGGGGGCGACCCGAGGCGGTCCCCCCTCGCGGAGGGGCACGGCCCCGGGCCGATTCGCGCGCCCTCAGGCGGTCACAGCTGTTTTCGGGAACAAACGAGCGAAGTTCGCCCCCGTCGCGCGACAGATCTCGTCGAAACCGAGCCCGCGCTCGGTGGCCACTCGCCGCGCTACGTCAGCCACCCAGGCCGGGCGGTTGATCTTCCCTCGGTTCGGGACGGGCGAGAGATACGGCGTGTCGGTCTCGACCAGCACGCGGTCGAGCGGCGTCGCACCGAGCAGCGTGCGAATGTTCTCGGCCTTGTTGAACGTCACCATGCCGGAGAACCCGAAGAAGAACCCGCGATCGCGCAACTCGGCGTGCATCGCGGCGTTGCCGGCAAACGAGTGAAAGTCGCCGGGGAGGGACGCGAACTCCGGCTCGCGAACCAACGCGAGCATGGCGTCGTCGCTCTCGCGGTTGTGCACGACCACCGGAAGGTCGAGGTCGAGCGCCACGCGCCATTGCGCGCGCAGGCACTCCTCCTGCACGTCGCGCGGCGCGTGGTCGTAGAAGAAGTCGAGGCCGCACTCCCCCACTGCGACCGCCTTGGGGTCGCGCAGCAGATCGGCCAGGCGCCGCTCGTCACCCGCCTGCCAGCTCCTGGCATCGTGCGGATGCACACCCAGCGCGCACCAGACATCTTGGTGCGCGTGACAGAAGGTCAGCAGATCGTCTGCTTGATCCAAGCGCACCGCGGGAACGAGGAATCCCCGGACACCGGCGGCGCGCGCCTCGTCGAGCAGGCGGTCGCGTTCCTCGAGGGGGAAATGTTGGAGGTGGCAGTGGGAGTCGATCAAAGCCATCGAGGTGCCCCTTGACTGCGTTGCGCTGGGAGGTGGCGGAGAGTCGCGCTGCGCGGCACTTGGTGCAGGCCAAGGGATCATCCGCGAACCGCCCTCACCCCCGGCCCCTCTCCCACGGGGAGAGGAGAGCAGGCCACCGGCTAGCGGACCTTGGTGCCGTTGGGGACGCCGGCCGCGGGATGCAGAAGCACCGGCACGCCGTCGAGCGAGGCCGCCAGTACCATGCCGTTCGACTCGAGGCCCATCAACTTCGCCGGCTGCAGATTGGCGACGATCACCACCTGCTTGCCGATCAGCGCTTCGGGCGCGTACGCCTTGGCGATGCCGGCGAGCACCTGCCGCGGGCCCGTCTCCTCGCCGACGTCGACGCTGAGCTTCAGCAGCTTTTCGGACTTCGGCACGGCCTCGGCGGCGAGCACGGTGGCGACCCGCAACTCGGTCTGCGCGAACTGGTCGATGGTGATCATGGTGGTGGTTCCGTCCTTGGGTGGCACAGCCGGTTTCGCCGGCGCCTTGGGTTTTTCGGGTGCCGCGGTCTTCGCCGCGGGTACGGCCGGGCCTGCAGGCACCGGCGCCGCTTCGGCCAGAAAGGCGGCGCGGTCGATCCGCGGGAACAGGGGCTGCAACTCGGGCAACGGCGCACCGTTGGGCAGGCCGCCCCAGGCGAGAGCGTCCAGGGACACCGGCGCCTCGCCGGCGCCGATCGCCCGCAGCACCCGGGGCGCGACGTCCGGCATCACCGGCAGAAGGCCAGTCGCGACGATGCGCACGGCCTCGAGGCCGTTCCAGAGCACCCGCGACAGCTTTTCGCCGGGTCCTTCCGTTTTGATCAGCTTCCAGGGCTCGCGCGTCACGATGTACTGGTTCGCCTCGGCGAGCAGCCGCCACAGCGATTCGAGCGCGCGGCTGAAGGCGAAGTCGTCCATCGCGGCGCGGTACTCCTCGACCGCCTTGCGCGCCGCGATGAGCACCGGATTGTCGTCGCAGGGCACCGGCGGCGTCTTGCCGTCGAAGGCGCTGCGCGACAGCGTGACCAGGCGGCTCGCCGTATTGCCGAGATCGTTCGCGAGGTCGCTGTTGAAGCGATCGACGAAGGCCTCGTCGGAGAACGAGGCGTCCGCGCCGAAGACCATCTCGCGCAACAGGAAATAGCGCAGGCTGTCGGGACCGAAGCGCTCGATCAGGTGATCCGGCCGCACTACATTCCCCACGGACTTCGACATCTTCTTGTCGTCGCGCAGCCACCAGCCGTGCGCGAACACGGTGGTGGGGAGAGGCAGTCCGGCCGACATGAGGAAGGCCGGCCAGTACACGGCATGGTGGCGCAGGATGTCCTTGCCCACCAGATGCAAGCGCGTCTCGCCACCCCGCCAGAAGCGGTCATACAAGGCGGTGTCCGCCTGACCGAAGCCGAGGGCGGTGATGTAGTTGCTGAGCGCGTCGAGCCACACGTACACCGTGTGCCCGGGATGCCCGGGAAACGGAATGCCCCAGGCCAGGCTGGCGCGGCTGACCGAAAGGTCGCGCAGGCCGCCGTCGACGAAGGCCCGCACTTCGTTGCGACGGGTCGCCGGGCGCACGCTGTCGGGGTTCCCGTCGTACCAGTCGAGCAGCGGCTGCTGATAGCGCGACAGCCGGAAGAACACGTTCTCCTCGGAGCGCCACTCGGACGCGGTCTCGTGGATCGGACAGCGATTTCCCGGCTGCAGCAGCTCTTTGTCGGTGTAGAACGTCTCGCACCCGGTGCAGTACCAACCCTCGTGCCGCGCGGTATAGAGATCGCCGCTCTTCTCCAGACGATCGATCAGCGCCCGCACGCCGCCCGCATGCCGGACCTCGGTGGTGCGGATGAAATCGTCGTTCGAGATGCCGATCTGCCGCCAGAGCTCGTGATAGCGCTGCACCACGCGGTCGGCGAGCGTGATCGGCGCCACGCCCTCCTTCTCGGCGGCGCGCTCGATCTTCTGCCCGTGCTCGTCCGTACCGGTCAGGAAGTACACCGCGTCGCCGCGCAGGCGGTGATACCGCGCCACCGCGTCGGCCACCACGGTCGTGTAGATGTGACCGATGTGCGGCAGGTCGTTGACGTAGTAGATGGGCGTCGTGAGGTAGAACGGGCGCATGATGAGCGCCAAATCCTATCAGGCCGGCCTGTTAGCATCGTCGGCATGACCACCCGCGGGAGCCTGCAGGCGTCGTGCAGCCACTATCTCGGGCAGTACCTGGGCAAGATCCGGCACTGTGTGGATCTGCTCACCGAGGACGAGGTGTGGCGCCGGCCCGCAGCGGGCAGCAACTCGATCGGCAATCTGCTCCTTCACCTCACCGGCAACCTGTCGCTGTGGGTGCTGGATTCGCTCGGCGGCGAGCACCACGACCGCCATCGCAGCCTCGAATTCAGCGCTGAGCGCTCACTGACGAAGGAGGAGTTGGTCGGGCGACTCGGCGACGTCGTCGGTCGCTGCCGCGCCATCGCGGAGCGCCTCTCCGACACCGACCTCGCGCAGCCGCTCTCCATCCAGAAGTACGCCACCGACGGACGCGGAGCGCTCCTGCACGCCGTCGAGCACATGAGCTACCACACCGGTCAGATCGTGTACTGGACGAAGGTGCTCTCCGCCGGCCGCGCCGAGATCGAGTTCTATCCTCAGCATCGGGGCGAGTGACCATGGGCGTCGCGCGCCGTGCTCGCTTGCTGTTCCTCGTCGCGGCCGCAACGGCGCTGGTCGGCGAGGTGGCCGCACGGGTCGGCCAGCGGTGGCTGCCCGGCCCGACGGTCGCGGGCCCCACCGCGGATCGGGAGAATCTGCCGGCGCCGCCAGGCAAGGTGATCCACCCCTACCTCGGATTCGTCCGTGACCCAAACCCGCCTCCCCCCTCACCCGACATTCCGCCAACCGACGCACAGGGACTCCGGCGCTGGCCCCAGGACGACGGCGCAACGTCTGCCTACATCGTCGCGATCCTTGGCTCATCCGTCGCGGAGCGATTCTCCTACAGCGCCCGGCAGAGCCTGCTGGCGGCACTCGCCGCGGAGCCTGCCTTCGCCGGCCGCGCTCTGGCCGTGCGCAACTACGCGATGGGCGGCTTCAAACAGCCGCAGCAGCTCGCCATGCTCACGCAGCTGCTCGCCGACGGCGAGCAGCCGGACCTCGTGGTCCAGATCGACTAGGGCAACGAAGTCGCGCTGTCGGTCGCCGACAACCTGCGCCACGGCATCCATCCGCTGTATCCGCGTATGTGGGCCGGCCTGGTCGATCCGCTCGCCGAACCGGGGCGACTCGAGCTCTTCGGTGAGCTCGCGCTACTCCGGCATCGCCGCGACCGAACTGCCGGCTGGTGTCCGGGCCTTCTCGAGCACAGCGCGCTCTGCCGACTCGTCCGCACGGCGGCTTTGGCGTCCTTGGATCGACAATCGGCCGCGCTCGAGCGCGATCTCGCGGACGTACGCGGCGATGGACGATCCCTCGAACGCTTCGGGCCGCCGTACTCGACGCGCGGGGAGCCGGAGGTGTACGCGGACATGGCGGGCCACTGGGCCCGCTGCTCCGTCCTCATGGCCGACCTCTGCCGGGCCCGCGGAGTGCGGTACGTGCAGGTGCTCGCGCCCAATCAGTACGTTGCCGGCTCGAAGCCCATGCGCAGAGCGGAGCGCGACGCGGTCTACCACCCGAGCACCGGCTACGGTCCCTTCCTGGCGGCCGGCTATTCTCACCTGATCGCGGAAGGTCGTACGCTCGCCGCGCGCGGCGTGCCTTTCCACGATTTGACCGGCATCTTCCGGAACACCGAAGAGCCGACCTACATCGACGATTGCTGCCATCTCAACGCGCTCGGCAACGCCATCCTCGGCAAGGCGATCGCGCGCGCGATCGTCGCGGATCTCGGGACCGCCGCACCCTAGCGCGGCGGATCAGTTCTCGAGCTCGTGGCGTTCGAAGCGGTACACCGTGCCGCAGAACGCACACTCGGCCTCGGTCGAACCGTCGGCGTGGCGCAGGTGCTCGCGGTCGCTGAAGGTGAGCAGCGAAAGTTGCTCGCGCAGACGCTCGCGGGCGCAACGGCAACGGTAGTGCACGGTCTTCTCGCCGAGATCCTGCACGTCGAGACCGTTCAGGACCTCGGCCACCAGTCCCGGCAGGCCGCCGCTATCGAGAATGCGCGAGACGTCCCGCGCCTGCGCGATGTTCTGTTCGACGAGCCACAGCGCGTCTTCGGAGGTGCCGGGAAGGTACTCGACCAGCATGCCGCCGGCCGCCGCGACTCCATCGGGCTTGGCGAGCACGCCCAGCAGCACGGCCGAGCGGCGCTGCTCGCTCTGCTCCAGATAGTGCGCGACGTCGAGCGCCAGGCGCCCAGTGACCAGTTGGACCAAGCTCTGGTGCGAGACACCGCGCACCTCGCGCAGCACCCGCAGCGTGCCGCGGCCGAGCGCTTCCCCTACCGGCAGCTCGTCGCGGCCGGCCTCGGCTTCGGTCTCGACGTCGGCGCGCGGATCGCCGACCATGCCGCGCAGATTGCCCTCGTGGTCGACCTCGACCACCACCTTGCGCAGCGGTCCCCGGCCGCGGATATCGAGCACCAGCCGCGACGGGTTCTTGCTCGCGAACTGCAGCAGCATGGCGGCCGCGGCAAGGCTGTCGCCGAGCGCCGCCGCGGCCACCGGCGAGAGATCCATGCGCAGCCGCGCCGCCTCCAGGACGTTCGTGAGATCTACGGCCACCCAGCGCAAGCTGCCGCGGCCCGCGATGCCGAACTGCATCCTCCCGGCCGCCGCCTCGAGCTCTTCCCGCGTCATTCCCGGCGCGCTCATCGCCCGCCCTCGCGCTCGGCGGCAAGCAGCGCGGCGCGGTACACCTCGCGCCACGGAACACCGTGCTCGCGGGCTCGTGCCCGACAGTCCTCGAACTCGGGCGCGCTGCCGAGATCCCGCCCGCGGAACGCCGCGCGCTTCACGCGCACCGCGCCGAAGGCCGTCTCGACGTTCACCACCACGCGCTCGGCCTCGAAACGCGCCGCCGGATGGTAGCGGCAGCCGAGCGAACCCGACTCGAGCAACAGCACGCCGGCCAGAGCTTCGAGGTCGGCGCGGCGGCAGAGCGCGGTCACCAGCACTCCGGGCCGGTTCTTCTTCATCTGCACGGGGGTGAAGTAGGCGTCGAGCGCGCCGCTCTCGAGCAGGCGTTCGAGCAGGAATCCGAAGCCCTCGCCCGGCAGATCGTCGACCTCGCACTCGATCACCAGCACCTCGTTCTCGACGACCGGAGCGGCGCGGCCACGCAGGATCCGCGCCGCGTTCGGACGATCCAACAGCTCGCGTTTGCCGAGACCGTAGCCGGAGCCCTCGACGATCATCGGCGGCAGGGCGCGGAACTCGTCGACGAGCTCGGCCAGCAGCACGGCTCCGGTTGGAGTGAGCAGCTCGCCCTCGCCGTCGCCGTAGACCGGAATGCCGGCGAGCAAGCGCGCGGTCGCCGGCGCCGGCACGGGTAGACGCCCATGGGCCGTGCGCACGGTGCCGCTCCCGACGTTCACCGGTCCGCAGGTGCAGCGCTCGGCTGCGAGCCACTCCCAGGCGGCCGCCGCGCCGACCAGATCGACGATCGAGTCGACCGCGCCCACCTCGTGGAAATGCACGTCATCGAGAGACACGCCGTGGACCGCAGACTCGGCCTCGCCGAGTCGCACGAAGAGCACGGTGGCGCGCTCCCGCACGGCGGCCGGCAAACCGCTCGCCGCGATCAGGGCGCGGATCGCCCCGAGGGTACGCCCGTGCGTGTGGGCATGGGCGTGAGCATGCCCGTGGTCCAGATGCTCATGGGAAGGTTCGTGGGCGTGTGCAACCCGAGAACCGGCAGCCGGTTGGGTTCCGGGCTCGGATCCGCTTAGCGACTCCCCGCCGGCGCGCACATGGGCGTGTCCATGCACCTCCTCCGGATCCGGCCCTTCGAGCGGCCGGCCGTGCTCGAGCACCCGGAATCGAGTGCCCGTGATGCCGCCACGCCGCGCCTTGCGGATCTCGATCCCGACTCCCGGCAGCGCCAGCGCTGCAATCGACTCCGCGAGCAAGGCTTCGGGCAGGCCCAGGTCGAGGCAGGCGCCCAGGAACATGTCGCCCGAAAGTCCGCTCGGGCAGTCGAAGTGATAGAGGCCACGCACCGGGCGAGGAGGCTACCACTTACCAGCCGCCGCGCTCGCGCAGGGACACCCAGGCGCCGGTTGCTCCCAGCACCAGGTGGTCGATGAGCCGGACTCCGACCACCTCGCCGGCTTCCGCCAGGCGCCGCGTGAAGGCCAGGTCCTCGGCGCTGGGGCTCGGATCCCCGCTCGGGTGGGTGTGAAACAGCACCAGTCCCGCCGCACCGCGCAGCAACCCTTCCTTGAGCAGGGCCCGCGGTTCGACCGCGGCGCGGTTGAGGGTGCCGCGAAAGATCTCGCATTCCGCGAGCAGCCGGTGACGCACGTCGACGTAGAGCGCGCCCATCACCTCCTGATCGGGCACACCGAAACGCAGCAGAAGGTAACGCGCCACCGCCGAGGGGTGCAGGAGCGGCTCGCGGTCCGGCACCTGCGCGCGCGCCAGCCGACGCCCGAGCTCCACCGCCGCGAGGAGCGCCGCCGCCTTCGCCTGCCCCAGCCCGCGACGGCGAAGACCTTCCGGGCGCGCCCCCAGCAGCCC
>WBZN01000800.1_pt2 | contig 16842 bp, 14 predicted proteins | sample 5204281 | NCBI WGS metagenome assembly WBZN01 (sample SAMN12344347, study PRJNA552823) | activated sludge metagenome | biome: Activated sludge suspended growth; feature: Nitrification reactor; material: Wastewater; isolation source: activated sludge from nitrification reactor of wastewater...
GGCCGATCTGGCCGTCGATCAGGACATGGGCGACATGGATGCCCTTCGGGCCCAGTTCCCGCGCCAGGCTCTGACCGAGCGCGCGCAGCCCGAACTTGGCGATGGCGAAGGCGGCGAAATTGGCGCTGCCGCGGATCGAGGCGGTGGCGCCGGTGAGCAGGATGGTGCCGCGGCCCTGCGGCAGCATGGCCTTCGCCGCCGCCTGGCCGACATGGAAGCCGCCGAGGCAGCCGACCTGCCAGGCCGCCTCGACTTGCGAGGCGTTCAGCTCCAGGATGCCGCCGCGGGCATAGCCGCTGGCGTTGAACGCCACCAGCGCCGGCGCGCCGCGCGCCGCGATCGCCGCGTCGAACAGATCGCCGACGCTGACCTCGTCGGTGACATCGCAGGCGATCGCCGCGGCGTCCTGCAGCCCGCGCTGGTCGAGCAGGCCGCGCAGCCGGTCGGGATTGCGCGCGCCCGCCGTCACCGCCATGCCCTCGCGCGTGCAGCGCTCGACCAGAGCCGCGCCCAGGCCCGGCCCGACGCCGATGATGATGGCATGTTCCTTCGAAGCCATGGATCGCTCCCGCACATCGTGTCTGCAGCACCCGCACTATAGCCGCGGCCCGACACGGCGCGACAGCGGCTTCCCGCGCCGGTCCGCCATGCGGCGGCTGCAAAACCCCGGTTCGAGGGCGGGCTTGGTCCGCGCCGGTCGGCGCGGCACGCGGGCGCGCGGCGGGAGCGGGGCCGCTGCTAGAGCGGCTTCGGCGGCAGGGTCTCGATGACGCGCTTGCTGACGCCGTCGTCGAGTTCGACGCGCAGCTTCCAGCTTTGCCAGGTCTCGCGATAAAGCACCGGATTGCCGATCCGCACCTTGGCGGTGGAATCGATCACCGAGCTGGTCTGGGTCGGCCCGCTGTCGGAAAAGATCGGAAAGCCGATGCCGATGCCGGTGGAAACATGGCCCGAGGACCCGCCGCCGACACCGACGCCGATGCTGGGCCGCGGCCCGCTGTCGGAGCGATAGATGCGCCGGTCGCGCTGGATGTCGAAGGCGGCGGTCTGCGCGCCGGTCGGATCGATCAGGAACACGCGCGCGGCGGGCAGCGGGTCGCGCACCGAAATCTCGATCACCGTCGGATCGCTGGCCAGGAAATGCGCCTTGGCGCCATAGGGCACATCGACGGTGCCGCCATAGCCGCCGCCGCCACCGCGATTGCTCGAACAGGCCGCCGGCAACAGGGCGGCGGAAACCAGGAGGACGGCGAGAACCTTGCGCATGGCGCCATTGTGGCCCCGCCGCCGCCGCCGGCCAAGACCGGAATCGAACACGGTCGCGTGAAGGCCGTGATGCGCTTCACAGCCGCCGCGCTGCATCGCCGCGCGCTTATTGCCGGCGGTCGAGATGGCGCAGCAGGCCGCCCGGGTCGTCGGTCAGGATGGCATCGACGCCGGCCGCGATCAGGCGGTCCCACTCCGCCGGCGCATTGGCGGTCCAGGCCCAGACCGGCAGGCCCAGGCGGCGGCAGGCCTGCACGGCTTCGGGCGCAACCATGTCGTGCCGGTATTCCACCGCATGGGCGCCGGCGGCGGCGAGGTCGGCGGCGATCGCCGCGGCGTCCTGCGCATCCCGCGCTCGCTCGGCGCAATCCAGCACCAGGCGGATGCGCCGGTCGCGGCGCGCCACCTGCGCGGCGACCGCGCGCGGCAGGTTGGCGACGGCGCGGCCGTGCAGCGCGAATTGATCGAACCGCGCGATGAGCCAGGCCGCGGCCAGATCCGGCCGGCGGTATTCGCCGTCCTTGAATTCCAGGCACAGCGTCACGTCGCGCCCGGCGATCAGGGCGACCGCGTCGCCGAGGCGCGGCACGACGGTGCCGGCGAATTCCGCGCCGCGCCAGGCTCCGGCATCGAGGCAAGCGAGCTCGGCCGCGCTGCGCGCATCGACGGTGCCATCGCTGCCGGTGGTGCGCAGCAGCGCGCGGTCATGCAGCAGCACGGCCACCCCGTCGGCCGCGGCATGGACATCTAGCTCGATGACGTCGGCGCCCAGCGCGAGCGCTTCGGCGATGGCCGGCAGCGTGTTCTCTGGCCGGGTTGCAGAGGCGCCGCGATGGGCGACGACAAGGGGCCGCGCCATGTGCTCAGTTTCCCGCCGGCGCCTTGCCCAGGGTGTCGATCTCCTGCTGCAATTGCTGGCGTTCCGCCGAGCCCTCCGGCATCAGCAGCAGCACCTTGCCCCACAGCTCCTTCGCCTCGTCGGCGCGGCCCTCGGCCCGCGCCACCACGCCGCCATAGAACAGGCCGAGCGGGTTCTCCGGATCGAGCGTGCGGACGCGCTGCACCGCCGCGGGGAATTCCGCCGGCAGTTCCTTGTCGAGATCGGAGCGGCCCTCGATCAGCGACCCGGCATAGTCCAGCTGCACGTCGAGGCGCGCGGGGGCAAGCGCCGCCGCCTTGGCGAAGGCATCGCGCGCGCCGTCGCGTTCACCCAGCACGCGGTAGGCATTGGCGAGCTTCAGCCAGCCTTCGAGATTCTCCGGATCATCCTTCATCTTCTCCGCCAAGCGGGCGACCATCGAACGGATGAAGGCCTCGCGCTCCGCCGGCGACATCTGCGCCGCGGCGGCCATGTCGTCGGCGCCCGGCGCTCCGGCGGCGGCGCCGCTGGCAAAGCGACCGCGCAGCTTGACCGGGTCCTTGCCGAGCTGCCGCGCCGCCTTGTCGATGTTCTCGGCCACCGCCTGGCGCAAGGGCGCCGCCTCCGGCAGGTCGCGCTCCAGCGCCAGCCAGTCGGTGAGCGCGCCCTCGACGTCGTCGTTCTGCGCCCGGGCCAGCGCCAGGAAGAAGCGCGCGGTGGGATCGGTCGGATCGCTCGCCAGCACCCGGCGCAGCGCGTTCTGCGCATCCGCCGCCACCGTGCCCTGCTGCGCCAGGATCGCCGCATGGGCGTATTGGCGCAGGATGTCGGGTTCGGCGCGGCCCAGCGCCATGGCCTTGGCGAAGGCATCCGCCGCATCCTTGTCGCGGTCGAGCTCGCCATAGGCGCGGGCCAGGTCGATCCAGCCCTGGGCGTCGGATGGCGCGGCCGCGACCCGCGCCTCCAGCGCGATCGAAGCCGGCGAGGTGCGCTGGCGCTCCGCCTCCAGCCGCGCCAGCGCCGATTGCGACGGCAGTTGCGGCGAGCCCAGCTGCAGATAGAGCGCGAAGCCGGCGAGCGGCAGGATCACCGCCATGGCCAGCGTCAAATGATGGCCCGGCGGCTTGGCGGGCAGGAACTTCCCGCCTTCGTCCAGCGCCAGGATGCGGCGCGAGATTTCCACCTGCGCCGCCTTCGCCTGCTCCGCGTTCAGCAGGCCGCGCTGCTCGTCACGCGACAATTCCGCCAGCTGGTCGCGATAGACGGCCAGCGCATAGGCGTCCTCGCTCTTGAACTTGCGCGTGTCGAACAGCGGCGCCGCCAGCACCACCGCGGCGACCAGGGTCAGCAGCCCGGCGATGATCCAGAACAGGATCATGCGCCACCGTCCCGGGGCTCTTCGCCCGCGAGGATCTCGGCGACGCGGCGCTGCTCCGCAGCACTCAGCGGCGCGCCCGCCGCCGGCGCCGCCGCGCGGCGGCGGAAATAGACCAGAACCCCGGCCAGCCCGACGACCATCAGCGCGAAGGGCCCGATCCACAGCACATAGGTGGAGGCCTTGAAGGGCGGCTCGAACAGCACGAAGTCGCCGTAGCGCGCCACCAGGTAGTCGCGGATTTCCTGATCGCTGCGGCCGGCGGCGATCTGCTCGCGGATCAGGCCGCGCATGTCGCGGGCGATGTCGGCGTCGGATTCGGCGACCGACTGGCTCTGGCAGACGACGCAACGGATCTGATGCGACAGATCGCGCGCGCGCTGCTCCAGCGCCGGATCGGCCAAGGGCGTTTCCTGCGCCCGGGCGAAGCCGGCCGCCAGCGTCAGCAACAGGGCCGCGCCCAGCACGCGCAGCGGACGCGGCAGCGGCGCCCTCACTGCAGCACCGCCTTGATCGCCGGCGCCAATTGGTCGTCGAGATTCTCCGCCGAGATCGGCCCGGCCAGGCGATAGCGCACGATGCCGGCGCGGTCGATGACATAGGTCTCCGGCACGCCGGTGATGCCGAACTCGATGCCGGCGCGGCCGCTCTCGTCCTGGCCGATCGCCTGGTAGGGATCGCCCAGATCGGCGAGATAGTCGCGCGCCGCCGCCGGCTTGTCCTTGTAGACGATGCCGATGACCGGGATGCCGAATTCGGCGCCGAGCTTGGTCAGCATCGGATGCTCGGCCCGGCACGGCAGGCACCAGGAGGCAAAGAAATTCACCAGCACCGGCTGGCCCTTGTAGGCGGCGAGCGAGAGCGGCGCGGCGCCGTCCTGCAAGGCCGGCAGGTCGAGCGCCGGCGCGGGCTGGCCGATCAGCGCCGAGGGCAAGGCGCGCGGATCCCGGTCGCGATCGAGGCCGCGCCAGAATACCGCCACCAGCCCGGCCACCAGCACGATCGGCAGCAGATAGAGCAGCCGGCGCATCAGGCCTGCACCTTGGCGGCGATCTGCACGGCCCCCGGCTTCACCGGCGCCCCGACGCGGTAGCGCCGGTCGCTCAAGCTGGTCAGCCCGCCCAGCACCATGACGAGGGCGCCGAACCAGATCCACGGCACCATCGGCTCATGATAGACGCGCACCGTCCAGCCGCCCTTGCCGTCTTCGGTCTGCGCCGGCTCGCCGATCACCGCGTAGAGATCGGCGAGGAAGGAGGAATGGATCGCGGCCTCGGTCGTCGGCATCGGCTGCACCAGGTATTGCCGGCGCTCGGGGAACAGGTCGGCGACGAAGTCGCCGTCCCTGGTCACCACGAAATGCGCCCGGTCGGCGAGGTAGTTCTCGCCCCGCGCCGGGCCGACGCTGTCGAGCTTGAAGTCATAGCCCTGCAGCACCACCGACTGGCCGGGCTGCAGCAGCTTCACCTGTTCCGTCTTCCACGCCGACGAGCCGGTCATGCCGATGATGGCGATGGCGAGGCCGGCATGGGCCAGGCTCATGCCATAGGCGGCGCGCGGCAGATGCCGGGCGCGGTTGAGCACGGAGCGCCAGTTGCCGCTGAACGCCTTCACCCGCTCCAGCCACTCGATGACGGTGCCGACCAGCAGCCAGAGGGCGCCGGCCATGGCGATCGGCGCCAGCAGCGGCCCGTCGAACCTGATCCACAAGGCGATGGCGGCGCCGAGAATGGCGACGATTCCGGCCGCGGCCAGGCGCTGCAGCGCGGCCTTGAGGTCGCCGCGCTTCCAGCCGAGGAACGGCCCCACCGCCATCAGCAGGATGAGCGGCTGCGCCAGGATGCAGAAGGTCCACATGTAGAACGGACCGCCGACCGAGATCGTCTTGCCGATGGTCAGTTCCAGCAGCAGCGGATAAAGCGTGCCGAACAGCACCGTCGCGGTCATCACCGCCAGCAGCAGGTTGTTCATCACCATGGCGCCTTCGCGGCTGATCGGCGCGAACAGGCCGCCGGCGCGCAGATTGGGCGCCCGGAGCGCGAACAGCGTCAGCGGCGCGCCGATGGCGATGGCGAGCAGGATCAGGATGAAGATGCCGCGCGTCGGATCATCGGCGAAGGCATGCACCGAGGTGATGATGCCCGAGCGCACCAGGAAGGTGCCGAGCAGCGAGAAGCCGAAGGCGAGGATGGAAAGCAGGATGGTCCAGGCCTTCAGCGAATCGCGCTTCTCCACCACCAGCGCCGAATGCAGCAGGGCGGTGCCGATCAGCCACGGCATGAAGGACGCGTTCTCGACAGGGTCCCAGAACCACCAGCCGCCCCAGCCGAGCTCGGTATAGGCCCACCAGGAGCCGAGCGCGATGCCGCCGGTGAGGAAGGTCCAGGACAGCAGGCACCAGGGTCGCACCCAGCGCGCCCAGGCGGCGTCGATCTTGCCGTCGATCAGCGCCGCGACGGCGAAGGAGAACACGATCGAGAAGCCGACGTAACCCAGGTAGAGCATCGGCGGGTGCAGCGCCAATCCGGGATCCTGCAGCAGCGGGTTGAGCTCCTCGCCCTCGAGGGGCGCCGGGTCGAGCCGCGCGAAGGGATTGGAGGTCAGCAGCAGGAACAGCAGGAAGCCGACCGAGATCAGCGCCTGCACACCCAGCGTGCGCGCCTTCAGCCGCGGCGGCAGGTTGGCGCCGAACACGGCGACCAGCGCGCCGAAGATGTTGAGGATCAGCACCCAGAGCAGCAGCGAGCCCTCGTGATTGCCCCAGGTGCCGGAGACCTTGTAGATCATCGGCATGTCGCTGTGCGAATGCTGCGCGACGATGGCGACGGAGAAATCCGAGGTGACGAAGGCGCGCACTAGCGCCAGGAAGGCGAAGGTCACGAAGGCGAACTGCGCCAGCGCCGCCGGCGTCGACAGTTGCATCCACGGCCGGATCCCGCGCGACGCGCCGATCAAGGGCAGCGACCCCTGCGCCAGCGCCATCACCAGCGCCAGAACCAGCGCGTAGTGGCCGAGTTCGGGGATCAAGGATTGTGCTCCATAGCTGCTCTCCTCGTCATGGTCGTGCTTGGCACGACCACCCACGAGTTTGCCTGCAATGTTTCCGCCTCGCCCACTGAAACTCGTGGGTGGTCGGACCAAGTCCGACCATGACGATCAAGGACACGCACGCAGGTTACGCTCACTGCGTCACCTGCGTACCCTGCTGGCCGCCGGTGCCCTGACCGCCCGTTTCCTGCCAGCGGCCGGATTCCTTCAGCGCCTTGGCGACTTCGGGCGGCATGTAGGTCTCGTCGTGCTTGGCCAGCACCTCCGCCGCGACGAACCGACCCTGGTCGTCGAAGGCGCCCTGCACCACCACGCCCTGACCCTCGCGGAACAGATCGGGCAGGATGCCGCGATAGGTGACGCGCACCTCGTTCGCCAGGTCGGTGACGATGAAGGCGATTGTTTCGCCGCCGCTCTTGTCGACGCTGCCGCTTTCCACCAGGCCGCCGATGCGGATGCGCTGGCCCGGCGCCGGCGGCTTTTTCGCGATCTCGCTCGGGCTCAGGAAATAGACCAGCTCGCTGTCCAGCGCGCGCAGCACCAGCAAGGTGGCGAGTCCCAGCACCGCCAGGCTCGCCAGCACCAGATAGAGGCGCAGCCGCTTGCGGTTCATGCGTCGTCGCCGAGATTTGGGTCGGCCTCGCTCAGGCGATCGAGGGCGCGCTCCGCCGCCTTCAGCCGCCGCCAGCTCGACAGCGCGAAGCCGAGCAGCACCAAAGCGGCGACGCCATAGGCCGGCCAGATGAAGGACGCGTAGCCGCCCATGGCGAAATAGCCGCTCAGCAAATTTGTGCTCTCCGTCATCCCGTGGTCCTGCCCTAGCGCGCGTAGGCAGCGGCGCGGTGGCGCGCTTCCAGCAGCATCGCCTTCATGCGCAAGGCCAGCAAGGCAAAGAAATAAAGCTGGAAGCCGGCCGTCATGGTGAGCAGCGGCCAGAGCATCGCCGGATCGATCGAGATTCCGCTCATGCGCATGACCGAGGCCGGCTGGTGCAGGGTGTTCCACCAATCGACCGAGAACTTGATGATCGGCAGATTGATCACGCCGACGACGGCGAGCACGGCGGCCGAGCGCCGGCCGCGCTGGCGGTCGTCGAAGGCATGGGTCAGCGCGATGTGGCCGAGATAGAGAAAGAACAGCAGCAGGAACGAGGTCAGCCGCGCATCCCACACCCAGTACGTGCCCCACATCGGGCGGCCCCAGAGCGAACCGCTGACCAGGGCGATGAAGGTGAAGCCGGCGCCGAGCGGCGCCATCGCCTCCGCCGCCACCTCGGCCAGTGGGTGGCGCCAGATCAACGCCGCGGCCCCCGCCAGCGCCAGCAGCAGATAGGTCGACATCGCCATCCACGCCGCCGGCACATGCACGTACATGATGCGCACCGTCTCGCCCTGCTGGTAATCGGGCGGCGAGCCGATCAGCGCCAGATAAAGCCCGCAGGCAAGCGCGATCGCGGCGGCCGGCGTCAGCCAAGGCAGCAGCCGGTCGGCCAAGCGCAGGAAGCGCCCGGGATTGGCAAAACGATGCAGATTCAAGCCGATCGCCATGATGGGCCTCTTATACAGGCGGCCGCCCGGAAATGACCAGCCGGCCGGCATCGGCGCAAGGTCGCAGTCGCGCAGCTGTGAAAGGAAAAAGCCCCACATGAAAGAAGGGCGCTGTCTCGCGACAGCGCCCTCTCGCTCTACCCCCAAATGAATCCTCGAACGGCCCCGAACGCTTTACCGAGAACGCTTTGCCGAGAACGCTTTACCCCAAACGCCCAAGACCTCGGCCCTCAACTCGCCCGGGCCATCGGCCTGACGGGCCAGCGATCTCACGGGCCAGCGGTCTGATACGCGCCGGGCCGGTCCCCCCGGAACCGGCCCGGGGCGCGCCGATAGTGGCCCTTTGTGGCAAGTGCCATGCGGCGCGACCGGATCTCTTTCAGCCCTCGCCCGGATGGTCGTTTGCGACGCCCGTGTGATGCTGAACGGCCATACAATATGTTCAAATTGCTTATTGAATCCATACGGATTTTAGGGGGGCTGTGACGAACAATCATCATATGTGGCGGAAAAGACACGGATTTTTGCCGCAGCGCCGCCGGAGCCGCCTTTATGCGCGCAGCGCCTGTCGCAGCGCCGCGGCGGTGGCCCACGGGGTGACCGCCAGCAACGCCAGGTCGATGCCGCCCAGCAGCAGGAGATGGGCGCCGAAGCCGTGACTGGCGGCCGCGTCCGGCAAGCCGCTGGCCTCGCCGGCGAAGCCGATCGCCCCGGCGGCGAAAATCAGCACCGGCACATAAAGCGGCAGGATCAGCAGGGTGAGCAGGATGCCGCCGCGCCGGCTGCCCATGGTCAGCGCCGCGCCCAGCCCGCCGAGCAGGCTCAAGGCCGGCGTCGCCAGGGCAAGGGCCAGCAGCATGGCGCCGTATTGCCCCACTGGCGCGTTCAGCATCAGCGCCAGGACCGGCGCCGCCGCCAGCAGCGGCAACCCGGTCGACAGCCAGTGCACCAGCGCCTTCGACAGCACCGTCAGCTCCAGCGGCAGCGGCGCGAGCGCGATCTGGTCCAGGCTGCCGTCGTCGAAATCCGCCTGGTACAGCCGGTCGAGCGACAACAGCGCCGCCAGCGCCGCCATGCTGAGCACCACGCCGGTCGAGACCCGCATCAGCGCGTTGGGCTCCGGCCCGATGGCGAAGGGGAACAGGATGCCGGCGGCGAGGAAGAACAGCACCACCACCCAGCCGTCGATGCCCTGGCGATAGGCCAGCAGCAGGTCGCGCCGCAACAGGGCGCGGAAGGCGCTCATGCCGCCACCCCGGCTGCCGCCCGGCGGCGCGGGGTGTCCAGCGCCAGGCTCTGCGCGGTGATGCCGAGATCCTCGTGCGTCGCGATGACGGCGATGCCGCCTTGCGCGAGATGGCGACGCAGCAGGGCGAGGAAGGCCTGGCGCGAGGCGGCATCGAGGGCGTTGGTCGGCTCGTCCAGCAGCCACAGCTGGGCCGGCCGCAGGGCGAGGCGGCTGAGCGCCAGGCGCCGCTTCTGCCCGGCGGACAGGAACCGCGCCGGCCGTTCGGCCAGCGGCGCCAGGGCGAAGGCCGCCAGCGCCGCCTGCACCTGGGCGGACCCGCCGCCGAGCCCGGCCCAAAAGCGCAGGTTCTCGGCGGCGCTGAGCCCCGGCTTCACCGCGTCCTGGTGGCCGACGAAACACAGCCGCGCGCGATGCGCCTCGGCGGCCGTGAATATGTCGGCGCCGTCCCAGGCGATGGTGCCGGCAACCGGCGGCATCAGCCCGGCGAGCGCCCGCAGCAGGCTCGACTTGCCGCTGCCGTTCGGCCCCACCAGCAGCAGCGCCGTGCCGCCGGCGACCCGTGCCGAAACGGCGTCGACGACGCGCCGCTCCGCACGCTCCAGGGAAACCGTATCGAGGGAAAGCTCCGCCATGCCGGCGCCAACTTATGCGGCAGGCCGGGAAAGGTCCACTGGCGGGCCATCCCCACACGCTCGACCGTCATTTGTCATGCCAAGGCCAAGCCTTGGCATGACAGCGAGGGAGCAGGGAACACTGGGTGAAATGTGGGCGGCGCCGCGATCCTCGGGGATGGAGTGGGATCGCGGCGCCAAGCCCGTGAAAGCGCCGTACGGGGGTAGCGCGACGCCTTCTTTCGACCTCGCATCCGCGGGGGACGGATGCTGCTTGGGGCACCTGATCAAGGGCGGGCCAAACACCCTTGCGACAAACAGAGGGGATGATCTCTGTTGCCTTGCAATGTGGCGGCGCCCGGTGGCTTCATTAGGGTCAGAAAGTGGCGAAATTGTGTTTTCGGCCTAGTGTCTGATCGGCAACGAAAATCTCCATCCGCACGCGCCGTGGCCGAGGCGCTACCGCCGCGCCGGGCGGGGGACTAGACTGGAAGGGTCGCCCGCGCAGGCCGGATCAACCGGCCGCGGGACACGGGCGGACAGGGCGGGCTGCTGTGCTGATCGAAACCAAATTGCGCGCGCCGGTGCTGCGCGACGGGCTGGTGACCCGGGACCGGTTGCTGAAGGCGCTGGACGGCGCGCTGGCGACGCGTCTCGTCGTGCTCTCGGCGCCGGCCGGCTTCGGCAAGAGCACGCTGCTCGGCCAGTGGATCGGCGCGCTGCGCGCGCGCGGCGCCGCCGTCGCCTGGCTGGCGCTCGATTCCGGCGATGACGAACTCGGCCGCTTCCTCACCTATCTGGTCGCCGCCTTGCGGCGGGCCGACCCGCAACTGGCCGAAGGGGTGCCGGCGCTGCTCGAATCGAGCCCGGTGCTGCCGGTCGATTCGGTGCTCACCACCCTGGTCAACGACCTGGCGCGGCGCAGCCAGCCCTTGTTCCTGGTCCTCGACGATTGCCATTTCCTGGTGGCGCCGGAGATCGGCCGCTTCCTCGAGGCGCTGATCGCCTATGCCCCGGCCGGCCTGCATCTGGTGCTGGCGACCCGCGGGCCCGTGCCCTTCCAGCTCGCCAACATCCGGGTCAAGGGCCAGCTCATCACCCTCGACGACACCCATCTGCGCTTCTCGCTGGAGGAGAGCGAGAGCTTCCTGAACGAGGCGCAGGCGCTCGACCTCGCCATGGCCGACATCATCACCCTGCAGCACCGCACCGAAGGCTGGGCGGCGGGGCTGCAGCTCGCCTCGCTGTCGCTCGAGCAGCGCCAGGCGCGCGCCGAGGAGCGCGCCGATTTCATCCGCCATTTCTCCGGCTCGCACCGCGACGTGGCGGAGTTCCTGGCGCATGACGTGCTGGCGCGGCAATCGGCGGAGGTGCTCGGCTTCCTGCTGGAGAGCTCGGTGCTGGGCCGCATATCGGCGCCGCTCGCCGATGCCGTGCTGGAGCGCGGCGACAGCGCCGCGATGCTGCGCGCGATCGAGGCCGCCAACCTGTTCCTGATCCCGCTCGACCGCGAAGGCTGCTGGTTCCGCTATCACCATCTGTTCGCCGAGTTCCTGCAATCGATGCTGCGCCAGCGCGGGCCGCGGCGCGTGCAGACGCTGCACAGCCGCGCCGCGTCCTGGCTCTCGGCGCACGGCCAGACCTCGGAGGCGGTGACCCACGCGCTCGCCGCCGGCGAGGCCGACCGCGCCGCCGGGCTGGTCGAGGATTGCGCCATGCCGCTGGTCATGCAGGGGCACCTCGCCATGGTGCGGCAATGGCTGAGCCTGCTGCCCGAAGACCTGATCGCGCGGCGGCCGCGCCTGCAGCTGGTCCAGGTGTGGATCCATTTCCACACCAGCCGCCCGCAGGAAGGCGTGCGCACGCTGAAGGCGGCGAAGCGCTCGATCGCCGATCTGGCGCGGCGCGGCGCCATCGACGCGGCCGAGCGCAACGCGCTGCGCGGCGAGATCTGCACGCTGACCGCCGGCGTCATCAGCGCCGCCGACCGCTCGCGCACCGCGGCGCGGCTGGCCGCCGGCTGGCTGGAGACGCTGCCGGAGGACAAGCCGTTCTTCAAGGGCACGCTCGGCAACATCCTCGGCTTCTGCCGCTATTCGCTGGGCGACATGGACGGCGCGCGCGCCGCCAGCCTGAGGGCGCGCGACGCGCATGCCCAGGCCCGATCGGTGCTCGGCCTCGTCTATTGCGACCTGATCCTCGGCCTCACCGAGAAATCCACCGGCAATCTCCTGGGCGCGCACCGCCTGTTCGAGCGCGCCGTCGGCCTGGCGCGCGCCGAGCTCGGCGCCGGCTCCTATGCCGAGGCGATGGTGGCGGTGTTCGAGGTCGAGCTGCTCTATGAATGGAACGAGCTCGCCGCCGCCGAGCGCCTGCTCCACACCCACCGCCAGATCATCGAGGAATGCGGCCTGGTGGTGCACGAGATGGCGTGCAAGCTGCACCTGGCGCGGCTCGCCGCGGCGCGCGGCCGGCACGACGAGGCGATGGCGGTGCTCGAGCGCGCCGAGCGCCTCGGCCTCGAGAAACGCTACCAGCGCCTCACCGCGAGCGCGCTGAACGAGCGGGTGCGCCTGCTGCTTTCGCGCGGTGATGCGCGCTCGGCGCGCTGGGCGCTGCGCGCGCGCGGCATCGACGAAGGTGCCCTCGCCCGCATCGAGAGCACGGCGGCGGAACTCGAGGCGATCGCCGTCGCCCGCGTGCTGATCGCGGAGGGGCGGCCGGATGCGGCGCTGCGCCTGCTCGACAAGGTGGCCGAGCGGGTGCGCCGCGACAGCCGCATGCGCCGCCTGGCGCAGGTGCGGGCGCTGGCGGCGATCGCCGCCTATCAGGCGGGCGACGGCCTCTCGGCGCTGGCGGCGGCGGTCGACACCGTCTCGCTCTGCGCGCCGCAGAACGCCTTGCGCAGCCTGATCGACGAAGGTCCTGCCTTGCGCGACGTGCTCGCCTTCGCCCGCGGCCGGATGCCGACCTGGTCCGCCGACACGCCGGCCGGCCGCCACGTCGCCAAGGTGGTCGAAGCCTGCGACCGCAGCGAACGCGCCGCCCTGCCGAATGCCGCGCTTCGCCGCAATCCGGGCTTCAGCCGGCGCGAGGCGGAGGTGGCGCGGCTGCTCGGCGCCGGCCACAGCAACCGCGACCTGGCCCAGACCCTCGGCATGGCGCCGGACACGGTGAAGTGGCACCTGAAGAACATCTTCGGCAAGCTCGGCGTCTCCAACCGCACCCAGGCGGTGCTGCGGCTGCAGGAGATCGGCATCGCCCCCGGCGCGACGCGCCCGTACTGAGCCGCGACGCGCCCGAACTGAGCCGCGACGCGCCCGAACTGAGCCGCGACGCGCCCGAACTGACGCCGCCGCGCCCTCGCGCCGGGCGGCGACCACCCATTGCCACCCGAAAGGGTGGCCCCGCCTTACCCACCATTACCCGCCGGGGGCGGGACAAGGCCCCGGGCACGCGCCAGGATGCGCCCGAGAACAGGGGGCAAAGGGCATGGCAGCAGGCTTCGCCCGCAGCAACGTGAGACGCGCGCCAGCCGCCGCAGCCTTGCGGAGGGCCGGCGCATGAGCCGCTGTGTCACCGTGGCGGCCACCCAGATGGCCTGCACCGCCGACCGCCATCAGAACATCCGCGCCGCGATCGGGCTGGTGGCGGAGGCCGCCGCGCGCGGCGCGCAGATCGTGCTGCTGCAGGAGTTGTTCGAGACACCCTATTTCTGCATGGAGCGCGACGCGACCCATCTGCAGGAGGCGCTGCCGCTGGAGGAGAACCCGGCGGTCGCCGCGATGCGCAGCCTCGCCGCGAAGCTCGACGTCGTCATTCCCGTCTCCTTCTTCGAGCGGGCCGGGGCGCGGACCTTCAATTCGCTCGCCATGATCGATGCCGGCGGCGCCCTCCTGGGCGTGTACCGCAAGAGCCACATCCCGGATTTCCCATCCTATGAGGAGGCCTTCTATTTCGCCCCGGGCGATACCGGCTTCATGGTGTTCGACACCCGCTACGCGCGCGTCGGCATGGGCGTGTGCTGGGACCAGTGGTTCCCGGAAACCGCGCGCATCCTGGCGCTGAAGGGCGCGGAGCTGCTGCTCTATCCGACCGCCATCGGCCGCCCCGTCGCCAACCCGGCCGACGATTTCCAGGATTCGAAGGCGCATTGGCAGCGGGCGATGCAGGGCCATGCCGCCGCCAATTTGGTGCCGGTGGTGGCGTCGAACCGCGTCGGCATGGAATCCATGGCCGGCATCACCACCCAGTTCTATGGCGGGTCCTTCATCGCCGACCAGTTCGGGGCGAAGCAAGCGGAAGCCGGCGAGGACGGGCCGCAGGTGATCCTGCATGGCTTCGACCTCGACCGCATCGCCGATCTGCGCAGCAAATGGGGGATCTTCCGCACCCGCCGCCCCGATCTCTACGGGGGAATCGTCAGCGAGCGGGCGCCGGCCTATCTGATGGAAAGGCGATGACATGGCGACCGGATTCGTCTGGCACGAGCTCTACATGTGGCACAACACCTGGAACTGGGCGCAGGTCTTCCCGCCCTCGCTGACGGTGCAGCCGGGCGAGCATGCCGAGAACCCCGAGACCAAGCGGCGGCTGCGCAACCTCGTCGAGGTGAGCGGCCTCATCGACCACCTGGTTCCGGTCAAGCCGCGCTACGCCACGGAAGGCGAGATCGCCCGCTTCCACACCCGCGACCACATCGCCCGCATCAAGGCGCTGTCGGCGGAGAATGGCGGCGACGCCTCGTATCTGACGCCCTTCGGCAAGGGCAGCTTCGAGATCGCCCAGCTTGCCGCCGGCGGCGCCATCGCCGCCTTCGACGCGGTGATCGCGGGGCGCGTCGCCAATGCCTATGCCCTGGCCCGGCCGCCCGGCCATCACGCCACCGCCGATGTCGGCATGGGCTTCTGCCTGTTCGGCAACGCGGTCATCGCCATCGAGCACGCCAAGGAAGTGCACAAGATCGGCCGCGTCGCCACCGTCGATTGGGACGTGCACCATGGCAACGGCACGCAATCGGCCTTCTACGACCGCAACGACGTGCTCACCATCTCGCTGCACCAGGACAATCTGTTCCCGGCCGAGTCCGGCGGGCTGGCCGAAAACGGGACCGGCAAGGGCGCCGGCTGCAACATCAACATCCCGCTGCCGCCCGGAAGCGGCGACGGCGCCTATATCGCCACCTTCGAGCAGGTGGTGATTCCGGCCTTGCACAAGTTCAAGCCGGAGCTGATCGTGGTGCCGTCGGGCTTCGACGGCTCCGGCGTCGATCCGCTCGGCCGCATGATGGTCACCTCCGAAGGCTATCGCGCGATGACGCGCATGCTGATGCGGGCGGCGGCGGATCTGTGCGGCGGCCGGATCGTCATGACCCACGAAGGCGGCTATTCGCAGATGTACGTGCCCTATTGTGGCCTGGCGGTGCTGGAGGAGATGAGCGGCGTGAAGACCCATGTCGAGGATCCCTGGGCGCCGCTGATGGCGAAATGGGGCGGCCAGGCGTTGCAGCCGCACCAGCAGGCGGTCATCGCCGCCGCGGCCGCGCTGGTCAAGAAGATCACCTGAACTGAACCTGCATGCCTGGCGGGTCCGGGACAGCCGACCGGACGCCGCCAGCAATCAAACCCTGCGGCTGCACATGGGAGACCATCGGATCATGAGCAAGAAACTCGCCAAACCCAATGTCATTCCAAGCCGCCGCGTGTTCCTGAAGGGGGCCGCGGCCGTCGGTTCCGGCGCCGCCATCCTGGCCGGCATCAATGACGGCGCCCGCGCCGAGGGCGACCCGATCTCGGTCGGCCAGGCGGCGCCGCTGACCGATTTCGCCGCCGCCGATGGCGTCGAGTTCCAGAACGGGCTCAATCTGGCCTGCGAGGAGATCAACGCGCTGGGCGGCATCCTCGGCCGGCCGCTGGAGCCCTATTTCGAAGACACCAAGCAGATGGGTGACGCCACCAACGTGCAGGCGGTGCAGCGCCTGATCGACCGCCATTCGGTGCATGCGATCCTGAACGGCTACAACATCGGCTCGGGTGCCGCGATCCAGGACGTGATCGCCGATAGCGGCATCATCTATGTCCACTACGACACCACCATCGGCCACAACAACCTGATCAAGTCGGACCCGGAGCGTTATTTCGGCTCGTTCCAGGGCGATCCGGCGGAATACTGGTACGGCCCCGGCTTCCTGAAGTTCGTGCAGCAGCTCGAAGAGAGCAAGCAATACACGCGCACCAACAACAAGATGGCGGTGATCCTGTCGGCCGGCGTCTACGCCGCCAACATCGCCAACGCGATCAAGGAACAGGCGGCGACCTATGGCTGGGAGATCAGCCTGTTCGAGACGGTGAACGTGCCGATCTCCGAATGGGGCCCGACCTTGGCCAAGATCCGCCAGGACCCGCCCTCGGTCATCGCCGTCACCCACTTCCTGCCGGCCGACCTGGCGCAGTTCATGGTGCAGTTCGTGCCGAACCCGACGCCGAGCCTCATCTATATGCAGTACGGCCCATCGATCCCGGCGTTCCGCGACATCGCCAAGGAAGCCTCCAACGGCGTGCTCTACGCCACCGTCGTCGGAGCACTCCAGGACGAGATCGGCACCGCCTTCGAGAAACGCTACAAGGAGAAGTTCGGCGCCAATGCCGGGCACAATTCCGGCGCGCAATCCTATGACGGCGCCTATGTCTGGGCGACCGCGGCGGCCTTGGCCGGCGGCAGCGGCGAACCCGGCAACGAGGAGCAGAACCGCAAGGTGGCGGCGCGCATGCGTTCGATGATCCATCGCGGCGTCACCGGGACCACGCGCTTCATCCCGAACGAGCAGGCGGCCTACACCTATCCGACCCAGGTCAACGATTCCTCGCTTGGCATGCCGCACCAGTTCC
>WBZN01001137.1_pt1 | contig 16836 bp, 13 predicted proteins | sample 5204281 | NCBI WGS metagenome assembly WBZN01 (sample SAMN12344347, study PRJNA552823) | activated sludge metagenome | biome: Activated sludge suspended growth; feature: Nitrification reactor; material: Wastewater; isolation source: activated sludge from nitrification reactor of wastewater...
ACGGCCTGCAGCGCGCGGCCGGCGAGCACGCTCGCCACCCATGCGATGCCGGCGATGAGGACGAACGTCCCGCCCACCAGGAAGATCACCAGAAAGCGGGACGTGCCCGAGGCCCTCTTGCGCATCTCGTCGCCTCCCGCCCGCTCAGCGCAGCTTGAACTCGACGATCAACGCGAAGTACACGGACACCGGTTGGCCGCCTCGCGTCGCCGGCTGGAATCGCCACTCCTTCACCGCCTCCTGCGCCTCGCGATCGAGGCCCATGGGCAGATTCTTGAGCACGCGCGATGCCGTGACGCGGCCCTCCCGGTCGATGACCGCCTCCAGGATGACTACGCCCTGGATGCCGGCTCGACGCGCGGCCTCGGTGTAGCGAGGATCGCGACCCGAGAGGCGCACCGGCGCGGCCACCTCGCCGCCCACCCGCAGAATCTCCTCCGGCACCGGACGGAGGGCCATCGGTGAGCTCACCGGCGAAGCCGGCGGCTCGGGAGCCGGGGCAACGCTCGGCCGCGGCGTGTCGGTCGCCGCCACGGGCTGCGCCGGCGCGCCCGGCGCCATCGTCGAGCGGACCACGCTCGCGAGCACCCAGGCGATCGCCGCCAGGACCACGAACGTGGCGGCCACCAGAGCGGTGCGCAGCAGGCGCGAGGGTCCGGGCTCGGTCATGGCTGGATCGCGGATCCGGACGTCACCAATCCGTCGGCCGGTAGTCCTTCAGGAACTTGCCCCACATGTGCTGGCCGGTGTTGATGCCGTCGATGATCGGATCGACGATGCGCGCCGCGCCGTCGACGATGTCGAGCGGCGGATGGAACCGGTGATCGCGCGTCTTGCGCGCCGCGATCGCCGCCGGATCCTCGTCGGTCACCCAGCCGGTGTCGACGCTGTTCATGTGGATGCCGTCCGCCTGGTAGTCCGCTGCGGCGGTGCGGGTCATCATGTTGAGGGCCGCCTTGGCCATGTTGGTGTGCGGATGCCGCGTGGTCTTCTGGTTGCGGTAGAACTGCCCCTCGACCGCCGAGACGTTGACCACGTGCTTGTCGCTGCCCGGCGCGCGCAGCAGCAGCGGCTTCAAGCGCGCGTTGAGCACGAACGGCGCCACCGCGTTCACCAGCTGGACCTCGAGCAGCTCGACCGTCGGCACCTCGGCCATCAGCATGCGCCAGGAGTTGCGTTCGCGTAAATCGACCTGCTGCAGGTCCTGGTCGAGCACGCCCTGCGGGAAGAGGTCGCGCGCACCGGCCTGATCCTCGGGCAGCAGCGGTACCTGCGAGAGCTCGGCCGCGCGTACCAGACCGGCGAGCTCGGTCAGCTCCGCGGCGCGCCGCATGCCGGCGCCGGGCTCCTGGGCCTCGGGCAGGATGTGCACGCCGCGCAAGCCCTCGTACGCGCCGAGCAGCCGGCGCTCGTGCTCGGGGCTGGCGTGGAGCGCCGCGGTCTCGCCGGCCATCATGTGCTCGTAAAACGCCGACGGACGGCGCACGGTCTGGCACGCATTGTTGACGATGAAGTCGAGACGATCGCGCGTCGCCAGCATCTCGTGGCAGAAGCCCTCGACGCTCGGCGTGTGGCGCAGGTCGAGACCGAAGATCTCCAGACGATCGGACCACTCCGCGAAGTCCGGCTCCGCGGCGTAGCGCTTGGCCGAATCGCGCGGGAAGCGCGTGGTCACGATCAGATGGGCGCCGCAGCGCAGGAGCTTCAGTCCCGCCTGGTAGCCGATCTTCACCCGCCCGCCGGTGAGGAGCGCGACCCGCCCGCGCAGGTCCGCGAGCTCGGTCCGCTTGGCGAAGTTGAAGTCGCCGCACGCCGGGCAGAGCTGGTCGTAGAAGTGATGCACCGCCGAATGGTGTTCCTTGCAGACGTAGCAGTGTCGCGTCTCGGCCGTTTCGCCGAGGGTCGGCCCGGGCGGCGGAGCGGCGGTGATGCTGTCGCTGTTGCCGTCCAGAACTCCCGCCGGCGGATAGATGTTCGGGGACGTGAAGACCGGCTTGCGCCGCAACTCGCGGATGCCGGTGGCGGCGAGCAACGACTCCTCGACCTTCACCTTCGCCACCCGGCGCTGACGCGCGGTCGCCTTCACCAGGCGCCGGCGGGCGCGATTGTCGGGGTTCGAAACCAAGCGTGCGGCGCGCAGGAGCCGGGCGCGCTCCTCGGCCGGCACGCCGGCCAGCAGTCCGCGGTCGAAGTCGATCGCCTCGAGGAGGTCCGCGGCCGCCCGCAGGCGCTCGGTCATCGCCGCCAGGGCACCGGGAGAATCGCCGCCGGAGCTGCGCTCGACGGAGCTCTCGCGGGGGGCATCGAGCTCGGGGAGCTCGGGGAGCTCGGGGAGCTCGGGGATCAGGGTCGTAGACATCGTTGCGCAGTCTAGTCTGCGCGGCCCCCGGGGCCCAAGCTCGCCGCGTCAGGCCTCTCCAGCCGAACGCTGGCCCGACGCTGCGACGTCGCGCCCTCCCAGAGGCGCTCGAGCCTTGGCGAAGACGGCTCTGCGCGGTCTGGCTGCAGACCGATGTCTTGGTGGGCCTCGCGGGCGTCCATGTTCAGCGATCCCGCGAGATCGCCCGACGTACCGATCGCGGACGCCGGCCGCCCAGTCGTTCACGCGTCAGCGACGCGGCGACAGCTCCCGCCCATTGTGCGGCCAGGCCGAGCCGAACGGGCCGTCGGCGGTTCCGCGCTCGAGGTCCGCGAGCTCGCGATTCACGAAGGTGATGCGCTCCAGCGCCTCGTGGAGCAGCGCCTTCACCTGGTTGTAGCGCGCGCTGTCGAGCGCCGCGTTGGCGGTCGCCAGGAGGAGTGCCACCTGTTCGACGTCACTTTGCAGCCTGCTGGTCTTCGACATATCTCGGGCTCCCGATCGGACTGGCCCAGCTGCGGGCGCATTCTGTGTTCCGGCCGCGGTTCCGTCCCGCGCATCGCATGGACGGACCACGGCCTCGAGCCGCTCGTTTCCAACGCCATCGTGCACCAGATTAGCCGGACCTCGTCGCGGTGTCTGTAAAGTTTTCGTAAAAACGACCGGCGACTCGTCCCGCCTTCCTCGATCCCGGTCCCTACTTGACTCCGTCAACTATCTTCGCGAGCATTCCCCGCGAGGACATCGCTCTTCGGAGGACTGCACATGCCTGCCCCAACGCCCGCTCGCGTCGAGGCCGTCCGTCGCTTCAACCGCTTCTACACGCGCCGCATCGGCGTGCTCTCGCAAGGCCACCTCGGCAGCCCGCACTCGCTGACCGAAGTCCGCGTCCTGTACGAGATCGCCCACCGCGAACAGCCCACGGCGGCGGAGATCGGCACCGAGCTGGCGCTCGACGCGGGCTATCTCAGCCGGATCCTGGCCCGCTGCACGCGCGCCGGTCTGGTGGCGCGGACGCGCTCAGCGCAAGATGGACGGCGCTCCCATCTCGGGCTCACGCGGCGCGGCCGTGAGCGCCTCGCGGCGCTCGACGAGCGCGCCCGCACCGAGGTCGGCCGCCTGCTCGAGCCGCTGTCGGCGTCGCGCCAGAACGCCGTCACCGCCGCCATGCGCGTCATCGAGGTGGCGCTCGCGGCGCCGCCGCAGCCGACCGGACAATCGGCCGGCGAGGTCGTGCTGCGCGACCTGCGGCCCGGAGACCTCGGCTGGGTCGTCTACCGCCATGGCGCCTTGTACGCCGAGGCGTTCGGCTGGAACCTCGAATTCGAGGGCATGGTGGCGGGTATCGCCGCCGGCTTCGTCGCGAATCTCGATCCGGCCCGCGAACGCGCGTGGATCGCTGACCGCGGCGGCGAAAGGCTGGGCTCCGTGTTCCTGGTCAAGGAATCGATGCGCGTCGCCCGCCTGCGCATGCTGCTGGTCGAGCCGGAAGCGCGGGGACTGGGTCTCGGCACCAAGCTCGTGGACGCCTGCACTGAATTCGCCCGCGCCGCCGGCTACCGCAAGATCGTCCTGCTGACCAACAGCCTGCTCGCCGGCGCGCGACGCATCTACGCCCGCGCCGGTTACCGCATGACCGCGGAAGAGCATCACCACAGCTGGGGCAAGGACCAGGTGTCCGAGACCTGGGAGCTGGCGCTCTAGGACGGGAGCCCAGAGTGACTTGGCGTCCCGGAAGACCCGACGACCACGGCACCGACGCCGCGCGCCTCGATCTGGCCGATTCCGTCCTGCCGGTTCCGCCACTGTCTAGTCCGGCAGACGAATTCGGTCGATACTGAGGCATGCCCGACCCGGTTCGCCGCCCCCCGCCTGCGACGACGCGTCGCCGGCGCGTCGTCCATCTGCTCCTGCCCGAGGTCCAGTTGCTCGACGTCGCCGGCCCGGCGCAGGTCTTCGACACCGCCATCCGGCTGTTCGGCGCTCCCTACGAGCAGGTCTACTGTGCGGCGCAGGGCGAGGTGCGCACGACGCAGGGCCTGCATCTCGCGCGACTCGAGCTCCTGCCGGCGGTGACGGCCGACGATCTCGTCCTGGTCCCGGGCACCGGCGCGCCGCCCCGCCGCAGCCGCCGCCTGCTCGACGCCACGACTCGGCAGTGGTTGCAGGCGGCGCACCGCGACGGCACACACATCGCGTCGATCTGCTCCGGTACGGCGGTGCTCGGCGAGGCCGGCCTGCTCGAGGGTCGCCGCTGCACCACGCATTGGGAATTCATCACGGACCTGCAAGCCTGCTATCCGAGCTCGCGGGTGGTGGACGGCGTGCTCTTCGTGCACGACCGCGGCATCACGACCAGCGCGGGCGTGACCGCCGGCATCGACATGGCGCTGTGGCTGCTCGAGCGCGACGGCGGGCCGCGCCTCGCCGCCGACGTCGCGCGCCAGCTCGTGGTCTACCTGCGGCGCGCCGGCGAGGACCGCCAGATCAGCGTGCATCTCGAGCATCGGGCGCACCTCGACGCGCGCGTGCACCGGGTACAGGACTGGCTGGCCCAACACGTCGGCGAGACCGTGACCATGCCGACCCTGGCCGCCGTGGCCCAGACCAGCCTGCGCTCGCTCACGCGGGCTTTCAAGGCCGCGACCGGCATCACGCCGCACGAGTACCACCAGCGTCTGCGGCTGGAGATGGCGGGACGGCTGCTGCGGGAGTCGACGCTGCCGCTGAAGACCATCGCCGCGCGCACCGGCTTCCTCGACGCGCGGCACCTGCGGCGCTTATGGGTGGAACGATTCGGCCAGCCGCCCTCGCTGGCCCGTGACGAAGCCCCGGCGCGCCATGCCAGGGACGCGCCCTCGCGGTCCGCAGGCCGGAACGGGCGGCGGCCCGCCTCGCAGGACGTCGCGAGAGACCGATGACGCCGGAGTGCGCCGCCGCTCGGGGGCGGCCACATCGCGAGCGCGGCGCGATTGGCCGATTCCGTCCGCATCCTGACCCGAACCGGGCGGACATCGCGTTCGCTGCCGCCCGATACTGCGCTCATGCCGCGATCGCTCACCGCATCCCCCAGTCCGCAACCGGCCGCCATGCGCATCCAACGTCTCAGCTGGGCAGGCCTCCGCATCGAAGTCGGCCAGACCACGCTCTTCGTCGACGGCATCGAAGGCGCGCCGTTCTGGAACGCGCCGGGAGCCATCGTCCCCCTCTCCGCGCAGACGCCGGGCCGGCACGCGGCGATCACGCACGCGCACACCGACCACTACGATCCCGCGGCTCTGCGCCGCGCACTCGGAGCGCAGGGCGAGGTGCTCTGTCATCGCGCCAACGCGCCGGACGTCCTCGCCGAAGGCCTGCGGGCGCGACCGGTCGAGCTCTACGAACCGGTGCTCCTCGATTGGCTCTCGGCCGATCTGATGGCCGTGGCCGTTCCGGCCGCCGACGGCTGGGGCGATGCGCAGGTCTCCTGGATCGTGAGCGGCGGCGGCCGGCGAGTCATCCACTGCGGCGACACGCTGTGGCACGGACACTGGTGGAACCTCGCCCGCCAGTTCGGACCCTTCGACGCCGCGTTCCTGCCGATCAACGGCGTCGTGTATTCCCGCGGCCGTTTTCACGGCAGCCGCTTTCCCGCCACGCTGTCTCCCGAGCAGGCGGCGACGGCGGGCAAAGTCCTCGGCGCGAAGGTGATTTGTCCGGTGCACTACGGGATGGTCGATCCCGGACACTACGACGAAGTCCCCGACGCGGCGACCGCTTTCCTGGCCGCCGCGAGCGCCGAGAGCGTGGCCGCGAAGGTGCTGCAGCCGGGAGAATGGCTCGGTTGGTAGAAGGACCGGAGCGCCGGCCTCAGTCCGCCCGCAAGGCGACCGCCGGATCCACCCGCGCCGCCCGCCAGGCCGGCGTGGCACACGCCACGGCGGCGACCGCGAGCAGCAACAGCAGCGTGCCGACATAGGTCGCAGGATCGCTGCCCGAAACGCCGAACAGCAGGCTGGCGAGCCCGCGGCTGGCCCACCACGCGCCGCCGAGGCCGAGCGCGGCGCCGGCGGCGGTGAGGCTCAATCCGTGGCGCAGCACCATGCCCAGCAACTCCCCGCGCGACGCGCCGAGCGCCGCGCGGACACCCAGTTCGCGGCGGCGTTCCGCCACCCCGGCCGCGAGCACGCCATAGACCCCGATCGCCGCCAACAGCAGCGCGACCCCCGCGAACGCCGCGAACAGCACCAGCGCGAAGCGGCGTTCCGCGGCCGACGCGGTCAAGCGCTCGCTCATGGTGGCGACGCGCACGACCGGCTGGTTCCGGTCGACGGACCAGATCGCCCGCCGCACCGCGGGCGCGAGCGCCGCGGCGTCGCCGCTCGCCCGGACCACCAGCCACAGGGCATGGTCGGCGAACGGCCACTGCGCCGCGGGGACGTACACGGCGTCGGCGGTGCTCGCCGCCAGCGACTGCTGCTTGACGTCGCCCACGACGCCCACGATCTCGTAGCCGGACCCACGCGGCGGGCCGACGTGCACGCGCTGTCCGAGCGCATCGCCGCCGGCGAAGCGGCGGCGGGCGAACGATTCGTTGATGAGCACCGCGCCCGGCGCTCCGGCCGCGTCGCGTTCGTCGAGCCGGCGGCCGGCGCGCAGGGGAATGTGCAAGGTCTCGAGATAGCCCGGGCTCACCGCGTACCGGTACGCGCCATTCGGGTCCGCGCCGGGGTCCTCGCCGGCGCCCTCGAAGTGCACGCCGTACAAATCGGCGTCGCCGCTCAGCGGCAGTTGGCTCGTCCATGCCGCGGACGTGACACCGGGCACCGCGCGCACGGCGGCGAGGGCTTCGGCAAAGAACCGCCGCCGCGCGTCATCGTCGTCGAGCGGATGACCGGCCGTTTGCACCTGCAGGCTCAGGACGTGCGCGGCATCGAACCCCGGCTCGACGCCGAGCAGGCGATCGACGCTGCGCAGGAGGAGGCCAGCGCACACCAGCAGCACCAGCGCCAGGGCCATCTCGGCGATCACCAGCGCGCCGCGCAGGCGGCCGTCGCCACCGATCGTGCGCCGCGCCGACCGACGCAGCGCCGATGGCGCCCGACCGCCGGTGGCCGACAACGCCGGCGCGAGCCCCACCGCGAGTCCGAGCAGGGTCGCGAGCCCGAGGCCGAACGCCAACGCCGAGCCGTCGAGCACGATCGCGCCGGCTCGGGGTAGGCCCGGAGGACTGAGCGCGACCAGCGCTCGCACGCCGAGCTCGGCCACCGCCAGGCCGGCGAATCCGCCGAGCACCGCGAGCACGAGTCCCTCGGTCACCAGTTGGCGGATCATGCGACCGCGTCCGGCCCCGAGCGCCGAGCGCAACGCAAACTCTCCGCGCCGCTGCGCGCTGCGGCCGAGCAGCAGGTGCGTCAGATTCATCGCCGCGAGCAGCAACACCAGGAGCACCGCTCCGACGACCGCCAGCAGCGCCGGGCGGACACCGCGCGTCAGATCCGCCTGCAGCGAGCTCACGAGGAGGCCGTGCTGGACGCCGGCCCAGGCCGCCGGCGGTTTCTCCACCAGCGGCGCCGCCACGATGGCGTCGAGCTCGCGGGCCGCCGTCGTCGGATCGACGCCCGGGCGCAGCCGCCCGATGGTCCGCAGATGATGTCCCCAGGCCGAACCGAGCGTCATGTCGTACTGCAGCGGCGTCCAGATCTCGGCCGAGGGCGAGAGCACGTCCTCGAACCCGCGCGGCAGGATCCCGACCACGCGATAGTCCTCGCCATCGAGCTGCACCGTACGCCCGAGAACGCCCGCGTCGCCGGCGAACCGCCGGCGCCAAAGCGAATCCGCGAGGATCGCGGCCCGCGGCCCGGACAGTCGATCCTCGGCGGCGGCGAAATCGCGTCCCAAGGCGGGCGCAACGCCGAGCACGCGGAAGAACGCCGCGCTCACCCGCACTCCGTCCAGGCGTTCGGGCTCCGCGTCGCTCAAGAGCGTGGGCTGCCAAGGGCGCAACACCGCCAGATCGGAAAAGCCGCGACTGCGCTCGGCGAGCTCGCGGAAGGTGCCGAAGTTGCCGAAGCCGCGCCCACCGTCGTCCCGCCGCTCCCAGACCGTCTGAATCCGATCCGCCTCCGGGTAGGGCAGCGCCCGCAGCAGGATCGGATTCACCGCGCTGAAGATCGCCGCCGTGGCGCCCACCCCGAGCGCCACCGTGAGCACGACGAGAGCCGCGAAGCCGGGGCTCGAGTGCACCCGGCGCAGCGCGATGCGCACGTCGGCGAGGACCGACTCCACCGCGTTCTCCCAACCGTAGGCGCGCACCTCCTCCACCACCGCGGCGGGCGCGGCGGGCCCCCGTCCCAACTCCCGGCGGGCGGCGCGCTCGGCCGCCGCGGGCGACAGGCCGCGCGACACGTGCTCCGCCACGCTTTCGGCGAGGTAGTGCTCGACCTCGTCCTCCAGCTCGCGGTCGGTCTCGGCCCGATGGGTGAGCACCCGCAGGCCGCGCTCGAGCTGGCGCCAGAGCGTCATCAGGCCTCCGCCTTGAGCAGCCGGGCCACCGCGGCGACCCGGCGCGTCCAGTCCGCGGTCTCGACCTCGAGCTGCCGGCGGCCCGTCCGCGTCAGGGTGTAGAACTTGGCGCGCCGCGCGTTCTCCGTCTGCCGCCACTCGGAATCGAGCAGGCCGGCCCGTTCGAGTCGCTGAAACGCGGTGAGCAGCGAGCCAGGATTGACCTTGAACACGCCGCGCGACACCTGCTCGATGCGGCGCGCGATCCCGAAGCCGTGCATCGGTTCGAGGCTGAGGGTCTTCAGGATCAGCATGTCGAGAGTGCCCTGGATCACGTCGGTGCCGAGGTCGTCCATGGCCGCAGGATGGCATCGCCTACTCTTGATTGTCAAGATGTGACAATCAACACCTACGGCACCCTTGCCGCGAAACGTTAGGATGCGTCCGTGCCGACGCGCGCCGCGAATCCGCTCGACGACGAGATCCGGGCCCTGTATCAAGGCCCGCTCGGCGACTTCACGCCGGGGCGGCAGGCGCTGGCGAAGCGTCTGCAGAAGGCCGCCGACCCCCGCGCCGGCGAGGCGAAGGAACTGCGCAAACCGACACCGTCGGCCTGGGCGGTGAACCGGTTGTTCGGCACGGAAGCGAGCGCCCTTGCCGCATTGCTCGCCGCCGGCGCTCGCGCCCGCGCCGGTCAGGCGAAAGCGATGACCGCCGGCGACGGCGCCGCGGTGCGCGAGGCGCTCGAGTTCGCCCGCGCCGAGGCCGGCCGGCTGACCGAACGCGCGGCCGCGTTGTTCGCGGAATCGCAGGGGACTCCCAGCGCCGCCGTCCTCGAGCGGATTCGAATCGACCTCGACGCCTTGGCCCTCGATCCGGCGAACGCCGCGCAGGCGGAACGCGGCTGGCTGGACGTCGACCTCGAGCCGCCGGGGTTCGAAGTGCTGGCGGCGCTGCAGGTGGCGGCGGAGCAGGGGCGCGGCGGCGAACGCGGGCCGACGACCGCGGATCGCCGACCTGCCGCCGTCCCTACCGGCGTCAGCCCATCCAAGAACCCGCAGCCTTCGCAACAGCCAGCGCCGCAGCGAACCGCTGCCGCGCCGGACGCGGCAGCCAAGCGAGCAGCCGCCGAGCGTGAGCAGCGCATTGCCGCCGCCGCGCAGGAAGTGGCCCGCGTCGAAGCCCACGAACGCGGCCTGCGGGAGGCCGCCGAAGCGGCGGCCGCGACGGCGAGCGATGCGACCCGTGCCGCGAACGAAGCCGTGGAGCGCGCGGAGCAGGCGCGGCGCGCGGCCGTCGAGGCGAAGCGGCTCGCCGAAGTGGCGCGATTCGAGCTGCTCCGGGCCCGCGAGGCCTGGCGCCGGGCCGGCGGCGCCTAGTCGTCGTCGGTCGCGCCTGCGTTCACGCGCTTGCGACTCGACGGTCGAGAGCGAAGGTCGACTCCTCAGATTCAAACCACCGGCACACGCGCGTCAGCGCTGCAAGCACGGACAGCACCTGCTCGGCGCAGGCGCCAGACCGCACCGACACGCGACTGCGTGCGGTAGCGGCTGCGCCAAGCGCCGATCCCTTGGGGGCGCAAGGCGCTCTCCAGCGACGTGCACCGACCGCTCTACCCGGCCCAGGCTCACTCGGCGGCCGCCTGCGCTACCGGCGGCGCCAGCAGAGTGACCACGTCGCGCACCCCCTGACTGTTGCAGAACGGCGCCGCGGGGTCGCCGAGCTGATCCGCGATCGTGCTCCGCGCGGCGCGCGACAGCTGCCAGCCCAACGGCTCCGGTCCCAGTTGGCGCAGCCCAAAGCGCACGAACCAGGTGTCGTGGCCGCGATCGCGGTCCGCCAGGGTGTAGCTCTCGAGGGCCTGCAGGGCGAATTGGCCGCGCGCATCGCGGGCGTTGAGCACCGTCACGAGAGGGGCGCGCACGTCGAGCCCGCGCAGGGCCGGAGGCCGCGCCGGGGGCGGGTCGCCGCAGCGGTTGACGGACCCCGCCGGCCCGGCGAGCGGCTCGCCCGGTCCCGACGGGTCGGCCGCCGGATCGTTGCTGATCGCGATCACCACGACGCGTAGCGGCAGTTCGTGCAGATCGCGCAGCCAGGTCACGCCGTCGAGCAATTCCAGGGCGGCGGTGGCGCCGGCATTCTCGAAGTAGCCGCCGTCCACGACGTGCCCCACGGCGCGACCGCCGCGACCGCCGCGACCGACGCGATCGACGCGCCCCGCCGGGCTGATCAGCGGGAAGCGCGCCGCGGCGTGCGCGGCCGTCGCGAGCGGCACGTCGCTGCCGAGCTCGCCGAGAACGTCGACGGCGCCCTCGAACGGCCATGGCACGAGCCGCAGATTGGTGGTGATCGCGCGCTGCCCGGTCTCGACCCAGGTGCCGTTCAGGATCAGGTTCGGGACCGCGGCGGCCTGCGTCCCGGTCCACAAGGCGCGCAACGGCGCATCGAATCGCCGCGACGACGGTGCACCCGGCGCCGTGACCTCGTTCTCCCAGGCCCGCTCCCAGGCGCCTTCGATCGCGCGGCTGCGATCGAAGGCCGCGATCGGCCACGGCGAGAAGCGTGCCATGAGGTCGGGGTACAACAGTCCCGCCAGCGCCGGTGAGAGAACGTCGCTGCCGGCCACGCAGCGCGCCGCCTCGTCGAGCGTCACCGGGGCCGCGCGATCGTGGCAAGCCGACGGCATGAGCGCGCGCGGCCATTCGCCCCCTTCGGCCATCAGGGCGGCAAAGACCGCCGCGCCCACGGCTCCGCCGGAGACGCCGCTGATCGCGTACACGTGGCGCGAGAAACCCGGCGCAGCCTCCTCGAGCGCGGCGAGCACGTGCGCGGTCCAGTAGGCGGCGCGCGCGCCGCCGCCCTCGGTAACCACGATGACCAGCGGAATCGGCGTCCGCGCGTCCTGGCCGGCGGCGCGGGCCGTCACCCACGCCGCGAGATCGTCGCGCAGGCTCGCCGTCGCCGCCGGCAGCGGCACGGAGGTCGTCCGTCGCAGAGCGTGATTGTCGTTCCAGAAACTGAAGACCGCGAGGAGCAGCGCGAGGACGCTCAACACGGGCAGCCGCGATCGATGCCCGAGATACACCAGAAAAGTGCCGAAGGGTATCCAGGTCGACGCCGCGAGCATCACGATCGCGGCGGCGCCCACGAGCTGCGGCAGGCGCACCGGCGAAAGCGTGAACGCGACGAAGAGCGCGAACGCGAGGCACGCGAACACGGTCGCCAGCCGGCGTGCCGCGTTGGGCAGCGCCCGCAGGCCCTGACCCGACTGCTCCGCCGGCATCAGCACGCCGCGCCGCCGCAGCCAGTCGCCGGCCTTGATCGCCGCGGCGAGAAACAGCGCGCCGCCGGTGCAGGTCACCACGACCAGCCCCCAGGCTCCGACCCGCGCGAGCCCGAGCGCGAGCGCCACGAAGCACGACAGGCCGATCCAGCGCGGCATCCACCGCACCAGCCAGACGTCCGAGGCCAGGCGCGGCCGCAGCAGCACCGCCAGGATGAAGCGCGAGAAGTACCAGGCCGACAACGCCCAGATCCACAACGCGAATAGAAACCACGCCGCGGGTGTCCAGGTGCCGGCGCCGACCGACCGCACCGCGTCTGCGGTCGCGGCGCGTGGCAGCGACTCGTCGACGAAGCGCAGGAGATCGAGCCCCTGCGGCACCAGCACCAGCGCCACGCTCACCAGCCCCAGGGTGACGAGGGCGAAACGACAGAGCAGCAGGACGCGTCCGGCCCGGCAGACTCCCTGCCAGCCGCGTTGGAGGAATGCCAGGAACCTGCTGGGGGCGGCGATCATGGCGAAGCTCCCGGGGGAATATACGGCGTCCGTGGCTTCCCCCGGCTGCTGACTGCGCCCGCGGGAGCCGCGCTCAACGCCCTGTCAGGAAGCTGCTCCGAACGGGCGGCGGCCCGACAGGTTCGTTCACATCGGGAAGCTCGGCGAAGTGGGGGCTTCCCGCGACCCTTTGCGCGCGCCCCCGGGCGCGGCACCCTATTGGCCTGTAACGCCGAAATCGATAGCGGCTGGCTTGGTCTGGGCCTCGTGCGCGGCGTGGCGCCTCCTCGCCGTAGACCCAGCAATGGCTGCGTCGGCGCGCCTTGCCCACGGCCCCCATCCGCGGCGCCATCCACTATCGATGCGGACGCTAAGGGCCACTAGACGCCGGCGCCACCGCCGTCCGTACGCTCTCCAGGTGACACCGCACTCCGGTCCCCGTTGCGCCGCCGAGCTCTGGCAGCTCCTCGCACCTGCCGCGCGACCGAGCGGTGCGCGGCTGCGCCTCTTGATTCTGGTCATGGTCGGTGGCGCGGCCCTCTACGGCGCCGTTCTCGGCGGCTGGCACGGCGGCCGGCTCCTGCTCTATGCGGCCGTCAAGCTGCCGCTCGTCCTGCTAATCACCTGCCTGCTCACCCTGATCTTCGGCGCCGTCGGCGCGCGAGCCCTCGGTGTGCCGCTGGCGCTCCTCGATGTCGCGGTACTGACCGTGACGGCGCTCGCGATCGCCAGCCTGCTCCTGGCGGCGCTCGCGCCCGTCGCGGCCTTCTTCGAGTGGGCGTGCCCGCGACCCTCGCCGCACGCGCGCCTGGCGCACAACCTGCTCTACCTGATGCACACCGCGTTCGTCGGCGTCTGCGGCCTCGTGGGCTGCCGCGCGCTGTGGCGCGGCCTCACGGGCCGCTTCGCTGCCGCGGCGCAGCCGCGCGGACTGCGCTCCGTCTTCGCTCTCTGGATCCTCGCCTACGCGCTGGTGGGCGGCGAGGTGGCGTGGGCGTTTCGCCCGTTCGTGGGCAGCATCTTCGAGCCCGTCGCCTTTCTGCGTGCCGACGCGCTGCGCGGCAACGTCTACGAGTTCATCTTCACCGACATCGTGCCCTACCTGAGATCCGGAGAGACGCCGCCATGACCCACGAAGAACCCGAAGCCGTCGCGCCCGCCGAGGCCGCCACCTTGCACCTGTTCGACGAAGTGCTGAAGCACCCGGACGCCGCGCTGGCACGCGTCGGCCGGCCTGGCTGGCGCGGACGTGCCGCCCGCCTCGCTGGAGGCAGCCTCGCCGCGGTGGCGCTGTACGGCGGGGCCGCCGGCTTGTTCGGCAGCGAACCTTGGCTGGCGGCCTGGAAGGCGCCGCTGATCGTCGCATTGAGCGTGCTGCTCTGCGCGCCGAGCCTCTACGTCCTGGCCGGCGTGGTCGGCAAGCAGCTGTCGCCGCGTGAGTTCGTCGGCGCGCTGGCCGGCTTTCTCGCGACGCTCGCGATGCTTCTGCTGGCACTGATGCCCATCGCCTGGCTGTTCTCCGTCAGCAGTCGATCGCTCGCCTTCGTCGTCTGGCTGCACGCCCTGCTGTGGATTCTCGCGGTGCTCCTCGCGGTGCGCTTCCTCGCCCGCGTCTTCGTCGGCAATGGCGGCACGCTCTTTCTCTGGGTGCTCCTCCTTCTGCTGGTCTCTCTGCAGGCGGCCACGGTCCTGCGCCCGGTCCTACTCCGCTCGCCGGGCGAGGCGCTCTTCGCGGGCCGCAAGCTGTTCTTCTTCGATCACCTCCGCGAGATCTCGCGCGCCGAGCGTGCCGCCGAGGAGGCCGCCGAAGAAGCTTCGAAAAAAGCTGCAGCGCGGCCGTCTCCCTGAGCGGCAACCGACGCGCCGGTCCGCGGACCGCGAGCCTCCTCGGCACTCGCCTTCGTCCGCCAGACCTTACCGCCGCCGGCGCGAGGCGAGCTCGGGCACCGGACCGTTCCCGCCGGGCTAAGATCCGCGCACGATCGGGAACTCTCCCGGGCGCGCCGACTCCCGGACTCTCATGCCTCTCGACCTCTTCGCCATCCCCACCCTGCTCAACTACGACACCGCGATCGACTGGTCCGCACGACTCGGGCGCGAAGCGCCGCTGCTGCGTCGGGAGCTCGACCGGGCGCCCAGCCGGCGGGTGCTCGACCTCGGCTCGGCGACCGGCGAGCACATGCGCTGGCTGGTCGCGGACGGCTTCACCGCGGTCGGCATCGAGGGAGTGAAGGAGCGCTGGGAGGCCGCCAAAGCGCTCGCCGGCCCGAACGAGCAACACCTCATCGGCGACCTCGGCGCGGTGGAGGCCATGGTGCGCGGCCACTTCGGCGCCGCATTGTGTCTCGGCAACACGCTGCCCGCGCTGATCGGCGTCGAAGCGATGTCGCGCATGCTCATCGGCCTGCGCCGCCGACTGCTGCCGGGCGGCGTCCTGGTCGCACAGCAAGTCAACTGGGATTCGCTCCACGCGCGCGCCAAGCTCGGCATCGGCGACGGCATGGCTCTGCCCGAGCGCCGTCTCGCTGGAGACCACGGCGAGCTCCTGTTTCGGCGCGCGCTCACCCTGCGCGACGACGGCGTCGTGGGGATCGCCGAGAGCACGATCCTGGTCGAGAACGGCGACGCGCCGGAAGGCCGCCGGCTCCATCAGCGGCACTTCTTCCAGCAGGGTTGGCGTGCGGAAGAGCTGCGGACGCTGCTCGACGTCGCCGGCTTCCGGCGCGTCGAGCTGTTCGGCGGCTTTGCCGACGAAGCCTTCGACGCCGAGCGCTCGCCCGAGTTGGTGATCGTCGCGCGCTGAGTGCTCCCACCCGTTCGACGCCGTCGGGAGCAATCCACGCAGTGGCGTTGTAGGCTTGTCCCCGCGACCGAGCCGCCAACCCCGCCGGCGAAGCCCCCTATCCCCAATGCAGATCGACTGGCTCACCGGCTCGCGCCAAGCAACCTGTGTCCTGTGCGGCGACGGCGGCGCCAAGTCCGAAGTGCTCATCGTCGACCACGTCCTGGCGAGCCTGCCGCGTGTGCGGTTGCTGCGCTGCCCGGCCTGTGGCTGTGCCTTCCTCCACGAGCCGCCGCCGTATTCGTACGCCGCCGTGGTGCGGGACGGCGTCGCGGATCACTACGTCGAGCAGGGCGCCGGTATCGACGTCATGGTGATGCCGCTGCTGCGCGTACCCGCCGCCTCGGTGCGGCGCCTGCTCGAGATCGGCTGCGGCTACGGCTTCGCGCTCGACTTCGGGCGCGAGGTCTTCGGCTGGCACGTGCAAGGGGTCGACCCTTCGCCGCTCGGCGCGATCGGCGGACGAGCGCTACAGATCTCGATCGTCAACGAATACCTCGACCGCAACCTGGACCTCGGCCGCGAGCCGTTCGATCTCGTGCTTTGTTCCGAGGTGCTGGAACACGTCGCACGCCCGCACGGGTTGCTGGAGGCGATCGTCGCGCGGCTCGCGGACGACGGCATCCTCGTGCTGACCACGCCGAACCTGGACGTCGTGCGGCCCGCGACCGCGGCGGATACGCTGGGGCGTGTCTTGAGCGCCGGGCTGCACGTCGTGCTCTACGATCGCGCCGCGCTCGGCCGCGTCCTCACCGAGGCCGGCCTGCCGGCCTTTCGCATCGAGGAGTCGGAGGACACGCTGGTCGCCTTCGCGGCGCGATCAGCGGCCAGCCTCGAGCGGCTGTGCACCGCGTCTCGCGCCGGCCGTTCCGACATCCGACACTACTTCGCAGAGCGCGCCCGCTCCTTCCCTGCCGACTCGGTGCTGGCCAGTGGGCTTGCCTACCGTCATTTCAAGGAGTGCGTGAACGGCGCGCTCTACGACGAGGCGACCGCGAGCCGTGACCTGCTGGACCGCGTCTGCCGGGCGCGCTTCGGCATCGACCTCGAAGAACCCGCCGCGGCCGTGGAGGGACTGCGGCGCGCGTTGTCGCCCGACGCGGCCGGTCCGGTGCCTTACAACCTCGGCGGCGCCCTGTATTTCACCGGCATGCTGGAGCTCAACCATCGCCGCTCTCCGGCCCGCGCGGTCGAGTACCTCGCCGCGGCCGCGGAAGCGACGCGCCTGCTTCTCGAGTACGAAAGACCGCTCTCGATCTACGACTACGAGACGCTCGATCTGTCGCAGCAGAGTCGCAAGCACTTGCCCGTCGCGCTCGCCGCGGTCGACCCGGACCGGGCGGTACGCGCGTGCGAAGCGCTGGCGCAGCCTTC
>WBZN01000412.1_pt1 | contig 16800 bp, 19 predicted proteins | sample 5204281 | NCBI WGS metagenome assembly WBZN01 (sample SAMN12344347, study PRJNA552823) | activated sludge metagenome | biome: Activated sludge suspended growth; feature: Nitrification reactor; material: Wastewater; isolation source: activated sludge from nitrification reactor of wastewater...
TCAGCGTCTTGTTCTTGTGCGGCGCGCCCTCCGAAGTGTTGGCGAGCAGGCAGATCCAGTCGGACTGGGTGCCGCTGGTGATCCACATCTTGGTGCCGGTGATGACGTAGTCGTCGCCGTCCTTCTTCGCGAAGGTCTTGATCGAGGCGACGTCGGAGCCGGCGCCCGGCTCGGAGACGCCGATGCTGCAGACGAGGTCGCCGGCGATGGAGGGCGCGAGAAATTCCTTGCGCAGCTCGTCGGAGCCGAAGCGCGCCAGCGCCGGGGTGGCCATGTCGGTCTGCACGCCGATGGCCATCGGCACGCCGCCGCAGTTGACGTCGCCGAGCGCCTCGACGAAGGCGAGCTGGTAGGAGTAGTCGAGGCCCATGCCGCCGTAGGCCTGCGGCTTGTTGATGCCGAGGAAGCCGGCATCGCCCATCTTCTTGAAGAGTTCGTGCGCCGGAAAGATCTCGGCGGCCTCCCAGGCGTCGACGTGGGGGTTGATCTCGGTCTCGATGAACTTCTTCACCGAGCGCTGGAGTTCCTGGTGTTCCTGGGTGTAGAGCATGCTCACTCCTTGGCGATACTTGAGTACGCGCTCACTGCACCCTTCGATACGCGCTGCGCGCTACTCAGGGCGAACGGCCAGGAAAAGATTCCGTTCGTGCTGAGTAGGCGGCTCTGTCGCCGTATCGAAGCATGGTGAGCAACTTTCAACATTTGGTTAATGCCTCGCCACCGCGAACTGCACCGGCCGCAGCGCGCGCGCATCGGCCTCGCGGCAGATGGAGAGCACCCAGGCCAGCACCTTGCGCGTGTCGCGCGGGTCGATGATGCCGTCGTCGAGCAGCCGGCCGCTGGTGTAGAAGGCGGACGATTGCCGGTCGAAGGTGTCGATGATCTGTTTTTCCAATGCGTCGAGCTGGGCTGAATCCATGTCGCCGCCGCCGCTTTTTCCACGCCTCATTTTGGCTTCCATCACCAGCCGCATGGTCATCGCCGCCTGCTCGCCGCCCATCACCGCCGTCTTCGCGTTGGGCCAGGAGAAGGCGAAGCGCGGGCCGTAGGCGCGGCCGCACATGCCGTAGTTGCCGGCGCCGAAGGAGGCACCGATGTGCAGGGTGATCTGCGGCACGCTGGCGTTGGCGACCGCCTGGATCATCTTGGCGCCGTGCTTGATCATGCCGGCCTGCTCGCTCGCCTTGCCGACGATATAGCCGGTGGTGTTCTGCAGATAGATGATCGGGGTGCCCGACTGGCAGCAGGCCTGGATGAAGTGCGAGGCCTTGGTGGCGCCGGCCGGGTCGATCGGGCCGTTGTTGCCGATGAGGCCGACCGCGTGGCCGTCGAGGGCGGCGTGGCCGCACACCGTCGACACGCCGTAGCCGGGCTTGAAGTCGAGGAAGTCGGAGCCGTCGACGAGGCGGGCGATGACCTCGCGCACGTCGTAGGGCTTTTTCGTGTCGAGCGGCACCAGGCCGAGCAGTTCCTCGATGTCGTGCCGTGGCGCAGCGACTGACTTTTGCTCGCGGCGCAGGTCGCGGTTCCAGTCGAGTTTGGCCAGCACCTCGCGCGCGAGGCGGATGCCGTCGGCGTCGTCCTCGGCGAGGTATTCGGCGAGGCCCGAGACCGTGGCGTGCATTTCGGCGCCGCCGAGCTCCTCCTCGGAGGCATCTTCGCCGGTGGCGGCCTTCAGCAGCGCGGTGCCGGCGAGGAAGGCTTTCGCCCGGCCGCGCACCATCACCACGTAGTCGGACATGCCGGGCATGTAGGCGCCGCCGGCGGTGGACGAACCATGCACCACCGTCACCACCGGGATGCCCGCGGCGGAGAGGCGCGTCATGCCGCAGAACAGGCCGCCGCCGTGGATGAAATCCTCGACGCGATACTTGAGCAGGTTGGCGCCGGCGGATTCGACCAGGTGCAGGAAGGGCAGCCTGTTCTCCTGCGCGATGGCGACGACGCGCAGGATCTTCTCGAGGCCCATCGGCTGGATGGCGCCGGCGTCGATGCCGGAGTCCGACGCCGCGACCATGCAGCGCACGCCGGAGACGTAGCCGATGCCGGCGACGAGGCCGCCGCCGGGCACGGTCTTCGCGGGATCGGGATTGTCCAGGCACCAGCCGGCGACGGTGGCAAGCTCGAGGAAGGGCGAGCCGGCGTCGAGCGCCCGCGCCACGCGCTCGCGCGGCAAGAGCTGGCCGCGCCTGTCGAAGACGGGCTTGGCTTTCGCCGAGGCGTCGCGCACGCGCTGCTCGAGGGCGCGGAAGTCGGCGACCAGCGCCAGCCAGGCCTCGCGGTTGGCGGCGAAGGCGGGGGAAGACGTGTCGAGGGTGGATTCGAGGATGGGCATTACTCGTCCACCATGAACTTTGGCGGCGAATACAGCGGGAAGCCGTTGTAGGCCTTCGAACGCTTGTGCGGCACGAGCGGCCAGGTCGGCCGCGCGTTCAGCACGCCGCCGTCGATGCGCAGCGTGACGCCGGTGATGAAGGAGGCCGCCTCGGAGAGCAGGAAGACGATGGCCGCCGCGGCCTCCGACTCGGTGCCGAAGCGCTGCAGCGGGATCTTCGTCTTCAGCGTCTTCGCCCATTCCTGCACCTCGGGCGGATAGGTCTCGAAGCCGGACGAGGCGATCCAGCCCGGCGCGACCGCATTCACGCGCACGCCCGAGGCCGCCCATTCGCAGGCGGCCGACTCGGTGAAGTTGACCATGCCGGCACGCGCCGCGCCGGAGTGCGCCATGCCCGGCATGCCGCCCCACATGTCGGCGCTCATGTTGACGATGGCGCCGCCGTGCTTCTCCATCCAGCGGCGGTAGCATTCGCGCGCCACGAGGAAGCCGCCGGTGAGGTTGGTGCGCACCACCGCCTCCCAGCCCTTCAGCGAGATGTCGCGCAGCGGCGAAGGAAACTGGCCGCCGGCGTTGTTTACCAGGCCGTCGATGCGGCCGTGCGCGGCGAGGACGGCGTCGACCATGGCGCAGACCTGCTCCTCGTCGCGGATGTCGCAGGCGTGGGCGGTGGCGGCGCCGCCGGCGGTGGCGATCTCCTCGCGCACCTTCTCCAGCTTTTCCGGCTTGCGGCCGACCAGCGCCACTTTCGCGCCGAGGGCGGCGAGTTCATGGGCGGTGCAGCGGCCGATGCCGCTGCCGCCGCCGGTGACGACGATGCTTTGGCCCTCGAACAGGCCGGCGCGGAACACGGAGCGGTATTGCATGGTCCCTCCCGAGGCGGGCAATGAAATGTATGCCAACCAAGCAGTTGCTTGGTGGATTATGGCGGGGCTCGGGACGAAGCGCAAGCGCCTTGCCCGACCCCTTGCCCGGGCATAGACTAAATCACCCCGATGGAGACACCAAAATGAAAAAACTCATCCTGATGCTGGCCGCCTGCGCCGGCCCGGCAATCACCGGCCCAACCTATGCCGGCGGCTCGAACTACGGCATCGTCCCCGGCGCGCTGCCGCAGGTGCAGGGCAAGGTGACGGAATGGCCGGTGCCGACGCCGAAGTTCGCGCGCGACCCGGCGCCCGGGCCGGACGGCAATATCTACATCGCGGTGATGAGCGGCAACCGCATCGCCCGCTTCGACACCCGGACGAAAACCTTCAGGGAATGGGATCTGCCCGACGGCGCGCGGCCGCACGGCCTGCTCGTCGATGCGGAGGGCATCGTCTGGTACACCGGCAACGGCAACGGCACGATCGGCCGCCTCGATCCGAAGACGGGCACGGTCAACAGCCACCGCGCGCCCTCGGGCGGCGATCCGCACACGCTGGTGATGGACGATAAAGGCATCATCTGGTTCACCGTGCAGAACGGCCAGCGCATCGGGCGTCTCGACCGCGCCACGGGAAAGGTCACCGAGTACAGGACCTCGGGCAATCCCTACGGCCTGGCCATCGACAAGTCGGGCGCGGTGTGGTTCTGCCGCCTCGGCGCCGACAGCCTCGGGCGCCTCGATCCGGCCACGGGCGAAATCACGCACCTCGACACCGGCAGCGGCTCGCGGCCGCGCCGCATCGCGACGGCGCCCGACGGCATGCTCTGGGTCACCCTCTACGGCAACGGCAAGCTGGTCAAGGTCGACCCGCAGGCACGGCGAATCGTCAAGGAAGTCGCCATGCCGGCCGGCCGCGGCGGCGGCCCCTACGCGGTGACGGTGGACGGCGCGGGGCGCGTCTGGGCCAACGAGATCAACACCGACACGGTGGCGCTGTTCGATCCGAAGACGGAGGCCTTCCGCGTCTTCGCGCTGCCGACAGAGAACAGCGGCATCCGCAAGGCGATCGTCGACGCCCAGGGCCGCTTCTGGTACATGGGGTCGCATAGCGGCAGACTGGGAGTCATCGAATGAAGCCATTGTTCCTCGCCGCGCTGCTCGCCCTCGCCCCGCTCGCCCACGCCGACGACGCCGTCTGGGCGAAGCTGAAGGCCGGCGGCAACGTGCTGCTGATCCGCCACGCTTCGACGGAGAGCGGACTCGGCGACCCGCCCGGCTTCAAGCTCGGCGACTGCACGACGCAGCGCAACCTGTCGGAGACGGGGCGCGAGGAAGCGCGCCGTCTCGCCCGCCAGTTCAAGTTCCGCGCCATCAACTTCACGACGGCGCGTTCCAGCCAGTGGTGCCGCTGCCTGGAAACGGCGCGCCTCGCTTTCGGCGAGGAGCCGGAGCCGTGGCCGGTGCTGAACTCCCTGTACGCCAAGCCGGAGAAGGAGTTCGAGCTGATCGAGGCAGTGGAAGCGCTGGCGGCGAAGGTGAAACCGCCCTACAACGCCGCGCTGGTGACGCACAACTTCAACATCCGCGCGCTCACCGGCATCTCGCCATCGACGGCGGAGATCATCGTCGTCCGCGGCGAGGGCGGCAAGCTCGAAGTCGTCGGCCGCATCCCGCTGCCGGCACAGTAATCATTTCTCCAGCTTGCCCGAAGGATTCGGCGTCGCCGTGGTAAACGCGTCCTTCCACTCTCCCAGCTTCTCGTCGACGTCCTCCCACTCCTCCATCTTCTCGAGGCCGCGGTACATGGCGAAGGGGCGCAGGCGCTCGACGTAGTAGTCGATCTGCGCCTGCGGGCGGAACTTCTCCGGCTGGTAGCGGTTCCAGTGCGTCACCTGCTGTAGCGGCCGGCGGTAGCGCAGGGAGACATCCTTTTGCGGATAGCCGATGGGGATGGTGCCGACCGCCTCCATGAACGCCGGATAGCCGAGCAGCGCCGACAGTTCGCGGTTGGTGGTGGCCTCGCCGCCGCCGGAGAGCCAGGCCGAGGTGAGGCCCATGGCGGTGACGCCGAGCTGCAGGTTCTGGATGGCGGCGCCGAGCGAGACGAGGTGGATCTTCTCGTTGTTGGCGGCGTACTCCTCGACGAACTCCGGCGAAGTGCCCTGCGGGAAGCAGGCCTTCCAGCGCGGGTCGCCGACGACGACGACGATCGCCACGGTGTGCGCCATGTAGCTCTTCTTCACCGCCGGGAAGCCCTTGGCGTGGTCGATCAGGCGCTGCGACTGGCGCATGAAGACCTCGAACACCTGCTCCTTCATGGCGGGGTCGTCGACGACGATGAAGTCCCACGGCTGCGAATTGGCGCCGCTCGGCGCCCAGCGGCCGCAGTCGACGATCTTCTCCAGCACGTCGCGGCCGACCTGGCGGCCCTTCTCGAAGGCGCGCACGCTGCGGCGGCGGCGCACCACTTGCATCAGCGCCTCGTAGTCGAGGCCGGCGGGATTGTCGTTCATGGCGGTCTCCGGTAAGTCGGTGCGCCATCTTACCGCGCCGGCGCCGGCGGCTGCCCGGGTGCGGTAAACTCGGGCTGACTCTTTTCAAGGAATCCGCCATGAGCACCGCACCCATCAGCCGCTTCCCCGTGCCCGAACTGAAGGACATCCCCGAGGACATCCGCAGCCGCATCCTGGCGGTGCAGGAGAAATCCGGCTTCGTGCCAAACGTCTTCCTCGCGCTGTCGCACCGGCCGGACGAGTACCGCGCCTTCTTCGCCTACCACGACGCGCTGATGGACAAGGAAGGCGGCCTCAGCCGTGCCGAGCGCGAGATGATCGTGGTGGCGACCTCGAACGCCAACCAGTGCCAGTACTGCGTCGTGGCGCACGGCGCGATCCTGCGCATCCGCGCCAAGAATCCGCTCGTGGCCGACCAGGTGGCGGTGAATTACCGCAAGGCCGACATCACGCCGAAGCAGAAGGCGATGCTGGATTTCGCCATGAAGGTCTGCCTGCGCTCGGGCGAGATCAACGATGACGACTTCGAAACGCTGCGCGGCCACGGCTTCACGGACGAGGACATCTGGGACATCGGCGCCATCTCGGCCTTCTTCGGCCTGTCGAACCGGATGGCCAACATGACCAGCATGCGGCCGAACGACGAGTTCTTCCTGCTCGGCAGGGTGCCGAAGAAGTAGCTGCCGGCGATGGGTGGGACTACGGGATCTGCCGCCCCCTTCCGCTTCGCCGACCTGCGGCGCGGCGGCGAGGACGCGCGGCCCGAGCTGCTCGCCGGCCTGCGGGCCGCTCGCGCCGCCATCCCGCCGAAATATTTCTACGACGAGCTCGGCTCGCGCCTGTTCGCCGCCATCTGCTGCCTGCCCGAGTACGCCCTGACGCGCAGCGAGGCGCGCATCTTCGCCGATCACGGCGGCGAGATTGCCCGCGCCGCCGGCCGCGGCCGCCTGCTCATCGACCTCGGCGCCGGCGACTGCGGCAAGGCGGCCGGCCTGTTCCCGCTCCTCGAGCCGGCGGGCTACGTGGCGCTCGACATCTCGGCGGATTTCCTGCGCGCGGCACTCGGCCGCCTGCGGCAGCGCTTCCCCGGCCTGCCGCTGACGGGCGTGGGCATCGACTTCACGCGCAGCCTCGACCTGCCGGAAGACCTGCTCGCGCCGGCCGGCGCGCCGCGGCTGTGGTTCTACCCGGGCTCCTCCATCGGCAACTTCGCGCCCGACGCGGCGCGCGGCTTCCTCGCGCGCATTGCCCGCGCCGGCGGCGCCCTGCTGATCGGTGTCGACCTCGTCAAGGACAAGGCGGTGCTCGATGCGGCCTACGACGATGCGCTGGGCGTCACCGCCGCCTTCAACCTGAATGTGCTGAACCACGTGAACCGCCTGCTGCCGGCGGACTTCGACGTCGCCGACTGGCGCCATGTCGCCTTCTTCGATCCCGCCGCCAGCCGCGTCGAGATGCACCTGGAGGCGCGCCGCGACGTGGACGTGCGCCTGGGCGAAGGCCCGCGCCGCTTCGCCGCCGGCGAGCGCATCCACACCGAGGATTCGTACAAGTGGACGCCCCAGGGCTTCGCGGCGCTGCTCGAGGAAGCCGGCTTGCCGAAGCAGCGCCGGTGGCTGGATGAAGCGGGCGGCTTCGCGCTGTTTCTCGCCGAGCCGGCATGAGCCGCGATCTTTCGAAGACCGAGCTGCATGCCGCGCTCGACGACAGCCGTGCACACCTGCTGGCGCTGTATGCCGGGCTGCCGCCGGAACTCTGGCAGGCGGTGCCCTACCTGAAGATCATCAACCCGCCGCGCTGGGAGATCGGCCACGTCGCCTGGTTCGCCGAGCGCTGGTGCCTGCGCCGGCAGGACGGCGGCTTCGCGCCCTCGCGTTTCCTTGCCGACGCCGACCGCTGGTACGACTCCGGCAATGTCCCCCACGCCACGCGCTGGACGCTCGACCTGCCGGACCTGGCGACGACGCGCGCCTATCTCGCCGCGGTGCTCGACGCCACCCACGCGGCGCTCGACGCCGATGCCGCCGAACCGTATTTCTTCCGGCTGGCGCTGTACCACGAGGACATGCACTGCGAGGCGCTGCAGTACACGCTGCAGACGCTGGCGCAGCCGCTCCCGGCCGGCTTGCCGGCGGGACCGCCGCCGGCAGGCATTGGCAGCGAGCTGCAATTCGAGGGCGGCGAAACCGAGGTCGGCAGCCGCCGCGACGCAGCCTTCGTCTTCGACAACGAGAAGTGGGCGCATGGCGTGACGCTGGCACCCTTCGCCATCGACGCGCGGCCAGTCAGCAACGCCGAGTTCCTCGCCTTCGTCGAGGACGGCGGCTACGCGCGGACGGAATGGTGGAGCGAGGCGGGCCGCCGGTGGCTGGCGGAGACCGGCCACCGCGCGCCGCGCCAGTGGCGCCGCGGGGAACACGGCTGGGAACGGCGCGCTTACGATGCCTGGCTGCCACTGGCGCCGGACGAGCCGGTGCTGCACGTCAGCGCCTTCGAGGTCGAGGCCTGGTGCCGCCGGGCGGGGCGGCGCCTACCGACGGAAGCGGAGTGGGAATGCGCGGCACGGCGCTTCGGCGACGCGTTCTCGCCCTGGGGCCATGTCTGGCAGTGGACGGCGAGCCCGTTCGAACCCTATGAAGGCTTCGCGCCGGATGCCTACGCGGATTATTCGCAGCCCTGGTTCCACACGCACCGCGCCGTGCGCGGCGGCTCGTTCGCCACGCCGGCGCGCCTGCTCGATCCGGCCTTCCGCAACTTCTACGAGCCGCAGCGCGACGACATCTTCGTCGGCTTCCGCAGCGCGCGGGATCTCTAGCTCAGGATGCGGCCGGCGCAGGCACCGCTTCCTCCAGCGGCACGGCCTGCGCGACCTCGCCGCCGAAGTGGGCGACGGAGTTGGCGTAGTAGGCCAGCACCGGCAGGTTCTCCGGCACGGCGATGAACAGGCCGTCGCGCTCGGCGACGATGTGGCGCAGGGTCAGCATGCGCAGGCCGACGCCGATGGCGTAGTCGCGATCGTGGCGCGGGACGTAGATGTGGGCGCCGCGCGCCTCCCAGCCGGCGAGCAGGTCGCAGGCCGCCGATTTCACCTCGAGCTCGGAGAACGCCCGGTCCGGATCGCGGCGGAACACCTGCGCCACCAATGCCACCGGCACCACCGGGATCACCGCGCCGATGGACCGCATCAGCCGGCGCCCGAGCGCCGCCACTGCCTCGCGGCGCGCCGCCTCGTCGAGACCGGCGAAGTCGACGCCGTGCGCCCGGACATACTGGCGCATCGACACCGGACTGCCGAAATTCACGCAGGCGTAGCCGAGCCGGTGCCAGCGGCCGGTGAGCATCAGCCACAGGTTGCGCCCGATGAAAGTCAGTGTCGTCAGTACGGCGCCAGTCAGGCCGCGGCGGCGGCGGTGCTCCGCCAGTTTCAGCAGCTGGCTGCGGTCCTCCAGCACGCGGTCGTAGTTGAGGCCGACCGGGATGAACACCAGGTCGCGCGGCGCATCGGCGCGGAAGCTCTTGACCATGTAGTCGAGCAGGCCGAACTTGGGCTGGCGCAGGGCGCCATCGACGGTCAGGCCGCCCTCGGGAAACAGCGCCTGCGGCACGCCGGCCTCGGTGGCCATCTGCACGTAGCGCGAGAGCACGGCGCGGTAGAGCGGGTCGCCGGAGTTGCGCCGCACGAAATAGGCGCCCATCGAGCGGATCAGCGCCTGCAGGCCCCATACCCGCGCCCACTCGCCGACGGCGTAGGACAGCGCCACCTGCTCGGCGGCGAGGAAGGCCACCAGCACGTAGTCCATGTTGCTGCGGTGGTTCATGACGAAGACCACGGTGGATTTCGGGTCGACGGCCGCCAGGCCGGCCTCGTCGGCGTAGCCCAGGCGCACGCGGTAGAGCGCGCGCGCCGTGCTCTTGGCGAGCCAGTAGCCGACGCGGAAATACAGGTAGGCGTTGAAGGAGGGCACGATCTCGCGCGCGTAGCGGTCGATGCGGCGGCGCACGTCGGTGAGCGGCTCGCCGCTGTCCTTTGCATGCGCCTCGGCGGCATCCTGCAGCGCGGGGTCGTGGAACAGGCGGTCGATGAGCACCTCGCGCCGGGTGAGCTTGAACGACGGCAGCTCGATCCTGAGGCGGGTGTTGAGTTCCTGGATGACGGCGTTTATGCGGCGGCGGAAGAACCAGCGCATGCCCGGCGCCAGCAGCAGGACGCCGGCCGCCCAGAGGGCGAGCAGCGCCATGATGACGAACAGCCACAGCGGAACACTGATGCTGGCGTCCATGCCTCCTCCAGGCGTTACATCAGGACGATGTCGAACTGTTCCTGAGTGTAGCCGGATTCGGCCTGCAGGGAAATCGGCTTGCCGATGAAGTCGGAGAGCATGGCGAGCGAGCCGGACTCTTCCTCGAGGAAGAGGTCGATCACCGCCGGCGCGGCCAGCACGCGGTACTCGCGCGCGCTGAACTGGCGCGCCTCGCGCAGCAGCTCGCGCAGGATCTCGTAGCACATGGTGCGCGCCGTCCTCACTTCGCCGCGGCCGCCGCAGGTCTGGCAGGGCTCGCACAGCACGTGGGCGAGCGACTCGCGCGTGCGCTTCCTCGTCATTTCCACCAGGCCGAGCACGGTGAAGCCGTTGACCGACATGCGCGTGTGGTCGCGCGCCAGCGCCTTGTTCAGCTCGGCCAGCACGGCGGCCTTGTGCTCCTCGTTCTCCATGTCGATGAAGTCGAGGATGATGATGCCGCCGAGGTTCCTCAGCCGGAGCTGGCGGGCGATGGTCTGCGCCGCCTCGAGGTTGGTCTTGAAGATGGTGTCGTCGAAGTTGCGCAGGCCGACGAAGCCGCCGGTGTTGACGTCGATGGTGGTCATCGCCTCGGTCTGGTCGATGATCAGGTAGCCGCCGGACTTGAGGCCGACGCGCCGCGCCAGCGCCTTCTGGATCTCGTCCTCGACGCCATGCAGGTCGAACAAGGGCCGCTCGCCGGTGTAGTGCTCGAGCAGGTGAAGCAGCTGCGGCATGTACTCCTGGGCGAAGGTCGACAGCTTCTGGAAGTTTTCGCGCGAGTCGATGAAGATGCGCGAGGTCTCCGGCGTCACCAGGTCGCGCAGCAGGCGCTGGCCGAGGGTCAGGTCCTGGTAGAGCAGCGCCGGCGGGCGGGCGCTGACGGCGGCGTTCCTGGCCTCCGTCCAGCGCTTGCGCAGGTAGGCGATGTCGCTGGCGAGCTCCTCGTCGCTGGCCTTCTCCGCCATGGTGCGCACGATGAAGCCGCCGGCCTCGTCGGCCGGCACCAGCTGCTGCAGCTTGCCGCGCAGCTGCTCACGCTCGGCCTCGCCCTCGATGCGCTGTGAGATGCCGATGTGCTTCTCCTGCGGCAGGTAGACCAGCAGCCGGCCGGCGATGCTGGTCTGGGTGGACAGGCGCGCGCCCTTGCTGCCGATCGGGTCCTTCAGCACCTGCACGATGAGGTTCTGCCCCTCGGTGAGGATCTTCTCGATCGGCTTGGGCCCGTCGCCATTCTGGCCGCCGTGGCCGTTCTGGCGCTGCTCCCAGATGTCGGCGACGTGCAGGAAGGCGGTGCGCTCCAGGCCGATGTCGATGAAGGCCGACTGCATGCCGGGCAGCACGCGCACGACGCGGCCGAGGTAGACGTTGCCGACGAGCCCGCGCGAGGCAGTGCGCTCGATGTGCAGCTCCTGCACGATGCCGCCCTGCATGAGGGCGACGCGGGTTTCCTGCGGCGTGAAATTGACGAGGAACTCTTCGCTCATGATGAGCAGATGTTACCCGACTATATGGGATAGCCGAAATGCCGCAGCAGGATGGCGGTCTCGTAAAGGGGCAGCCCCATGATGCCCGTGTAGGAACCCCTGATTTCCTCGACGAAGATCGCGGCGCGGCCCTGGATGCCGTAGGCACCGGCCTTGTCGAGCGGCTCGCCGCTGGCGACGTAGCGGCGGATCTCCTCGTGCTCCAGCGGGCGAAAGCGCACTTCGCTGACATTGAGCAGGTGCTCGGTGCTGTCGATGTCGGCGAGCGCCACCGCCGTCAGCACGCGGTGGCTGCGGCCGGACAGCCGCTGCAGGATGGCCACGGCGTCGGCCTCGTGCTCGGGCTTGCCGATGACGCTGCCGTCGACCTCCACCGTCGTGTCGGCGGCCAGGACGGGATGCGGAATGAGGTGGCGCTCGCGGATGCGCCGCAGGCCGGCCTGCGCCTTCGCCAGGGTCACGCGCACGACGTAATCCTCCGGAGTTTCCCCGGGCAGGACGGCCTCATCGATGTCCGGATCCTCGCGCGGGATGCCGCGGAACATCAGCAGCTCGAAGCGCACGCCGATCTGCGCCAGCAGCTCACGCCGGCGCGGGCTGCGCGACGCGAGATAAATCCTGGGTTCAAGGGTGATCATGCTTCCCTTATTCGCGGTGGTAAGGGTGATTCTTCAACACGCTGGCGGCGCGATACAGCGCCTCGGCCAGCACCACGCGCGCCAGGGCGTGCGGCAGCGTCAGGCTGGACAGGCGCAGCGTTTCCGCCGCGGCGGACTTCAGGTCCGGCGCCAGGCCGTCCGGCCCGCCGATGACAAGGGCGACATCGTCGCCCGTCTCCATCCACTGGCGCAGGCGTGCGGCCAGCTGCGGCGTGGCCAGGTCGGCGCCGCGCTCGTCGAGGGCCACCAGCCGGCAACGGGCCGGCAGCGCCGCGCGGATGCGGCCGGCTTCGGCGGCCAGCAGCGCCTCGACCGGCTTGCCGCCGCTGCGCGGCTCTGCCCTGATCTCCTTCAGTTCGAGCGGCAGCTCGCGCGGCATGCGCCTGGCGAATTCGGCGAAGGCCGCATCGGCCCAGGCGGGCAGGCGCGTGCCGACGGCGACGGCGAGCAGCTTCATCCGCCGGCGGCGGCTTTTTTCCGCGCAGCGGGCCTGGCGGCCCAGAGCTCTTCCAGGTTGTAGTAGCTGCGCACCGCCGGCTGCATGACGTGCACGACGATGTCGCCGAGGTCGACGACGATCCACTCGCCGGTCGCCTCCCCTTCCATGCCGATCACCCGTCCGCCGGCCGCGAGCACCTTGTCCTGCACGCTGCGGGCAAGCGATTTGGTCTGCCGCGCCGAGTCGGCGCTGGCGATGATGATGCGGTCGAAAAGGGAGGAGAGCTTGGTGGTGTTGATGACTTCGATGTCGCGCGCCTTGATGTCCTCGAGCGCGCCGACGGCGACTTTCTGCAGTTTTCTGACGTCCATTCTAGTCCCGGTAGAGCTGTTGCCGGTCAATATACTCCCGCACCGGATCGGGAAGCAAATAGCGCGCGGAAAGGCCCGCTGCCAGCCGCGCCCGCAGGAGCGAGGCGGAAATCGCCAGCGGGGTCATGGCGAACTGGACGACGCGGCCGGCCGGGGCTGCGCGCAGCACGCACGGGTCGGCGCCAAGCCGGTCGGCGCAGGCCCCGGCCAGTTCCGCCGGCAATGCCTCCGGCGACAGTTCGAAGCCCGGCCGCGCCGCCACGCCGATGTGGGCCAGCGAAAACAGCTCGCGCCAGCGATGCCAGGTGGCGAGCCCGAGAAAGGCATCGGCCCCCATCAGCAGCACCAGCGGCCTGCCGCCCATCCCGGCACGCAGGCGTTCCAGCGTCGTCACGCTGTAGCTGGGCGCCTCGACGCGGGTTTCGGCATCGTCGACCGTAAACGCCGGGTTGTCCGCCACCGCGCGGCGCACCATTTCCAGTCGATGCGCCGCGGACACGCGCGGCGCCTCGCGGTGCGGCGGCCGGCCGGCGGGAAGCCAGCGCACCTCGGCGAGGTCGAGCGCCTCGCGCGCCTCTTCCGCCAGGCGCAGGTGGCCGTGGTGGACCGGGTCGAAGGTGCCGCCGAGCAGGCCGAGCGGGGAGGCTTCAGGCATCGGCCGCCTCGTCCGTACGGACGAAAACGTCGCGATAGCTCACGTAGAAGCTGGCGAACAGGGTCGGCACGAAGACGAACAGGAGGGGCAGGGACATCGCCACCGCCACCATTCTCAGCAGGGGGGCGGAAGCCGCACCGACGATGCCGAGCACGATACCGGGCAGGATGGCGCTGATGAAGGCCACGCCGAGGCCATAGACGACGAAGGGGCGCCAGTTGCGGGCACAGGCGATGAAGCTGAAAAACAGCGCCTTGACGGCCGGCATGTCGTTCCAGGCCGCCAGCATGGGGGCGAACCAGAAGGCCATGAGGAGGGGCACCATCAGGATCAGCGTCACCTGCAAGGCCAGCATCAGCTGATCGCTTTCCAGAAGGTCATCGGGCGGCGGCTGCCCGGCCATCATGATGCCCAGCAGCGCGCCGCCATCGACCACGGCGCTCCCGGCAAATACCGCGAGGGAACCGGCCAGATAGATCGCGCCGAGGACGAGGAGAACGTTGCGGTTCTTCTGGAAGCCGGAAAACAGCAGCCCAAAGCCGTTCGTCGCCTCGCGTTCGAGCGCCCGGCAGCCGTTCATGACGCCGACCGACAGCGCCGGCACGCACAGGGGCGCCAGTACCACGCCCAGGAGCGGAATGAGATTGAGGAACACCAGCGTCAGCCAGTAGCCGAACACCAGGAAGGTCAGCAGCGCCGGGTTGGCGCGGAACAGCCGGAAGCCCTCGACGATCCAGTTCCAGCCGCGAATGGCGGGAAGTCGGCGGGCCTGCATTCAGCGGGAAGCGCCACGGCATGGCGCCCTGAAGGGCTGGCGAAGCCGCCCTGAAGAAGTACTCCTGGGGTGCGCCGCGGCAGCTATGAAGCGATTATTCGAATATCTCCACATACGACGCATAGACCGACCCCATCATCACCGGCACCATGATCAGCATGCCGAGGCCGATCGGGATCATCGCAATCAGGCAGAGCACGAAGAGGATCACGCCATAGACAAGGAAAGGCAGGAGATTCTTGAGGCAGGCGAAGAAGCTGGCCTTCATCGCTTCCAGCGGCGCGACGTCGCGGAACACCACCAGCGCCGGCGCGAACCAGACGGCCATCGCCAGCAGCACCAGCAGCACCAGCAGCACCAGCATCGCCAGGAAGAACCCCCCGACGGCCATGCCCACGCCCGGGCCGCGGCCGATCATCCCGCCGGTCAGGGCGGCGCCGCCGCCAATCAGGAACACCAGCACGGTGATGACGATCACGCCGACCAGGTAGAACACCCCGACCATGATGAGGTTGCCGGTATTCTGCTTGAAACCGGCGAACAGGCTGTCGATGCCGAACTCGCCTCCCTCGGAGAGCGATTTGCAGCCGAGCAGGAGGCCGCCGGCGAAGACCGGCATGAGGAAGTTCACCGCCAGCGTGCCGACGACCGGCACGAAGCTGAGGACGACGACGATCACCATCAGGATGACGGCAATGGCGATCCACATGCCGGGATTCCGGGTGAACAACTGCCAGCCCTGCTTGAGCCATTCGAGGCCGCGGCCGACATCGACGTTGCGCCCGGAGGGGTCGAAACTGTCTCCCGCCTGATCGGTACTGCCGCCCGGGACAATAAACGGATTCTGTTCGCTCATGGCTGCCTCCCCCGTCGTGTTGTTATTGAAAACCGCTTCAGAACGTGCCGATCACCCACATCGGCACGCGCAGTCCGGAATCCATCGCTTCCTGGCGCGTCATGCGCCCGTCGCCCTTGTCGTCGACCAGGTAATACGGCACGCCGTGCGGCGGCGTCACCTTGACCATGTAGAGCCGGCCGTTGATGCGGTATTCCTCGACCCTGTCCTCGCCGCGCTTGATGATGGTCACCTGCGGCTCGAGCGCCGGGTCGGGCTGGTAGCCCGGGGGCGGCGGCGGCGGCTCGGGCACCGGCTGCAGGTCGGCAGGGCGGTTCTGCGCCAGGGCAGGCAGCGCAAGGGCGAACAGGAGGGGGATCAGCAGGCGGCGCATGGCTTTGTCCTAGAGGGAATCGCCTGGAATTGTATCAGAGGTTCAGGAGCAGTTCGTGCTCCTGCGGCAGGGGCTCGAAGCCGCGTCCCTCATAGTGCTTGAAGATGGCGTCGACGACCTGTTCCGGCTCGTCGATCAGCTGCAGCAGCTCGAGGTCCTCCGCCGCGATCATGCCGTCCGCCACCAGCCGTTCGCGGAACCAGTCGAGCAGCCCCTGCCAGTAGGCGGTGTCCATCAGGATCAGCGGGAAGCGCCGGCTCTTGCCGGTCTGGATCAGGGTCAGCGCCTCCATCAGCTCGTCGAGCGTGCCAAAGCCGCCCGGCATGACGACGTAGGCGGCGGCGAACTTGACGAACATCACCTTGCGCGCGAAGAAGTGGCGAAAGGAAAGCGAGATGTTCTGGTAGGAATTGCTCTGCTGCTCCTGCGGCAGCTGGATGTTGAGGCCGACGCTGGGACTCCTGCCGTGGAAGGCGCCCTTGCTCGCCGCCTCCATGATGCCGGGCCCGCCGCCGGAAATCACCGAGAAGCCGGCATCCGAGAGCAGCCGCGCCACCTTTTCGGCCTGAAGATAATAGGGATGATCGGGGCCCAGCCGCGCGCTGCCGAAGATGGAGACGGCCGGCCGGATCGGCGCCAGGCGCTCGGTCGCCTCGACGAACTCTGCCATAATGCCGAACATCCGCCACGACTCGCGCGCCGTCGGCGAGGCGGCATCGGTCTGCGGGTTGGCGGCGTTGCGAAGCTTGTTGTTCATTGTTCCCTGATACCCCCTATGCCCACGCTGCTGCTGGTCGACGGTTCCTCGTACCTCTACCGCGCCTTCCACGCCATGCCCGACCTGCGCAACAGGGCGGGCGAGCCGACGGGCGCGGTGTACGGGGTCATCAACATGCTACGCCGGCTGGATAGCGACTTCAAGGCGCTCAGTGGCGTCACGTATCGCGCCTGCATCTTCGACGCCAAGGGCAAGACCTTCCGCGACGACTGGTACCCGGAATACAAGGCGCAGCGGCCGCCGATGCCCGACGACCTCGTGCGCCAGATCGAACCGCTGCACGACTGCATCCGCGCGCTGGGCTGGCCGCTGCTCGCCATCGAGGGCGTCGAGGCCGACGACGTCATCGGCACGCTGACGCGCGAAGCCAGCCGCCAGGGCATCGAGTGCGTGGTGTCCACCGGCGAC
>WBZN01001140.1_pt1 | contig 16792 bp, 16 predicted proteins | sample 5204281 | NCBI WGS metagenome assembly WBZN01 (sample SAMN12344347, study PRJNA552823) | activated sludge metagenome | biome: Activated sludge suspended growth; feature: Nitrification reactor; material: Wastewater; isolation source: activated sludge from nitrification reactor of wastewater...
CTCAGCGATGTGATCGCACGCATCCCGGAGCACAAGGCCAATAGGCTCTCCCAACTGCTGCCTCAGAACTGGCAGCCCTTAGCAAAGTAGTTCAGCTTTGCAAGGGGTGGTTGGCAGGAGGCTTACCGTGAAAGCGATCAACGCGGCGCTTGCGTGATTATCCAACAACTCGCGCGAGCGTCCATGCTCGTGCGCTGTGCACCAACGCTGCGAACTCCGGGACACGAGCGTGGACGCTCGCGTCAGAATGGGAATCCAGTCCGGCGGGTGACTGTGCATGCACACCGGGCGCGCAGGCCAGCAATGCAGCGATCAGCAGGCAACGGAGGGCGGTCATGCGGTGACAAAGTACTTCGCGGGGGATCAAGGGGAGGATCCCATCGGGCAGGCGCTGGCAGTTGACGGGGGGATCACCACGTGAGAGGATCGCTAATGCGGTTACACTTCCCAGAGGGGTCGGAACCGTTGTTTGTCCACGGATCCATTTCCGTTTGCCTGGGTGTTCCGCACCACCCTGGAGGTGCCGCACTTACCTTTCGACAAACCAAACACCATGATCACCACCTTCCTCAAGTACTGGTGGACCTTTGTGGTCCGCGGCATTCTTGCCCTGCTGTTCGGCCTGGTCTGCCTCCTGGCACCGGGCATGACCCTCGCCCTGCTGGCCGTGTGGGCCGGTGCGTTCGTGCTGGTCGATGGGATCTTCGGCCTGGTGGCCACGATCGCGAACTGGAAGGAACTGGAGGAGAAGTGGCTGCTGATCATTGAATCGTTGCTGGGGATCCTGCTGGGCTGGCTCATCATGCGCATGCCCGAGGTCACTTTGTTCATGGTGGTGATGTTCATGGCCATGTGGGCCCTGTTCGTGGGCGTTACGCGCATCGCCCTGGCCATCCGCCTGCGCAAGGAGATCGAGGGTGAAGGATGGATGATCGCGGCCGGTGTGCTCACCATCGGCATGGGCGTGCTGCTGATCCTGCTGCCGGGCATCGGCTTGGTCACCCTGGCCGTGCTGTTGGGCGTGGGTTCGCTGGTGGCGGGCGGCGCGCTGATCGCGGTGGGCATGCGCATGCGCAAGGCGCACCGGGCGGCGAAGAAGCTCTCCGGGCAGTGAGGCGTGGCCCGCATTGCCGATGCGCACAAGGTGGGCCCGCTCCACCCTGTGCGCAACACCTCTGAAGTGCCCGCAACATGTCATCCTCGCAAAGGGTCGTTGACCTTCAGGGCATGTTCACTCTCGACCGCGTCCTGCTGGCCGAGGCCGCCTACCTGCTGGTGGTGCTGGCCGTGTGCCTGGTGGTGATCAGGGACACGCGCAACACGGCGAAGACCCTGGCCTACCTGCTGCTCGTGATCTTCCTGCCGGGGGTCGGCATCGCGGTGTACTTCGCCTTCGGCATCAATTACCGCAAGCGGAAGCTGTATGCCCGCAAGCTCGACGGGGATGAGCACTTGCGCGACCGCCTCGGCCCGCACCTCTCGCAGGCCACCGGTCACTGGCTCGCCGCCGATCCACAGTTGGCCGCCGACGCGAAGGCACTGGACCAGCAGCCCGAACAAGGTCCGCCCGCGATCACGGCGGACAACGATGTGCGTGTGCTGACCAACGGCGAGGAGAAGTTCCCGGCGCTGATGGAAGCGCTGGAACAGGCGCGTCACCACATCCACCTGGAATACTACATCTGCGAGCCGGGAGCGGTGGCCGATGCCATCAAGGCCGTGCTGATGCGCAAGGCGCGGGCGGGCGTGCAGGTGCGGTTCATTTACGACGACTTCGGCAGCAGGGCCATCCGTGGCCGTTGGTTGAAGGAGCTGCGGGCGGCGGGCGTGGAGGCATTCCCCTTCAACCGCGTGCGCCTGTTGCTGCTGGCCAACCGGCTCAACTACCGCAACCACCGCAAGGTGGTGGTGGTCGATGGGCGTTGCGCGTTCATGGGCGGCATCAACCTCAGCGACCGCTACGTGAACCGGCCCGGCGATCAACGCCTGCATTGGCGTGATACGCATGTTCGGGTGGAAGGCAGTGGCGCGCTGTTCCTGCAATACCTCTTCCTCTGCGATTGGAATTTCTGCTCGGGACAGTCCATCGCACCCAGTGCGGCCTACTTCCCCGCACCAGCGCACCGGTCCCTGGGCACCGGCATGCTGATGGCCGCCAGCGGACCCGACTCGCCGCTGCCCACCATCCTGCTCACCCTGGTGCGGGCCATCACCATGGCGCGCCACGAAGTGCTGGTGACCACGCCCTACTTCATTCCCGGCGACAGCATCATCGACGCGCTGCGCGTGGCCTCCCTTAGCGGGGTGAAGGTGCGGCTGTTGGTGCCGGGCATTTCCGATTCGGGCTTTGTGGACGCCGCCGCCCGCTCCTACTACGGGGAAGTGATGGAGGCCGGCGTGGAGGTATACCGCTACACCAAGGGCTTCATCCACGCCAAGACCGTGGTGGTGGATGATCGCATCGCCATCATCGGCACGGCCAACATGGACCACCGCAGCTTCGAGCTCAACTTCGAGGTGAACGCCACCTTCCTCGGCACCGCCATGGCCACCACCCTGCGCCGCGCGTTCATGCACGACATTGCCGATGCCGAACGCATCGATGCCACGGCCTGGGCACAGCGACCGTTCTACAAGGTGATGCCCGAACGGCTGGCACGGCTGGTGTCACCGTTGTTGTAATGCCAACAGGCCAGGACGCGAAGCCAAGTAGTATCCGCCGCTTACCTTCGGACACCGCACATCACCCCCAAAGCGCCCATCCCATGAAACCCGCCATCGCCCAAGGTCCGAAGCTGCGCTCTACGCGCCACACCGCCAACCTGAAAACGCTGTGGGCAACGGGCCTGCTGGCCATGGCGCTGCTGCCCTTCGCGGCGTGTTCCTCCTCCTCGTCGGCCAAGGAAACGTCCAAACGCTTCCCGGTGGCGGACTTCACGGCACTGGAACTGGAGGTGATCGGCGAGGTCTTCTACACGCAGAGCGACAGCAGTTACCTGCACGTAACGGGCAGCGCGGACCTGATCGAGCGGCTCAAGGTGGCGAACAAGAACGGCACGCTGGAGGTGGAGCTGGAAGACAAGAAGAAGTTCTCCATGAACAAGAAGGAACTGGTGATCCGGATCGGTTCCCCGCGGCTCACGGCGGTGGACTTCAACAGCATCGGCACCTTCCACCTGGCCAAGGGATTCCGTGGCGACGCACTGCACATCGCCAACAACGGCGTGGGCGAGATCAAGGTGGAGGACTGCCAGGTGACCACTTTCGCGCTGGATTCCAAGGGCGTGGGCACCGTGGTGGTGCAGGGCACGGCCACCGATGCCCGCATCCGCTCCGAAGGCATGGGCGAGGTGGATTGCGCCGCGCTGAAGGCGGCCAACGTGAAGGCGGAGAGCAAGGGCGTGGGCAACATCAGCGTGTACGCCACCACCAGTTTGGACATCAAGATGTCCGGCGTGGGCAACCTGAAGTACTACGGCAACCCGGCGGACGTGAAGACCGATATCACCGGCATGGGCAAGGCCACGAACATGGGGCAGTAGCGCGTTCGTATTTCGCGTCATGCGGCGTGCATCGTGATCGCCATACACAGCGGACATCAACCAACGACCCATTCGATCCCGACCAACCCATTCAACCCATGGACACATCCGCGATCGCCTTCGTCGCCCTCATCGCATTCCCGCTGCTGGCGGGTTGCGGCGGGGAGCCCCCCCCCGCCACCACCGCACCCGCAACGGATGCCATCCACCTTGACACCAAGACCATGAAACGCATTGGAACGGTGAGCGAACGCTACCAATCCTACAACGTGGAGATGGTGGAAGTGGTGGGCGGCAAGTTCTGGAAGCCCTACAGGCTGATGGACAGCACGGGGGCCGACACCGCCGACGGCATGGCCGCGCTCACCATGGGCGATGAACGCATGTTCCGCAAAATGGAGCCGATCAACCTGGCGGACCAGCGCCTGGTGCGCCTGGCCCAAGGGCTGGCCCCGGCCTACGTGCGCGTGAGCGGCACTTGGGCCAACGCCACCTACTTCCAGGACGACGACCAGCCGGCGCGCGTGGTGCCCAAGGGCTATGTGAACGTGCTTACCCGCGCACAGTGGAAGGGCGTGGTGGATTTCATCCAGGCCACCAACGGTGCGCTGGTCACCTCCTTCGCCGTTTCCAACGGCGTGCGTGACGCCAAGGGCCTGTGGACCCCGGTGAACGCCGCGAAGCTGGTGGCTTACACCAAGAGCCTCGGCGGCAGCGTGGCCGCGGCGGAACTGTTCAACGAGCCCAACATACCGGGCGCGGGCGGCGAGCTGCGGGCGGACTACGACGTGGCCGCGTACGCCCGGGATGAGCAGGCCTTCCGCGCGTGGGCGAAAAAGGAGGTGCCGGACATGCTCGTGGCAGGGCCCGGCGCCATTGGCGAAGGCCTGGAGGGCGTATCGTTCGAGGAGTTGGGGCAGGGTACCGCCTTCTTCACCACCGAGAGCATGCTCAGCGCGGAACCCCGGCCGGACTTCGATGTGTATTCCTACCACTTCTACGGCGCCGCCTCCGCAAGGGCCATGAAGAGCGGGCCCTTCTCCATACAGCCCGCTAACGCACTGAGGCCTGCGTGGCTCACGCGCACCGACCAGGTGGCCGACCTCAACACGGCGCTGCGCGACAAGTACCAACCGGGCAAGCCGATCTGGCTCACGGAGACCGCCGAGGCCGCAGCGGGCGGCGATCCCTTCGCCGTGACCTACCTGGATTGTTTCCGCTACCTCTACCAGTTGGGTTCGTTGGCCAGAAAGGGCGTGCAGGTGGTGATGCACAACACCCTTGCCGCGAGCGAATACAGCTTGATCGATCAGGACACGCACCTGCCCAAGCCCAACTACTGGGCGGCCTACCTGTGGGCGCAGCTCATGGGCACCGAGGTATATGACGCCGGCACGGGCAAGCCCGGCACCTACCTCTTCGCGCACAACACCAAGGGGCAGGGCGGCGGCATCACTGTGCTGGTGATCAACACCAACGATAGCGCGGCACCGGTACACCTGCCCGCGAAAGCGCAACGCTACACCCTCACCTCCACCGGCCTCGATGGCACCACCGTGCTGCTGAACGGTGCGGAACTGAAGCTCACCACCACCGACGAACTGCCGCCACTGCAAGGCCAGGCCGTGGAAGCCGGGGCCTTGGAACTGCCCGCGCACAGCATCAGCTTCCTCACGTTCGCCACTACCGGGGCGGCGGAACCGAAGCCGTGAACCGGTCCATCGCACACGTACCCGACACGGAACACCATGCTGGAATCCATCCGAAAAGACCTACTGCACGCGAAGCACCTGCACGCCCTCGCCGCCTGCCTATTGGGGCTTGGCGCCCTGGCGCAGACCCCGCCACCCGTGCTCTCCGCTGCCGAAAGCGATCCCGTGAAGTTGGGATGGATGCAGGGCACGCCTCCGCCACCGGACAAGGTGATCCGCAGCACCGACGCCAACGCCTTCCAGTTCCCGCGCATGCGCTGGAGCGTGGCGCACATGCGCGAGCTGATGCCCACCGTGGAGGTATCGCGCGGGCTGGGCCCGCCATCGCCGCTCCCCAACCGGCCGGATCCGGGCATCGACAGCGTGCGCTTCACCCCTTGGGGCGCCAACGAGCCGATGACCTGGGAAGCCTCGCTGTGGAAGAACTACACCGACGGCATCCTCATCCTGCACCGCGGCGAAGTGGTGTACGAGCGCTACTTCGGTGCACTGAAGGCGGACGGCCAGCACGCGGTGATGTCGATCACCAAATCCTTCACCGGCACCTTGGCCGCGATCCTGGTGGCCGAAGGCGTGCTGGATGAACACAAGCCGGCCACGGCCTACGTGCCCGAGTTGCAGGGATCGGCCTTTGCCGATGCCACCGTGCGCCAGGTGATGGACATGACCACGGCGCTGCGCTTCAGCGAGGACTACGCCGATCCGAAGGCCGAGATCTGGACCTTCTCCGCCGCAGGCAGCCCCATGCCGAAACCGGTGGAATACAACGGCCCCGACGGCTACTACGACTACCTGCGCACCGTGCAGAAGCAGGGCCCCCACGGCGATGCTTTCGGCTACAAGACCGTGAATGCCGATGCGCTGGGTTGGATCATCGCGCGCGCCACGGGCAAGTCCGTGCCCGCGCTGCTGTCGGAACGGATCTGGAGCAAACTGGGCATGGAACAGAGCGCCTACTACCAGGTGGACGCCCTGGGCACCGCCTTCGCCGGGGGCGGCCTCAACGCCGGCCTGCGCGACCTGGCCCGCTTCGGCGAGTTGATGCGCAACGGGGGCCAATGGCACGGACGGCAGGTGATCCCGGCACAGGCCGTAACGGACATTGCCGGCGGCGGCAGCAAGGAGGCCTTCGCCAAGGCAGGCTATCCACAATTGAAGGGCTGGTCCTACCGTGACATGTGGTGGCACACGGGCAATGCCCACGGCGCCTACACCGCGCGCGGCGTGTACGGCCAGACCATCTACATCGACCCCGCAGCGGAGATGGTGCTGGTACGGCTGGCTTCCAACCCCGTGGCCGCCAACGGCGCCAACGACCCGTGGTCGCTGCCGGCGTATGCGGCGGTGGCGGCGTACTTGATGGGGAAGTAGTGGGCATCCCCATCTTGTATTTTTCAAGTTGGAAGATCATCGCACCGTTCGCGGCATCGCGGTGATCATACCATCTACGCATTCAATATCGGCCGATCCCGCATTGGCGGGACAGGTCCTGCTTGCCCCCCGCAAGCGGGATGAAACACTCTTTCTGGATGACTTCTCCGCAGAACAGGTTCTGTAGGCCCCGCTACGCAACCTGTTCCGCGTAAGGTCCTTCGGAAATGCTTCATCCCGTGAACGGGGGATCGCGGCGCATCTCTTAGCGGACCTTGAATGCGTAAATGGTATTACAGGCTCCACCATGGTGATCGGGCAGGCGCTGGCTGTTGACGGGGGGATCACGACGTGAGGGGATCGCCCCTGCGCACGTTCCCCGAAATGCTCGTCCAATGCCGGGGTGTCGTATTTTCACCCCATGCCATCCCCCAGCACCACCGCCGATCGCATCGCCCCGAAAGCGGCGCCCGCCGTCCATGCCGGGCACTTCAACGTGTACGAGATCGAGCCCTTCGACCGGGAACCGAAGGGGCCGCTGCCTTACGACAAGCGCGACTTCTACAAGGTGACCGTGCTGGAGGGCGCCAGCCGCATGCTGTACGCCGACCGGGAGGTGCAGGTCGACAAGTAGGCCCTGGTGTTCAGCAATCCCCTGGAACCCTATTGCTGGGAGCATTTCAAGAGCGTACACAAGGGCCATTACGCCATCTTCAACGATGCCTTCTTCCCCGAGTACGGTTCGCTTGCACGCTATCCGGTCTTCCAGCCGTACCAAGACCATGTGTTCGGATTGGACGATGAACAACTGGCGCATGTGAAGGACCTCTTCCGGCGCATGCACGCGGAGATGCGCTCGGACTACGCCTTCAAGTACGACCTGCTGCGTTCCCTGTGCCAGGAGCTGATGCACTTCGGCATGAAGTTGCGCCCGCTGGTGCATGAGAAGTCGGCCCCGAACGCCAACACGCGCCTGGCGCACCTGTTCATCGAGCTGCTGGGCCGGCAGTTCCCCATCAATGAGCTGCACCCGCGCATGGAGCTGCGCACGGCCTCGGATTTCGCCGATGCCCTGAGCGTGCATACCAACCACCTGAACCGCGCGCTGAAGGAAGTGATGGGCCATACCACCACCGGCCTGATCGCCGATCGCGTGCTGCACGAATCGAAGATGCTGCTGGGCCGCACCACCTGGCCGGTGGCGCAGATCGCCGATGCGCTGGGCTTCACGGAACCCGCCCACTTCAGCAACTTCTTCCGCAAGCACACGGCCCAGAGCCCGATGCAGTTCCGGGCGGTTTGATAGGTGCAAGGGCGGAAGAAGGTGGAAAAGAGGGATGTATCTATTTTAACACCCGAATGTTATACAGGTTCTGCACACATCCGGGCGGGAGCACCTCGCTCCCAAATCCTGCGGGCAGGTTCGAGCATAGGCAGGTGCAGTGGTGCGTGGCACGGTTGAACCATCCGAGCCGGACGCAATGAACAAGAAGTCCCTCTCCGAACGCGACATCTGCACCAAGTTCATCACGCCAGCCATACTGGCTGCGGGCTGGGATGTGGACACGCAGTTCCGGGAAGAGGTATCGTTCACGGACGGACGCATCTACGTGCGAGGCAAGCTCACGGCCCGTGGCAAACGGAAGCGGGCCGACTACATCCTCTACTACAAGCCGAACATCCCCATTGCCATCATCGAGGCCAAGGACAACAACCACAGCCTGCGGGCCGGTATGCAGCAGGCCCTGGACTATGCGGCCACCCTGGACATCCCGTGCGTGTTCAGCAGCAACGGCGACGGATTCGTGTTCCACGACCGCACCTTGACCGATGGCGCGATCGAACAGGAACTGGGCTTGGAGCAGTTCCCCCGGCCGGAAGTGCTTTGGGAACGATACAAGAAGTACAAAGGCATCAAGACCGAAGCCCAGGAGACCGTCGCTGCACAGGACTACTATTTGGACGGCAGCGGCCGTTCACCGCGCTATTACCAGCAGGTCGCCATCAACCGCACGGTGGAAGCCGTGGCCAAAGGGCAGGACCGCATCCTGCTCACCATGGCCACGGGGACCGGCAAGACCTACACCGCATTCCAGATCGTGCATCGCCTGTGGAAGGCAGGTGTGAAGAAGCGCATCCTCTTCCTGGCCGATCGAACGGCGCTGATCGATCAGACCAAGCGTGGTGACTTCAAGCACTTCCGCGACAGCATGACGGTGGTGAAGCACCGCATGGTGGACAAGAGCTACGAGATCTACCTCGCGCTATACCAGGGTCTGACCGGCAACGAAGAGAGCAAGAACATTTACAAGCAGTTCAGCCCGGAGTTCTTCGACCTGATCGTGGTGGATGAGTGCCACCGGGGAAGTGCTGCGGACGACAGTGCATGGCGTGAAATACTCACCTACTTCAAGAGCGCCACGCACATAGGACTTACCGCCACGCCACGCGAAACGGAGACCATCAGCAACACCGAATACTTCGGCGAACCCATCTACACCTACTCCCTGAAGCAGGGCATCGATGATGGCTTCCTCGCCCCCTATCGCGTGGTGCGCGTTGGCCTGAACGTGGACCTGGAAGGTTGGCGGCCCGATACGGACAAGACCGACACGAAGGGCGATGTGGTCGAGGACCGCATCTACAACACGCGCGATTTCGACCGCAACCTCGTGATCGAAGAACGCACGCGCACCGTGGCGCGCAAGGTCACCGAGTTCCTGAAGGGATACGACCGCTTCGCCAAGACCATCGTGTTCTGCGTGGACATCGACCATGCCGAGCGGATGCGGCAGGAGCTGGCCAACTGCAACGCCGACCTGGTGAAGGTGAACCCCAAGTACGTGATGCAGATCACCGGGGACAACGACGAGGGCAAGCGCGAACTCGACAATTTCATCGACCCGCAGGAGACCTACCCCGTGATCGCCACCACCAGTGAACTGATGACCACCGGGGTGGATGCGCAGACCTGCAAGGTGATCGTGCTGGATGCGCACATCACCAGCATGACCAAGTTCAAGCAGATCATCGGGCGCGGCACACGGATCAACGAGGATTACGGCAAGCTCTACTTCACCATCCTCGACTTCCGCAACGCCACGGACCTCTTCGCCGATCCCGGTTTCGACGGCGACCCCATCCGCATCAAGTCCGTAGGACCGGGCGATGACCTGGGCGGCATCGTGGGCGAAGAGGAAGCGGACCCCACACCCATCACGGGAGAAGACGGCACCGAAGTCATCATCGACCCGCCACCGTCGTATCCGGGCGGGTTGAACGGAACGCCGGGCATCGTGGCCGACCCGCCCGGCCGGCGCGAGAAGGTGGTGGTGAACGGCGTGGATGTGAGCGTGCTCGTGAGCCGCGACCTCTACTTCGACCGCGACGGCAAGCCCATCACCACCAGCCTGAAGGACCATGCGCGCGGCATCATCCAGGAGAAGTTCGCCAGCATGGACGACTTCCTGAACCAATGGAACCAGGCCGAACGCAAGGAAGCCCTCATCAAGGAACTGGAGGAACAGGGCGTGCTGGTGGAAGCCCTGCAACAGGCCGTGAACCGCGAGGTGGACCTGTTCGACCTCATCTGCCACGTGGCCTACGACCAGCCGCCGCTCACCCGCCGCGAGCGCGCCAACAACGTGAAGAAGCGCAACTACTTCACCAAGTACGGAACGCAGGCCCGCGCCGTGCTGGAAGCGTTGCTGGAGAAGTATGCCGACGAGGGCCTGGAGAACCTCGAATCGCCCGAAGTGCTCCGCGTGGTGCCCTTCAGCGACATGGGCGGGCCGCTGGAACTGATGAAACGCTTCGGCAGCCCAGCCGACTACAACAAAGCCATCACCGAACTGGAGAACGAACTCTACCGCAGCGCATGACCCTGAGCAATGTGACCGGATTCGTGAAGAGCGTGCGCGACATCATGCGCGAGGACCGCGGCATCAGCGGCGACGGCCAGCGCATCGAACAACTCGCTTGGATGCTCTTCCTGCGCATCCACGACGCCAAGGACGAGGAACTCGAATACACCCAGAAAGGCTACAAGAGCCCCATCCCCAAGAACCTGCAATGGCGCGAATGGGCCGGTGACGACGAGGGCATGACCGGCGACGACCTGCTCGACTTCGTGGACAAGGAGCTCTTCCCCCGCTTGCGCAGCCTGCGCGGCTCCGATGCCCGCAGCGCCCTGATCCGCGACATCTTCCAGGGGGTGAACAACTACATGAAGAGCGGCATCCAATTGCGCAAGGTGCTGAACAAGATCAACGGCGTGGATTTCCAGAGCCAGGGCGAACGCCACCTCTTCGGCGACATCTACGAGACCATCCTGAAGGAACTGCAAACGGCCGGTGCCTACGGCGAGTTCTACACGCCAAGGCCCGTCACCCAGTTCATGGTGGACATGATCGACCCCAAGCTGGACGAGGTGATCCTGGACCCGGCCTGCGGCACCGGCGGCTTCCTTACCTGCCACGTGGAACGGCTGAAGAAGAAGGCGCGCAACGTGGAGCAGCGCAAGAGCATCGAGCGCAACCTGCGCGGCTGGGAATGGAAACCCCTGCCCCACGTGCTGGCCACCACCAACTTGATCCTGCACGACATCGAGCACCCGAACATCGCCTACCGCGATGCCTTGGACAAGCCCCTGAGCGCCTACGTGCCCAAGGACCGCGTGGACATCATCACCGCCAACCCGCCCTTCGGCGGCACCGTGGCCAACGAGAACGAGAAGAACTTCCCGCTGAACTACCGCACCAAGGAGAGCGCCGACCTCTTCCTGGTCCTGATGATACACCTGCTCAAGGACGGCGGCCGGGCGGCCATCGTGCTGCCCGACGGCTCCCTTACCGGCGAAGGCGTGAAGCAGCGCGTGCGGGAGAAATGGCTCACCGACTGCGACCTGCACACCGTGGTGCGCCTGCCCAACAGCGTGTTCGCGCCCTACGCCACGGTGGCCACCAATTTGCTCTTCTTCACCAAGGGCAGGCCCACCAAGGAGGTGTGGTACTACGAGCACCGCATGCCCGAAGGCCAGAAGGCCTACAGCAAGACCAAGCCCATCGAGCGCAAGGAATTCGAACCCATTGAGCAGTGGTGGAAGAAGCGCACCGAAAGCGAGGTGTGCTGGAAGGTCCCCATCAGTGCCATACGCGAGCGCGGGTATGATCTGGACATCAAGAACCCGAACAGGAAGGAGGAGGAGCACGATCATACGAGCGCCGAACTCATCGTGAAGTTGAAAGCCTCCTTCGAGAGAAGCATCGCGTTGTTGGACGAACTGAAGGTGAACGCATGAGCGGGTGGAGGACCGTGCCGCTTGGCGAGTTGCTCACGGAGAGCCGTATTGAGGCCAAGGCATCAGACCCGGAGCGAAGGATCACCGTGAAGTTGAACATGAAAGGTGTTCAGCGCCGGGAACCCACAGCCGACAAGGAAGGTGCTACGCGCTATTATGTGCGCAAAGCCGGGCAGTTCATTTATGGAAAGCAGAACCTGCACAAAGGTGCATTTGGCGTAGTGCCCAAGGAACTCGATGGGTTCCAGAGCAGCAGCGACCTTCCCGCGTTCGATGTTGCGCCAGTGATCGCGCCGGAATGGATCCACTATTGGCTGGTGAAAGGTGACACTTGGCGTGCGTTCGAGAAGCTTGCCCGCGGTGTCGGCTCGAGGCGAACGAACGTGGAGGACTTCCTTCGGTTCACCATCAGCTACCCCAGTGAGAAGGCGGAACAGATGCGGATCATCCGGTGGATCCAAGCCACGGAGCAGCAACACGCTACCCTCACCACCGAACTCGCCCACCAGCGCGCGCTGCTGAAGCAATTGCGGCAGGCCATCTTGCAGGAGGCGGTGCAAGGCAAGCTCACCGAGGCTTGGCGTGGTGAGCTCCCGAAACGAGTTCGGGACGACTACCACGCCAGCGAACTCCTCAAGCGCATCCGTGCCGAGAAGGAAGCCTTGGTGAAGGCGGGCAAATTGCGCAAGCCGAAACCGCTGCCGCCGATCAAGCCCGAGGAGGTGCCGTTCGAGTTGCCCGAGGGATGGGTGTGGGCAAGATTGGGGGATTTGAGAGACCCCAACTACACCATCACTTATGGTGTGCTCGTACCTGGTCCGGACAAACCGGGTGGTATTCCATTCGTTCGGATACAGGATCTTGATTTCGCGGAGGAAGGCGTAGCCCCTTCGAAGCATATTGCGTTGGAAGTCGATGCGCAATACAGGAGGACGAACCTTCGGGGTGGTGAAATTCTCATCGGTGTCGTAGGCGGCGTGGGGAAGCTCGCAATAGCGCCCAACTCGTGGAAAGGAGCCAATATCGCTAGAGCCGTTGCTCGATTGGTGGCCAACAAATTCATCGACCGCGACTATCTTTTCCTTGCGCTATCGAGCCCGTGGGTGCAATCATACTTCAACAAAGGGTACAAGTCGATACAGCCCACACTGAATGTCGCCGTTCTCGAACGGACGCCCATACCAATACCGCCCATCACAGAACAGAAGTGCGTTCTGGCTCAGATCAAGACCCAACTGACCGAATGTGCCGAGATGGAGCGAGAGTTGGATACATCGACCACCATTGCGGATTCTCTCCTCCAAAGCGTGCTGAGCGAGGTGATGGGTGGGCCGGGGGCGGTGCGGTACGCGGAGGCGGGCGGTGAGCTGCCCCTGGCGGCGGAGCCGCAGGTGTGGCAGGGTCGCGCAACCAAGGCAACATCACAAGCAGGTGAGGGCCAATGAGTTGCAACACGATGGCAGAAATTGTGAGCCAAGTTATTAACCCATAGCTTAATTTCGCGTTGGAAAGGACGGCCATCATACTGCGGACCAGCCCGGACGGGAAGCGCTGCATTGCGGTGGACGAAGAGGTGATGGATGAAGTATTGGCGTACATCGGCCAGGACCAACGGCACAAGAACAAATTCATCGACATCGTACACGTGCTGCTGGCCGGGCTGAAGAACAGGGACCTGTACGACAAGGAGAACATCGATGCCAGTTGCAAGGACGTCACCGCGATGAAGTTCTTCAAGGGCCAGGAGAACGATCGCATCTACTGCAAGGAGGTACACCGGGGCGGCAAGACCCTGATCGTGATCATGGGCGCGCTGCACGAAAAGAAGAAGACCACGAAGAACACCAACCGCGAGATCGCCATCATCCGCAACGTGGGTTCATACACCTACCCAGACCACAAGATCCATGAGCGCAAGACACGGAAAAAGCCCTGCTGAGGTGCAAGCCGCGTTCGACGAACTGTTCGACAGCATCAGCGATGCGGAACGGCTGGAACACGAAGGCCGCATGATCGGCTTCGCCTTCCTGAGCGAGGTGGAGCATGAACTGGACAAGCGCGGGATGAGCCGGAAGGACCTGGCCGGGGCCATGGGCGTTTCGGGCAGCTTCCTCACGCAGCTCTTCACCGGCGACAAGCCGCTGAGCGATAAGCACAAGGCCATGTTCCAACGGGCGCTGGGCATCCGCTTCGTTGTTTCCGCACAACAGGAGGCCGCGTATACCGAAGAACCCAACTTCGATTTCCCGAAGGTGCAACGCACCGCCGTGCTGCGCGTCCTGCGCAACTTCGAGCCCGACTATGGCATGGGCCAGACCGACCGTGCGGCGTACAACGAGAACATCGCTGCCTGATGCTGGCCAAGCGATCGCCCCTCAAGTGGCACGAGTTCGCATTGCTGCAGAGCTACTTCCGCTTCGTGGCCCCCGGCAAAGGCAACGAAGCGGTGAACGTGGACCAGCTGTTCGACAGCTATGCCCTCGACATCGACTTCGTGGTGAAGAAGCCGGTGGACGGTATGCGGCAAGTATTCACCAAAGTGCTGGTGAACTGGCCCGAGGAAGGCCCTGCGGGCTACAAGCTGTTCGTGGAGGCCGTGGGCCTGTTCAGCATCGCAGGCGAAGAAGGCATGAAGGAGGATGTCCGGAAGAACCTGGCCTACTACTCCACGGTGAACATGATGCTGAACCGCATCCGGGCGCATATCAGCCTAATCACGGCCACCTCCACGCTGGGGAGCTATGTGCTGCCCGCCGTGGATGTCACGGACCTCTTCAAGCAGAAGGCGCAGCAGAAACAAGTTCCCCCATCGGCCCCGAAGCCGGGGAAGAAGTGATAGCGGCCGCTGGCCCTGGCAAGTCCGGTTATCGTCCCGGCACAAAGGCCGGGATGAACTCCGCACGCGGCCCGTGCGCGGTCCTTGTGCGCGGCGAAGGGACACGCCCACTGGAAACCCTCCATGCCAAGATGCTGCTGGGCCGCACCACCTGGCCGGTGGCGCAGGTCGCCGATGCGCTGGGCTTCACGGAACCTGCCCACTTCAGCAACTTCTTCCGCAAGCACACGGCCCAAAGCCCGAAGCAGTTCCGGGCTGTTTGATTTTCGCAAGTCTTCGTAGGGATCGCGATAGCGGCAGCAGGGCCGTGCGCTGGAATTTTGTGTGGCCGTCCAGGATGGACGTGCGCAGGATCATAGCGCAAACCACCTCACCGAACCCCACTGACCATGGACAACACGATCAACCGAAGGGACTTCATCAAGCACACCACCACGGTGACCGTGGGCATGGGCCTGGGCGCGGGCGCGTTGCTGGCCGCCTGCGGAAGCGGGGGCGCGGGCGACGCTGCACAGGCGGATGGCGCACCGGCCACAGGTACGGGCAACAGCGCCAAGGCCACCCTGGCCAAGCGCATGCTCGGCGCGTTGGAGGTGACGGAGCTGGGCCTGGGCTGCATGAACATCGCGTGGGCCTACGGGCCGTCCACCGGCAAGGATGCTTCCATCGCGCTGGTGCGCAAGGCGTATGAGTCGGGCATCCGCTTCTTCGACACGGCCGAGATCTACGGGCCGTTCATCAGCGAGCAGATCGTGGGCGAGGCCCTGGAACCCTACCGAAATGAAGTGGTCTTGGCCTCCAAGATCGGTTTCGACATCGACTTCGAGACGGGCGAACAGCACGGCTTGACCAGCAGGCCGGAGCACATCCGCCTTGCCGTGGAGCAGATGCTCAAGCGGCTGCGCACCGATCGCATCGACCTGCTCTACCAGCAGCGCGTGGACCCGCAGGTGCCGATCGAGGAGGTGGCCGGGGCCATGGCCGGGCTGATCAAGGAAGGGAAGATCCGCCACTACGGCCTTTCGGAGGCGGGTGCGGCCACCATCCGCCGGGCGCACAAGGAACATCCGGTAACAGCGGTGCAGAACGAATACTCCTTCTGGACGCGCGACCCCGAGGCCGAAGTGATCCCCGCCTGCGAGGAACTGGGCATCGGCTTCGTGCCATGGAGCCCGCTGGGCATGGGCTACCTCACGGGGAAGGTGACGCCGGAATACAGCTTCAGCGCGAGCGACCTGCGCACCTCCATGCACTTCCCGCGCTTCACCGCCGAGGCCATGGTGAAGAACCGCCCACTGGTGGAACTCCTGGGCAAGGTGGGTGGCCGGTACGAAGCCAGTCCCGGACAGGTGGCGCTGGCCTGGCTGCTGGCCCGCAATCCCTTCATCGTGCCCATCCCCGGCACCCGCTTGATCCCGCACATGCAGGAGAATACGGCGGCGTTCAAGGTGCGGCTCACCGCCGACGACATGCGCGAGCTGGAGGACGGCTTCGCCCGCATCGGCGTCTTCGGCGATCGGGCCCCTGCGGGGCTCAAGGAAGCGCACGACATCGGCACCAGTCTGGGCACCACCTCCAAAGGCACGCACGGCAAAACCCCGCTGCCCAAGCAATAGAACACCAACCGCACACACCATGGACCGCAAGTCATTCCTTCGGAACAGCGCGCTGCTCACCGCGGCATTCGCCCTGGGCGGCAGCACCGCATCCACCGCCCACACGCCACGCACCATGCCCGGCACCAAGCCCGGTAAACGACGGATCGGTGGCATGGAGGTGAACCCCATCGGCCTCGGCTGCATGAGCATGGCCGGTGTGTACAACGCATCCATGCCCAAGGCCGACATGGTGCGATTGATCCGGCTGGCCGTGGAGCACGGGGTGGACTTCTTCGACACCGCCGAGGTCTATGGTCCCTTCTACAGCGAAGAGATCGTGGGCGAGGCCCTGCAACCACACCGGCAGCGGGTGCGGATCGCCACCAAGTTCGGCTTCGGGTATGAAGGCACGCGGGTCGCGGGGCGCAACAGCA
>WBZN01001141.1_pt1 | contig 16777 bp, 17 predicted proteins | sample 5204281 | NCBI WGS metagenome assembly WBZN01 (sample SAMN12344347, study PRJNA552823) | activated sludge metagenome | biome: Activated sludge suspended growth; feature: Nitrification reactor; material: Wastewater; isolation source: activated sludge from nitrification reactor of wastewater...
GCCCGATCCTGCAGCCTCGCTCGCCAAACGCACCCGCAAGAGAGCGAACCGCCCGCATGGTTCTCAGCAACGCAGCCCGCGCCACCGGCGCCTTCTGTCCGCATGGCGATTTCGCCCTTGCCGGAGCCGCGCAAGGCCCGCTGAAGGGCCTCACTTTCGCGGTAAAGGACATTTTCGACGTTGCCGGCCACGTGACCGGCTGCGGCAATCCCGACTGGCTGGCCAAGCATGGCCCGGCGCCGCGCCACGCCGCCGCGGTCCAGGCGCTGCTCGACGTCGGCGCCAGCATCCTCGGCAAGACCATCACCGATGAATTCGCCTTCAGCCTGAACGGCCAGAACTTCCACTACGGTACGCCGAAGAACGCGGTGACGCCGGACCGCATCCCCGGCGGCTCCTCCTGCGGCTCGGCTTCGGCGGTCGGCCACGGCATCGTCGATTTCGCGCTCGGCAGCGACACCGGCGGCTCGGTGCGCATCCCGGCGGCGCTCAACGGCATCTTCGGCATCCGCCCGACCCATGGCGCGGTGGATATCGCCGGCGTCATGCCGCTGGCGCCCAGCTTCGACACCGTCGGCTGGTTCACGCGCCGTGCCGATCTCCTACGGCAGGTGGGCGACGCGCTGCTGCCGCCCGACCGCGCCGGCGTCGCGCCGACGCGCTTCGTGCCGGTCGGCGATGCCTTCGCCCTCGCCGATGCGCCGGTGGCGGCCGCCGTGCGCGCGGCGATCGCGCGCGCCCGCGCTGTGCTGCCGCTGGCGGCCGAGATCGACCTCGCCGGGTCGCTGGGGGGCTTGAGCGAATGGCTGCGCAGATTCCGCCGTATCCAGATGCGCGAGATCTGGGCCGCGCAGGGCGCGTGGGTCGAGGCGAACAAGCCCAAGTTCGGGCCTGAAATCGCCGACCGCTTCGCCATGACCAAGGCATCGGCGGCGACGCCACCGGGTGACGACGACGCGTTCCGCGCCAAGGTCGCCGACCGACTGGATGCAGTGCTTGGCCTCGATGGCGTGTTGCTGATCCCGACCGGCGCCACCATCGCGCCGCCGCTGAAGATGAGCGCCGACCAGCTCGCGCATTTCCGCGACCGCACCCTGAGCCTCACCTGCATTGCCGGCTTGGCACGCCTGCCGCAGGTTCAGATTCCCGTGGGCCTGGTCGATGGCGCCGCCGTCGGGCTCTCGCTCATCGGCCCGCGCGGCAGCGATCGCGCCCTGTTGGCGCTGGCGGAGAAGGTTGCCGCGACGCTCGGCTAGCCGGCCGCCGCCATTGCGCGGACCGCCGCTGCGGCCGGCCGGTCATGGCAGCGTTTGGCCCAGGCGGCGACATGCGGGAACTTCGCCATGTCGATGACGCCGATGCGGTTCAGCGACAGCACGCAGGCCAGGTTGAGATCGGCCAGCGTGAAGCGGTCGCCGAGCAGGTAGGCCGAACTGGCCAGGATGCCGTCGAGCAGGGCGAGCGGCTTCTGCACCTGCGCTTCCGCCGCGTCCGCGACCTTCGGGTCGCGCTTGTCCTCGGGAAAAAATGCCCGGTGCAGGAAGGCGGTACCCATCGGCCCTTCCAGGTCGGTCATCGCCCAACAGGTCCATTGCAGGATGCGGGCGTCCTCGGCCGGATTGGCCGGGGCCAGCGAGGGCTTTGCCTTGGACCCGTATTTGCGCGCCAGATAGAGGTTAATGGCGAGGGATTCGCCCATCGCCACGCCGCCCGCATCCTCGATCGCCGGAATGCGCCCGGCGGGATTCACCTTGAGGAAGGCCTGCTCCTTCAGCTTCGGATCATTGGCCGCCACCGCTAAGTGCTCGTAGGCGACGCCAAGCTCCTTCGCCAGCCACAACACGCGCGCGGCGCGCGAGCGCGCATTGCCATAGATCTTCAGTCCCGACATGTTCCCCTCAATTCCCGCCCCTTAGTTGCCACTAGGATTCGTACGAAACCATCGACTTGAACGGCACGTTCAGCTTGCCGCGGCCGCCCAGGAACGACAGCTCAATGATGCAGGCGGCGCCGACGACGTTGGCGCCGACCTTCTGCAGCAGCGAGATCGCCGCCGTCAGCGTGCCGCCGGTCGCCAGCAAATCGTCCAGCACGACGACGCGCTGGCCTGGCTTGATCGCGTCGGACTGCACCTCGACCACGTCGGTGCCGTATTCCAGGTCGTAGTGGTGCTGGATCACGTCGCCCGGCAGCTTGCCGCGCTTGCGCACCATGATGAAGCCGCAGCCCATCAGGTAGGAGAGGGGTGCTGCCACCAGGAAGCCGCGGGATTCGATGCCGACCAGCAGATCCGGCTCCAGCGGCGTGATCGCGGTGACCAGCCGGTTCACCGTCTCCTTCCAGGCCGGGCCATGCGCCAGCAGGGTGGAAATGTCGTAGAACAGGATGCCCGGCTTGGGAAAGTCCGGCACGTGGCGGATGTGAGCCTTGAGGTCCATGTATCTATCGTCCGTCGGTCTCTGGGGCCAATCTCGGGAGGCGGGAAGCGTCGCGGGCGGGCTCAATCCATATCAGCAGGGCTGAAAAATGGGAAGGCTGCCGCCCGATGCGGCCAGGGGTGAGAAACCCTTGCGGAGTACCGCGCTTGTGCCTAAGCATCGCTGCCGAGGGACCTTCGGGCGGGGATCGCGGATCGGCACGGCCAGATCCGCAAGCCGACCCGCAAGCCGGGGCAGCGCCAGATGCGAAAATCACAGAAAATCGACCGGATCGACTTGAAGATCCTTGCCGCCCTGCAGGAGCAGGGCCGCATGAGCAACCTCGAGCTCGCCGCCAAGGCCGGCCTCTCCGCCAGCCCGTGCCACAGCCGCCACCGGGCGCTGGAGCGCAGCAAGGTGATCCAGGGCTATCGCGCCGATGTCGACCTCGCCAAGCTCACCGACTATGTCGAGATCCTGTCCTTCGTCACCCTGCACAAGCACGGCCGCACCCAGCAGGGCGCCTTTGAGCGCCTGATCGAGCAGACGCCGCAGGCCATCGCCTGCTACCAGATTTCCGGCAATTTCGACTACATCGTCCATTTCGTCTGCCGCAGCGTCGGCGACTATGTCGAGCTGCACCACCGCCTGATCGAGGATGAGCCGAACATCGCCTCGGTCACCACCAACGTGATCATGGCGGAAACCAAGAAGTTCGCCGGCTATCCGCTGAAGGAACTGGTGGAGCCGGTGGAGAAGGAAAAGGACTAGGCGCCGTGATGTTCTTCTGGCGCCGCAAGCCGCGGATCCACTATTACGGTCCGGCCTGGAACGAAGAACGCATCCTGCCCTTCATGCTCCGCCACTATGAGCCCTGGGTGGAGCGATTCGTCATCTTCGACAGCGATTCCACCGACGGCTCGGTCGCGCTGCTGCGCCAGCACCCGAAGGTCGAGGTGCGTCGCTTCGTTTGGGGCCATCCGGATTCCCTCGTGCTGTCGCTGACCCAGCTGCAGGACGAGTGCTGGAAGGAGAGCCGGGGAACCGCCGATTGGGTGATCGTCGCCGAGACCGACGAGTTCCTCTACCACCCGGACCTGTTCGCCTATCTGCGGCGCTGCCGGGGCAAGGGCGTCACCTGCATCCCGGCGCTGGGCTACGAGATGGTGGCCGAGAACTTCCCGCCGGCCGACGCCGCCCTGACCCAGACGGTCCGCCACGGCGTGCCGCATCACATGATGAGCAAGCTGCGCCTGTTCGATCCGAACCAGGTCACGGCGACGCATTTCGGCCGCGGCGGGCACACTGCGGCGCCCGAGGGCAACATCGTGTTCCCCAAGCGCGACGAGCTCCTGCTGCTGCACTACAAGTCGCTGGGATATGACTACCTGCGCCGGCGCAACGCCATGATGGAGAGCACGCGGCGAGAGCAGGATCGCGCCAACAACTGGTCGCATCACTACCGGAAGTCGGATGACGAGGTGGCGGCGCAGGTGCAGACGCTGCTGGCCGCTTCGGTCGACGTGATGGCGCAGGGCGCGGATGCCTGGCGCAACCACAAGGAGGGTCGCTGGTGGCGCCGGCTGGCGCGGGAGAAGGCGCCGACGGTCTGACAGGTCAGCCTCGCGCGCAACGCGGTACCGCATCGGCGACGTTGAGGACTCAAATATTCTGCGTAGCGCCGGCACATCGGTCACAAATTCTAAACTTTTGCCTCCATATTCTCGGTCAAGCCAACACGGCAATCGCCGCAAGGGGCGCACCGCCGACTGGGTAAGGTCGGGCTGCTGCACCCAGCGGCGATTTTGCTTTTTTGGGCCCAGTTACAGCTTCCCGGGGTGCGGAAGCGGGCCTGAACGGAGAGTGCGATGTCCGACAAAGTGTTGCGTTTCCTCGACGAACAGCGACCGGCGACCCCCTGCCTGGTGGTCGATCTCGACGTGGTGGGCGACAAGTATCGCCGGCTCACCAAGGCTCTGCCGCTGGGCGAGGTGTTCTATGCCGTGAAGGCCAACCCGGCGCAGGAAGTCCTGGCGCGGCTGGCCCAGCTCGGCGCCAGCTTCGACACCGCCTCGACCGGCGAGATCGCCCAGGTGCTCGCCCTCGGCGTGGCGCCGGAGAAGATCTCCTTCGGCAACACCATCAAGAAACAGGCCGACATCGCCTGGGCGCATGCCCGCGGCGTCACCCTCTATGCCTTCGACAGCCAGGCGGAGCTGGAAAAGCTCGCCGTCGCCGCGCCGGGCGCCCAGGTCTTCTGCCGCATCCTGATCGACGGCGAGGGCGCGCTCTGGCCGCTCAATCGCAAATTCGGCTGCGAGCCCAGGATGGCCGCCGACCTTCTGGTCCAGGCGCGCGCGCTTGGCCTGGTGCCCTATGGCGTTTCATTCCACGTCGGCTCGCAGCAGATGCAGCCGGAGCAGTGGGATGCTGCCATCGCCGCGGCCAAGGGCGTGTTCCGCCAGGTGGCCGAGGCCGGCATCGACCTGAAGATGATCGATCTCGGCGGCGGCTTTCCGGCGACCTACAACGCGCCGATTTCCGCGATCGACACCTATGGCGCCGCCATCATGACGGCGATGACCAGGCATTTCGGCAACGACCTGCCGCGCATGATCCTGGAGCCGGGCCGCTACATGGTCGGCGATGCCGGTGTGCTGGAGGCGGAGGTCGTCCTGATCTCCAACAAGAGCTATGACGAGGACCGCCGCTGGGTCTATCTCGACATCGGCCGTTTCGGCGGCCTGGCCGAGGTGGAAGGCGAAGGCATCCGCTACCGCATCCGCCCGGTGCGCAAGACCAAGGGCAAGGACGGCCCGGTCGTGCTCGCCGGCCCGACCTGCGATTCCGCCGACATCCTCTACGACAAGGCCAACTACCAGATGCCGCGCGACCTGAAGATCGGCGACCGGGTGCGGATCTTCTCGACCGGCGCCTACACCACCACCTATTCGGCGGTGAATTTCAACGGCTTCGAGCCGCTGAAGGCCTATTACATCTAGGCCGCCGCGGGGCGGAATATCGAAGGGCGGGCGCCGCGCGGCGTCCGCCTTTTCGCGTTCAACCGTAATCCTCGTGCGGCCGGTTCAGCAGCGTGCCGCAATGGCGGCAATGCACGGCATCGGCTTCGTGCTTGCCGAGACCGCAACCGGGACATCTCCAGCTTTGCCGGGGCGGACGGAACAGAACCTGGATCAGCCGCAGGAACAGAGACACGCCGAAGATCATGATGGCGACCGAGAGCAGGTGCCCCTCGGTGCCCGGCAAGGTGATGTCGCCGAAGCCGGTCGTGGTCAGCGTCGTGACGGTGAAATAGAGCGCGTCGGCGTAGTTGCGGATGTTCGGGTTGCGCCCGATCTCCATCTCATAGACCAGCGCCGTCATCACAAAGATGAACAGTAACAGGTTGACCGCCGCGAGGATGGCCTCCTGGTTGCGGCGGAAGAACGGCATGTCCTGCCGCAGGCGTCGGACCACGCGGTAGGAGCGCAGCAGGCGCAGGACCCGCAGCACGCGCAGGAACGCCAGATTTTCCCCGGTGATCGGCGCCAGAAGCGAGGCGATGACCACCAGGTCGATGGCGGTGCCGAAGCCCAGCAACTCGCGCCAGCGCTGCGGCGCGGCGGTGATCCGCGCGGCGGTTTCGACCAGTACGATGACGCCGAAAATCGCGTCGAGCCATTCCACTGCCGTTACGCCATGGAAGAACGACGAGACGACAATAAAGCCGATCATCAGCAGATCGAACGCCATCAAGGCGTAGCGGTAGCGGTGCGCCGCGACGCTCTCGCCGTGATAGAGCTCGTGCAGCCTGGTTGCGAAATCATGCATGACCGGTTCCCCGAAGCGCCAGCGTGGCGTGGTCGGCGGGATTTTCACCCGACTTGGCCCTGGGCGGAAGCGCCGGATTCCGCCCGCGCGGCGCCTCCGGAGCGGGTGTGGCACCCAGCCGCAGGCGGCGGAAGCTGGCCGTGCCCGGGAGGAGGCCGGCAAAGGAGGCAGCCCATTGGTCGCACCGCACCCCATTGCGCCCTGGGGCCAATTGCCTACATGCTAGAGGGCAGTCAGGCGGCAAGTCGCCTTGCCAGGGGTCCGAGTTTTGGAGCGAATCCATGAAAAAGACTGTCACCTATATCCTGGTCGCCGATGGCGCGCGGGCGCGTCTTTATGTCAATGAGGGGCCCGGCAAGGGTCTGCATCCCCTGTCCGGCGCCACGCACAAGGCCGACCTCCACCATCATTCCCGGGATGTGAAATCCGACAAGCCGGGCCGCTCGGTCGATGCCGGCACCGGGCAGCGTGCATCCATGGAGCCGCATCAGGACTGGCACCGTTTCGAGAAGCACAAATTCGCCCGCGAGATGGCGCAGGTGCTGGATGCCGCCGCCGCCGGCAAGGCGTTCGACCGGCTGGTCCTGGTGGCGCCGCCGACCACTTTGGGCGATCTGCGCATGGAGCTTGGCGAAGCCACCCTCAAACTGGTCTCGGGCGAACTCGCCAAGGATCTCACGCGCCACCCGGAACACGAGCTGCCGCAGCACTTGGCCAGCGTCCTGGCGGTCTGATTGCCTCAGAATCGGTAGGGGATCAGCTCCGCCGCCGCCGGAGAATCCCAGGGCAGATCCCAGGCATCGGGCTCGTCATAAGTGTAGGTGCTGGTCGGCATGTTGATGATGATCGCCTCATCGGTCCCGATGTTCTTCCAGCCGTGATAGAGATTGGGCGGCACCACAACCAGGCCGGGATTGCGGTCGCTGAAGGTGAACTCGTTCACCCATCCGAAGGTCCTGGAGTCTGCCCGGCCGTCATAGACCGCGATTTTCACCAGGCCCTTTGCCACGAACAGTCGGTCCGTGCTGAAGCGGTGCAGTCCCCAGGCGCGATGCCGTCCCGGCAAGGTCGTGGTCATGTGCACCTGGACGACCGGGGCGTCGAGGATTTCCCAGCCCTGGCGCGCAATCTCAATGACATGGCCGTCTTCATGGGGCACCGGCCGGGTCAGGCGTACCTTGAGACCTTCGATGGGATCGACCCGCAAGGCGCCTTTCGCATCGACGGCGGAATGCTTGGCGACCAGGACATTGTGTCCCTTGATGTTCGATGAAACGCCGCTCATGCGGACTCCAAGGTAGTGTCCAGGCTATGGCTTCGACTGGCCGGCCAAATGCGTGTTGCGACCGCCGGAGCGTCGCCCCTACACTGAACGGACTTTCTTGGAATGTGTAGTTGAATTGATGACCAATCCGGCCGGATGGATCGAGTTGGCGCCAGGACCCGACGGCGCCCAGTTGCGGGCCGGCGGGGCCTGGGTCGTCGACCACGCGGCGAAGCTGCATGAATTGACCGCCGCGCTCGGGCCCCCCTCCGCGGCGGGCAAGCGCCCCGGTTCCCTGGACCTTTCCGAGGTAACGCTGCTGGATTCCGCCGGCGCCTGGCTGCTCGCCCGGGTGACAGGACAGGGCGCCGAAGGCGCCATTCCCTGGGTCAATCTGGCGCCGGAATTCCAGCCCTTGGCGGAGCGGGTCCTGGCCGCCGGGCCGAAAGTCACGCCGGAGCAGGCTAAGCCGCGCAGCTTCGTTGACTGGGTGGCCGATATCGGCGCGGGCGCGGAGGAGGTGCTCAACGAGGGCCTCGACCTGGTGGCGTTCTTCGGCGAATTCGTCCTTGCCGTCGGCCGCGTGATGCTGCGGCCGCGGCGGTTCCGCTGGAAGCCGCTGCTGGTCCATATCGAGCAGACCGGCATCAATGCCCTGCCCATCGTCGGGCTGATCTCCTTCCTGGTCGGCGTGGTTCTGGCGTATCAGGGGGCGGACCAGCTGCGTCGCTTCGGCGCGCAGATCTTCACCGTCAACATGGTCGGCGTCTCGGTGCTGCGCGAGATGGGCATCCTGCTCACCGCCATCGTCGTCGCCGGCCGCTCCGGCTCCGCCTTCACCGCCCAGATCGGCACCATGCAGGTGAGCGAGGAGGTCGACGCGCTGCGCACCATGGGCCTCGACCCGATGGAGGTGCTGGCGATCCCGCGCGTCGCCGCGCTGGTGATCTCGCTGCCGCTGCTCACCTTTTTCGCCGACCTGATGGGGCTGCTCGGCGGCGGCATGATGTGCGTGCTGCTGGTCGACATTTCCTTCAGCCAGTATCTCGGCCTGTTGAACAGCGCCATCACCACCACGCATTTCTGGGTGGGCATGGTGAAGGCGCCGGTCTTCGCCATCCTGATCGCGCTGGTCGGGTGCTTCGAGGGTCTGCGCGTCTCCGGCAGCGCCGAGAGCGTTGGCAAGATGACCACCCGCGCCGTGGTCGAGGGAATCTTCCTCGTCATCATTTTCGACGCGCTGTTCTCGGTGCTGTTCTCCATCCTGAGCATCTGACATGGCAGACCGCTCCCCCAACGTTATCGAAATCCGCGGCCTGGTGAACCGCTTCGGCGCGCAGGTGCTGCATGACGGGCTCGATCTCGACGTGCGGCGCGGCGAGGTGCTGGGCGTGGTTGGCGGTTCCGGTACCGGCAAGTCCGTGCTGCTGCGCACCGTCATCGGCCTCAACCGTCCGGCGGCGGGCGACATCCGCGTGCTTGGGCAACTGACCCGGGAACTCGACGAAGATGCCTGGCGCCGGCTGCAGACCCGCTGGGGCGTCTTGTTCCAGAACGGCGCCTTGTTCTCGTCGCTGACCGTCTCCGAGAACATCCAGGCGCCGATGCGCGAGCGCGGCGACCTGCCGCCGGACCTGATGGAGGAACTTGCGGGGCTCAAGCTCAAGCTGGTTGGCCTGCCGTTGGACGCCGGCGCCAAATACCCGTCGCAGCTCTCCGGCGGCATGAAGAAACGCGCCGGCCTGGCGCGCGCCCTGGCGCTCGACCCGGAAATCCTGTTCCTGGACGAGCCGACCGCCGGACTGGATCCGATCGGTGCCGCCGATTTCGACCAGTTGATCGGGAGCCTGCAGCGGAGCCTGGGATTGACCGTGGTCATGATCACCCATGACCTGGACTCCCTGGTCACGATTTGCGACCGGATCGCCGTCCTGGTAGACAAGAAGGTGAAGATCGGAACGCTGGAAGACCTGATGCGCGACACCCATCCCTGGATTCAGAGCTATTTCCACGGTCCGCGCGCGCGGGCCGCCGGCATCGGCGCGGGCTGACCGGGGCACCGCCGCATGGAAACCCGCGCCAAGCACATCGCCGTCGGCAGCTTCGTCCTGCTCTTCGTGCTGGGCATCGCCTTCTTCGTCTTCTGGCTCGCCCGCTTCGAAGGCGAGGTGCGCTACGACCACTACTATGCGCGCTTCTCCGGCTCGGTCGCGCAGTTGCGCATCGACAGCACGGTGCTGCTCGGCGGCATTCCAGTCGGCCGCGTCACCGATGTCGGCATTGACCCGGAGAATTCGGAACTCGCGCGCGTCGATATCGAGGTGCGGGGCGGTACGCCGATCCGCAGCGATTCCAAGGCGACCATCGAGATCCAGGGCCTGGCCGGCGGCGTCACGGTCCAGATCAGCCGCGGCAGCCGCAACGCCGAATTGCTGCCGCCCGACAGCGAGATCACCGCAGGTCCGTCGGCCCTTGAGCAGATCGTGCGCCAGGTGCCCGACCTGCTGACCCAGGTCGAGGACATCACGCGGCGGGTCAACGACCTGCTCAGCGACAAGAACCGCCAGGCCTTCAGCAACGCCATCGCCAATTTCGAGACCATCACCAACCAGCTGGCCGGCCAGGCGAGTTCGGCCGAGGGTGTGATGTCCACGGCCAGCGGCGCCATCGAGCAGTTGAACAAGGCGGCGGTGGAATTCTCGGCCCTGGCGACCGAGTTGCGCGGCGCGGTTAGCGACGTGCGCGGCGACGCCACCAAGGCGGCGAAGAATTTCGCCGCAATGGCCGACAGCTTCACCAAGACCTCGCAGCAATTGTCCGAGGTCATCGCCGACAACCGCGAGCCGCTGAAGCAGTTCTCCTCCACCGCGCTCTACGAAACCACCGAGCTGGTGAGCGAGTTGCGCCGCCTGGTCGCGTCGATGACCCGCATCTCGCACCAGTTGGAGAAGGACCCGGCGCGTTTCTTCCTCAACGACCGCAATACCGGAGTGCCGACCCCATGATCGCGCGCCGCGATGTCGTTCTAATGCTCGGCGCCGGGGCTGCCCTCGGCGGCTGTGCCGGCCTGCTGCCGCAAGTGAACGAGCCGGTGCCGCTCTACACCCTGGCGTCGGTCACCGAGTTCGGCCAGTCGCTTCCGAAGGTCGACTGGCAATTGGTGGTCGGCACGCCGGTCGCCTCCGCCGATCTCGACACCACCCGCATCGCGCTCACCCGCGCGCCGGGCGTGGTGGAGTATTTCGCCAAGGGCGCCTGGGCCGACAACGCCCCGGTGCTGTTGCAGACCAAGCTGATCGAGAGCTTCGAGGCTTCGGGCAGCGTCGCCGTCGGCCGCGACGCGGCCGGCCTGCGCCCGGACTACGTGCTGCAATCGGAGTTGCGCGACTTCCAGGCGGAGTTCGACGGCGCGCAGAACCCGACCGCGCATCTGCGCCTGGCCGCCAAGCTGGTGCGCATGCCCGACCGCCGCATCATCGCCACCGTGACGATCGACCAGCGCGTGCCGGCCGCAGGCGCTTCGCTGGCCCAGATCGTCGATGCCTTCGACCGCGCCGCCGGCGAGGCTTTCCAGGAAGTCGTGGTCAAGGTCCTGACCGCGCAGCCATAGGACACACGTCATGCTGCTGGAGCCGAAGAAGAGCGCCCTGTTCGAGCGCGACCTGCAATTCCCGCTACCCGTCATCGTCAAGGGCGAGGGCGCCTATCTCATCGACGATGCCGGCAAGCGCTACCTGGACGCTTCGGGCGGCCCGGCGGTGTCCTGCCTCGGCCATTCCCATCCCACGGTGGTCGCGGCGATCAAGCGCCAGCTCGATCAGGTCTCTTATGCCTATTCGCTGTTCTTCACCACGCCGGTGATCGAGGAACTTGCCGACACGCTGGTGAGGCAGGCGCCGGCCGGGCTCACCAAGGCGTTCTTCGTCGGCAGCGGCTCGGAAGCGGTCGAGGCGGCGATGAAACTCGCCCGGCAGTATTTCCTCGAGATCGGCCAGCCCAAGCGGCGCCTGTTCATCGCCCGGGAACGGTCCTATCACGGCAACACGCTGGGCGCCCTGGCGCTCGGCGGCGATGCCAATCGGCGGGCGCCCTATGACCCGCTGCTGCTGCCGGTCACCCATATCGGCCCGTGCTACGAGTATCGCGGCCGCCGCGCGGACGAGAGCGCGGAGCAATACGGCCTCCGCGTCGCCGACGAACTGGAGGCCGCGATCCAGAAACTCGGCGCCGAGAACGTCGCCGCCTTCTTCTGCGAAACCGTGGTTGGCGCCTCGCTCGGCTGCGCGCCGCCGGTGCCGGGATATCTCAAGCGCCTGCGCGAGATCTGCGACCGCCACGGCGTGCTGCTGGTATTCGACGAGGTGATGAGCGGCATGGGCCGGACCGGCCACATGTACGCCTGCGCCGAGGACGGGGTTTCGCCCGACATCCTCACCATCGCCAAGGGCCTCGGCGGCGGGTTCCAGCCGATCGGCGGCCTGCTGATCGCCGGGCGCATTTTCGATGCCATCGCCGACGGCTCCGGCGGCCTCAAGCACGGCCAGACCTATGCCGGCCATACGCTGGCCTGCGCCGCCGCCCTGGGCGTCCAGCAGGCCATCGCCGAAGAGGGGTTGCTGGAGCGCGTGCGCAGCCTTAGCGGCCTGCTGTTCGCCCGCCTCGGCGAGCGCTTCGGCCAGCACCCGCATGTGGGCGACATCCGCGGCCGCGGCCTGTTCATTGGGCTGGAACTGGTGGCCGACCGGGAGACCAAGGCGCCCCTCGACCCGCAGCGCAAGACCTGGCAGCGGGTCCGCCGCGCCGGCTTCGAGGAGGGGATCGTCTGCTACCCCTCGGGGGGCTGCATCGACGGCGTCCGTGGCGACCATGTCGTCCTGGCGCCACCCTTCATCCTGCAGGAGACCCAGGTCGATGAAATCGTCGATAAATTGGCGAAATCGATCGATCGGGCGGTAAAGGGCTGAATGCGGCAGGTAGGGGTTTGTTAACCCGTATTTGTTTGACTTGCTAGACGGCGGATAGCGCGAGGCAATTCCGCCAGATAGCGGAGTTTGCCATGGCCCAGATGCTGACCGAAGCGGACGTCAAACGGCTGATCGCCGATCCCAGCGGGGAGACGCGCGCCGAGACCGCCGCGAAGGTCGCCAGCGCCTTCGAAATGGGCGGCTTGTCCGACGCGGAACGCGGCCTGGCGGAGCAGATCTTCCGCGTGCTGGCGCGCGATGCCGAAGTGAAGGTGCGTGCCGCGCTCTCCAGCCATCTCAAGGCCAGCGACCAGCTGCCCCACGACGTCGCCATGCAGATGGCCAAGGACGTCGAGCAGGTTTCGCTGCCGGTGCTCGAATTCTCCAAGGTGCTGAGCGACGAGGACCTGGTTGCCATCGTGCGGTCCGCCGGCGTCGAGAAGCAGACCGCGGTCGCCAAGCGCGCAAGCGTCTCCGGCGCCGTCGCCAATGCGCTGATCGATCACGGCAAGGCGCCGACCGTCGTTGCCGCGCTGGCCGCCAACAAGGGCGCCGAGCTGGGCGAGAAGGAAGTCAACAAGATCCTGGAGCGCCACGGCGAGCATGTCGCCGTGACCAATTCGCTGGCCGCGCGCCCGAACCTGCCGCTCGCCGTGTCCGAGCGCCTGGTCGCCATGGTGTCGCAGAGCCTGCAGGAATATCTGGTCAAGAAACACGACATGTCGGACGAGATGGCGACCGATCTCGTGCTGCAGGCGCGCGAGCGCGCCACCATCAGCCTGCTGCCCGCCGGCGCCGAAACCACCGACGTCGTCCAGTTCACCAAGCAGCTGGCCCGCCACGGACGCCTGACGCCCTCGCTGGTGTTGCGGGCGCTGTGCTCCGGCGACATCGCTTTCTTCGAAGCGGCGCTCGCCACCCTGTCCGGCGTGACGGTGGTCAATGCCCGCCAGCTGATCCACGATCCAGGCCCGCTCGGGCTGCAATCGATCTATCAGTATGCCCACCTGCCGGTGGACCTGTTCCCGGTGTACCGGGCGGCCTTCGACGTGGCGCGCGAGATGGATTACGACGGCGGCGACCGCGACCGCCAGCGTTTCAACGCCAAGCTGATCGAGCGGGTGCTGACCCGCCTGGAGCAGCTCGACCACGCCAATCTCACCTATCTGATGAACCGCCTGCAGAAGCTGGCGGCGTAAGGCGGTGCTGTCTCAGCCCTTCACCGCCTCCGACGGCAGGGCGTCGACGATCAGACGGTACTTCGTCCGCGCATTCGACGTGGTGCGGTAGAAGGTCAGCAGCTGGTCCCAGGGATCGGCGACCTTCTGGAAGCCCGAGATGAACACCACCAGGGTGCCGACCTCGGTCTTGCCCTGCAGCACCAGCCATCCGCCCACGGTCAGCACGATCAGCGGCCCGATGGCGTCGATGAAGTTCCCCAGGAAGGTCAGCGCGAACTTCACCCGGTAGATCAATACCCGGGTCGTTCGCGCGCCTTCGGCCAGGTGGTTGAAGCGGCGCTCGGAATGCTGCGGTGTCAAGTGCGCCCGCTCGCCGGCGACGATAACGCCGCCCAGCTTGCGCAACAGGCGCGCATGGATTGCCGCCCAGCGGTTGATTCGCCGCTGCCCCAGCGGCACCAGGAAGATCTGCGGCAGGAACAGGGCAAGGGCGAAGGCCGCGATCTCCGGCTGCACCCAGAACAGGTAGCCGAGCGTGCCGAAGGCCGTGCCCGCCTGCAGCAGCGGCACCGAGATCGCATCGCCGACGAACCCCGCCACTTCCTCGACCTCCGCCGAGGTCATCGACACCACGGCGCCCTTGTCGATATGCGCGGCTCCGTCCCTATGGTGCACGGGCCCGCCGATCAGGTGCTTGAAGATGCGCCGGCGGAGTTGAAGCGCCACACGCTCGACCAGCCCGCCCCGTGCCACGTTCATCCAGTATTTCAGCCCGCCCTGCAGCAGCAAGACAACGAGGTAGAGCCCGCACAGCAGCATCATCCCATGCAGATTCCGGCTCTCGATGGCGTCATTGACGATGCGCCGCTGCAGCTCCAGCGGCGCCATGCTCATGCCGGCGACGACGAGCGTAATGACGCAAAGTACGATCTGATCGCGCCGGCTGACCTTCCAGATGAAGGCGTAAAGCGACTTGGGCATGGGTTGAGCCTATTGATGCAGCTTCCCGGTGACGCCCCAGGTATCGGCGATCACGTAGCCCTGGGCATAGGGATCATTGGCATCGAGGCAATAGTTGTGAAAGCCGGTGACCCAGGCGCGGCCCTCGATGCGGGGCAGGATCGCCGGCCGTCCAGCGACCGTGGTCTCGCCGGCAATCGTGCCCTTGAAGCGAGAGCCGATGATGCTCTCGTGGAACATGTGGTCGCCGACCTTCATCTGCCCGCGGGCCCGCAATACCGCCATCCGGGCGCAGGTACCCGTGCCGGTGGGCGAGCGGTCGGAGCGGCCCGGCGCGACGATGCAGGTGTTGCGCGTCGCCTTGCCGACGCCCTGGAACGGCTGGTTCAGCTGCACGATGGAGACGCCGTTGATGCCGGGATTCTCCGGATGGACGACCTTGAGCTGCTCGCGCGCGGCCAGGCGCACCTTCTCGCCGAGCACCGCCAGGTCGCGCGCTTCATCGGGCGAAATCGCGTATCCCAGCTTCGTCGCATCGAGGATGGCGTAGAACATGCCGCCATAGGCGACGTCGATGGTGACGCTGCCGATCCCCGCGAGTTCGAGCGCGGCGTCCAGCTTGTCGACGAAGCAGGGGACATTGCCGAACTCGACCGACTGGCACTTGCCGTCGGCGCAGCGGGCGACGACCTTGACCGGACCGGCCGGCGTGTCGACGGTCAATTCGGTGATGGGCGATTTCATCGGCACGATGCCGGTCTCCAGCGCCACCGTGACCGTGCAGATCAGGTTGGATCCCGACATCGGCACGTATTCCGTCGGCTCCATGATGATGACGCCGATGTCGCAATCCGCGCGGGTGGGCGGCACGATGAAATTGACATGCCGCGCCACGCTGCCGCGCGGCTCGCAGATGAGCAGCTTGCGGATATGGTCGTGGTCGCGTTCCATGCCGCGCATCTTGTCGTACATGGTGGCGCCGGCGGGCGGCAGGACTCCGCCGACGATGACGTCGCCGACCTCGCCCTCCGCATGGCAGCCGACGACGGAAATGGTGCGGATGGATTGCATGAATTGGCCCCCGGTCAGTGTGCGTGTGAGCCTATAGAGCGGATGGCTGTCCGAGCAAGACGTTCTAGATCACCTTACCCGGATTGAGGATTCCCTTCGGGTCCAGTGCCGCCTTGATCCGGCGCATCACGGCGATCTCGGCCGCCGAGCGGCTGTGGCCCAGATAGTCCCGCTTCAGCGTGCCGATGCCGTGCTCGGCGGAGATCGAGCCGCCGATGCGGCGCACCTCGTCATAGACGATGTCGTCCATCGCGTGCGCCACCTCCGCCATCGTGCCGCCGGCATAGGCGGAGAGGTGGATGTTGCCGTCGCCGACATGGCCGTAGACGTAGAACTTGCCCTCCGGCCAGCGCGCCAGCAGCGCCGCGGCGAGCCTTGCCGCCAGGTCGCCCAGCCGCGCCGTCGGCGCGCTGACGTCGAAGTTGATCAGGTAGGGATACATGTCGAGCGGCTCGCCCTCGCGGATCTTCCAGAAGCTGCGCGCCTCGCGCTCCGATTGGGCGAGGACGCCGTCCAGCGCCTCGCCGGATTCGATGGCTTCGCCCAGGCAGGTCTCGAACCGCGCGCGGTCGCGCTCCGCCTCGTCGCCCTGGTATTCGATCAGCGCGTAGAACGGATGATCCGTGCCGAGCGGTTTGGCGCCAGTCGTCGGATGCTCGACCACGTAGCGGTAGAAGTCCGGCCACATCGCCTCGAAGCCGCTGATCTCGCCGAGGTTCGCCTGCAAGCGGCGCAGCAGCTTGACCGTCGCGTCGTAGCCGGCGGTGGCGACCAGCGCGGTGGCCTTGCTCTGCTTGCGTGGATGCAGCCGCAGCACCGCGCGGGTGACGATGCCGAGCGTGCCTTCGGAGCCGATGAACAGCTGGTTGAGGTCATAGCCGGCATTGTTCTTCAACACCTTGGTGAGCGCGGTCAGGATCGTGCCATCGGCCAGCACCGTCTCCAGGCCCAGCACCTGCGCCCGCGCCATGCCGTAGCGGATCACATGGTTGCCACCGGCATTGGTGGCGATGTTGCCGCCGATCTGGCAGGAGCCGCGCGAACCGATATCGAGCGCCAGATAGAGCCCGGCCTCTTCGGCGGCCGTCT
>WBZN01001143.1_pt1 | contig 16769 bp, 18 predicted proteins | sample 5204281 | NCBI WGS metagenome assembly WBZN01 (sample SAMN12344347, study PRJNA552823) | activated sludge metagenome | biome: Activated sludge suspended growth; feature: Nitrification reactor; material: Wastewater; isolation source: activated sludge from nitrification reactor of wastewater...
GCATCTGCTATTGTCACGGCGTTTTTTCGTCCAATGTGATCCCACCCACACGATATCCATAGTTGAAGGAGTTCATCATGGCCAGCATTGCGCGGGCACTGATCAGTGTTTCTGACAAGACCGGAGTGGTCGAGATGGCCAAAGGGCTAGCAGCCCTCGGCGCGGAAATTCTATCCACGGGCGGAACAGCCAAAGCCTTGCGTGACGCGGGCGTGGCCGTGACGGATGTCGCCGCATACACGGGGTCTCCGGAGATTCTCGATGGCCGCGTGAAAACCTTGCATCCGAAAATTCACGGCGGCTTATTGGGGAGACGGGGCGTTCCCGGCCACGTCAAGCAGATGCAGCAACACGGCATCGGCAACATCGATGTGGTTGTGGTGAATCTCTATCCGTTCGAAGCAACGATCGCCAAACCCGATTGTCCGTTCGAAGAGGCCATCGAAAATATCGATATCGGCGGCCCGTCGATGCTGCGCTCAGCCGCGAAGAACCATGAAGACGTGCTCGTCGTCGTCGATCCGACCGATTATGCCCGCGTGTTGGAGGCCGTCAAGGCCGGTTCTGTCACGCCCGCCTTGCGCCGTGAACTGGCCATGAAAGTGTTTCAGCACACCGCGCGCTATGACAGCCTGATCGCCGGCTATCTCGAAAAGCAGGTGCAGGGGAGCGAGGTGAAGTTTCCCGCCGTGCTCTCGCTGCAGTTCGAGCGGGTGGAGACGCTTCGCTATGGGGAGAATCCGCACCAACAGGGCGCGTTCTATCGGGAAATGCACGCGAAGGAGCCGGCGGTGTCGCGCGGAAAAATTCTGCACGGCAAGGCCATGTCCTATAACAATTTCCTCGATTCGAACTCAGCGCTCGAGCTCGTGAAGGAATTCGATCAGACGGCGGTGGCCATCATCAAACACAACAATCCCTGCGGCTGTGCGTTGGGTGCAACGCCGGTCGAGGCCTACGTCAAGGCGCGCGCGACGGATCCTGTGTCGGCGTTCGGCGGGGTGATTGCGTTTAATCGTCCCGTGGATCTGGCGGCGGCGAAGGAGATTACCTCGACGTTTGTCGAAGTGGTCATCGCGCCGGGTTTTGCGGACGATGCGCTGGCGGAACTGAAGCGGAAGAAAGACATTCGCCTTCTGGATGTCGGCCCGCTTAGCAAGGCGACGGCGGAAGGGTATGACCTCAAGAAATTGGTCGGCGGATTAATCGTGCAGGATCGTGATCTGGGCGTCATCAAGGACATCAAAGCCTTGGCGGTGCCGACCTCGCGCAAACCGACCGAGCAGGAATATGCGGCCTGCGCATTTGCCTGGGTAGTCTGCAAACATGTGAAGTCGAATGCCATCATTTACGGCCGTCCCGGTGAAATCGTCGGCATCGGCGCCGGGCAAATGAGTCGGGTGGATTCGGTGAAGCTCGCGGCCATGAAAGCCCAGTCGTCCATGAAGGGCTGCATCATGGCCTCGGATGCATTTTTTCCGTTCCGGGACGGCATCGATGCGGCGGCGGAAGCCGGTATTACCTGTGTGATTCAGCCCGGCGGGTCGATCCGTGATGCGGAAGTGACCAAGGCAGTGGACGAGCATGGGATGGCGATGATTCTCACGGGTATGCGCCACTTCCGCCATTGAGGGACGTTGAAACGGGCTTCCGACTACGTTCTCGATTCGAAAAAATCCTCAACGTAGCCCTGAGGCTACGCCTGCGGTTTTTTCTCGTTTGCGGCCTTGTTGGCAGGCCCGTTTGAACGCCCTCAGGAACGTCGATGGTTCAGGCTGAGTGGGTCCAGTTCGAAGCTTCCCGGCGGGTTCCTCGAGTCTATTCGAACCGTGTGCGTACTTCATTCAAGTAACGGTTGATCTGTGAAGATTCTTGTCGTCGGCAGTGGTGGACGTGAACATGCGCTGGTCTGGAAGATTGCCCAGAGTCCGCGGAAGCCGCAGATCTTTTGCGCGCCGGGAAATGCGGGAATCGAAGGCCTGGCGACCTGCGTCCCGATCAAGGCGGACGACATTGCCGGGATCAAGGCCTTTGCGCTGAAGGAGCAGATCGATCTCACCGTGGTCGGTCCGGAAGCGCCGCTTGCACTCGGGATCGCCGATGAATTCAGGAAGTCGCGGCTGAAAATCTTTGGTCCAACGAAGGCCGCGGCGCGCTTGGAATCCAGCAAAAGTTTCTCGAAAGACATCATGGCGGCCAGCGGGATTCCCACGGCTGTGTCGAGCAGCTTCGAGCGGATGGACCAGGCGCTGGCCTATCTGGATGCTCAGCCTGTGCCTATTGTGGTGAAGGCGGACGGCCTTGCGCAGGGCAAAGGGGTGGTCGTGGCGACGACCCGCGAGGAAGCCAGGCAGGCGGTGCGTGACGCCATGGAAAAGTCTATCTTCGGCCAGGCCGGCCAACGAGTGTTGATCGAAGAGTTTCTCGACGGTGAAGAACTGACCATCATGGCGTTCACCGATGGGAAAACTGTCGTGCCGATGATCCCCGCACAGGATCACAAACGTATCGGGGACGGTGATGCCGGACCCAATACCGGCGGCATGGGCGCCTATGCTCCGGCTCCCATTGCGACGGCGGCGATTCGCGATCAGGTCATGCGAGAGGTGCTGCAACCGACGGTTGATGCGATGGCCCGTCTCGGGTGCCCGTTTCAAGGGGTACTGTACGCCGGCCTGATGATCGTAAACGGGACGCCCTACGTGTTGGAATTCAATGCGCGGATGGGGGATCCGGAAACGGAAGTGGTGCTGCCATTGCTGAAGACCGACCTGGTGGACGTGATGGAGGCCGTCGTTGAACATCGCCTCGATCAGCTTCCGGTTGAATGGCGGCAGGACACTGCCGTCTGTGTGGTCATGACCTCGCCCGGATATCCCGGGTCTTATCAAACCGGGTTTCCGATTCAGGGGTTGCCTGCGCCGTCCGGCACGTCAGCCATTGCAGTATTTCACGCCGGCACCAAGCGGGAGGCCGGGCAGGTCGTGACGGCGGGCGGTCGCGTGTTGGCCGTAGCGGCCTGGGCCCCGTCCTTGCTTCAAGCGCGGGCGCAGGTCTATCAGGCTGTGCCGACGATCACCTTCCAGGGGCGCCACTATCGCACCGACATCGCCCACCGAGCCCTTCCGCGCCAGTCTTAACCCGATTGCGACAGGCCGTGACATGGCTCTGGTTCTTCCCTTCATCGACAAAACCTTCGACACCATCCTGCCGGAAGTGCGCCGTGTGTTGGCCGCGCAGGGGCTCCTCGCCCTGCCGACCGAAACCTATTATGGCTTAGCCGTTCGACCCACCAACGAAAGGGCGTTGCGCCGACTGATTGACGTCAAAGGCCGGCCCGACGACAAGCCCATTCTTGTGCTCATCGGCGGGCGCGATCAATTGTCTTCATTGGTGGAATCGGTTCCTCCGGCCGCGGCCGCGCTGATGGATCGGTTTTGGCCGGGGCCCTTGACCATCGTGTTGCCCGCCGCAACCGGCTTGTCCCCGTTGCTGACGGCGGGAACCGGCACGATTGGGGTTCGATGGTCGCCGCTGGCGATCCTGCAACGCTTGTTGATGCAGACTGGTCCTCTGACCGGGACCAGTGCCAACCGGTCATCCGAACCCGCTCTCGCCGATGCAGACTCGGTGCAGCAGACGCTCGGGCCGCTCCTTGATCTGATTCTTGATGGCGGGCGCACGCCGGGCGGCACCGCGTCGACGATCGTCGATGCGCGCGACCAGCCGCGCGTGCTGCGAGCGGGGGTGCTGTCGACGGACCGGATCCGCGCAGCCCTGGAGCCACTGGGGTACACACTTTCATCATGATTTGGCAATTCGTTGTGGGTATAATTCACCCACACGGGAGGACCACTTATGCTCATTCGTTCACGCCGCGCGGTGATGGGATTGTCGATGCTCGGGTTCAGCAGTCTGATGGTGCTGGCTGGGTGTGATTTTTGGCCGCCGGCTCTCCAGGCTCAAATCGAACAACTGCATTCCGAAGCCCAACAAGCTGCGGCGGATAAGGCGCTCTTGCAGAATCAGCTCAACGCAGCGAATAAAGCTAAGGAAGAACTGCAAATTCGCGTGGAGGATTTGACACGAGTGAATAAAGAAAAGTCGGCGATGATTGCGAATTTGGAGCGTACGATCACTGCGGCCAGGGAACGAGCCGTGAAAGCAAAGCCTCCTGTCGTCAAGCCGAACGCGAAACCCAGCGCGAAGAAGCCGGTCAAATCGACCTCCAAGGCGACCTCGAAATCCTCGGCGAAATCCTCGACCATCAAGAAATCGAAACCCGCCCAGGTTCGATAAGCCTGCGGCAGGCAGTGGTCGATACCGGCAGGCTCGTTTCGCATGCCTCCGTCCGAAGACTCCGGCGGTTGTGGGTCTCCTGTCTGATGGAACGGGGTTCCCGGTCAGGGTTTACTAGCGGATGAAGCGGAAGATTGAGAACCGGATGCGCCGGCGCCGGATGTGCTCGTGCTGGGTGATGAGGGTGAACTGGCTGTGGCCGAAGGCGTGGGCGCGGCAGGGGTCGAGGTCGCGGCAGGACTGGAGCTTGCTCCTTCCGACGAAGCTGGAGCGGCCGCTTTCTCCGTGCCGGTTGCCGCCGGCTTGTCGGACGTATCGCTTCCTCCCGGCTTCATTTTGTCCGAATAGTCGGTAATATACCATCCACTGCCCTTGAACATAATTGCCGGGGGCGAAATCAGTTTCGTGACTTCCTTCCCGCACCGCACACATTCCTTGATGGGGTCATCCTTGATGCTTTGCTTCACCTCGAACCGGTGAGCGCAGCTGGCACATTGATACTCATAGATGGGCACGGGTCTTCCTCCTCTGGTCGTACAGCGTTGCTCGGTGTTCTATGGCTCGATGCGGTCTCTACGGAACCTTTCCCTGATAACCTCATGTGATGCACAGTCAAGTGGCTGCGGTGCCGAGATTTGCGTGATCAAGACAGCCGGCGGAGGGCTGCTTCGATGCGCGTCAATCCGCGTTCGATGGCTTCCATAGAGGTCGCATACGACAGCCGGATATGGACATCGCTTCCAAACGGTTCGCCCGGTACCAACGCCACTTGCGCCTCATTCAGTAAATAGGTCGCCAGATTCGCCGCCGAGCCGATAGGTTGATCCTTCCAGCTCTTGGCCAGCAGACCGCTCACATTCGGAAATGCATAGAATGCCCCGGTTGGCATGCGACAGGTGACGCCGGGTATTTTGTTGAGGCGCTCGACCATGAGGCGTCGCCGCCGATCGAATTCCGCCACCATCACGGTCGTGAAAGGGTTCCCGAGACGGAGCGCCGCCACCGCAGCCTTTTGCGAAATGGAGCAGGGGTTCGAGGTGCTTTGACTTTGGATATTGGCCATGGCCGTCAATAACGACTTCGGTCCAGCGGCATAGCCGATGCGCCAGCCGGTCATGGCATAGGCCTTGGAGACACCGTTAATCACCACCGTGCGTGCTGCAACTTCGGGGCTCAGGCTGGCGATGCTGATGTGCTGCACACCGTCGTACAACACCTTCTCGTAAATCTCGTCTGAAATGATGACGAGGTCATGGCGCAAGGCGACGGCAGCGATGCGTTCCAGAGTGTCCCGGTCGTACGTGGCGCCGGTAGGATTACACGGGCTGTTGACGATAATCGCTTTGGTGCGCGGGGTGATGACGGCTTCCAGGGCCTCTTGCGAAATCGTGTACCCATCCCGCTCCTGCGTCTGAAGCAGCACCGGCGTGGCATCGTTCAGCAGGGTTTGATCTTGGTAGGACACCCAGAAGGGGACCGGGATAATCAGTTCATCGCCCGCCTCCAACAGCGCTTCCGCGACGTTGTAGAGGGAATGTTTAGCGCCGCAAGACACCAAAATCTGGGACTTGTCATACTGAAGTCCCTGTTCGTCTTTTAACTTCTCGACAATCGCGGTACGCAGTTCGTCGATACCTGACGACGGCGTATACTTCGTAAAGCCCGCGCGGATGGCGGCTTCGGCCGCGGCTTTCACCGGTTCCGGCGTATCGAAGTCCGGTTCTCCGGAGGCAAAATCGATCACATCGATGCCTTGTGCCGCCATGGCTTTCGCGGTGGCGGTGATACTCAGGGTAGGAGAGGGCACAATACGTCCGACACGGGCTGCCAGTTTCATCCTTTGAAACTCCGAATTCGTTCTTGGAGCCTCCGCGCCACTTCCGGGTGCAGAAAGTCTTGAAGCGACCCGCCGTGGCTGGCGACATCCTTGATGATGGTGGAAGAGAGATAGGAATATTCTTCACTGGGCATGAGAAACACCGTCTCGACGGTTTCCGCCAGTTTTCGATTGACCAGTGCCATTTGAAATTCGTGTTCGAAATCAGAAATCGCGCGCAGTCCCCGCAGAATAGCATGAGCGCCGCTGGCGCGCACAAAATCCACCAACAGTCCCTCGAAGGTCGTGACCTCCAGGTTTGGCAGATCCTTGGTGACGAGGCGCACCATGTCCAATCGTTCTGTCGTGCTGAACAGCGGATGTTTGCCCGGATTGGGGGCGATGGCCACGATGACACGCGAAAACATCCGAAATCCGCGCCGGATGATATCACTGTGACCATGCGTGATCGGATCGAATGTGCCGGGGTAGACGGCGGTTTTCATGCCGGTTGGACTTCTTTCGGCGCGACGTGAAATCGGGTCAGTGCGGTGTCGCCGTAGTCGTAGCGCTTCACCTGCGAGAGCGGACCCAGAACGGAGGGAATGTCCGCTTTCCGTCCATGTTCCAGGATGACCACGGCGTCATCCGACAGCCAGCCCGCGTGCCATTGCCATTCTGTTGCCAGGGCAATCAATTCAGGCGTGAGTTGATAGGGTGGATCGCAGAAGACAATGTCGTAGGGGCCTGACCATTGGGTGCCGCGGCGAAAAAACTGACTCACCTGACAGGCGCAGATGTTGGAGGACTGTTCCAACCCGCATTGCCGGAGGTTGGACTGGACCAGGCGTAACGCGTCGCGATTGGCTTCCACAAAGGTCACATGCGTCGCCCCGCGGCTCAAGGCCTCAATGCCGATCGAACCGGTCCCCGCATAGAGGTCGAGCACGCGCGCCCCCATGATGCGTTCGCCAAGGATGGAAAAGAGCGCTTCTTTGACTCGATCGGAGGTCGGGCGGATAGCCTGTCCCCTGGGACCCAGCAACCGTCGGCCCCGATGAAGCCCAGCGATGACACGCATGATCGTATTCAGGTGAGAGCCATTCGTCACTGGCTAAGCAGTGAGAGAATGTAACACAGCGTTTTTGAAGGGGTCAAGGTGATGGGACGCGATGAGAGGGGCGGGAAGCCGGAAAGGTCTTCTCCCCGCCGCGGGGCGGGGAGCGCTGTAGACGTCGAGGAGGCGTTCGTGCGCTTTGACGCGTGACAGGAGGCTCGCTATAATCGGGCGACACCAAGACTCGGTTCAAGCGGGCTGAGGAGGTGGCCACATCCCGGGCCGTCACACCACCACATCACACGGAGAACAGAGCGAGGGATCCGCGTTTAGCGGGTCGCCACCGGCTGAGCGTCGCGAGCCGCGAGGCTCTTTCTACGATTGGCCGAAATGGTTCTATCGATGATGGCTCCGCAGTTGATGCATTTCCAGGCGTAAAAAATGAGGAAGAAGTCTGAGAACCGTTCCAACATCATCATGCCTTTGCATTTCGGACATTCCATTGTTTCCTCCTGGGTATTGACGTTTACAGCTGTGTCTGCTCTCAAGCAAGAGCTGCACCAAAATGTCAAGTGTTTATATTTCAATAGGTTACACGAGGAAAGTGCCATACATGACACGCGCCAGGCGTCAAGTCTCCGGCACAAAAAAGTGCAGGCTGACATTTTTTTGTCGTAGAAAGCTGCCATGACCTTCAAAAAAGCAGGGGGTGGAATCGGGGATTGGCCGGAAACTGAGCGGCCGCGTGAACGATTGCTCAGCGAGGGGGCAGAAAGCCTGTCCGATGCGCAATTGCTGGCGATTCTTTTACGCGTGGGCCGGCAGGACGCATCGGCCGTCAAGGTCGGCATGGAGGTGCTCGGCCGTGTCGGGGGTATTTTCGGGCTCTTGCATTGCAGCACCGAAGAGCTCTGCGCCATTCCCGGGGTAGGACCGGCCAAAGCTGCGCAATTGAAGGCGGCGGTGGAGGTCGGCAAACGGGCCGTCTCTGCGCCATTGACGACCGGGACGCGCATCAATTCGAGCGCGGATTTGTTTAAGCATTACCACGCAGGCTTGCGGGATCTGCGTCATGAGATTTTCGCTGTGGTCTTGCTGGATGCCAAGAATCAGGTCATTCGCGACGTGACGATTTCGGAAGGCAGCCTGACGCTGAGTATCGTGCATCCGCGGGAAGTGTTTATCCCCGCCATGCGCGCCTCGGCCGCCGGAGTGATTTTTCTTCACAACCATCCCAGCGGAGACCCCACGCCAAGCCAGGAAGATCGTGTGCTGACGGCCAGGCTCGTGTCAGCGGGAGCGCTTCTGGGAATTCAGGTGCTGGATCACCTCATTGTGGGCGACGGTCGGTATGTGAGTTTCGCCGACCAGGGATGGCTCGGCGCAGAGGCGCCGAAAACATGACCGGCTGGACCCAGTGCGCGCATCGCCTGTCACCGCAGGAGGAGACGGCACAGATCGAGAAAGGAAGGTGTCGCTCGCAAGTCTTTCTCTAACCAGGCCCCCAGCGGCCGCCGACTACCGGAGGAGGTCATGATGAATGTTCCCCTCGCCGAATCCATCAGGAATGTGGCTGTGGTATCGAATGCGGGATCGGGTAAAACCTCATTAGTCGAAGCGTTAGCCTGCTGCGCAGGCAGTCTTTCCTCTCCCGGTTCTATCCAGGCCGGAACTACCGTCTCCGATTTTGAACCGGAAGAAATCCAGCACCGAACATCCGTCCATACCGGCGTGGTTCGCTGCCTGTGCCACGACACCGTGCTCAATCTCCTCGATACCCCGGGATCGCCCAGTTTCATTGCCGAGGTGCGGTCGGCATTGCGCGTCGCTGATGGTGTGGTGCTGGTGGTGAACGCGGCAACAGGCGTCCGTAGCGAACTGCAGCGCCTCTGGTCGCTCATCCGGGCGGCCGGCCTTCCATGCATGGTCTTCGTAAATGATCTGGATAAGGAGGGGACGATATTTGCGACGATGCTCGAACAGGTGACGAAAGAACTGGAAATGCCAGCGGTCCCCTTAATCCTCACGAATGGAGAAGGCGCGGAGTTGAGGGACATTGTGGATCTCCTTCAGGACTGCGTCCTGACAGCACGGCAGGACCGTCCGCAGGCAGATCCGTCTCCGGTTCCGTCCGAGTGGCGCGACCGCATCGATCAGGCCCGGCGCCGCCTGATCGAAATGGTGGCCGAACGCGACGAAGTCTTGCTTGAACGGTACCTCACCGACGGGACATTGACGGAAGCAGCCTTGCGGGAGGGATTACGGGCCGGTGTCAACGAGGAGCCCTGGTGCCGGTGGTTGGAGGATCGGCGCTGCGCAACCTGGGCGTGCAGACACTGTTACAGGGCCTGCTCCAGCTCATGCCGTCACCGGTCGATCGGGCGCACATCGCGCCGGTGCAGGGGATCGGTCTCACTGAGGGCTCCCAGCCCGTCGCGAGGGAGCCGCTGGCGACGGCGCCCTTCTCGGGACTGGTGTTCAAGACCATCATTGATCCATTCGTCGGGCGCCTGTCCTACGTACGGCTCTATTCAGGCACCTTGCAGGCGGATAGCAGCCTGTACAATGCGACGAGGCAGGTACGGGAACGCGGTGGTCATCTGTTTTCGATATTCGGGAAAAAGTACACCCCTGTGTCTCGCGCGGTGGCCGGCGATATCGTGGCGATCGGGAAGCTGAAAGACAGCCTGACCGGCGATACGCTGTGTGATGAGCAGGCACCGATCCTATTGCCGGGGATTCACCTCGGGCGACCGGTAATGTCCTTCGCCATCGAGCCGAAGTCCAACTCTGAAATCGAAAAGGTCAGTGTGGGGTTGCACAAGTTGATCGAGGAAGATCCGAGCCTTGAATTCAATCGCCACATGGAGACCAAGGAAATGGTGCTGAGCGGAATGGGTCAACTGCATATCGACGTCGCCCTGGAAAAACTACACCGTAAGTACGGCGCGGCAGTGACGCTGCATGCGCCGAAAATTCCCTACCGCGAAACGATTCGCAGTGTGGCGCAGGCGCAGGGGAAGTATAAAAAACAGACCGGCGGACACGGGCAATATGGGGATTGCTGGGTGGAAGTCGGACCGCTCCCCCGCGGCCAGGGATTTGAGTTCCAGAATAAAATTGTCGGTGGCGCCATTCCGCGCAATTTCGTGCCGGCCGTCGAAAAGGGGGTCGTAGAGGCACTCCATGAAGGCCCGTTGGCAGGATATCCCGCCGTTGACGTGCGGGTGACCGTGTACGATGGTTCATACCATGTGGTCGATTCATCCGAAATGGCCTTTAAGATCGCCGGATCGATGGGCGTCAAAAAGGCGATGGAAGCGGCACACCCGGTTCTGCTGGAGCCGCTCATGAGCGTGGAGGTTGAGGTTCCGGCTGAAGGCGTCGGCACGGTACTCGGCGATCTCAACGCGAGGCGCGGACGGATCGTCCTGGTGGAGGCCAGCGGCCATATGGAAACCGTGAAGGCGCTCGTGCCCCAGGCAGAGTTGGTCAGTTATGCCACTTCGTTAAACTCGATGACTGGAGGACAAGGCAGTTATGTGATGGAATTTGCCCACTACGAAGAGGTCCCCCGAGAGCTGGCTACGCGCATCGTCGAAGAGCGCAAAGCGGAGCGTCATGGGGTGGTTGCCCATTGACGAGCGGCCTTCCGCGATGCCCCGCTGCGACTCCGCGGAGCGGCTAGTGATCGGCTGGTTTCAGCACAACGTAAAAGGCCCGTCCTTCGCGTAAGACGCGCAAGAGAATGGTGTCGCCGCGTTTGACCTTGGCGACAGCGATGGTAAATTCTCCGACCGTGCCGGTGTCGACGCGGTTGACCTCTTTGATCAAATCGCCTTCCCGCAACCCTTCGGCCTGGGCAAGACTTCCTGCGTCCACTTTCGAGATCAGCACGCCACGGCTTTCATTCAGTCGAAACTTTTCGGCCAGACCAGCCGTTAAGTCCTGCACATCGATGCCCAACTTCAAGTCGGTACGGCTTTGGGGCAGCGAGGCCATAACAACCGTATCCCGGCGCTCGCTCAGCGCCACCTGGAGATTGATGCGTTTCCCGTCGCGCACCACTTCGACGCGGGTGGTGGAACCGGGGTCCAAGGCGGCCACCAGGCGAGACAGTTTATTCGGCGTGTCTACGAGCGCGCCATCAACCTTCGTAATCACATCGCCGGGCTTGATGCCGGCCAGTGCCGCCGGATCCCGCTCGAACACTTCATTGACCAGCACGCCCTCGTTCTCCTCCACGCCGAACTTACTGGCCAGATCCGGCGTCAGCGGTTGTAACCCGACGCCCAACCAGGCTCGCACGACTTTGCCTTTGGCGATCAACTGGGTCATCACCTGCTTGGCCATGTTGGACGGGATGGCGAACCCGATACCCTGTGCAAAATTGATGATCGCGGTATTGATGCCGATGATGTCCCCTCTGAGATCGAAGAGCGGGCCGCCGGAGTTGCCGGGGTTGATCGAAGCATCAGTCTGAATAAAATTTTCGTAGCGGGAGAGATTGATATTTTCCCGTCCGATGCCGCTGACCACGCCCAGCGTCACGGTGCGGTCTAGGCCGAACGGATTCCCGACGGCCAGCACCCATTGGCCGACTTTCACGCCGGACGAGTCACCGAAATGGGCCGCGGGGAGGGGATGGTCGGTCGTGACTTTCAGCACCGCCAGATCGGTATCGGGATCCTTGCCGATCACCTGCGCAAATAATTTGGTTTTATCTGAGAGGCGGACCTCCACCTCCGCGGCCTCGCCCACCACATGATTGTTCGTAATGATATGACCCATGGCATCGACGATGACGCCGGACCCGGAGCCGGTCGAACTGGGAACGCGCTCTCCTGACCCGTCTCGCGACCGTCCGGTGGCGGGGATCGGAAAGATGCTGACGACCGACGGCTTGGCCTGTTCTGCCAGGTCTGTAATGACGGTCTGCAGTTCTTCGAGGAGGCGCAATCCGGGAGACACGGCTCGCGGAGTGGACGCGATCTCAGCGGCGGCAACGGTGGTGAAGGGCATTCCAACGAACGATTCAGCAAGGCAAAGTCCGACAAGCAGTAGTGCCGAGATGGAGTTCGGTGTTTTCATGGTGAGGCAAGCTCCGAAGGCCATACCTATACAGTCTGACAACGCCTCAGGATACCAGATTTTCTCGTAACGGCGAAAGGCAGGACGGCTCAGGCTGTTTTGGATGCGGCCGGGTGTTGGAAATGCGGGACCCAGTGGGCCAAGTCATGGCGAAGTCCGACAAGGATCACGATGTCATCGGGACGCAGGGTCATGGAATGGGAGAGAGGCAGGAGAAACGGTCCGCGAAAAACCGCGACGATGTGAGTTGTGGCCGGCAAGTCGAATTCGCCGATCGGATGGCCGATCACCGGGGCGCCTCTGGCGACCACCACGCGTTCGATGCCCGCGTCGCGTAAACCCAAGTCACGCTGCATGGTCAGTAGGTCTTCATGAGCCAGTTCGACCTTGAGCTCGCGAATCTGACGTTGAACCAGCTGCAAAGCGGCTTGTTGTCCCTTGATGCGGTCGGAGGCGGAGCGGATCGCGTCCTGCAACGATGCCAATTCGGACGGCGCCACCGGATGCGCTCCGGCAACTGGTTTGGCCGCGAAGGCGGCGATGCGTTGTCCGATGTGGCAATGAATAACGTGCCTCTGGCTCAGGATCGTCGCGGCCTGGCCATGGAGGCGTAAGACATGGACTTTGCGGTTGACGCGTTCCGCTATCGCGACAATCGTCTCGTAGAGTGCGCTGCCGGTCAGTGAGAGTTCTTTGCGGATGCGAGCTAAGAGCTCAAAAGACAGCATCGTGTTAATGTCTGATAAGATATATTATGTTAACTTGTCTGTCCGATTCGAGATTCCGTGCCACTCCACAAACGAATCAAATTGTCCTTGTGTCTCATCCAGATCAAGAGACTCACGACACAGGCAAATCCGATAAACGTCCATGACCGATGGAAGAACAGCGCGACGACCGGAAACATCCCGAAGGCGAACAGCGCGCCTCCGGATGAATACTTCCACAGAAAGACGGCGCCGATCCACAGGGCCATCAGTGTCAGTCCGATCCAAGGGGCAACACCCAAGGCTGCGCCCAAGGCCGTGGCCACGCCTTTTCCGCCCTTGAACCCGAGAAAGACCGAGTGCAAATGGCCGATGATCGAAGCCAGGGCAACCCACAGAATGGCGGTTTCCCCATGCAGGACCATCGTCCCCACCCACCCTGCCAGCCAGCCTTTTCCGATGTCCCCGAGGAGTGTCAGGACACCCGCTTTTTTTCCGCTCACCCGCAGGACGTTGGTGAAGCCGACATTCTTGCTACCGGCGGTTCGCGGATCAACGGCGCCCAACAGTCGTGACACGACGACCCCGAACGGAACCGACCCGAGGAGATAGGCGAAGAGGATGAGGAGACCGATGAGCCAGAGACTGTCCATTACCGGGTGACTGCCGCCGGGTTGTCCACCTAGAGGCCTTTTGCTCCCACCTGACGCCAGAAGCTCCAGACATATTGTGCGCCCGATACATAGCCAAGGATCAGAGAGAGGTACAGGGTGACGATACCAGCCAGATGCAGGTTGCCGATGGTCTCCACGACGGTGCCCTCAAGCACCAGAAGGACGATAGCGATGACCTGCAACGCCATTTTGTATTTGCCGGTGACTTCGGCTGACATGATCAGTCCTTCGGACGCGGCGATCGCCCGCAATCCTGTCACGGCCACTTCCCGCGCGATGATCAGAATGGCCGCCAGCGCGCTGACGCGATCGACTTGCACCAGGAGAATTAAGGCAGACAACACCAGCAGCTTGTCGGCAATGGGATCCAGGAGGCGTCCAAGCTTCGTGATCTGGCCGGTTTTCCTGGCCACGTAGCCGTCCAGCAGATCCGTCACGGCAGCCACGACGAACACGATGGCCGCGCTCAAGGCACGGTCCGGCGTGGGATCGATGAGCAACATGACGAACACCGGAATCAACAGAATCCGGACAAGCGTCAGCACATTCGGCAGATTGACGTTACTTTCCCGCCCCGCCGACCGCATCAGGACTAGCCCAGCTTCTTTCCAGCTCTCTCCCATGGTCTCTTCCGCCTGTTATCCTTGAGGACTCTCCTATACAATGCCGTGTTTGAGCAGGTCATGCAAGTGCACCACCCCGGCCAGGCGATTCGGGGGTTCGATGACCACCAGCGCCGTGATGGAGAAACGCTCCATCAGCGCGACGGCGGTCGTGGCCAGTTCGTCCGGGCCGATGGTCTTCGGATGGCGGCTGGCCAGGTCACCGGCCGTGATGCGGCTGAAATCCCCCCCGGCTTGAATGAATCGCCGTAAGTCGCCATCGGTCACAATTCCGTACAGCGCCCCCTTCGCATTGACCACCGTCGTCAGACCGAGTTTCTTCGAGGTCATCTCCAGGATCGTATCCGCTCCCGACACGTCGGCGCGCACGCGCGGCAAATGGTCGCCGTGCTGCATGAGATCGCGCACCTTCACGAGCAGGCGCCGCCCGAGGCTGCCGCCGGGATGAAATTGCGCGAAATCGTCGTGTTTAAACCCGCGCTGTTGCAGCAAAGCTACGGCCAGGGCATCACCCATCGCGAGGGTGGCGGTCGTGCTGGCGGTCGGGGCCAGGCCCAGCGGGCAGGCTTCTTCATCGACGGACACATCCAGCGTGACATCGCTGTTTTTCGCGAGTGTCGAGGTCATCTTCCCCGTCATACCGACGACCGGCACATTCAGCCGCTTGACGAATGGCAGCAATTGGAGCACTTCCTGCGTCTCCCCGCTGTTGGAAATGGCGATGAGCACATCACGCCGCGCGAGCATGCCCAGGTCGCCATGGACTCCTTCAGCCGGATGTAAAAAGAAGGAGGGCGTGCCGGTGCTGGCTAGCGTCGCCGCGATTTTCTGGCCGATGAGGCCGGATTTGCCCATGCCCGAAATGACGACTTTTCCCTGGCACTCGTAGAGCAGCGTCACGGCCCGGGCGAATCGCTCATCCAGACGGGCCTTGAGATCGAGCACCGCGCGCGCCTCGATATCGAGTACGCGAATCCCCTCGCGCACGCTCGCATCGACTTTGGCGGAATGCACGGCGGATGGTCTGGTCTTGCCTGTTACCGGACCGGCTGTGTGGCGGCTGCGTCGCATATGCGTAGTACCCGTTCAAGGAGTGAGTGAAGCGCGTGAAGCGGGACCATGTTTGGTCCATCGGACAGGGCGGAATCGGGATCGGGGTGCACCTCCATGAAGAATCCGTCGCAGCCGGCTCCCGCCGCCGCGCAAGCGAGGGGTTCGACGAATTCACGCTGGCCGCTGGATTTTGTGCCGCCTCCACCCGGTAGTTGCACGCTATGGGTCGCGTCGAAGACCACTGGATACCCGAAGCGGCGCATGATCGGAAACGAGCGCATGTCGACGACCAGATTGTTGTAGCCGAACGAGGAGCCACGTTCCGTCAGGATAATCCGGCGGTTGCCGGCGTCTTCCACTTTCTTGATGGCGTTGCCCATTTCCGGCGGCGACAGGAACTGCCCCTTCTTGATGTTCACGACCTTGCCGGTGTTGGCCGCAGCAATCAGGAGGTCGGTCTGACGACAAAGAAACGCGGGAATCTGGAGAATATCCACCACGCGGCCGGCCTCTGTGGCCTGCTCCTCCGAATGGACATCGGTCAGAATCGGCACGCCGATCTGGTGCTTGACCTTCGCAAGGACGGCCAAACCCTTCTCCAGCCCTGGTCCGCGAAAAGACGAGATGGAGGTGCGATTGGCCTTATCGAAGGATGATTTAAATACGTAGGGCATGCCGAGCGTCTTGGTGATTTCCGCGATGCGTCCCGCCGTGTCCATGGCGAGTTGCTCGCTTTCAATCACGCACGGTCCGGCGATCAAAAACGGCCGATGCCCCGCCCCGATCTTAAACTGTCCTAAATTCACTTCGTGCGCCATAGTCTCCTAGCAGAATGCGGAAAAAGCCCGCCAGCTGCGTTCTCGCATCGCTCAGCGGCTCACCGTACCGCACGGGTACGATTCGCCGTTTCGCTCGCTGCGGCCTTGCTGGACGGCCATTTTACGCATCCTGCGCGTTAGGTTGCTACCAACCCGCTACCTAGGCTGTTCTCGCCGTAGGGTAGTGAATCAAGCGTTTCTCAAGCCTGTTGAGTGTCCGCTGTTCCCGAGATGCTCAAACTGATCTTTCAGCAAGGCCGCAGACGAGACAGAACCGCAGTCGTAGCGGAGCTACGTCGAAGATTGTGTCGGGTCGAGAACGCCGCAGAAAGGCAGTTTCAGCATCCCATTTAGTGGCCGCATTTGCGGCGTAGTGCCGCCCCGACAAACCCGCTGAACAAGGGATGCGGATGATGCGGCCGTGACTTGTATTCCGGATGAAACTGCGTCGCCAGGAACCAGGGATGGTTCTGCAGTTCAACGATTTCGACCAACCGGCCGTCAGGCGATAGGCCGCTCAGAATCAGTCCTTTCGCCGTCAATAGCTCGCGATAGGCGTTGTTGAATTCATACCGATGGCGATGCCGTTCGCGCACTTCGCTGAGGCCGTACATTTTTTGCGCCAGGGTGC
>WBZN01001144.1_pt1 | contig 16769 bp, 12 predicted proteins | sample 5204281 | NCBI WGS metagenome assembly WBZN01 (sample SAMN12344347, study PRJNA552823) | activated sludge metagenome | biome: Activated sludge suspended growth; feature: Nitrification reactor; material: Wastewater; isolation source: activated sludge from nitrification reactor of wastewater...
TGTCACTACGTCAATCGCTCGGATGCGGCCGCCCACGACGTGCTGATGGCGATCCAGACCGGCAAGAGCCTCAAGGACGAGAAGCGGCTCAAGCACCAGGTCGATAGCTACTACATGAAGTCGCCTGCGGAGATGGACCTCGCGTTCAAGGACGTATCCGAGGCGATCGAGAACACCGCGAAGATCGCGGCGCAGTGCAACGTCAAGCTCAAGCTCGACCAGACCTTCCTGCCCACGTACAAGGTCCCCGACGGCGACACGCTCGACACGTACATCACCGAGATCGTCTCCAAGGGCCTCGAGCGGCGGTTCCGGGAGCTCGCCGAGCGGGGGATCAAGTTCGACCCCGATCAGTATCGCGACCGCTGCCGGACCGAGCTGGCGGTGATCCAGAAGATGGGGTTCTCGGGCTACTTCCTGATCGTCTGGGACTTCATCAACTGGGCGAAGGAGCACGGCATCCCGGTCGGTCCGGGCCGCGGCTCCGGCGCGGGCTCGGTGGTCGCCTGGGTGATGCGCATCACCGACATCGATCCGATCGAGTTCAAGCTGCTGTTCGAGCGGTTCCTCAACCCCGAGCGCGTGTCGATGCCCGACTTCGACGTCGACTTCTGCATGAACCGGCGCGACGAGGTGATCAAGTACGTCCAGGGCAAGTACGGCAGGGAGCAGGTCGGCCAGATCGCGACGTTCCACCAGCTCAAGGCGCGCGGCGTGATCCGCGACATCGCGCGCGCGATGGAGCTCCCGTTCGCCGAGGCCGACAAGCTCGCCAAGCTCGTGCCCGAGCCGGTCGCGGGGAAGTCGCCGCCGGTGCGCGAGGCGATCGAGCAGACGCCCGAGCTCAAGCAGCTCTACCAAGAGAGCCCGATGCACCGCGAGCTGCTCGACATCGCCGCCGGGCTCGAGGGGCTCAACCGCCACGCCGGCATGCACGCGGCCGGCATCGTGATCTCCGACAAGCCGCTGTGGGAGTACGTCCCGTGCTTCCGCGGCCAGAACGAAGAGATCGTCACCCAGTTCGCGATGAAGGAGGTCGAGAAGGCCGGCCTCGTCAAGTTCGACTTCCTCGGCCTCAAGACGCTGACCGTGATCGACACCGCGGTGAAGCTGATCAGCCAGCAGCGGCCACCCGGTGACGAGTTCTTGATCGACCTGATCCCGAAGACCGACGCGGAGACCTTCAAGATGATCTCGCGCGGCGACACGACCGGCGTGTTCCAGCTCGAATCGAGCGGCTTCCGGGAAATGCTCAAGAAGCTCAAGCCGGACTGTCTCGAAGACATCATCGCCGCGGTCGCGCTGTATCGCCCGGGTCCGCTCGAAGGCGGCATGGTCGATGACTTCATCGACCGCAAGCACGGGCGCAAGAAGGTCGAGTACCCGCACCCCTCGCTCGCCGAGATGCTGGCCGACACCTACGGCGTGATCGTCTACCAGGAGCAGGTGATGCAGATCGCCCAGATCATGGGCGGCTACTCGCTCGGCGGCGCCGATCTGCTGCGTCGCGCGATGGGCAAGAAGAAGCCCGAGGAGATGGCGAAGCAGAAGGAGATCTTCACGCAGGGCGCGAAGGCGAAGAACATCGACCCGAAGACCGCCGAGCAGGTGTTCGATCTGATGGCGTTCTTCGCCGGCTACGGGTTCAACCGGTCGCACTCGGCCGCGTACGGCTGGATCACCTACCAGACCGCCTTCCTCAAGGCGCACTACCCGCACGAGTTCATGGCGGGGCTGATGTCTTGCGACGCGGACAACGTCGACAACATCGTCAAGTTCATCGCCGAGGCGCGGTCGATGGGGCTGGTCGTCGAGCGGCCCGACGTCAACGAGTCGCTGTCGGACTTCACGGTGGTCCCGCGCGAGCAACCGCCCGAGGCCTCCGGCACCGCGCCGGCTCGCCGCTCGCTGAGCAACAAGGTGATCCGGTTCGGGCTCGGCGCGGTCAAGGGCGTCGGCACGAACGCGGTCGATGCGATCCTCGAGGCCCGCGCCGCCGAGGGCCGGTTCACGTCGGTGTTCGAGCTGTGCCGCCGTGTCGACACCCAGAAGTGCAACCGGCGCGTGCTCGAGCAGCTGATCAAGAGCGGCGCGCTCGACGGTCTTCCGGGCGCGCACCACCGCGCGCAGCTCCTCGCGGCGCTCGATGGTGCGCTCGATCGAGGTGCGACCGAGCAGCGGGATCGCCGCAGCGGTCAGACCTCGCTGTTCGGGTTGTTCACCGCCGCGGCGAGCTCCGCGCCGGCGAGCCAGCCCAGTCCCGGGGTGCAGGCCGGCGAGACGTATCCGGAGATCGAGGCCTGGGGACACAAGCAGCTGCTCGCGTTCGAGAAGGAGGCGCTCGGGTTCTACGTCTCGGGCCACCCGCTCGATCGGTACCGCGGCGACCTCCAGCGGTACGCGAACGCGACGACCGCCGACTTCGCGGCCGGGCGCCGTAGCGTCGGTGACGCCGCGATCGGCGGCATCGTCAGCCAGTACCGGGAGATGATCACGAAGAAGGGCGACAAGATGGCGCGGTTCATGCTCGAGGACGCCGAGGGGACGTTCGAGGTGATCGCGTTCCCGAAGACGTTCGAGAAGGTGCGCCACGTGCTCGTCAGCGACGAGCCGATCCTGTGCTCGGGGGCGGTGAAGAACGAGGGTTCGTCGGAGGCGCCCGAGTGGAAGATGCTGCTCGAGAGCGCGGCGCCGCTGTCGGAGCTGCGCCAGCTCAAGACCTCGCGCGTCGAGATCCACCTCGACGCGGACAGCTTGACGCATGATCAGATCGACGAGCTCAAGACGATCCTCGCGAATGCCGTGCGCGGCAACTGCCAGGCCTACGTTCGGCTCAGGATCTCGCAGCGCTCGGAGACCCTGGTGATGCTGCCCGAAGCGTGGGCCGTGTCCCCGACCGAGGAGCTGCTGACGAGGCTGGAGCGGCTATTCGGGGAGCGCGTCGCGACGCTCGGATGACGCTTTGCGCCATCTCGGACGGGCGGGAGGCGCGGCGTGAGCGATCGTCACCGCGAGGCGCGAATAACCGTTGCAGTCGCGATCTCCCTGGATACGATGCGCCGGGGGTTCTCGATGTTGGCTGCGGCCCGAGCTTTGTTGTTCTCGATCATCGCCGCGAGCTGCGCCACGGGCGGCAACAACGGCGGTAACGGCGACGATGCGCCGAAGATCGACTCGAGCCACCTCATGAGCGACGCGAAGGTCTACCTCGATGCGCACGCGCCGCCCGATGCGAAGGTGTTCCTCGATGCACCGCCGCCACCGCCACCGCCTCCGCCAGATGCTTCGACCTCCGGCGCGCTGTGCACCGCGAACAACCAGTGCACGACCACGGGAGAATGCTGCTTCTCGTTCGGCGGGGTCGGGCTCTGTACCACCGGGATCGTGATCGGAACGAGTTGCTTCCCGCAGTAGCCTCAGTCGAGGCCGAGCTTCTCGAGGTCGTCCTCGTCGAGCCCGAAGTAGTGCGCGGTCTCGTGCAGGACCGTGATCCGGATCTCCTCGGCGAGGTGATCCTCGTCGCTCGCGAACCGCTCGAGGTTGGTCCGGAACAGCACGATGTTCGTGATCGTCGGGACTGACGAGCCGTCCTCGGGCATCGGCGTCCCCTGGAACAGGCCGAGCGAGCGCGGATCGACGCCATCCGCCACGAGATCGACCGATGGCACGCTGTCGATCAGGATCGGCACGCGCTCGAGCCGCTCGCGGATCTGTGACGGAAGCTCGGCGAGGGTGTCGACCGTGACCTGCTCGACCTCTTCCTCGGTCACCGAGATCGGGCCGGGTGGGGCCGCGAGATCGAGCAGCCGTACCTGCTGCCACGCCGCGATCATCGCGGCTCGATCTTCGGTTGCCTCGTGAACCCGGCCCAGCAAGTGGAGCGCGTCCGCCTCGAGCTCCGGATCCTTGCGCGCGGTCTCGAGCCAGCGCTTCGCGGCCCCGGGATCTTCCGCGGCGAGGGCGAGCTCCGCGAGATCGAGGGCGAGCTCCCCGTCCTCGAGCATCGAGCTCGAGAGCTCGGCGAGCGCCTCGCGCGCGGCCTTGGGGTCATCGCGGGCGAGCAGCGCCTCGGCCTTGACGTAGATCGCCTCGATCAGGTCGACCTCCTCGTCGATGAAGTCGAACGCGGACGCGATCGTCGCGAGCGCCGCGTCGGGATCTCCCAGCCCCTTGAGCTCGAGCCGGGCGATGCAGATCCGAGGCATCGGATCATCGGGTCGAAGCTCGGCAAGGGTGCGGTACTGCGCGAGCGCGTCCTCGGTGTCGCCGCGAGCGTCCGAGACCGCCGCCGCGAGCGTCACGACGTCAGGGTTCTTGCGGTCGATGCGTCGGCAGCGCTCGAGCGTCGCGATGGCATCATCGATTCGGCCGTCCTCGAGCGCCTCGAAGCCGCGTTCGAGGTCGGACAGCATGCGGTCGGTGCGGGACATGCAGGGATGAATACCCCAAGGAGGGGCAGGAGGTCGCGCGATTTGCAGGTCGGCGGTTGCCTCGCTATCGTCGAGCCGTGACCTTCCTCGCGCGTGCCTCGTTCCTGGTTGTCCTGGTGTTCGCCCTCGCGGCGTGCCCGCGGCACACGCGCAAGACGCTGACTCCCGAGGTCCCGCAGAACGGCGACGCGCGGGCGCGCTCGCGGTTCCAGGAGGCGCGTGCGAAGTTCCTGCGCGACGGTGGCAACGGTGCGGACTTTCACCGCATCGCCGAGGACTTCCCGGACGATCCGATCGTGCCGTGGGCGCAGCTGTATGCGGGGATCGCCGCGATCAAGGATCGTCAGTTCGCGATCGCGAGGCAATCGCTCGAGGCCGTGATCGCGGCGAACAAGGACCCGGGGCTGACGCTCCGGGGCGAGCTGTTCATGGGGATCACCAAGAACTATCTCGGCGACACGGCGGGCGCGCTGCCGCTGCTCAGGCGCACCGAGAAGGCGATCGAGGATGACAACGAACGCACCGAGTACCTCGGGGCGATCGCCTATGCCACGGCGGCGAGCGACCAGCCGCTCGCATCGCTCCCCTGGTTCGATCAGCTGTATGCGCGCGTGAGCCCGACCGAGCGCGCGGTGATCGTCGCGCGCGTCGAGGAGGTCGTCACGGGGGGAGATCCGAACGCGGTGCGCCGCGTGTTCGACGAGATCGACGATCGCAAGGGGCCGAGCATGGCCGTGGTCGCGAGCCGGCTCGCGCTGCTCGCGGACGCGGCGGGCAACCCGACCGAGGCCGCGAGGCTGCGGGAGATCGCGGCTCCGGCGCGTGCGGCGGTCGGGCTGCCCCGCGCGATCAACCACGCCCTCGTGGGCTCGGGGGTTGCGGCAGGCACCGCGGCGGGCGATGCGGGCCTGATCGGTGCGATCGTGCCGCTCGGGGGCAAGCAGAACCGGGTCGCCGAGGCTGCGGTCGCCGGGCTCGGCATGGCCGCGGGGGCGTCGGACGGTCAGGGCGTCACGGCGGTCGAGGTGCGTGCCGCGAGCGACGCGGCGGCGGTGGCCGCCGCCGTCGAGGATCTCGCGCGTGCCAACGTGATCGCGATCGTCGGTCCGATGGACTCGACCTCCACCGACGCCGCGGGCGCCCGCGCCGATAGCCTGGGCATCCCGCTGCTGAGCCTCACCACCGCCGCCGAGAAGGCGATGGCGGGGCGCCACGTGTTTCACATGATCCACTCCGGCGAGGCGCGTAGCCGTGCGCTCGCCCAGCGCGCCCTCGCGAACGGCGTGAGGAGGTTCGCGGTCCTCGCGGCCGACAGCGGCTATGGCAAAGCGATGGCCGCGGCGTTCGTCGACGAGGTCGCCAAGGGCGGTGGCAAGATCATCACCAGCGTCGCGTACAAACCCGACACGGTGTCGTTCGCAGGGTTCACCGCGAAGCTCGAGGGCGCGTGGGAGGCGGTGTTCGTGCCTGCGCAGGCAGAGACGCTCGGGCTGATCGCGCCCGCGCTCGCGGCCACCGGCAAGCTGCCCAAGCCGCTCGGCACCAAGAAGGTGATCGGTGGCCGGCCGATCCTGTTGCTGTCGACCGCCGAGGGGCTCACCGGCGCGTACCTCACCAACGCCGGCCGCCACTCCGAGGGCGCGTACTTCGCGCCCGGCTATTACCCCGACGATCAGAACCCCGCCAGCAAGGCGTTCCTCGATCGTTTCATCGCCGCGTTCGGACGCGCGCCGGGCTTCATCGAGGCCTATGCCTACGACGCCGCGCAGCTCGCGGCGTCCGCGGGGGCCTCCGGCCGCGCGGGGCTCGCGGCCTCGCTGGCCCATGGTCAGCTGCCCGGCCTGACCGGGACGATCCAGTTCGGCGCCGATCACCGGCGCGCCGATCCCGGTGTCCTGTACACGGTCGTCGAGGAGACGCCCGGTGTGTTCGCGATCCGCGTCGCGAAATGAAGTGGTAGAAACGCCGCGTGAAGCCCTCCAGCGCTGGCAGCTTTGACCTCGGCAACCGGCTGATCGCGGCGCTCGATGCCCCCACCCGGATTCAGGCCGATGCGCTGGTCGCGCGCCTCGCGGGCGTGCCGAGCTGGGTCAAGATCGGCCTCGAGCTGTTCTGCGCGGAGGGCCCGTCGATCGTCCGTGACTATGTCGCGCGCGGCATGTCGGTGATGCTCGATCTCAAGCTGCACGATATCCCCGAGACCGTGGCACGTGCGACCGCCCGGATCTCCGAGCTCGGCGCCGGGCTGGTCACCGTGCACGCCGGTGGGGGCCGCGCGATGCTCGATGCGGCGGTGCAGGCAGCCGGGACCGCGACGCGGGTGCTCGCGGTGACCGTGCTGACGTCGCTCGATGATGCCGATCTCGCGCAGATCGGGGCGCAGGGCCCGGTCCGCGAGCTGGTGAGGCTCCGCGCGCAGCTCGCGGTCGCTGCGGGTTGCGCGGGTGTGGTCGCATCTCCGCACGAGGTCGCGGCGATCCGCGCCATCGCAGCGGCGCCGTTCTTGATCGTCACGCCCGGGGTTCGCCCCGAAGGCGCCGCCGCCGGAGACCAGAAGCGGGTGATGACGCCGAAGCAGGCGCGCGCCGCGGGAGCCGACCTCGTCGTGCTCGGCCGGCCACTGCGCGACGCCGCCGATCCGGCCGCGGCCGCGCGTGCGGTGATCGCGGAGCTCGCCTGATGTCGGCCACCGGCGGGCCCGGCGAGCGCGTGGTCTACGGTGCGGGACCCGTGCGCGAGCTCATCGAACGGCGAGCGAGCGCGATCAAGGTCGTGTGGGTCGATCCGCAGCGCGCAGGTCGCAGCACCAGCGATCCGGTCGCGGCGATCGTCACCTCGGCGCGCGCCGCCGGGGTTCGCCTCGAGGATCGCGATCGCCATGCCCTCGATCGTGCGGCAGGCGAGGGGGCGCGACATCAAGGCGTCGTGGCGTGGCTCGGGGCCTTCCATTACGCCGACCTCGACGAGCTCGTGGCGGCGGCCGGCGCGGCCGAGCCGGCCCTGATCGTCGCGCTCGACGGGGTGGAGGACCCGCGCAACCTCGGCGCGATCCTTCGCTCGGCGTACCTGCTCGGCGCGGGCGGCGTGATCATCCCCGAGCACCGCGCCGCCCAGGTGACGCCGATCGTCGCCAAGGCGTCCGCCGGGGCGAGCGAGCTGTTGCCGATCGCGCAGGTCGGTAACCTGGTGCGGGCGCTCGACCAGCTTCGAGAGCTCGGCCTGTGGCGCGTCGCCGTCGACGCGACCGAGACCGCCGAGCCGATCGACGTGATCGATGGATCACTCCCGCTGTGCCTCGTCCTCGGCGCGGAGGGCAGCGGCGTCCGCCCGCTGGTGTCGAAGAACTGCGACTTCCACGCGATCATCCCGATGGCCCGGACGGCCGTGGGCTCGTTCAACGTCTCCGTCGCGGCGTCGCTCGCCCTCTACGAGGTCCGCAGGCAGCGGCTCGCGCGCGCGGCCCGCCGGTAGATCGCCGCCCCCAACGCTTCATTCCGCGCGGAAATTGCACGCGATCACGAGGAATTCTTGCCTCGTTCAGGCGTAATAGACGGCATGGGACTCGCCGAACGCCGCGCCACCAAAGAATTTCAAGACAACCAATTCCCCGCGCTCCTCGCGGAGATCCACAAGGTCGCCGGGTTCCCGGTGCCGCTCGAGGTCATCTGGGAGCAGCTCGCCGTCGAGGGAGGACGGATCGCCGACTACGCCGAGGACTGGACCAAGGTGTTCTTCAAGCCGGTGATCGAGGGCCTGCGCCGGATCGGCCGCGATCAGATGGGCAAGGACGCGATCAAGTCCGGGCTCAAGAAGATCGAGTTCCGCAACTCCAAGGGAACGGCCAACCCCAACAACGCGATCTCGATGGAGGCTGGGGTGCTGCTCATCGATCACGAGCTGGCGAACATCGGCGACGTCGAGGAACGCACCAAGGTCCTCGTCGAGACGGTCGAGAAGAGTCTGTGAGCGACGACGTCCTCGCGCAGCTCGTCGGCCGTTCACCGAGCCGGCTGCTCGAGGACCTCGCCGTGATCGGCCGTGCGCTCGCCGCCAGCGATCGCCCGCGCCCGGAGATCGAGGTGTACCTGAGCGGCGGCGCGTTGATCCGCGGCCGGATCGTCAGCGTCGTCGATGATCGGATGGGCGCCGTCGCCCTGATCCAGCTCGGCGGTTCGCCGCGGACTCCCTCGGTCTCGTTCGTGCGCATCGATCAGATCGCGGCGGTCACGATCGTCGACGCGAGCCTGCTCGTCCGGGCGTCGATCGCCGACGCCAGCGCCCCGGCTCCGAGCCGGCTCGAGCTGCAGCGCCAGGCGGCCGCCCACGCCGATGGGTTCGTGGGCAAGTTCGGTCGCGCGCTCCCGATCACGCTCGCCAGCGATCTCGATGACGATGCTCGCCGCGCCGTCGGCGTGCTGTTTCCGGTGCTGCTCGAGGTGGTCGCCGCGATCGCGCGTGACGAGCTGGGGAAGGAGGCGCTCGGCGCGATCCTGTCGATCGAGCTGGGGGCGGCCAGCCGAGGTGAGGTCTGGAAGGAAGACCAGGGCAAGCTCGTCGTGCGGGCACCCAAGCTCGTCACCGAGGCGTTCACGTTCGCCACGCTGCGCGCCGCGATCGAGAAGCTCCTGTGACCTAGGTCGTGCCTAGTTCTCGATCTTCTCGAGGAAGCTGGTCTTGAGCAGCTTCTCGCCGTGGGTCGGGAAGAACGTGTAGACGGTGTCGCCGACGACCCGCACGACCTCGCCGTCGCCCCACGTCCCGTGGCGCACGAGATCGCCCTTCTCGAGCGGGCCGAACATGGGGCGCTTCACGCGCTCGATCTTGAGCGCTCGTCCGCGGCCACCGCGGCCACGCCGGAGCGCCTCTTCGAGCAGGGCCTTGCGGGTCTCCGCGTCGCCGCCACGCCGGGCCGCGAGGGCGGAGGCCACCGTCGCGATCTCGCGCGAGGGAACCGGGGCCAGCTTCGCGGAGCGCAAGCAATTGTCACAGCTGCCGCAGGGCGGCGCATCGAGGTAGCCGAAGTACGTGACGAGCAACCTGGTGCGACACAGGTGAGATTGCGCGTAGCGCAGCATCGATGCCAGCCGCGCGCGGTCCTGCGCGCGCTTCTGCTCGTAGCGCGTGGCGGCGCGCGCGAGGTTCTCGATGCTCGGCGGGTCGCTGGCGAGCGGCGCGAACCGCGCGCCCGGTGCCTCGGCGGCGAAGCCGACCTCCTTGAGGAACGACAGCACGACGCGCGCCTTCTTCGCCGGCGCATCGGCGCGCTCCGCGATGTCCTTGACCGGCTTGAACACCTCGTCGTGATCATCGGTGTCCGCGGTGGCGACCTTGCCGCCGGTGACGTGGACGAGCGCCTCGGCGACCGCGCGGGTCTGCTCCGGCGTCGGATATCGCCCTCCCAGGAAGAAGCTCTGGATCCGCTTGTCCTCGGGCTGGTAGAGCAGCACGCAATCCGCGGGGTCCCCATCGCGGCCGGCGCGACCGGCCTCCTGGTAGTAGCTCTCGAGCGAGCCCGGGAAGTTGTAGTGGATGACGAAGCGTAGATCCTGCTTGTCGATGCCGAGGCCGAACGCGTTGGTCGCGACGATCAGGCGCGGATCGCCGTGGTCCATAAACGCGCTCTGGACGCGCTCGCGATCCTTCGCGCGCATGCGGCCGTGATAGCGACCGCACTCGACGCCCTGCGACCACAAGAAGTCCGCGAGCGCATCGACCGTCTTGACGGTCGCCGCGTAGATGATCCCACACCCCTCCTGCTTCTCGATCAGGCGGAGCAGCAGCGCCTGCTTCTTGCGCTCGCTGGACGCCTTGATCACGTGGTAGCGCAGGTTCGGCCGGTTCAGCCCGATGTCGATGACCGACGCGTCGGGAATCTGCAGCTGCGCGAGGATGTCGTCCTTGACCTTGGGCGGGGCGGTCGCGGTCAGCGCGAGCACCGGCGGCTTTCTGAGCGCGCGCACCGCCTCGCCGAGGCCGAGGTAGGCGGGGCGGAAGTCGTGCCCCCACTGCGAGATGCAGTGGGCCTCGTCGACGACGAACAGCGAGACGTTGACCGTGGCGAGCCGTTCGCGGAACCGAGGCTCGCTGAGCCGCTCGGGAGTCACGTACGCGATGCACGGACGATTCTCCGAGAGGCGCGCCAGCGCGGCCTGCTCGTCGCGCGGGGACAGCGTCGAGTCCAGGCGCAGCACCTCGATCTGGAGGTGCTCGAGCTTGTCATGCTGATCTTTCATCAGCGCGATCAGCGGGGATACGATCAGCGTGACGCCAGGCAGCTCGAGCGCGGGGAGCTGGTAGCACAACGACTTCCCGGCCCCGGTCGGCATGATCGCGAGCGTGTCGATGCCGGCGAGGACGTTGCGGATCGCGAGCGCCTGGCCCGGGCGGAAGGACGAGATGCCGAAGCGCCGGGTGCAGAGCTCGAGCATCCTCGCATCGGTGGTCGCGTTGTGGAGCGCCTCCGCCGCGTCGGTGACCTCGAGGCCGTCACCGGCGAGCGCGTCGATCGGACCCGAGTCCTGATCGTCGATCAGCGCGACGATCGGGCCACTGTCGTCATCGAGCGCCATCGGCTCCAGCTCGTCCCTCGTGCCGCGCGCGAGCGCCCGCGGCTCCAATGCCGTGGTCGTCGTCGTGGGGACGGCGGCGGTGCGCTTGCGCGCGCGCCGCTCTGTGCCGAGGCTTCTGGCCATCAAACGCTACGGTCGCGCGGAACCACCCTTCAGGCAAGCGCAACCTCGCGAGCCAGCCGTGAGAACAGGGCGTGCGCCCAAGCCCGTGAAGCTTGCAGGGGGATTCTCGGATGAACGACAAGCTCGCTGAATTACAGGCCGTTACGTCTGCACTCGCGGTGATCGACCTCCGAGCCACGCGCAAGAATCGCAAGCGGCCTCACCAGTCCGACACACGGCGAGCGCGTGACACCATGTGACACCGCGTGACACCGCAATGACATCGAAGACTTGATCACTTCGGTGCGAGATATCCCTCGCGCGACAACAGCTCCGCGGTCAGCACCGCGCCGCCGGCCGCGCCACGGATCGTGTTGTGCGACAGCGCGACGAACCGCCAGTCGAACAGGGCATCCGGCCGGAGCCGCCCGATCGAGATCGCCTGACCGTTGCCGGCGTCGCGATCGAGCCGGGTCTGCGGGCGCGCGTCGTCCTCGAAGTACTGAAGGAACGGCCGCGGTGCGCTCGGCAGGCCGAGCTGCTGCGGCTTGCCCTGGAACTCCTTCCACGCCGCCAGGATCTGATCCCTGGACGGCTTGGTCTCGAAGGAGACGGACACCGCCGCCATGTGACCGTCGGAGACCGGGACGCGCAGACATTGCGCGGTGATCACCGGGGTGGTCGCGGGGACGATCTTGCCATCGCGAATCGAGCCCCAGATCTTGAGCGGCTCCTGCTCGCTCTTCTCTTCCTCGCCCTTGATGAACGGGATCACGTTGTCGATCATCTCGGGCCAGCTCTCGAACGTCTTGCCAGCGCCCGAGATCGCCTGGTACGTGCAGACCGCGATCTTCGTCGGCCCGAAGGCGAGCAGCGGATGGATCGCCGGCACGTAGCTCTGGATCGAGCAGTTCGGCTTGACCGCGACGAACCCGCGCTTGCTCCCCAGCCGGCGGCGCTGGGCTTCGATCACGGACGCGTGGTTCGCGTTGATCTCCGGGATCATCATCGGCACGTCGGGGGTCCACCGGTGCGCGGAGTTGTTCGAGACCACCGGGACCTCGGCACGCGCGTAGTCTTCCTCGAGCTTCGCGGTGACGTCCTTGGGCAGGTCGACCGCACAGAACACGAAGTCGACCTCCGCGGCGACACGCGTGATGTCCGCCGCGTCGCCGACGGTCAGCTGGGCCGTGCGCGCGGGGATCGGGGTCGCGAGCGTCCAGCGCCCCGAGACGGCGTCGGCGTAGCGCTTCCCCGCGGAGCTCGGGCTCGCCGCCACCGCGGTGACCTCGAACATCGGATGCCCGTCGAGCAACGACACGAACCTCTGGCCGACCATGCCGGTCGCACCGAGGACACCCACCTTGAGCTGCTTTGCCACGAGGTGAATCTAACAAATCTGGCGTGCACGTCGACTCGAGATCGAAGCTCCCGGTTCGCGGGACTGCTCGGGGACCAGGGCGGTCGTGATCGTTGCTCGCCGGACCTAAAAATCGATCGCGGATCCCCAGTCACCAGCCAGGGGCCTTGCAGTCTGCGCGCGGTTGATGAAGATCACTCGAATGCCGTTGCTCGATGGTCTCCGCGTCGTGTTCTCCAAGATTCATGGCTACGGGGTCGTGACGACGCGCCCGTTCTCCAAGGGGGAGATCGTCTGTCACGGCGACGGCGTGCTCTACAAGGCGGAGGACGACTTCGACGATACCTACGCGCTGATCCTGCCGGGCGAGGACTCGCCCGCGGGCGATCCGCTGTTCTGGGACCTGGTCTGCCAGACGCGCTGGTTCAATCACTCGTGCGATCCGAACACCGAGGTCCATTCGGACTGGGATCACGAGACCAACTCGATCCGCGCGTGGTGGGTGTGCGAGCGCGACATCCCGATCGGAGAGGAGATCACCTACGATTACGCGTTCACGGCAGAGGTCGCCGAGGCCTGCGCGTGCGGCGCGGCGAACTGCCGCGGGCTGATCATCGACGAGTCTCCCGAGAACCTCGCGCGGCTCCCCGAACATCTTCGTCCACTGCTGCGCCAGCCGGCGCGCGCCGCGTCTTGAGACTCAGTATACTGGGCGCCAGATGAGTACGCGCATCGGCATCCTCACAGGCGGCGGCGATTGCCCGGGCCTCAATGGCGTGATCCGCGCCGTGACCCTTCATGCACGCCAGACCTACGGCTGGGAGGTCGTCGGCATCCGGAACGGGTTCGAAGGGTTGTACGAAGAGGAGTACACCGATTTGACCTCGGCGGGCGTCCAGCAATTGTTGCCACGCGGCGGCACGATGCTCGGTTCGAGCAATCGCGCCAACCCCTTCGCGTATCCCGTCAAGCTGCCCGACGGCAGGGTCGAGATCCACGACGTCTCGGCGCGCTGCCTCACCAACCTCGCCAAGCTCGATCTCCATGGTCTGATCGTGGTCGGTGGCGATGGCACCATGTCGTTCGGGATGAAGTTCATCCAGCGCGGCGCGACCCGCATCGTCGGCGTGCCGAAAACGATCGACAATGATCTCGAGGCCACCGACTACACCGTCGGGTTCCAGACCGCGGTAGAGATCGTGGTCGAGGCGATCGAGCGGCTCCACACGACCGCGGAGAGCCACGAACGCATCATGATCGTCGAGGTCATGGGCCGCTACGCCGGGTGGATCGCGCTGACCTCGGGGCTCGCCGGTGGCGCGCACGTCGTCCTGATCCCCGAGATCGATTACGATCCAGATCGTGTCGTCGAGGCGTTCCATCGTCGCCACGGGCGCGGCGTCAGCTACTCGATCGTCGTCGTCGCGGAGGGCGCCAAGCCGAAGGGCGAGGGGCTCTCGGTCGTCACCGCCGGTGACGTCACCAAGCAAGAGAAGCTCGGGGGGGCGGCGCAGCGGCTCGCGGAGCTGATCGAACAGAAGACCGAGTACGAGGTCCGCTCGACCGTCCTTGGTCACGTGCAGCGCGGCGGCGCCCCGTGCGCATTCGATCGGGAGCTCGCGACGCGATTCGGCGTCAAGGCGGTCGAGCTGATCGCCGAGGGCAAGTTCGGCCACGTCGCGGCGCTCGAGGCCGGCAAGCTCGTCGCCAAGCCGATCGAGAAGGCCGTCAAGAAGCTCAAGCTCGTCGATCCCGCGGGTGAGCTCGTGCGCACCGCGAAGGGCGTCGGGATCGAGCTCGGCGGCTGAATTATCCGCCAAGCTTGCGTTTGCAGATGACGCGCGCGATCGGCTGGTCGGGATCGCCGGTGATCTGGATCCACATGCGTCGCAGGGACTCGACTTCTGCGATCCGCGCTTGCGGAGACTGCCTCGACCAGTACGAGCGCTTCTCGCCATCGGTGTCGGCGCCGAGCTTCCGCTTACGGACGGCGGGTTGGATCGTGCGGGTCATGACTCGAGATCCTCGACGTCGGCAAGGTCGCGCGCACGTCCGGTGGCTCTCTTGTTCGCGACGAGCGAGCCGCGATCGATCACCGGCACTTCAACATCTTCCATCGTCACTTGGGACAGAAATGAGTTAGCCCGTGGCGGCCTGCGCGAGCAGCGTCTCGCCGTCGCGCACGTACGTCGAGCCGGGGATCGCCTTCGCGGCGCGCTTGCCGACGGCGGCGAGCTCGGCGAGCCCCGCATAGGTCTTCGCGCGTGCGAGCGAGATGCCGGCGATCGAGACGCTCATGATCGGGAACTTCCGCTGCACCCCGAACCGATCCTTGGTCTCGATGTAGCCGTGACCGCGGTCGCCGGGGTCGTAGTACAGGCGGATCAGCTGATCGAAGCGCTCGCAGATCCCCATGCACACCGCATCGGCGCGCACGGCGCTCGTCACGAACACGAAGTCGTCGCCCGCGATATGGCCGATGAAGTCGCCGGGCCCACCGCTTCGCGTGATCACCTGCCGGATCACGTCGCCGGTCTGGCGGATCACCGCGTTCGCCTTCGCGTAGCCGTAGTAGTCGTTGAAGGCCTTGAGGTTGTCGAGATCGAGGTAGCAGGCGACCGCGCTCATGTCGCCGATCGCGAGGCGGCGCTCGATCTCGGCCTGGATTGCGTCGGCGCCGGGCAGCTGGGTCGTGGGCGAGGCGCCGAGCTCGCGCGCCTGGCGATCGAGCGCCTTGCCGACGCGCGCGAGGAGCTCGGCCGCGTCGAACGGCTTGACCATGTAGTCCTCGGCGCCGGACCGGAACGCGCGGACCTTGTCGGCGGTGTCGCGGCGCGCGGACAGGAACATGATCGGCGCCATGCCGATCGAGGGGTCCGCTCGGAGCATCTCGGCGGTGCGGTAGCCGTCGGTGCCGGGCATCATGACGTCGAGGACGATCATGTCGGGCCGGAACCTGCGCGCCTCCGCCAGCGCCGTGGTCGCCGAGCCGGCGTCGCGGACCTGGTAGCCGCCGAGCTCGAGCACCTCGCGGCAGATCATCCGGATCGACGCGTCGTCATCGACGATCAGGACGCGCGGCGCCTCTCGCCGGCCTGACTCGACGAGCCGGAGGCAGGCATCGCGGAACATCGCCGGCTGGATCGGGAACTCGAGCAGGTCATCCGCGCCGGCCGCGAGCAGGTCGGCGCGACGGTCGCCATCGCCGACCACCATCACCGCGGTCTTGTGGATGTCGGGATCGTGCTCGAAGATCGCGAGCAAGGGCAGCGCGTCGGCCATCGCGCCGGCGATCACCGCGAGGGCCGGGTGCTCGGCCCGTGCGATCGCGAGCGCGGCGTCGACATCGTTCGCCACGAGCACGTGATCCGCGAGCGACATCAACAGGCCCTTGAGCAGGAGGGCCCGCCGCGGATCGTCGTCGACGACCAGCGCACACGCGCCCTCGCCGAGGACGCGTCGCCGCGGCTGCTCGATCGCCGAGAGCTCGACGATCTTGTCGGACTTGGCCGAGACCGGCAGCGTGAACACGAACTTGGTGCCGTTGGGACCCGACTCGACCCAGATCCGGCCGCCGTGCGCCTCGATGATCGTCCGCGAGATCGAGAGCCCGAGCGCGGTCCCGCCGACGCGGCGGCTCGACGCGGAGAACGGCTCGAACACCCGCTCGCGATCCTCGGCGGGGATCGGCTCGCCGGAGTTGTGCACCGAGACGCCGACGGCGTCTTCGGACAGCGGTGGACCGAACACCTGGACGTCGATCACGCCGCCGGTCGGCGCGAACCGGATCGCGTTCGTGATGAGATTTCCGAGCACCTGCGACAACCGCTCGGGATCGCCGAGGATCGAGATGTCCTCGGCCGAGGCGCCGAGGACGATCGTGAGGTGCTTCGTGGCGGCCGCGCCGCGGTACCGATCGATCACCTCGCGCGCGAGCCGATCGAGCTGGACCGGCGTGGTGGACACGGTGATCGAGCCGGCTTGCGCGCGGGCGAGATCGAGCAGCTGATCGACGAGCTGGTTCATCCTCGTCGCGGCCTGGCGCGCCATGTCGACGTAGCGCAGCTGGCGATCCGAGAGCGCGCCGGCGTAGCCGGAGAGCACGATATCGAGGGCGCCTGCGATCGACGTCAGCGGGGTTCGCAGCTCGTGTGACATCACCTGGGCGAACTCCGCGCGGCGTCGCGCGACGTCGGCGGTGTCCCCGAGATCGCGGAGGATCACGATCGCGCCGATCGCTTCCTCGACCTCGCGCAGCGGCGTGACCACCGAGTGCAACACGCGATCGCCGATCCTGACTTCTTCGCG
>WBZN01001145.1_pt1 | contig 16765 bp, 10 predicted proteins | sample 5204281 | NCBI WGS metagenome assembly WBZN01 (sample SAMN12344347, study PRJNA552823) | activated sludge metagenome | biome: Activated sludge suspended growth; feature: Nitrification reactor; material: Wastewater; isolation source: activated sludge from nitrification reactor of wastewater...
CGGGCCGGTTTCCGAGACCCCGGGTGAGTAGTAGCAGAAGTTGAACAGCACCAGGGCCGCGCCACAGAGCGCCCACAGGCGGAGACCTCGCGCCGGATAGCCGAGCGCGCCCCACACCGCGATCACAGCGAGGCCTGCCGGCAGCCCCAGCCACCAGCCGTTCCAGCGCACCAGCGAAACCAGCAAGTTCTGCCAGGCGCCGAGAAACGAGTGCGGCGGCGAGAATCCCATCGCCTCGCGAATCGGAAACAGGCTCCAGGGCAATTGCAGAGGTGAACCGGTGATCTTCCAGTCGTACCAGCCGACGGCGGCGACGAAGACGCCGCCGGCGAGGAGCGACGCGAGGAGCGCTCCGTAACGCCGCCCGCGCCACAGATCCCGCGCCAGCACGACGGCCAGCACGCCGCCGACCGGCAACGCCACCTGCGGCCGCACGGTGAACGCGAACCCCAACGCGCCGCCAGCGAGAGTCGCCCCGGCGAGCGGCCGGCCCTCACGGCACCAAAGCAGCCCGAGGCCCGCGAACGCGATGCAGGCGAGAGACGTCGTGTGCGAGAGCCCGGTGCCGTTGGTGAACATGAACATCGGCGACAGCGCCAGCAGCATCGTCGCCCAGGCCCCGGCCTGCGCTCCCGCCGCCGCGGTCGCGACGCGGAACCAGGCTCCCAGCGTGAGACCGGCGAGCAGCAGATGCAGCAGTCCCGGCAGGCCGACCAGCGACCCCGGCACCTGCACCAGCGGCTCGCCAAACAAGTACTTGCCGGTGAGCCCGACGCGGCTCGCGATGGTGAACGGCTCCCAGCCCAGAGGCGGCAGCGACGCGTCGCCGAGCCGACCCTGCGCGAGCAGCCGGGCCTGATCGCTGTACGTGAGCTCGTCGTCGACGATCGCCCGGCCGTGGAGCGTGCGCGTGAGCACGAAGGCGCTGACCAGCAGCGAGAGCAGGCACACCAGCATGACGACCCGCCGCAGCCGCTCGGAGTCGAGCCGTACGACCGGCAGAACGCGGCGTAGTCCGAGACCGAGGAAGACGAGAGCCGGACCGAGAAAAGCCAGCCGTCCGACGTGCAACAGCAGTTGCTCGAAGGTAAAGCCGCGCATGGCCGCGAAGGGCAGCGGCGAAAGCGCCGGCACATACGAGAATTCGCCCCGTGGGTGCGGCAGATTGACGGCGAACACGCCGTACAAAAGGAGAAACAGCGACCCGAGCGCCAGCGGCATCCACGGCTCGCGCGCCGCGGGCGCGGGGCTTGCCGGGAGCTCTGGGATCACGACCCAAGCTTAGCACCGGGCTCACGCGACAGGGGAATCGGTGGGTTACACTCGCCCGGTCCAATCATGTCGGGGAGGCCTCGAAACGGGATGAAAGTCGTGATTCCTTGCGATGCGGCGCGGCTACCGTGCCGTGCGAGCGGCCCGGCGTGACGCGATCCTCCGACCCCCTGCTTTCGGTCGTACTGCCGGTATTCAACGAACAGGCGGTGCTGCCGCTTCTCAAGCAGCGTCTGGCGCCGGTGCTCGATGCGCTCGGCGTTCGCTGGGAGGTGATCTTCGTCGACGACGGCAGCGTCGACGCCAGTCTCGCGATGCTGCGCGACATGCACCGCGACGAACCTCGGTTCAAGACGATCTCGTTCAGTCGCAACTTCGGGCACCAGATCGCGGTCAGCGCCGGCCTGATGGAAGCGAGCGGCGACGCCGTGGCCGTGCTCGACGCGGATCTTCAGGATCCACCCGAGCTCCTGGCACAGTTTCTCGAACGTTGGCGTGCAGGCTACGACGTCGTCTATGGGGTGCGGCGCAAGAGGAAGGAAGGCTTGATCAAGCGCGGCGCCTACTTCCTCTTCTACCGCCTCATGCGCGCCCTGGTCGACTTCGACCTGCCGTTGGACAGCGGCGACTTCTGCCTCATGGACCGGCGCATGGTCGACGAGTTGAACGCGCTGCCCGAAACCGCCCGCTTCGTGCGCGGGCTCCGGGCCTGGATCGGGTTTCCGCAGATCGGCGTCGAGTACGAACGCGACGCGCGCGCCGCCGGAGAAACCAAGTACCCGTTCCGCAAGCTCCTGAAGCTCGCGCTCGACGGCATCATCAACTTCTCGGTCCGCCCCCTCACGCTGATGTCGTGGGCGGGAGCGATCACCTCGTTCGGTGCGTTTCTCGGCATCGTCTTCTTCCTTCTCCATCGCTTTCTCGACTTCAAGATCTTCGGGTACTCGCCCAACGACGTGCCCGGCTTCACCTCGGTGATCCTCTCCGTGCTCTTCATCGGCGGACTGCAGATCCTCGCTCTCGGATTGATGGGCGAGTACCTCGGCCGGATCTTCACCGAGGTCAAGCGCCGACCGCTCTACGTGGCGAAGGACCGCCTCGGGCTGCCCGTCCCGCCCAATGCCCATGACCGAGTCGGCTGAAGGCTCGCGCCCGATCCGGGCGCGGCGCGCGGTCGCGCTCGTCGCCGCGAGCCTCGGACTGCTCTTCGTGTCCCTGGCGGTCCTCGAGGCCGTTCACCCGTATTACTTCTTCGAGGACGACAACCGCGATCACCTGCTGCCCTTCTTCCTCGTCGCGTATCGCACGCTCGGGACCGGAGAGCTCGCGCAGATCGACTTCCATCAGGCGCTGGGTATGCCGTTGCTCGCCAACGGCATCTCGTCCGTGCTGTCGCCGCTGCCGTATCTGGCCATCGCCGCCGGGCGCACGCTCTTCGGCCACGACTCGGCGGCGATCGAGATCTTGGTTGCCATGTACTTCGCCATCGGTGCCGCGGGCTCGGTCTTCCTCGGTCGCCGTCTCCACCTCTCGGACGCCGCCGTGCTCTTCGGCACGGTGACCTGGATCTGCAACCCCTTCCTCGTGTACTTGAGCGTCTCCTGGGTGACGCTGTGTCCGCTGGTCGCTTTCCTGCCCTGGATCATGGGCTTCTCGCTGGCGCTGCGCGACGGCGTGACGGCGCGCCGCTTGACCGGCCTGGTGGCGGCGCACCTCGGGCTCCTGTTCGCGGGCTTCGTGCAGTGGTTCGTGTACGCCGTGCTCTTCGAGCTCGCCGTGCATGTCCTGCTCGCCCTGCGCGATCGCCGCCGCGGCGAACCGCGCCTGCCGGCGCTCGCCGGCATCGTCGGCGTGCTGGGGGTCGTCTTCGTGCTCGGCCTGCCGCTCCTGCTGCCGATGTGGCACCAGACGACGCTGTCCGTCGAACGCTCCGAGCCGCTGCGTCTCGACGTCTATCTGTCGCAGCCCTTTCCGGTCGGCGCGTGGCTGAACGGCGTGGTCGCGCCGTGGACACGATGGTTCGACCGCACGGGCGCCGACTTCGTGGAGCTCGCCTCGCCCGTCGGACTTTCCCACGTCGGTTATCTGTCGCTCCTGCTCATTCCGCTGGCCCTGCGCCGGCGCGCGAGCGGGGTGCGTGACGACGGCCCCTGGCTCGCTTTCGGACTGCTGGCGGGGCTGGCGCTGCTGTGGGCGTTCGGCATCGTGGCGCGCCCGATCTACTGGATTCCGGTCCTCAACCGCTTCCGCTGGTCGTTCAAGCTGCTGGCGCTCGCCAACTTCTTTCTCTGCTGGTTGGCCGCCGCCGGCTTGCAGCGCTGGCTCGCGACGCGGCGCCCCAACACGGCGGCACTCCTCGCGCCCGCGCTGGTGTTGCTGCAGTTCGCCAACCTGCTCGTCCTGAACGCGACCCACGATCACCGCGGCTTCCGACGGCACACGGATCCCGTGCCGCTCGCCGAGCCGCGCGTCGCCGACTTCGGCGCCGATCGCGTCGCGAGCATCGGCCGCCCGCCGTTGCGCGTCGACAACCTGCGTACCGTCGGCCGTCTCGGCTTCGACTACGCGTCGTTCTTCGGCATCTACTCGTTCAGCGGCTACGACCCGCTGATGACCAAGGCCAACAGCAGCGCGACCCGCGGGCTCAACTACGAGGCGTCGTGGAACGGCCCTCCGGAGCGCCTGCCGGTGGCGCTCCTGCGCCAGTGGAACGTGCGCTGGTACGCGGTGCCGCGGACGGCGAACGACTTCTACGCCGCGGCTCTACTCGCCTACGGGTTGGAGCTCGTCGAGACCCGAAACGATCGCGTGTTGTACCGCGATGACGCCGCCTTGCCGCTCGCCTCCTGGAGCGCGGGAGGCGAGCCGGCGGAGGGTCCCCTCGTCGCCCACTACCGCGGCAACTCGCTCTTCATCGCGGCGGACCTGCCGCGCGCCGCATCGGTTACGGCGCGCCTGCTGTCGAGTCCGTTCTACGACGCGACCATCGACGGCGAGCGCGTCGGTTGGCGCGAGAATCCGCTGGGGCAATTCGTGATCGACGTTCCAGCGGGGAAGCACGAGATCCGGCTCCGCTATTCGGACCCCTACTTTCGCCTGGGCGCCACGACGGCGCTGCTGTCGATCGCCCTCGGCGCTCTGGGGCTCATCGTCTGGCGCAACCGCGGCAGCCTACGCCGCGCTTAACCAGCGGGCCACGGCGATCGCCGTGCGCCGGGCCAACTCCACGCCGTTCGAGACCTGGCGGTCCTGAGGGTAGATCTGCGCCATGGTGCACACGAACAAGTTGGGGATCGGCGACTGAACGTCGGGCAGGATGCGCCGGTATCCGACCCTGACGATCGGCTGCGCGTATGCCGCGGTCCACTTGTACACCGACTCGACGACCGCGGGCGTGAACTGCGGAAACATCTGCCGGATGGCCGGCAGGTAGCTCTCGAACACCGCCTCGGCGCTCATCTCGAACCGCGGATCCGTCGCGGGCACGTAGGACGAGATGTACGCCACGTGTTTTTCCTGGAACTCGTTCAAGGTCGCCCACCGCGTCTGTTCGATGATGCCCACGAACGGCGCGTCGGGGTGCACGGAGTTCGTCCAGTAGAACTGCGACAGCGACTCGCGCATGGTCAGCACCAGGCAGACGTTGCCGAGGAAACCGATACGGTCGAGCTGCGCGCGGTAGGACGCGGCTTCGGCCGGCAGCAGCCGGGCCAGGTCGGGCACCTGCGCACCGCTCACCACGGCGTCGGTCGCGAAGCGCCCGCGGTCGGTATCGATCGCACGGATTCCGCGCTCGTCGCCGATCATCGCGTGCACGTTGGCGCCCAAGTGCACCTCGTGTCCGGCCGCTCGCAGCCGATCGACCATGGCGTTGAAGAGGCGGCCGAGACCCCCGGCGAGATAGCCGAGATATTCACGCCCGGCCGCGTCCCGAGACCCTCCCCGGTCGACCAGCTTCGACCACAGCCACGCGGCCGAGATGTGATCCGCCTCGACACCGAACTTGCCTTGCAACAGCGGCCGCCAAACGATGTCGTGCACCCGCCGCCCGGCGCTCTGCACGATGAAGTCCTCGACCGAGAGATCGTCGAGGGACTCCCAGTCCTTCACTCGCCGCGCGCGCAGCACCAGCATTCCCAACCGCAGACGGTCGAGAAGCGGCAGCGGGCGATAGCGCAGGAGCTCGAGCGGCGACGACAGTCCGTACGGCCGTTGCTTGTAGTAGGCCCCGGTCCGTGCGGGCCGCCACCGCAGATCGGCGCCCAGGCCATGCTCGGCGATCAACTCCTGCAGCGCCACGTCCCGGCGGAAGAGGTGGTGGTAGAACTTCTCCACGGTGTAGTGCGGCGTGGTGAAGCTGCCGGCCAGCCCCCCCGGATGAGGATCGCGTTCCCAGATCCGCAAATGCACGTCCGGAGCGGCCTGCGCCAGATAGTGCGCCGTCGCGAGGCCGCTGATTCCTGCGCCGACGACGTCGATGCACCGCTGCCGAACCTCGGAGCCGTTCACGAGCAGCGCCGCCCGGCGGCGCGACGGCAGGGAAGGGCGCGACGCGAAGAATCCATGCAGCGAGGATACCGCGCCCCGCGGCGCACTCGCGCGCCGCGAGCGCTGTGTTAGCCTTTCGCGCAGCGTGCCCACAGCCGTCGATCCCCAGCCCTGGGAACCGGTCGCGAGTCTCGGCGGGGAGTCCCGCTCCGAGCTTGCTCGCAGCCGCTGGCTCGCCGCGGGGGCGGTCGTCGGCGCGGTGCTCACGCTGCTCCTCCCTTGGTATCGATCCTTCTTCGGCGTCACCACGGACGGCTGGTTCTTCTTCTTCGCGCACCAGCTCCTGCGCGGCCACGTACCGTACCGCGACTTCTACCTGTTTGCCCCGCCGTGGCACGTGTTCGAGATCTCGCTCCTCATCCGCTTGTTCGGCGAGCATTTGCTGGCGGCGCACGTGCTCGGCCTGCTACAGCGAGTCGGACTGGCGCTGATTCTGCTGCGGTGGTTCGCCGCCATCTACTCGCTGGAGGCCGCGGTCGTGGCGAGCGTTGCGAGTGTCGCCGTCTTCTCCGCCGACATCGCGGACACCGTCTTCTTCTATCACCAGGATGCCGCGTTTTGGGGGATCGGCGCCGCCGCGGCGGCGGCCCTCTGCCTGCGCCTCGCGGACCACGGCAGGCAACGGCGCGCCGCGCTTGCCGCCGCCGCCAGCGGCCTGCTTGCCGGCATCTGTTTCGTCGACAAACAGACCATCGGTCTCGGACTGTCGGTCGCTCTGCCGTGCGCGCTCCTGCTCACGATCGGCAGGCCGGCGCGCCGCATACCGTGGGGCCTCCTCGGCGGTTGGCTGGCGGCCTGGCTCGTGCCCGTGGGATCCGTCCTGCTCTGGTTGTGGCGCCAGGACGCGGTGCGTCCCTTCGTCGAGCAGGTGTTCCTGGGCGGCACCGCGAGCAAGGGCAGCCTCGGCACGATCCTCACCAGGCCGTTCGCCGATGCCCTGCGCAGCGAGTCCTTGCGCGGCGCAGCCGGCTGGGCGCTGTGCCTGCTATTCGTGATCGCTCTCGTGCGCCCCGGCCGAGCATACGAGCCGTCCGCACTTTCCTCGACCCGGCGCTACGGTGCCGCTCTCGCGGGCCTCGCCGCCATGGTGATGATCCTCGTCGGGCAGCGCGTCGCCGCCGTCGGCCGCGAGCCCAGGCTGATTGCAATCTACGTCGCGCTGCTCGGCTCCCTGGGGCTCGCCGCGGCTCTTGGCGGGCCGCTGCTGCTCGGACGAGCCTGCAGCGAGCGCGACCGGCAGCGCTTCCTGCTCGCCGGCTCGGCCTTCGTGCTGTCGTTCATGTTCGCCTTGTCCTGGCCGGCGTGGGAAGCCATGACCTTGCCCGGGGCCGGGCTCATCCTGTGCGAGGCCTGGACGCGCGCCGAGGCGCGGTCTGCCTTCCTGCGACACGCGGTGACCGCGACCGCACTTCTCCTGGCTCTAGCCTGTGCGAGCAGCAAGGCCGCCGCGCCATTTCTCTGGGGCGAGTGGTTCGAGCCGCCGCTGTCGGCGGCGGTTTCATCGAGCCACGCCGAGCTGCTCCGCGGGTTCGCTCTGTCCCCATCCACCGCGAGCTTCGTCGACGGCGTCGCGGACTTGATTCGCGCGCATTCTCAGCCCCAGGATCCGATCTTCGTCTTCCCCCACCTGCCGGCGCTCTACCTGCTGTCGGATCGCCAGCCGCCGACCTTCGGCTACGTGCATTGGTTCGACGTCGCACCGGATTCGCTGGCGCGCCGTGACGCGGCCACCCTGCTGCGCGTTCGTCCGGCCGTGCTCGTCAACTACGAGATCAGCAAGCCGGAGTGGCGCTTGAACGAGCGCATGTTCCGTGACGGCAACCCATCGGGGCAGCGCGAGCTGCTCGACGCCATGCGCCAGCTGGGCGCCTCGCCCGACTACGAACTGATCGCCGACTTCCCGGCCCCGGTAACGCACAGTCGCGTCACGATTTGGGCCCGTCGGGCAACCGCGGGGGCACCGCTCCTTCCATGACTACGAAGAACCGCACGGCGGTCATCATCGGCGCCGGCCCCGCCGGCCTCACGGCGGCGTACGAGTTGCTGGACCGCACCGACATCCATCCGGTGGTGCTCGAGAAGAGCACCTACATGGGCGGTATCGCGCGCACCGTGAACTACAAGGGCAACCGCATCGACATCGGCGGCCATCGCTTCTTCTCCAAGTCGGACCGGGTCATGGAGTGGTGGCAGCGCTTCCTGCCCCTGCAGGCGCTCTCCGACAGCAAGCAGGCGATCACCTACCAGCGGAGCACGCGCGAGATCGGCGCCAGCGCAGTCGGGCCGGACCCCGAGCGCGTCGATCGCGTGCTGCTGCTGCGCCCGCGCAAGTCGCGCATCTACTACCTGCGCCGCTTCTTCGACTATCCGATCTCGCTCAGCTTGGACACCCTGCGCAAGCTCGGCTTCCTGCGCACGCTCAAGATCGGCTTCAGCTATCTGCGTAGCGCCGCCTTCCCGATCCGTCCCGAGACGAATCTCGAGGAGTTCTTCGTCAACCGCTTCGGCCGGCAGCTCTACGCCACCTTCTTTCGCGACTACACCGAAAAAGTCTGGGGCGTGCCCTGCGAGCGCATCAGCGCCGAATGGGGGGCGCAACGGGTGAAGGGACTGTCGATCAGCAAGGCGATCTGGCACTTCGCGAAGAAGCTGTTCCAGCGCGACCGCTCGATCGGCCAGAAGGGCACCGAGACCTCCCTGATCGAGCAGTTCTTGTATCCGAAGCTCGGACCCGGGCAGATGTGGGAGACCGTCGCCACCGAAGTCGCGGCGCGCGGCGGCGAAGTGCTGACCGAGCTTCAGGTGGTGCGCATCGAGCGCGAGGGCCAGCGCATCATCTCTGTCGAGGCTGTCGAGGCGGGCGGCGCGGCTGCGGTCCATGCCGCTGGCGAGGGGGCGACCGACCGCGCGCGGCGGCGCTTCCAGGGCGACGTGTTCTTCTCGACCATGCCGGTGCGCGAGCTGGTGGCTGCGCTCGACCCGCCGGCGCCGCCCGCGCTGCGCGAAATCGCCGCCGGACTGATCTACCGCGACTTCATCACCGTGGGCCTCCTGGTGCCGCGCCTGCGGATCAGCGAGCCCGGCGGCGATGCCCGGCGCGCGCAGCTGATCCAGGACAACTGGATCTATATTCAAGAGCCCGACGTGCAGGTCGGCCGGCTGCAGATCTTCAACAACTGGAGCCCGTATCTGGTGGCCGACCCGGAGACCGTCTGGCTGGGTCTCGAGTACTTCTGCAACGAAGGCGACGAGTTGTGGTCGCGCGACGACGCGTCGATGCTCGAGCTCGGCAAGGCGGAGCTCGACCGCATCGGCATCATCGATCGCGGCGCGGTCCTCGACGGCGTGGTGCTGCGCGTCGAGAAGACGTATCCCGCCTATTTCGGCAGCTACGACCGCTTTCCCGAGCTGCGCGCCTGGCTGGACGGCTTCGAGAACCTGTTCCTGATCGGCCGCAACGGCATGCATCGTTACAACAACCAGGACCATTCCATGCTGGCCGCGATGACCGCGGTCGACAACCTGGCCGCTGGCTCCTTCGAGAAGGCCAACGTCTGGGCGACCAACACGGAAGAGGAGTACCACGAGGAAAAGCGCTAGCTTCGACCCGCATCCTCCACATGCGCTGGAAACGAGCTCTCGTCGGAGTCTTGCTGGCCGCAGCGATCTTCTGGCTGCTCTTGCGGCGAGTGGACCCGCGCCAAGTCTGGGCCGGCCTGCGACTGGCCGACTGGCCGTTACTGCTGCTGGTGCAGGTCTTCGGTTGCGGGTCGATCTTTCTCAAAGGACAGCGCTGGTCGTGGGCGATCGGCGCCGGCGGCGAAGAACGTCCGCGCCGGCACCTGTTCTCCGCCACCGTGATTGGAACCGCCGCCAACATGGTCCTGCCGGCCCGTCTCGGCGACCTGCTGCGCGCCTGGGTGATGCGCAAGCACAACGCGATCCCGGCGACGCGGGCGCTGTTGGCGAGTTGGAGCGCGCAGGCCTTCGACGTCCTGGCGGTCGCGGTCCTGCTGCTCGTCGCGGCCTTCGCCGGTCAAGGGCTGGCCTCGCGGCGTGTCTTGTGGCTGCTGCTCGCCGGGATCATCGGCGGCGCCGCCGGCGCGGGTCTCCTGGCCCGACGACCGGAGTTGCTGACGCGCTGGGCCGAGCGGCTGCCGCGCAAGGTACGCGGCGCGGCCGGCGACTTCATCGCGCACGCGGCGGGCGGCTTGCGGTTCCTCGGCGAGCCCGCGGTCGTACTGCGCGTCAGCCTGTTCACGGCGGCGATCTGGTCGCTCGACGTGTGCGGAATGTGGCTCGCCCTGAGGGCTTTTCACATCGTCGTCTCATTGCCGGCGGCGGCGCTGGTGGTGGCTGCCGTCGGGCTGTCGTTCGCCTTGCCACTCACGCCCGGCAACGTCGGCACGTACCAGCTGATCGCCGTCCTGGTCCTCGGTCGCTTCGGCGTCGACAACGAGCGCGGCGTGGCCTTCAGCCTGGGCTTCCAGGCGTTCAGCCTCATCGCCACGGTGGCTCTCGGCTACCTCTTCTTCCAGCGCGAGCGGCTCACGCTGGCCGACCTGCGCGCCGCCGGCGGCACGAGCCCTCAGGCGCCGTAGAAGGCGCGCACCGCGGCGCAAGTCTCCGCGAGCTCGGCGTCCGTGAGCTCCGGGAACATCGGCAGGCTCAGCACCTGTTGCGCCGCCGTCTCGGCGACCGGCAGGCTCGGCGGCGAGGCCAGGTGTCCGGTGAGGGCCGGAATGCGATGCAGGGGCGTCGGATAGTGAATGGACGAGCCCACGCCGCGCGCTTTCAGGAACTCTTGCAGCGCATCGCGGCGCGTCGTCAGCAGCGTGTACTGGTGATAGACGCAGGTCGAGCCCTCGGGGTCCTGCGGCAGGCGAATGTCGCCCACCCCCGCGAAGGCGCCGTGGTACTTGCACGCCAGCTCACGGCGGCGCGCGTTGTCCTGCTCGAGCAAAGGCAGCCGGCAGTTCAGCACCGCCGCCTGCAGGCTGTCCAGGCGACTGTTCGTGCCGAGCTCGACGTGCTCGTAGCGGGCCACCTGGCCGTGGTTCGCCACCCGGCGCACGTGGGCGAGCAACTCCGTGTCATTCGCGGTGACCGCCCCGCCATCGCCGAAACAGCCCAGGTTCTTCGACGGATAGAAGCTCCAAGCCGCGACGGTGCCGAGACCGCCCACCCGGCGACCGCGCCAGGCGGCGCCCTGGGCCTGCGCGGCGTCCTCCATGAGCCAGGCGCCGTGCTCCGTCGTCAAGGCCGCCAGGCGGTCGGCGTCGAAGGGTCGCCCGTAGAGGTGCACACCGATGACGCCCACCGTACCCGGAGTCCATCGCCGGGCTGCATCGACAGGATCGATGTTGAGCGTCGCCTCCTCGACGTCGCAGAACACCGGCACCGCGCCGACCAGGAGAACGGCCTCCGCGGTGGCGTAGAAGCTGAACGCGGGTACCAGCACCTCGTCGCCGGGCTTCACGCCCAGCGCGCGCAACGCGACCACGAGCGCGTCGGTGCCGTTCGCCACGCCGACGGTTCCGGCCACGCCGAGGTACTTCGCGAAGGCGGCCTCGAACTCGCCGACCTCCGGCCCGTGGATGAACGAGGTGTGCTCGAGAATGCGCCGCCAGCGGGTCTGGAGCTCGGCCGCGATGCGCCGCTCGGCTCGTTGCAGGTTGAATGCGGGAACGCTCATCGCGTCGAATCTCCTACGGTTCGGTGTCACCGAGCGGATAGCGGCTCCAGGGCGTCTTGAACACCAGGAGCCGATCGCCGGCGAGGGTGATGTTGTCTGGAACGTCGAACGCGTACAGGGGCTCGAACCCGGTACCGCTCGCGACCAGCGCAGGGTACCAGGAAGGAAAGACCACCAGGTAGTCCGGACGACGCTCGACCAGGAAGCGCTGCATTCCTGCCTGGCCCGTGCGGTCCTCGGGCGATACCGCGCCGCGCACCGCCGCCTGGATCGCCGGCGTTACGATGCCGGAGAGGTCGAGGACGGATTGCGGCGCGAAGAACTTGATCGCCCCGATGTCCTGCACCGCGATCAAGGCCGGCGGGGGCACGTGGCGCGCCAGCCAGAGGCCTGCCCGCACGTCGCCGTCTTCGACGTTGGCCACGTTGCGGGCGTAAAAGCCGGCGCCCTGCAGGAAGGTGTAGACCGTCGGCAGGGCGAGCACCACGACGGCGAGCGCGCGCCAAAGAGCACGCCCCGGCACGCCCTCGGCAGCGGAGCGCGAGGCGGCGAGCGCGAGGCAGCCGAGCACGATCACCAGCGGGAACAGCGGGAAGTAGTAGCGCCCGAAATTGCCGAGCAGCGCCGGCTTGCCCTGCGCGAGGAACGAATACGCGAGCGGCAGGGCGAGGAGCCAGAGCGCCGGCAGAACGCTCTGGTCGCGACTGCGCAACCATCGCCAACAGAGAATTGCCGCTCCGCCGCCGGCGAGCAGGGTCAGCCAGGGTTGGGGCCGAAACAGCACGCCCAGCACGAGGAAGAGATACTGGCCGTCCGGCAGGACTCCGCGCGCCGCACCCGCCTTGGCGCCGAAGGTAGTCGGAAGCGGTGAGCCCCCGACCGCGGCGTAAAAGGCCAGCGTGGGCAGGACGACGACGGCCGCCTCGATCAGACCAAGCAACAGGGCGCGCCGCGCGCCGCGCCGCGCCTCCCCCGCCGGCGCGCGCAGGAGCTGGAAGACGCGTTCCGCCACCGCCAGCACGAGGAGCAGCAGGCCCTCCGGACGTGCCAGTGCCGCCAGCCCCAGCACCGGCAGCGCGAGCGCTCGCCGTCCTCCGCCGCGCAGCTCGCGAATCTGCAGGATCAGGCCTTCGAGCGCCAGCCAGAGGAACAGGCAGATCTCCATCCCCGAGAGCGCCGACCAGACCAACCAGTACGTGCCGGCGGTGAGCAGGGACGCGAGCGTCGACAGTCCGCGCTCGAGCCCGCTCAGCCGGCCGAGGCGAAACGTCGCGCGCACCGCGAGAACGAACGCCAGGACGCCGGCGAGCTTGGTCCAGGCGACGACGTTGCCGGGAAGGTGAAAGAGCAGCGACAGCAGCGCGGTCCACAGCGGCGACGTGGAGCCCGTGACCAGTTCCCCCGGGTTGTACGCCAGGCCGCCGCCGCCGGCGAGATTGCGTGCGAACTGCAGATGAATCCAGCTGTCGTCGAGTGGGAAACCGAGGCGCCCGCCGAGCAGCGACGCCTCCACTCCGCAGTACACGAGCGCCGCCGCGAGCGCCGACAGCGTAACGGCGACGGGCACACCCGCGCGGCCTGCCGAGCGCCCGCTCATGGGCGTTGCGCGTCCCGGCGCGCTCTCGCCGCTGCGAGCCCGTCGAGCGCACGCATCACATTCGGCGCGTCGCTCAGGCGCGCCGCCTCCCGCAGTCGGCGCCAGGCGCTCTCGCTATCGCCCGCGGCCAGATCGAGCATCGCCGCGAAATACAAGGCGTGAACGTTCTCGGGTTGCGTCGCGAGCAGCGACTCGAGCTCGGCGAGGGCGGCCACGCGGCGGGACGCGTCCGCAGCGATCGCCGGCAGCTCCTCGCCGTTGCTGAAGGCGCGGAACTGGTCAAGCTCAAGTCGTTGCGCGGTGGCAGCCATGGCGCCCGCGCGCCGCAGGTAGACCGCCGACACGTCGTCCCAGTACACCAGACGCCAACGCTCGCTTTCGACCTCGGCGCGCAGATCGCGAAGCTCGCGCGGCGTGAGGATCAACGTGTCGATCCCATAGTGCTCCACGAGGAGCGGGAAATCGATCGTCGTGACTTCGCGTGTGAGCGACGCAAAGACGTCGCTGCGCCCGTCCCAGAATACCGGCTGGTCCAATGCCCAGAGCAGGTAACCGCCCTGATTGGAGTTGTGAAAGAGGTTGCCGCGCACCTCGTGCGCGCGCAGGAAGCGCACGGCCCCCTCGGGAAACGAGCGCGCCACGCAGCGCAACGGTAGCGCGGGCACGGCGCGCGGCAACATCGCGGCCAGTACCAGGGTCATCGCGGCCGCGAGCAACGTCGGAATCCGGCGCGTCGCCGGCACCGGCGGAAGTCGTCTGGCCAGGCCGCCGTACAGCGCCGGCAAGGCCACGACCGCGAACTCCGTCGCGAAGCGCTGCGTCCGGAACGTGGCGGCGAAATAGACCACGCTGCCGACGATCTCCCAGGGGCGCGCGCCAGAGTCGCGCCGCAGCAGCACGGCGCCGACGAAGAGCAGGCCCAAGGCGAGCAGCGGCAGGTTCGCGATCGGCGGCGCGGCGTCGAACATCCCGAGGTCCCAGGCGATGCCGCTCTGAAACAGGATGCGGCTGAGCACCAGCGGATAAAGCAGCGCGCGCACGCCGTTCGGATTGCAGAACGCGAGGGCCACCGCCATCACGAACGTCCACGTGAGCGTCCACGCCGCGACCAGACTCCCATCGGTGACGGCGGCTGAGCCGCGCGCCAGCGACGGCCAGCGCCGCACCGCCCAGACTTCGACCACCTGCAGGGCGAAGACCGCGAGGCCGAAGGTGACGTTCGAATGCATGTTCGCCCACACCAACACGATCCCGAGCGCCAGGGCGAGGGGGGCGCGCCGGCCGGTGGCTCGCCAGCGCTCCAACGCCAGCAGCAGCGCGGCCAAGAGAAGGGTCGCCAGCCAAGCAGCGCGCAGGAAGAGCTCGTGTCCGCAGCTGAGCAGGGCCAGCGCGAGCAGCGGCGCCAGCAGGTTCCAGCGCAGTGGCCGCGCGCTCAGCGCCGCCCGCCGAACGATCAGAGCACCGATGCCGAGCGTGATGAGAACCGTGAACAGCAGGACGCCCGGCAGTCCCAGCGCGCGCTCGCACAAGCGCACCAGCACGGCGAAGCCCCACTCGTGGCTGATCCACGGCGCACCGGCGCGGGTGTAGGAAAACGGGTCGGTCGTCGGCACGGCGTGATGCGTCAGGATCCACTCGCCGGTCCGCAGGTGCCAGAACAGGTCGTCGTGCGCGATGGGGCGCAGCGACCACGCGATGCCCAGCACCGCGACCAGCCCGGCACAGCACCAGCCGAGCCATCGCGCGGGATCTTGCCCGCCCGCCGGGTCGACACCTGCGCTGCCCGGCTGCCGAGCTTCGCCAGCTTGTGCTGCGGGTTCCACGAGGTCGCGATCATATAATTCGGGTCGTGCACGCTCTCGGGCGCAAGAGGTGGTCGCTGGTCGAGCGGCGTCGGCGAGCGGTGGCGCGCGTCGCCTTGTATTCGAGCTTCGCGCTAGCCGGTGTCGCGACCTGGATCGGTGCGCGCATCGTGGAGCGTCCGACGATGGCGGCGCGCGAGCAAGCGTGGAGCCACGTCGACTACGCGTCGCTGCCGGAGGTCCGGTTGCTGCAGGACTACGTCCGCATCGACACCAGTCCCATCACCGGCAGCGAGGTCAAGGGAGCCGAGTTCCTCGCCGAGCAGCTGCGCCGGGCGGGCATCAGCCCGACCATCGACCTCGTCGACGCGACCCATGCCAATCTCTGGGCGGTGATCGACGGCGAGTCGCCCGAGGCACTGGTCCTGCACAACCACCTCGATGTCACTTCTCCGGGAGCCACGGAGTGGGACTTCCCGCCGTTCGCGGGCGACATTCGGGGACCCTGGCTGCGCGGCCGTGGCACCTTCGACATGAAGAGCGTCGCGATCGCGCAGCTGCTGTCGTTCATCGACGTCAAAGCGAGCGGAAGACGTCCTCCCAGGTCGCTGATCTTTCTCGCCACCAGCAGCGAAGAGCACGGCAGCGAAGCGGGAATGATCCGCGTCTTGGCGCAGCAGCCGGAGCTCGTGCGTCGCTTCTCGGTCATGCTCACCGAGGGCGGCGCAGTGGAGACGCGCTCGCTCGACGACATCAAGTACTGGGGCATCGAGTTCGCGCAGCGCCGCTACGTGCATCTGACGGCCGTCTCGGCGACCCGCGAACCTCTGGTTGCGCTCGAGAAGACGGCTGTGCGCAGCACGAAACCGCGACTGTGTGCCGAGACCCGGGCGTTTCTGAGCGCGTACTCCGACTCACGCGACAGCGGCGATTTCCGCAGCGCGTTCGCCGATCCCGAGCGTTGGCTCGCGGATCCGAAGGCTCTCGAGGACGTGCCACCCGTGGTGCGCGAGCTGCTCTCCGATGATTTGTTTCTGCAGCCGATCGTCCCCCACCCAGGCGGAGGGTACGAGCGTGGTCTGGGGATCCTGCTGCTCCCGGACTCCGACTGGGATGCCGTGCGCCGAGAGCTCCTGCCCGAGGGGAGCCTCGTTGGATTGCAGATCCAGGGGGAACCCACCCATGGGCCGGCTCCGGGTAGCCCGCTCGATCACCCGGTCTACAAGGCGATGGCGCGGATCCTCGACGGGGTCGCTTCGGGGGCGCCGGTCGGTCCTTACATGCTGGGCCACACTCTGACGGATGCACGGTTCCTGCGCGCTCGAGGTATCCCGGCCTACGGCTTCTCGCCGTTTCTCTTCCTCTCGGTCGACACCTACCGTGTCGACAAGCGAGACGAAGAGATCGGACTTCCGGGCTACGTTTCCGGGGTCAAGGTCTATCGCGACCTCATCCAGAACCTCATGAGCGACCGATCACACTGGCGGTGACACTGTCCGTCCCGGGGACGGGGTCAATAATTGTCAACGCAGACCCGCGCTGTCCCCTTTGGCGCGCCTTTCCGTGCACTTTCGCGTGAATTCCCGGCTGGCATCGATCCTGCTTTTTGGCGTTGGCCGAGACCAACCGAATTGGGATACCCCCAAAGAGGTACCGCCGACGGAGGGCGCCAGCATGTTGAAGAGGCTTCGTAACCGCCAGAAGGGCTTCACGCTGATCGAGCTGATGATCGTCGTCGCGATCATCGGCATCATCGCGGCCATCGCGATCCCGAACCTGCTCGCCGCGCGCCTGTCGTCCAACGAGACGGCGGCGATCGCGACGCTGCGCAACATCATCTCGGCGCAGGCC
>WBZN01001146.1_pt1 | contig 16757 bp, 11 predicted proteins | sample 5204281 | NCBI WGS metagenome assembly WBZN01 (sample SAMN12344347, study PRJNA552823) | activated sludge metagenome | biome: Activated sludge suspended growth; feature: Nitrification reactor; material: Wastewater; isolation source: activated sludge from nitrification reactor of wastewater...
ATCGAGATCTTTCAGGGCGAGAACGAGCTCGCATCGAAGAATCGGCGGCTCGGGCGGTTCGTGCTCGGCGATCTGCGGGCGGCGCCGCGCGGCGCGACCAAGGTCGAGGTCAGCTTCACGATGGACGCCGACGGCATCCTCGAGATCACCGCGGCGGAGATCGGCACCGGCCGGGCGGCGAGCGTCACGATCGAGGCGTCGAGTGGGCTCACGGCCGAGGAGATCAACCGGCTCGGTAACCGGCTCGGCCACTGAGCTCCGCGTCGCGGTTCACGAATTGCGACCAATCGAGATGACCACGAGCTCGCACCGCGGCGAGGCTCGGCCGTAGGAAGTCAGCCGAGGGGGGATTCACCGCGAGCCTGCGCCGCCTGGATTTGTCACGTCGCAGAATCAGTGTTATGTAAACTCCGGGACATCGAAAAACGGGGCTCCGACGAGGATCGGTCACTTGGTCGAACCTCGGTCGTTCACCTCGCTCGATCCCCTCGGAGCAGCTGCGCGATGCGCCAGAGACGCGCCATCGCGTGATGGGCCCTCCGGGCGTTCGCGGCCTCGCTCGTTCCCGATGTCCTTGACACATTCCGACAGCGACTGACTGTGTGCGCCATCGCTGCGCGGCGCTACCCCCTCCGGGGTTTCTGCGCGGCTGTTCACTCGGTAGGTGTTACCGTCCACGGATGAGCCCACCCCTGCGATTCAAGTCGCGCCGTCGCGCTGTTGCGCCGCTAGTCGCTCTTTGCGCCCTCGCTTGGAGTTGCGGAGGTGGTTCGACACTGATCGATGGGAGCTCGACGGACGCCGCCCCCGTCCAGACCTCCGACGTTTTCATTTACGGCGCCACTCCGTCCGGGATCATGGCGGCGGTCGCGGCCGCGCGCGGGGGCAAGACCGTCGCGCTGGTCGAGCCAACGGCGTGGATCGGTGGAATGGTGACGGGGGGTCTCAGTGGAACGGACGCCGGAAATTCGGCTGCGATCGGCGGACTCGCGCTCGAATTCTTCAAACGCAACAACGCCGCCGAAGTCGCTGCGGGGGCTGCGCCGAACAATATCTATGTCGGCGAACCTCATGTCTTTCTGAATACGTTTCTCCAGATGCTCGGCGAAGCGAATGTCGCTTACACGAAGAGCGTTCGGCTCGCTGCGGTGCAGAAGTCAGGAGCGAAGATCGCGTCCGTCACCCTGAGCGACGGTAGCCAGCACGCCGCGAAGGTCTTCATCGACGCGAGCTATGAAGGTGATCTCATGGCGATGGCGGGCGTGGCCTACTCCGTTGGTCGGGAATCTCGAGCCGCGTACAACGAACCCGACGCCGGAACCATGGTCTCTAATGCGCTGTTCAACGGCACCTTCGATCCCTACGTAACGCCGACAGACCCGAACAGCGGCTTGATCTTCGAGGTGGCTCCGGGGCCTGCGCTTCCTGAGGGAAGCGCAGACAACCACGTGATGGCTTACAATTATCGATCCTGCGTGACCGACATCGCGACCCACGCCGATAACGCGGTTCCGTTCTCGCAGCTGAGCCCCCAGAACTACGATCCGTCGATGTTTCTGGGGGCCCTTCGAATGGTTCAGGCGATGAACGCTAGACCCGGGGCCACCGGCGAATACATGGCGCGTCACTTCTTGAATCCGCAGTTCGTCCGCGATTCGAACCCCGAGAAGCTGATCCCGTACGCGGCGGGAAAGTTCGATGTCAACGGTGGCAGCGCCTATAGCACCGACGTCGTCGGCATTATTGACGGGTATCCAGATGGCGATGAGGCCACCCGGCAGGCAATTCGAGATCACGTCAGGGACTACGATCAGGGCCTCTTCTATTATCTTGCGACCAGTTCTGATATCCCCGAATCAGTACGAGAGTTCGTGAATCGTTTCGGGGTATGCGCCGACGAGTTCGTGGACAACGGTCACTTCCCGACGCAGCTCTACATCCGCGAAGGCCGCCGGATGCGCGGCGCCTATGTCATGACGGAGTTCGACGTCCTCAAGCAGGTTCCTCCGCCTCCCGATGTGATTGGCATTGCTGACTACAATATGGATTCGCATCTTCACCAGCTCGTCGACATCGGTGGCAAGGTCTACCAAGAGGGCTCGGGCGAGCTCACGGGATATACGCAGTATGGCGTGACCCCGGGGACGCTGTACCCGATCCCTTACCGAGCGCTGACCCCCAGCGCGTCCGAGGCGACCAATCTCCTCGCGAGTGTGACGGTGTCCGCCTCGAGCATGGCCATCCGGTCGCTCCGTATGGAACCGCAATACATGATCATGGGGCACGCGGCGGGCACCGCGGCGTCGCTGGCGATCGACGACAACGTCGACGTCCAAGGCGTCGACTATTCCAAGCTGGAGTCACGACTCAAAGCAGAGAACCAGGTGCTTGCCTATTGAACGGCGGCGTTCATCGACGACGTCAGCGACCGCTCGCGAAGCATCCACGGGACCTGCCCGGAGGCCGCGTCGGGCCTGACCGAACGGCGTCCGACGCGGTCAGCTCGTTCGCCGAGCGCACCTAGGCGCGACTCGGATCGCCGGGTCGGCCCGGCGTTCGCCGAGTCGCCCGTCTGTACGTTTTCCGCCCGCGCGGCCGCTTGCTATGGTTCGACGTGTCGGCCGATCCGCTCGCGTTGTTTGGTTCCGCAGCCAAGACCTGGTTCCGCCAGAGCTTTGCGGTGCCCACGCCGGTCCAGGCGAGCGGTTGGACGAGCATCGCGAGCGGCAAGCACACGCTGATGCTGGCGCCGACCGGCAGCGGCAAGACGCTGGCGGCATTTCTCTGGTGCCTGGACCGGCTCGCGCGTGCGCCGGTCCAGGGCACCCGCGTGGTCTACGTGTCGCCGATCAAGGCGCTGGCGTACGACGTCGAGCGCAACCTGCGAGGTCCGCTGGCGGGCCTGCAGCGGCTCGGCGCCGGCGGCGAGATCCGGGTCGATGTGCGCACCGGCGACACCCCACCCCGGGAGCGCGAGCGTCAGCGCAAGGATCCAGGGCAGATCCTGATCACGACGCCCGAGTCGCTCTACCTGGTGCTCGCCGGTCGATCGCGCGACCGGCTGACCACCGTCGACACCGTGATCATCGACGAGATTCACGCGCTCGCCCCGACCAAGCGCGGCATCCACCTCGCGCTCTCGCTCGAGCGCCTCAGCCACCTGGTGACCAGCGCGGGCCGTCCGGATCCCCAGCGGATCGGCCTGTCCGCGACCCAACGTCCGCTTATCGAAGTCGCTCGATATCTGGCAGGGGACCGCCCGGTCGAGATCGTGGACGCCAGCGCCAGGCCGGCGCTCGACCTCGAGATCATCGTTCCCGCGGCGGAGATGGACAACCCCGGGACCCCGGGCCGCGACGGCGGCGGGATGTGGCCGCTGATCTACCCGCGGCTGCTCGAGCTGATCCTCGCCCATCGGACCACGATCGTGTTCGTGAACTCGCGGCGGCTCGCCGAGCGGGTGTCGCAGCAGCTCACCGAGCTCGCCGTGGAGACCGGTCAGGTGGCCGAGGGGGTCGACCTGGTCCGCGCTCACCATGGCTCGGTCGCCCGGCACCATCGTCAGGAGATCGAGGAGGCGCTCAAGTCCGGCCGGCTGCGCGCGATCGCGGCGACCTCGTCGCTCGAGCTCGGCATCGACATGGGCACGGTCGATCTCGTGGTCCAGGTCGAGTCACCCGGTGCGGTGTCGCGCGGCCTCCAGCGGATCGGCCGTGCCGGTCACCACGTCGGCGGCACCAGCATCGGCAGGATCCTCCCGAAGTTCCGCGGCGATCTGCTCGAGGCGACCGTGGTCGCCCGCAAGATGCTCGATGGCGAGGTCGAGTCGATCCGGGTGCCCGACAGCGCGCTCGATGTGCTCGCGCAGCAGATCGTCGCGATGGTCGCGTCGGAGCCGTGGCAGGTGACCGAGCTCGAGCGCGTGATCCGCCGCGCTGCGAGCTATCGCGAGCTGTCCCGTGCGGCGCTGACCGGCGTGCTCGACATGCTCGCCGGCCGCTATCCCTCCGACGCGTTTGCCGAGCTCAGGCCGCGGCTGACGTGGGATCGCCAGGCGGACGTGCTGATCGGCCGCAAGGGGGCGCGCCTGCTCAGCGTGATCTCGGGCGGCACGATCCCAGATCGCGGCACGTACGGGGTGCACCTGGCGTCGGGGCCGCGGATCGGCGAGCTCGACGAGGAGATGGTGGCCGAGAGCCGCCGCGGCGAGACGTTCATCCTCGGCGCGACGACCTGGCGGATCGAGGACATCACCCGGGATCGGGTGATCGTCAGCCCTGCGCCGGGCGAGCCCGGCAAGATGCCGTTCTGGCGTGGCGAGGGCCCGGGCCGCCCGATCGAGCTCGGGCGCGCCCTCGGCGCGTTCTGCCGCGACCTCGATGCCCGGCTCGCGAGCGATCCGGCGGCTGCGCGCGCGTGGCTGATGGCCGACTACAAGCTCGACGGCCTCGCGGCCGAGAATCTGATGAGCTACCTCGGCGATCAACGCACGGCGACCGGGGCGATGCCGACCGACCGCGCCATCACGATCGAGCGGTTTCGCGACGAGCTGGGCGACGTCCGGGTCTGCATCCTGTCGCCGTTCGGCAGCCGGATCCACGCCCCGTGGTCGCTCGTGCTGTCCCGCAAGCTCGAGGCCGAGCTCGGCTACCCGATCCACCCGCTGTACACCGACGATGGCATCGCGATGCGGTTCGCCGATGGCGACGTCCTGCCGACCGACGATCAGCTGATTCCGGACCCCGATGACGTCGAGAACGAGCTGGTCGACGAGCTCGCGCGTTCGAGCGTGTTCGCGAGCCACTTCCGCGAGAACGCCGCGCGCGCCCTGCTGTTGCCTCGGCGCCGGCCCGGTCAGCGCACGCCGCTGTGGGCGCAGCGCCTGCGCGCGCAGCAGCTGATGGGCGTGGCGCTCCAGTTCCCGGCGTTCCCGATCACGCTCGAGACCTACCGGGAGTGCCTGCGCGACATCTTCGACCTGCCCGCGCTCGTCGAGGTGCTCCGCGCGATTCGATCCCGCGCGATCCGGATCGAGGCGGCGACCACCGACACCGCGTCGCCGTTCGCGCGCTCGCTGGTGTTCGATTACGTCGCCGCCTTCCTCTATGAAGGCGACGCGCCTCACGCCGAGCGCAAGGCGCAGGCCCTCACGCTCGACCGCAGCCTGCTGCGCGAGCTGATCGGCGGCGGCGAGCTGCGCGACCTGCTCGATCTCGATGTCCTCGAGGAGGTCGAGGACGAGCTCCAGCAGCGGGTCGATGATCGCAAGGCGCGTAGTCCCGACGAGATCAGCGATCTGTTGCGCCGGCTCGGCGATCTATCTCACGACGAGATCGCGATCCGGTCCAACCTCCTCGAGCACGTGATCACGCCGGCCGTGGTGCCCTCCGCGGTCAAGGTCCCGGTGGTCGTGACGCCGGAGGCCGTCACCCCGGCGTCACCCGAGGTGGTGGTCTCGAGTCCGTCGGTGAAGCTCCACGCCGCGCTGGTCCATTTGATGGCGAGCCGCCGGATCGCCCCGGTCCGGATCGCCGGGATGGAGCGTTACATCGCCGCGGAGGATGCCGCGCGCTATCGCGACGGTCTCGGGGTGGCGTTGCCGCTGGGGCTCCCGGCGGCGCTCCTCGAGCCGGTGGTGGAGCCGCTGGAGACCCTCGTCGCCCGGTACGCACGCACGCACGCACCGTTCACCGCCGAGGGGCCGGCCGCGCGCTGGGGCTTGCCGGTGGGCCAGATCGAGCCGGTGCTCGCGCTGCTGGAGGCGCGCACGCAGCTCGTCCGCGGCGACCTGCGTCCGGGTGGGTTCGGCAAGGACTCGTGCGATCCAGAGGTCCTCCGGCAGCTGCGCCGCCGCACGCTCGCCAAGCTGCGCGCGCAGGTCGCGCCCGTCGGTGCGGCCACCTTCGCGGCGTTCCTGCCGCGCTGGCACGGGCTCGATCAGCCGCGGCGCGGGATCGGCGCCCTCCGCGACGCGATCGCGCGGCTGGAGGGCCTCCCGCTGTCGTTCAAGGAGCTCGAGGAGCGGATCCTCCCGGCGCGGGTCCTCGACTACCACCCGCGCATGCTCGACGAGCTCGGGGCGGCGGGCGAGCTGTTGTGGGTCGGCGCCGGCGCGCTCGGCCTCAAGGATGGTCGCGTGATCTTGCTGCGCCGTGATCGCGCGCGGGTGCTCGCTCCCGAGCCGCAATCGATCCCGAACGCGACGCCGGTCCACGCCGCGATCGCGGACCACCTGCAGCACGCCGGGGCGTCGTTCCTCGTCGCGATCGAGCAGGCCGCGGGTGCCAGCCGGGACACGGTGACCGCGGTGTTGTGGGATCTGGTGTGGGCCGGCGTGATCACCAACGACACGTTCTCGCCGCTGCGATCGCTGGGGGCTCCGAGCGCGCGTCGCGGCAACGCCCACGCGGTGTTCGGGGGCCGATGGTCGCTCGTCAACTCGCTCGGGCCGCCGGCGTCTCCGACGATGCGGGCCCACGCCATGGCGACCGCGCTGCTCGAGCGCTGGGGCGTCGCCGGCCGCGCGACCGCGCGCGCGGATGATCTGCCCGGTGGGTTCGCTGTGATCGCCGACGTGCTGCGCGCGATGGAGGACTCCGGTGCGGTGCGGCGGGGCTACTTCGTCGAGAACCTCGAGGGCGCGCAGTTCGCGTGGCCCGGCGCGATCGATCGCTTGCGCGAGTTGCCCCGCGGGCAGGCGCCTCGCGTCGACGTGCTCGCCGTGATCGATCCCGCGAACGCGTGGGGCAGCGCCCTGCCCTGGCCGCTGCTTCGCGACCCCACCGCCCGTCCGGCGCGGCGGGTCGGCGCCTCGGTGATCCTCGTCGATGGCGAGCTCTCGGTCTGGCTCGAGCCGAAGGCGAAGCGGATCGCGACCGCGCCGCTCTCCGACGAGACGATCGAGCTCGCGCTCGCGGTCGGCCTGCCGGTCCTCGCCGCGAAGTCACGGCGCCGCGAGCTGCTCGTCGAGACGATCGACGGTGTCGCCGCGACCGAGTCGGCGTTCGCGCGCGGGCTGCTCGCCGCGGGATCGCGCATCGACTATCGCGGCCTCGTCGTACGCGGCACGATCGCCGCGCTCCCCACCGCGAGCGAGCCGGCTCCCGAGCCCGAGCTGGAGCCCGAGGTGGTCGACGACGACGCGCCCTGATCTCGCCACCTGGCCGCCGTCCTCACCGACGACCTCGACGGCCGGCAGGCAGCGTCGCGCGTCGCGGTGCACGGATCGCGCACGATCTCCGACGGGCCGTGCGACGAGATCTCTTCGGCCCCCCTCGCGAGAGATCTTACCCCGCGCGACGGGAGCCCCCAGGTCCGGCCGCGGTGGCAAGCCGTGTCGTCGGTGCAGAACGGCGGTCTCCAGCGATCCGATCGGGGCGCTGGCGCGCTGGATGTGGCCCTGCGGCCGTTCTCCGCCGACCTGAGGCCCCCGCCGAGGCCACCACTTGGCGGATACCGATCTTGTCGGTGGCTACTCGAGCCGTCGGAGGGATCGGACAGAACCACCTTCAACTGCCCGGAACCTTGTGGGACGGAGCTGGTATCGGGGTTGCTCCAGCGGGATGCCAGCTCAACAAGGAAGTACCCCATGGCAACCGCGCTCGCATATGCACCGCCCGACTCGCCACTCGCCAGCGAGGTCTCCACGACCCTGACGGTCGGAGCAGGGGTCGCCTACGAGGTGTTTGCGGACGCCGTCGAGATCCCGCGCTGGCTGCCGATCGTGCAGACCGCCCGGGTGCTCACGCGGACCCCGGAGGGGCGCCCTTGCCGGGTCGCCTTCACCCGCAACCTCGAGCGAGGCTCCTTGGGCTACAGCCTGGAGTACACCTACGAACCGAGCACCCTGACCGTGGGCTGGTCCACTCCCGCGTGGTCCAACGTCGTGCTTTGTGGCGAGGCGCGATTCATGCCGCTGTCCGCGCGCGCCTGCCTGATGCGCTACCGGCTCGTCCTCGACCTGCCGATCGTCGACGATGACAGCCACCAGCTCGACAAGCACCCGGCGTCGCTCGTGGTCGCCGAGTTCCGCGAGCACCTGCGTCGCCTCTGCTGAGCGAACCACGACGTCCTGCCCACATCTCCCCCGCGGGGTGTGTGGTCGGCAGCCGCACACATCGTCCGCCAAATCTAGGTGGCGCCCTGGGGGAATCGGTTGTGAAGCGTGCCTCGGGGTGTGTACGATGGGCGCCGTGTCCTCGGAGCGTCGTCCTGATACGCGGTCGCCCCTGGCGGCGTTGCAGTCACCGCCGGCGGCGCGCGCGACGACCTCGGACGTCAGCCCGTTCGCGCTCGGAACGAATCCGCATCAGCTCTACGAGTCCAGCGACACGGGCTTTCAGCTGCGTGATCTGGAAGCGCGCCTCGATCGTTGTCTCACGGGGATGACGATGCACTTCCAGCCGATCGTTCACGCGCGCACGCGCGCACGGTTCGGCTACGAAGCGCTGCTGCGGTCGACCGATAAGTCGCTCCCTCACCCGGGCGCGATCCTCGATGCGGCCGAGCGGCTCGAGCGGATCCCGGCGCTGGGCCGCGCGATCCGGGCGCAGACCGCGCGGGTGTTCGCGACGACGCCACCCGAGCGCGGCGTCGTGTTCATCAACCTTCACCTGCTCGATCTGTTCGACAAGCAGCTGACGAGCGTGTTTTCCCCGCTCGCGAAGATCGCGTCCCGCGTGATCCTCGAGATCACCGAGCGGACCTCGCTCGCGGGCGAAGGCGATCTGCGGTTCCGGATCGCGGAGCTGCGCGAGCTCGGGTTCCGGATCGCGATCGATGATCTCGGTGGCGGTCACGCCCGCATGGGCACGTTCACGCTGCTCGACTGCGACTTCGTCAAGCTCGACATGTCGCTCGTCCGCGATGTCGAGAAGCATCCGATGAAGCAGCGGCTGATCCGCTCGGTCACCGAGCTGTGCCGAGAGCAAGGGCTCGTCGTCATCGGTGAGGGTGTCGAGACCGAGGCCGAGGCCGAGGTCCTCGTGAAGCTCGGCTGCGACCTGCTGCAGGGCTACTTGATCGCGCGGCCCGCGCTGCCGTTCTGCGATCCGCTCTAAACGCGCCGGGGCTGCGGCCTGGAGCTCAGTCCAGGTCGAACGCGTAGAGGATGCCGCGGTTCGACATCACGAACAGCCGTCCGTCTCCGGTGATCGTCGGCTGCGCGGAGACGCCATCGCCAGGATCGAAGTACTCGAGGGTCTGGCCCGTCCGGCGATCAGCGATGAACATGCCGTCCTGGGCGAGCGAGTACACGAGCAGGTCCGAGAACACGACGGGAGCCGCGGGCTCCCCGCCGTCACGCGCGCCGACGCGCCAGACCACGTTGCCACCGAAATCGATCGCGTAGGTGCCGAGATCCGCGACGCTGACGTAGAGCAGCTTGCCATCGCTCGCGATGCCACCGACGTTGCCGGTCGAGCTCGGCATCGCGGCATCCCAGAACGGGACCCGCCAGCGAACCAGCCCGGTCGCCTTGTCGAGCGCGTAGACCCCGCCGGACGAGGACGAGGCGAACACCGCGTTGCCCAGGACGAGCGGCGTGGCGTCCACATCCATGAACCGGTCCGCGTCGCCCTTGAGCGAGGTCGACCACGCCACCGAGCCGTTGTCGCGGCGGAGCGCGACCAGGGTGCCGTTCGAGAACCCGGTGTAGACGAGGTCGCCGTCGACCGCGACGCCCGCGTGACCGCGAAGCGTGTACTCCTCGGGCGTCTCGGTCTTGTACTGCCACTTGAACTTGCCGGTGATCGCGTCGACCGCGACGACCTGATCGGCCTCGTTCGAGAACACGATCAGGGGCCCGGTCGCGACCGGCGCCTGCTCGATCGGCCCGCGGCTCTGGTATCGCCACTTCTCCGCGCCGGTCTGGGCGTCGAGCGCGAGCAACGTGCCGTCCTGCGTACCGACGTAGAGCAGGACGGCGCTGACGAGCGGTGCGCTCGCGACCGCGCCGATCTGCTTGCGCCAGCGAACCGCACCATTGGCGGTCTTGAGCGCGAAGAACGTTCCGCTCGCGGTTCCGATGAACAGCGTGTCGCCGTAGACCGCGGGAGCCGCGAACTCCTGCGGGCTGACGTCGGTGCGGCGGTCAGCCGTGACGAACTTCCAGTGCAGCGACAGCCGATCTTCGCCGAGGGGTTCCACAGGCTGCGCGCGCATGGCATCCGCCTGCTGCCACGGAACCCGCACGCAGCCGGCCGTGGCCAGCAGCACCAGCACCAGGAGCTTGGACGCGCGCTTCACGTTCCCATCGCGGCGAGGCGCTGCTCGATCAGCTCGGGCAGCTCGGTCGCGCCCCCGAGGTCCTTGGCCTTCTCGAACGCGGTCTTCGCCTCGGGGAGGCGTTCGAGCGCGAACAGGATCCGGCCCTGGTGGTAGAGCGCGTAGGCGCGTCGCGGGCCCGCGTCGTCGGGCTGCATCGCCACGAACGCGGCCAGCGCCTCCTCGCGGAGCTTCTTTTGCGCCGCGGGATCCTTCTCGGCGGTCGCCTTGGTCTCGAGCGCGAGCCCGAGGCCCTCGCGAGCCAGCACGCCCTCGATCCCGAGCTCGGTCTGGCCCTTGCGGTACTCGGCGATCGCTTCGTCCACCTTGCCGGTGTCCATGAGGAGCGAGCCCCGGAACGCGGCGCCGCCGGCCTGGACGCCCTGCTTGGTCATCGCGTCGAGCACGGCGGTGGCCCGCTCGGACGCCGTGGCGAAGCTCGCGTCCTTGTCCTTGCTCTCCGGGCCCCCCGTGGGCGGCGTTGGCGCCGTCGCCGAGTGCACCGGCCGCCGCGCCAGCGTGAGGATCTCGGCGAGCTGCTCGGTCTGGGCTTGCTGCTTGCGGTCCTTGACCCACCGCAACGTGAAGACGACGGACAGCAGCACCGCCAGCAAGATGAACCCGACGAGGATCTTCTTGACGTGCGGGAGGATACGGTCGGCGAGCGACTCGCCACCGATGTGGACCGGCCGCGGGGGCTCGGCAGCTTTGGATACGTCCTTGTCGGCCATCGGGGGTCGGGCGGATGTAGCACCGCGATCGGTACTGCGTCAATTCGCACCCTTGGACCGCGTCCTCCGGACCGGAGTTGCCTACAATCGCGGCATGCGGTTTGGGCCCCTCGCGATCGTCCTGGTGCTCGGTGGCGTGGCCCACGCCGAAGATGAACGAGCGCTGTCGGTCGGGCTCGGCTGGGCCACCTTCAGCGTTCCCGGCAAGAAGGTCGGCAACATGGAGCCGCCTGCGATCTCCCCCGACGTCGGCGGTGCGCTCGCGGTGACCTACGAGCACGCGATCGGCAGCGATGTCGCGCTCCGGGCAGAGCTCGCGGGTGGCGTGTTCTACGGAGGCGCCACCACGGATCAGAGTCAAATCTCCTACGCCGGACTCGCAGACGCCGGCGTCGTGTTCCGGTTCGACGTGCTCAAGTACGTCCCCTACGCGTTCGCCGGGCTCGGGATCGTCGGGGCCGCTGGCGGGCCGATCGATCGCGGGCTCGATGCGGTGCTCGCGATCGGCGGTGGGCTCGACGTCCTCGAAGGGCGATCCCGGTCGTATGGCGTCGAGGCCCGGCTCGCGAGCTTCGGCGGCGACGTCACCGTGTTCACGCTCGGGGTCCGCGGGACCCTCCGCTGGGGCTACTTCTAGCCTCGGAGCGTTCGGGCGCCGTCACTCGTCCTGCTTGTGACGATCCTTCTTCTCCTTGACGGCGATCCGGATCGGCGAGCCCTTGAAGCCATAGCGCTCGCGCAGCCGGTTCGAGATGAACCGCTTGTACGACGGTGACAGGCCCTCGGGCGTGTTGACCCACAGCACGAAGGTCGGCGGGCGCACGGTCGCCTGCGTGATGTAGTTGATCCGGATCGACCGGCCGTTGTGCAGCGGCGGCGGCATCTCCTCGATGACGTCGGCGAAGAACCGATTGAGCTCGCCGGTCGGGATCCGCTTCTTGTGCTCGCGCGAGACCTGGTCGACGTGATCGAGCAATCGATCGACGCCATCGCCACGCTGGGCCGACAGCATCACCACCGGCGCCCACGGCAGGAAGTGGAAGGTGTCCTTGGCCAGCTCGCGCAGCGCGGTCTTGGCGTGCTCGCCGACGATCAGGTCGGACTTGTTGAGCGCGATCACGAGGCCGCGCCCCGCGTCCTCGATCATGCCGGCGATCCGCGCGTCCTGCTCGGCCGGACCGAGCTCGGCATCGATCACCAGGACGACGACATCGGCGCGGTCCACCTGACCGAGCGCCATCGACACCGCGATCTTCTCGATCTCGGCCTCGATCCTCGCCTTGCGCCGGATCCCGGCGGTGTCGATCAGGATGTAGTCGCGCCCGCCGATCGAGAACGGCGTGTCGACCGGATCCGTAGTCGTGCCGGCCGCGTGGTGGACCAGCGAGCGCTCCTCGCCGATCAACCGGTTGGTCATCGACGACTTGCCGGCGTTGGGCCGGCCGACGAACGCGACGCGGAGCGGCCGCGGAGCCTCCTCTGCGGGCTCGGCCTCGTCGAACTCCGGGCCCGGCTCCTCCCCGTCCTCGGTGACCTCATCGTCGTGGGCCACGCGGACCGCGGGCTCGGGCGCGCGCGCGGCGACCGTGTTCGCGATCGCCTCGAGCAGCGCATCGCAGCCGCGGCCGTGCGCGGCCGACACCGCGAACGGCTCCCCGAGCCCGAGCGCGTGAAAGTCGTGGACGAGGTCGTCGCGGATCGCGTGGTCGATCTTGTTGACGGCGAGGAACACCGGCTTGCCGGTCGCGCGCATCTGGTTCGCGAGGTCGTGATCCACCGCGGTGAGCCCGGCGCGACCGTCGACGACCAGCAGCAGCGCATCGGCCTCGCCGATCGCGCGAAGCGCCTGGCGATGGATGCCGGCCCCGATCACCTCACGCTCGGCCTCGGGGTCGAGCCCGCCGGTGTCGACGATCCGCATGTGGATGCCAAAATAGTCGCAGTCGGCGTATCGGCGATCGCGGGTCAGGCCGGGCGTGTCGTGAACGAGCGCGGGCCGCCCGCCGACGATGCGATTGAACAGCGTCGACTTGCCGACGTTGGGGCGGCCGACCACGGCGATCAGCGGTCGTGGGTTGTCGGTCATACGGCACCTCCTCCTCCGCCATAGCCCAGGCGGTGTAGCTCGGCCACGCCACGGCTCCACTCGGCGACGACCTTCACGAACAGCGATAAGTGGACCGTCTTGCCGAGCGCCTCGCCCACCGCGACCCGCGCCGCGATGCCGAGCTCGCGGATCCGCGAGCCACCCTTGCCGACCACGATCGGCTTCTGCGAATCGCGCTCGACGACGATCACCGCGCCGATCGTCAGCTCGTTGTTCGAGGCCTTCTCGTTCCAGGTCTCGATCTGGACCGCGCACGCGTACGGCAGCTCCTTGCCGAGCTGGTGGTAGAGCTGCTCGCGGATGATCTCCTGCGCGATGAACTGGGACGACCGATCGGTGACCATGTCCTCGGGAAACAGCGCAGGGCCGAGCGGCAGGTGGTTCGCGATCGCGTGCTCGAGCACGCCGACGTTCTCGCCGGTGCTCGCCGAGATCGGGATCACCTCGAGCCCCGGCTGATAGCCCGACCAGGCCTCCATCACGGGCAACAGATCTGGCTTGGCGATCCGGTCGATCTTGTTGATCACGATGAGCATCGGGTGGCTCCGGCTCGCCTCGCCGAGCTCCTTGATGTCATCCTCGGCGAGCCGCGCGGGGAGCCGACCGCGCCAATCGTTCGCGTCGACCAGGAGCACCACGACGTCCGCATCCGCGGCCGCCGTGATCGACGCGTCACGCATGTAGCGGCGCAGGGGCCCGCGGCCGTCCTGGACGCCCGGGGTGTCCACGTAGGCGATCTGCGCACGCGATGGTGCCGCGGTGGTCGATCCGGGCAGGTCGAACGTGTGGACGCCGAGGATCCGGTCCCGGGTGGTCTGGGGCTTGGCGGACACGGCGACGAGGTGACGGCCGAGGATCCGGTTCAACAGCGTCGACTTGCCGACATTGGGCAGTCCGACGATCGCGCAGAAACCGCTACGGATCTCGTCGGGCATGGCGGGGCCCCAATAGCATGAAGATCACGAAAGTGACCACGAAACTGGCCCCCTTCGCGCACGCTCGGTAGCTTGCAGGGGATGGGTCGGCTCGCCCTCGTGCTCGCGTCAGGCGCCCTGATCGCGTCCGCGCTCCCCTCCCCGGGCCTGTATCTCGCCCTCGGGCTTGGCCTCCTGGCCATCGGGCTGGGCTGGGCGGGTTACCGGCGGCAGGGCGCCCCGGGGTTCTCGCGGCTGGCCGCGGCAGCCGCGATCACCCTGGGGGGGCTGGGCGTCCTGCTCGGTGCCGTGCGCGTGGTGCTCGCCCTGGCGGCGATCGGTCACATCGACCAGATGCTTGGCTGATCACAGCAGCAGGTACAGCATCCAGGCCGTGAACGCGGAGGCCGCGGCCAGCGCGAGCACGATCACCGCGATGCCGCGCCACAGCTTGGCCTTGTCGATCGAGGCCAGGATCTCTCGCAGCTCCATCAGTCGGCGGTCCCAGGTCCCGAGCTCCATGTCGATCGAGTCGATCGGCGCGAGCTGGCCACCGAGGTTGTCCGGGCGATCGACGTAGAGCCGCTCGCCGAGCTCGAACAGGATCTTGTCCCGGAGCGTCTCGGCGTCGCTCGCCGCGCGATCCATCACCTTGCGCTTGGCGCCGATCGCCTCGAGCAGCTCGGCGGTCCGGCGCTGGTCTTCCTGCTCGTTCGTGAGGAGCTCGGCGCGCCGCTTCTGTGCCTCCGCGCGCTTCGCCTCGATCGCGGCGAGCCGCGGGTTGAGCGCATCGAGCTCGCCCGCGATCTTGGGCTCGTCACGCTGCACCGCGATCCGGTCGGCCTTGAGGGTGGCGAGCTCCGCCTGGATCGCGGCAGGGTCCAGGCGCGGGCCCTTCACCGAGACCGTGCTCGCTTTCGTGGTCGCGATCTTCTGGTCGAGCGCCCTCAGCTGATCGCGCAGCTCGGCGCCGCGCTTGGTCACCATCGCCTGCTCCTTGAGGAGCGGCTCGTAGCGCCGGGCCAGCTCGGCGAGCTCGGCCTCGGCCGCGGCGCGGTCGATCGCAAACTGCTTGGCGGCGGCCTCGCGATCGCGGTGGACGCGGTTGAGCTCCTGATCGGCGGCCGCGACCTGACCGGTGTGTCGCGAGCGCTCGTCCTCGACGACGCCGAGCTGCTCGCGCGACCCCGCGACGGCGGGATGGTCGAAGCCCTCGCTGATCACCGCCGTTCGACCGAGCGTGATCAGGTGGCGCCGCCGCGACTGCTGGCGGACCTCCTGCTTGGCCTCGAGCTCCTCGAGCTCGCGCCGGGCTCGCCGTACCCCGAGCACGGCGGTCGCGATGTAACGGACGTCTCCGAAGATGCCGCGCTGGCGCCGCAGCGCCGCGACCGTGCGCAGGCGACCGGCGGCGGTGTGGAGGCGTGCGGGCGGCGTCGATGCCGCGGTCTCGTCGGTGCGCCCCAGCAACGTCGGATCACCACGCTCGAACGGCGAGGTGGACGAATCGGTGCTCGCGGGATCGCTGCGCCCGTGCTCGGCGTTCTCCGTGAGCAGCACCTCGATCGGTACCGGCTTGACCTGGGTGAGCGGCGCCTCGGGAATGTCGAGCAGCGAGCTCGCCGGATCGCGCTTGATCGTCGCCTGCGCGTGCGCGATGCGCTGCTTGTCGCTCTCGAACATCGTCGGTCCCGGATCGAACTCACCGACCGGGACGGTGAGCTTGTCGGGATCGATCGGGCCGGACGCCGTCGACGCGGCTGACAACGGCGGCCGGGTCGTCGCGCCCTGGCCCGGCGGGATGGAGACCTGGTCGCGCTTCGGCTCGCCGAGGATCGGCACCGCGCCGGTCGGCGCCTTGGGCCGCGGCGGTGGAATCGGAGGTGGCGAGGACGGCTTGGCGCTGCGGGCGGCAGGTGGCACCGGCGGGGCGCTCGTCCGCGCGGGCGGAGGGAGGGTCGACGACCCGGTGCGATTGGAGGGCGGACGCGTCGTCGAACCGAGCCGCGCGGGCGGCGGCGCCGTCGCCGATGTGGTCCGGGGCAAGGACGGCTCCGGGCCCGCGTGCACCGGCGGGGCGGGGTTCGGCTGGCTGGTCTGGAGCGTTCCGCTCGACGCGGGCGTCAGCGTGACCGCGGTGCTCTCGATGCTCTTGTCCTCGAGTGCCTTGCGCGCGGTCGACCCTGGAGGTGGCGGTGGCAGCGTCTTGGCAGCCTTGCGCGGCTGGCCCCCAGGCTCGGGGGCCTTGGCCGCGTCAGCGGGCGCCGCCTTCGCGTTCACGATCGGGGTCCCAGCCGGTCCGCGGGTCGGCGGTGGGTCCGGAGTGCGTGAAGGCGCTGGCTCCTTCGGCGTCTCGACGGTCCAGCCGGACGCGAGCTCGGCGATGCGCCCCTTCGTCTCGTCTCCGAGACGACGGCGGGTCCGTTCGTCGTCCGGCACGGCCGGCAAGATAACATGGGCTGCGCTGGGCCCAGCTGTGCTCGACGGTGAGATCGGGTCTTGTCAATCGTGTTGACAGGACCTGCCAATCAAGTTGACATGAGGTGGTTGGTGGCTCCTTCTGCGCATGATCCGCGAATTCTCGGCCGGTTCCAGATCGTGGAAGGCGTGGGTCGCGGCTCGTTCGGGCGCGTGCTCCGGGTGACCGATCTGCAGACGGGCGAGTCGCGGGCGCTCAAGCTCGTCCCTCCCGGACCCCACGAGGCCATGCTGCTCGACGAGTTCGCGCAGCTCGCCAGGTTG
>WBZN01001148.1_pt1 | contig 16749 bp, 11 predicted proteins | sample 5204281 | NCBI WGS metagenome assembly WBZN01 (sample SAMN12344347, study PRJNA552823) | activated sludge metagenome | biome: Activated sludge suspended growth; feature: Nitrification reactor; material: Wastewater; isolation source: activated sludge from nitrification reactor of wastewater...
CCTTGCGTCGCTCGTGCTGTCCGCGTGCGTCACCGCGCCCCAACAGTCGTCCGCGCGCAGCTGCTTCCACAACGACCAGGCGTTCGAAGAGGAGGTGGGCTACTGCGAGGCCGTGCGCACGGGCCGCACGCTCTATATATCGGGCCATGCGGGGAAGGGAGAGATGCCCGCGGCCATCCAGGGCGTCTATGAACGCCTGGGCAGGACCCTCGCCGCCAACGGCCTGACCTTCGCCAACGTCGTGAAGGAGAACGTCTACGCCACGGACCTCGACGCCTTCATCCAGAACAAGGCGCTCAGGAGGCAGTTCTACGCCAACACGCCCCTGCCCGCCGCCACCTGGGTGCAGGTGCAGCGCCTCTACTCGCCCGCGCTCGTCCTGGAAGTGGAGCTGGTGGCGGAGTACCCGCGGTGACCGTGTTGTCGCGCCTTCCCCGGAAGCACCAACCCGGGATCGCGCCATGACGGCCCTGTTGCGCTTCGATGGAGCCAGCCGCCGTGATCCGGCCGTCGAGCGCTGGCTGGCGTCCAGGCCAGGCGAACTCGGCGACATCGCGCGGACCTGGTTCGCGCGCATCCGCGCGTGTGGTGCCGGCGTGCGCGAACTGATGCACGACGGATGCCCCACGGCCTGCGTCGGGGACGCCGGCCTTGCCTACGTCAACGTCTACACGCGGCACGTCAACGTCGGCTTCTTCCAGGGCGCCTCGCTGCCCGACCCGGGCGGCCTGCTCGAGGGCTCGGGCAAGTACATGCGCCACGTGAAGCTCCGGCCCGGCGTTGCATGCGATGCCGTCGCGCTGCGTGCGCTCATCACGGCCGCCCATCGCGACATGGTTTCCAGGGTTGCGAAGGAACGCAAGGGCGCGGGCGCCGCCTGACCACCCGGCCGTTCCGACGGCCTGTCGCGGTCACCGCACAGGTGCCGGCGAGGGTGCGTCTGTGCTAGATTCCGCGCCCACATCATGAAGAGCAGGGCCTCCACCGCGCGCACTTCGCGCGCCCCGCGTCGCAAGGCCGCTCCCTCCGGCGCCCGGCCGGCCAGCGCGCGGCTACCAAGGGCTGCCGCCCGCCCGCCCGCGCCGCTCAGCGTCGTCGTGCTCGCCGCCGGCCAGGGCAAGCGGATGCGCTCCGCGCTGCCCAAGGTGCTGCAGCCGCTGGCCGGCCGGCCGCTGCTCACGCACGTGCTCGATACCGCCCGTCGCCTCAACCCCGCGCGCATCCACATCGTCTATGGCCACGGCAAGGATGAATTGCGGCGCGCCTTCGCCCTCGACGCCTCGGGAAGCCTGTGCTGGTGCCTGCAGTCCGAGCAGCTGGGCACGGGCCACGCGCTCATGCAGGCCATGCCCGCGATCCCCGACGAGCACCTCGTGCTCGTGCTGTACGGTGACGTGCCGATGCTGCGCGCCGAGACGATCCAGGCGCTCGTGGCGCTGGCCGGCCGCGACGCGCTCGCCCTGCTGACCGTGCGCCTCGATGACCCCACCGGCTACGGCCGCGTCGTGCGCAATGCCCGCAAGGACGTGCAGCGCATCGTCGAGCAGCGCGACGCGGGTGCGCGCGAGCTCGCGATCAGGGAGTGCAACACCGGCGTCATGGCAGCGCCCGCCGCGCGGCTGCGCCGCTGGCTGGCCGCCATCGACAACCGCAACGCGCAGCGCGAGTACTACCTCACCGACGTCATCGCGCTGGCGGTCAAGGACAAGGTGCCCGTGCGTCCGCTCGTCGCCACCGACCCGATCGAGGTGCTGGGCGTCAACGACCGCGCGCAGCTCGCCCAGCTCGAGGCCGCCATCCGCGCGCGGCGCGCGCGCGAGCTGATGCTCGCCGGCGTGACCATCGTCGACCCCGCGCGCATCGACATCCGCGGCCCGGTCGATTGCGGCATGGATGTCGTGCTGGACGTGAACGTCGTGCTCGATGGCCCCGTGAACCTGGGCGACGGCGTGGTCGTCGGCGCCAACACCACGATCAGCGACGCGCGCATCGGCGCCGGCACGAACATCAAGCCCAACTGCGTGATCGAGCGCGCCGAGATCGGCCCGCGCTGCGAGATCGGCCCGTTCGCCCGCATCCGCCCCGGCAGCGAGCTGGGCGAAGGCGCGCACGTCGGCAACTTCGTCGAGCTGAAGAAGACCCGGCTCGGCAACGGCAGCAAGGCCAACCACCTCAGCTACCTCGGCGACGCCGTCATCGGCGAGCGCGTCAACGTGGGCGCCGGCACGGTCACCTGCAACTACGACGGCGCCAACAAGTCGGTCACCGAGATCGGGGACGGCGCCTTCATCGGCTCAGGGAGCATGCTCGTGGCGCCCGTGCGCATCGGCGCCGACGCCACGATCGGCGCGGGCTCGACGATCACCCAGGACGCCCCCGGCGGCGAACTCACGCTCGCGCGCTCGCGCCAGAAGACCGTGCCGGGCTGGCAGCGGCCCGTGAAGCGCAAGTCCTGACATGTGCGGCATCGTGGGCGCCGTGGCGGCGCGTGACGTCGTCCCCGTGCTCATCGAGGGCCTGCGCCGGCTCGAATACCGCGGCTACGACTCGGCCGGCCTCGCCGTGCTGCCCCAGGGCGGCGGCGTGCGCCGCGTGCGCACGGTCGGCAAGGTGCAGGCCCTGCAGGATGCGCTCGACGCCGACCCGCTCGCCGCGCCGATCGGCATCGCGCACACGCGCTGGGCCACGCACGGCGCCCCGACCGAGAGCAACGCCCATCCGCACGTCTCGGGCGACGGCCTCGCGGTCGTCCACAACGGCATCATCGAGAACCACGAGGAGCTGCGCGACGAGCTGCGCGCCGCCGGCTACCGCTTCGAGTCGGAGACCGACACCGAGGTCATCGCCCACCGCGTGCACTTCCACCTCGGCCGCACGCACGACCTGTTCAAGGCGGTGCGCGCGACCGTGGCCGAGCTCGAGGGCGCGTATGCGCTCGTGGTGCTGAGCGCGCAGGACCCGAAGCGCCTGATCGCCGCACGCATGGGCTGCCCCGTGGTGATCGGCGTGGGCCAGGCGGAGCACGAGGGCGAGCACTACATCGCCTCCGACGTGGCGGCGCTCCTGCCCGTGACTCGCCGGTTCATGTTCCTCGAGGAGGGCGACGTCGCCGAGGTGACGCGCGGCGGCGTGCGGGTCATCGACCGCGAGGGCAACTCCATCGAGCGGCCCGAGCACGACAGCGAGCTCTCGGCCGACGCCGCCGAGAAGGGCCAGTACCGGCACTACATGCTCAAGGAGATCCACGAGCAGCCGCGTGCCGTGGCCAACACGCTGCAGGAGCGCACCGCCAACGGCCGCCTGCTGGAGGCCGCGTTCGGGCCGAAGGCGCCCGAGCTGTTCGCGAAGGCCGCGGCCGTGCAGATCGTCGCCTGCGGCACCAGCTACCACGCCGGCCTGGTGGCCAGCTACCTCATCGAGCAGCACTGCCGCATCCCGGCGCGCGTCGAGATCGCGAGCGAGTACCGCTACCGCAACCCCGTGGTGCCGCCCGACACGCTGTTCGTCGCGATCTCGCAGTCGGGCGAGACGGCCGACACGCTCGCAGCGCTGCGCCTCGGCAGGCAGCTCGGCTACCTGGCGACGCTCGCTATCTGCAACGCGCCGGAGAGCTCGCTGGTGCGCGAGGCCGACCTCGTGCTGCTGACGCGCGCGGGCCCGGAGATCGGCGTCGCCTCGACCAAGGCCTTCACCACGCAGCTCGCGGGGCTGGCGCTGCTGGTGATAGCGCTCGCGCGCCACCACGGCGCCGACGCCGAGCAGGAGCACACGCTCATCACGCGCCTGGTCGAGCTGCCGCAGCTGATCGAGCGCACGCTCGAGCTCGATGACACCATCCACAGGCTGGCGCTGCGCTTCGCCGACCGCCACCACGCGCTGTTCCTCGGGCGCGGCGCGCTGAGCGCGGTCGCCATGGAAGGGGCGCTCAAGCTGAAGGAGATCTCGTACATCCACGCCGAGGCCTACGCCGCCGGCGAGCTCAAGCACGGGCCGCTCGCGCTCGTCGATGCCGACATGCCCGTGGTCACGGTCGCGCCGAACAACGAGCTGCTCGAGAAGCTCAAGTCGAACCTCATGGAGGTGCGCGCGCGCGGCGGCGAGCTGTACGTGTTCGCCGACCCCGACTCGGGCTTCACGTCGAGCGAGGGCGTGAACGTGATCCAGATGCCGCGGCACGTGCATCCGTTCCAGGCACCGATCGTCTACACCATCCCGCTGCAGCTGCTCGCGTACCACGTGGCGATACTGCGCGGCACCGACGTCGACCAGCCGCGCAACCTCGCGAAGAGCGTGACGGTCGAGTAGCGGCCCGCGGCGGCGTCAGTCCGCCGGGTTGTACTTCGCCAGGAACGCCTCCATCGCGCTGAGCAGCGTGGTGCGGTCTTCCAGCCGCTCGAAATGGTGGTCGGCGAGCGGCACGGGCACCAGCTCGACCACCTTGCCGGCCCGGCGCATGCGGTCGTACATGCGCTGCGAGTTGCCGAAGTCGACGGTCACGTCCTTCTTGCCGTGGATCAGCAGCAGCGGCACGTGGATGCGGTCGACCGCGTTGATGGGCGAGACCGCGTCGAAATCCGGCGTCATGCGCTTCCAGGCATCGATCGAGATGTTGGCCGTGGTGCTGCGCCAGAAGTCGTTGACCTCGCGCTTGAGGCCCGACACGCCCGAGACCGCGATGCTGCAGCGGTACAGGTCGGGATCGCGCACGATGCCCCACATGGCCGCGTAGCCGCCGTAGCTCGCGCCCGCGATGCAGACGCGCTTCGCGTCTACGATGCCCTGGTCGACGGCCCAGCGCACGCCGTCGGTGACATCGTCCTGCATGGCGAGGCCCAGCTGGCCATCGCCCTTGTGCATGAACGCATCGCCGTAGCCGGTCGAGCCGCGGAAGTTCGGCTGCAGCACCGCGTAGCCGCGGTTGGCGAGGAACTGCGACCAGTAGTCCCACTCGGGGCGGTCCTGCGCCCAGGGGCCGCCGTGCGGCAGCACCACCATCGGCAGGTGTTCCGGCTTGCGCCCCTCAGGCAGCGTCAGCACGGCCTCGATGTCCAGGCCGTCGCGCGCCTTGTAGTGCACGAGGCTGACCGGCGCGAGGTGCCGCATGCTGATCACCGGGTTCATCTGCGCGAGGCGCGTGAGCTGGTCGGTCTTGCGATCGAAGAGGTAGAGCGCGCCGGGCGCGCTCGCGTCGGTGAGGCTCACGAGCATGCGCTGCCGGTCGGCGCTCAGGCTGGTGATCGCGGCGTGGAAATCGCCGAGGTTGCGCGAGAAGCGCGCCTGCAGGGCGGCCAGCTTCTCGTCGAACCAGTGCACGGGCTCGGCCAGCGAACTCGTGAACACGCCCAGCAGCGTGGTGCCGTCGTTGTCGAGGATCGCCCCGGTGACCTCGTCGGTCGGCGGGTCGTAGACGGTGCGCACGTCGGCGAGCGTGTTCAGTTCCACCTCGTAGACGCCGGTGCGGCCGGCGGCGTTGTCGTGCAGGACGAGCGCGTGCTCGCCGGGCAGCAGCAGGAACGGGTGCATCAGGTGCTCGTCCTTGCGCAGGTCGGCCCGCTCGATCGTGCGCAGGCCGCCGTGCGGCGTGGCCCTGTAGAGCATCCTGAAGGTGCGCGCGTTGTCGTCGTAGCCGACGCCGAGGCGCACGTTGCCCTCAGGGTCGGCCATCCAGTCCATGATGCCGGCGCGCGCCGGCACGCTGCGCGACGAGTGGCCGTCGGCCACGTCGACCTGGTAGACGGACGGGTAGAAATCCTCGCCCTCGTAGATCGAATTCTGCGCGGCCATGAGGATCTTGGTGCTGCCGTCGTGCGGGATCCAGACGACGTCGCCGGCGTTCTGCCCGCCGGAATCGGGCAGCAGCTTCTTCAGCTTGCCCGTCGTGGCGTTGATGGAGATGTCGCGCCGGATGTACCAGTCTCCGCGATCGATGTACTGCAGGGCATCGAGGCCGACCAGGAAGTACTCGTCGTTCACCCACTGGATCCAGCGGATGTTGGCCTCGTCGGGGATCACTATCTCCTGGACCGCGGCGGTGGGGTCGACGAGGTTGACGACGCTGACGGCGTGATTGCCCTTGACCGAGATCTGGAAGGCGAAGCGCTTGCCGTCGGGCGATAGCTCGGCGTGCTCGACCAGCGGCAGCATCGCGAACACCTTCGCGGGCAGCGGGTCGGCGCGTGCAGGCGCCGGGTCGGCGTGCGCGGGCAGGGCGGCACATGCGGCGAGCCACACGCCGGCGACGCAGGCACTGGAGGGCAGGAAACGGGCGAGACGATGCATTGGTTTGTTCCCATGGGCCCGGCCGGCGGGCCCCTGCCACGCCAAGATACCGCAGGCCGCGTGTCCTATGGCCCGCAAAGTGCGCGGCGCTGGCACCACCGGATTGCCGCGCCCGCCGGGCGGAACGTAAGCTGCCCGCTGGTGGCCTCGGGGGTGTGGCGCATGGCGTTCGCGGGCACTGCAGGGATCAGGACGGCGTGGCTTCCGGCGGCGTGGTTGCTGGCGCTGCTCATCGGCCTGGCGGCGCCCGCCGGGCCCGCGCGCGCCACCGGCCCCGGGCCGGTAACCGACTGGCAGCGCACGCCGCATGGCCTCGCGGGCCACACGGCCACGCACCGCTTCGAGCTCGAGGCCTGGTCCGGCGACACGGTGCGCGTGCGCATCGCCCCGAAGGGCGCGCCGCGGCGCCATTCGTATTCGCTCGTGGACGACTCGCCGCCCGCCTACCGCGGCGCGCGCGTGCGCTCGGCGGGCGACCGGCTCGCGCTCGAGACGCCTGCGCTGCGCGTGGAGCTGCTGCTGCGGCCCGCGCTGCGCGTGCGGCTGCTCACGGCCGGCGGCGAGCTGCTCAACGAGGACGCGGCGGGCGAGGCGCTCGGGCTGGACCAGCGCGGCGAGGCCTTCACGCTCTACAAGTCGCTGCAGGAAGGCGAGCGCTTCGTCGGCCTGGGCGAGGCGCTCGGCGACCTCGACCGGCGCGGCACGCTCGTGCGCCTGCGCAACACCGACAACTACCGCTACGACGATCCGCGCGTGCCGATGTACGCCAGCATCCCGTTCTACATGGGGCTGCACCACGGCCGCGTGTACGGCCTGTACTTCGACAACACGCACGCCGCCCGCTTCGATTTCGGCGCCTCGAGCGACCGGCTCGCGTCGATCCACTTCGAGGGCGGCGAGCTGGACGAATTCCTCATGGCGGGCACGACGCCGGCCGACATCCTGCGCAGCTACAGCGCGCTCACCGGCCGCATGCCCATGCCGCCGCGCTGGGCGCTGGGTTTCCAGCAGTCGCGCTGCAGCTACTACCCGGAGAGCGAGGTGCGCTTCATCGCCAGCGCGTTCCGTGCCAAGCGCATCCCGCTCGATGGCATCGTGCTCGATGCCGACTACCTGCACGGCTACGAGCCCTTCCGCATCGATGCCCGGCGCTTCCCCGACATGGCGGGGCTCGCGAAGGAGCTGCGCGCGCAGGGCATCGAGCTCACTGCCTCGGTGAACCCCGGCATCGCCATCGACGACGGCTACGACGCCTACCGCAGCGGCCTCGCGCAGGACGTGTTCCTTCGCCATGCCGACGGCACGCCCTACGTGGCGAGCATGTGGCCCAACACCATCCGCCTGCCGGATTTCACCAGCGCGCGCGTGCGCGCCTGGTGGAGCGCGCAGCTCGCGCAGTACGAGCGGCTCGGCATCCACGGCACCTGGACCGACATGAACGAGCCCGCGATCGGCGGGCAGTCCATGCCCGATGCCGTGCGCTTCGACTTCGACGGCCAGGGCGCCGACGCCGGCGAGGCGCACAACCTGTACGGCATGCTGATGGCGCGCGCCAGCTACGAGGCGCCGGCGCTGGCCGGCAGCGCGCGCCGGCCGTTCGTGCTGAGCCGCGCGGGCCACGCGGGCATCCAGCGCTACGCCGCCATGTGGAGCGGCGACAACCAGGCGAAGGATTCCCACGTGCTGCTCGGCACGCTGCTGGTCTCGCAGATGGGGCTCGCCGGCGTGCCGCTCACAGGCGCCGACATCGGCGGCTACATCGGCGACGGCAACAAGGCGCTGTACCGCCGCTGGATAGAGATCGGCGCGCTCATGCCCTACATGCGCGCGCACCGCGAGCACTCTGCGGCCGCCAACGAACCGTGGGGCTACGGCGAGGAGGACGAGGCGATCGCGCGCAGCTACATCGGGCTGCGCTACCGGCTCATGCCCTACCTCTACTCGGTCGTGCACGAGGCGGCCACGAGCGGCATGCCGATCGCGCGCAGCCTCGTGTTCGCCGAGCCGTTCGAGCCGCGCGTGTACGAGCGCGAGTTCCAGTACGAGTTCATGTTGGGCGACGCATTGCTGGCGAACCCGCTCAGCAGCGACGAGGACCACAAGCGCAGCTACCTGCCCGCGGGCGAGTGGTACGACCTCTACACCGACGAGCGCCACGCCGGCGGCGCGTTCCTCGAGGCCAGCTACCCGGCCCACAAGCTGCCGCTGCTGGTGCGCGCCTCGTCGATCGTGCCTATGCAGCGCGAGCTGCAGTCCACGCGCGACGATCCGGGCGACACGCTCGACGTGCACGTCTACGCGGGCAGCGAGTCACACCGCTTCGACTACTACGAGGACGACGGCGAGACCGAGGCCTGGCGCGCGGGCGACTACTCGCGGCGCGCGATCGAGTTCCTGCCGGCCGAACGCCGCCTGCATTTCGCGCGCGCGGAGGGCCGTCGCCAGGCGCGCTTCACCAGGCTGCGCGTGGTACTGCACGGCTTCCCGCCGTTGCGCGGGATTCACGTCAACGGCGCGCCGGCCGAGGCCCGGTCGCTGCTGGTGCGGCCGTTCGACCCGCTGGCGGCGCTCGACGAGGTCTACTACGACCCCGACGGGAAGCGCGCCCTGCACGCGGCCGACGCGATGCCGCCGCAGCAGGTGCTCGAGCTCGGCGACGCGCCGGAGCTGGACATCCGCTGGCAGTGAGCCCGGGCTGATTGCCGCACCGCGCCGTGCGGGCGTACACTTTCGCGACGACACGGCGGCGAGGCCTGTCAGACAACAATCCGGCCGCGTTCTCCTGGGGACGACGGCCGGCGAGCACTTGCCAGGGAGGGTTCCATGCACAAGTCGTTCCGCGGTCGCGGCCGCCCGTCGTTTGCCATCGCATCGCTCGTCGTCACGGCGCTGCTGTCCTTCGCGCCGCCCGCCGGCGCGCAGTCGGCCGATGCCGGCCTGCGCGGCACGGCGCCCGCCGGTGCCACCGTCACCGCGCGCAACCTGGCCACCGGCCTCGTCCGCAGGACGACGGTCAGTGCCGACGGCAGCTATGCACTGGTCGGCCTGCCTTCCGGCACCTACGCGGTCGACGCGGGTGCCGGCACCGAGACGCAGGTGACGCTGTCCGTGGCCTCGACCACCACGCTGGCGCTGGGCGAGAAGCTCGAGGAGATCACCGTCACCGGCCGGCGTGAAGTCCAGTTGGCCGAGGTGCGCACGTCCGAGGTCGGCTACGTGGTCTCGCTGCACGACATCGAGACCACGCCGCAGGTGACGCGCAACTTCCTCGAGTTCGCCGATTCGGTGCCGGGCATGCAGTTCAGCGTTGACGCGAACGGCAACACGAGCATCCGAGCCGGCGGCCAGTCGCAGAACGCGATCAACGTGTTCATCGACGGCGTGGGCCAGAAGAGCTACGTGAAGGATGGCGGCATCACCGGCCAGGTGCAGACGCAGGGCAATCCGTTCCCGCAGCTGGCGATCGGCTCCTACAAGGTGATCACGTCCAACTACAAGGCCGAGTACGACCAGGTGTCGAGCGCGGCGGTGACGGCCGAGACCAAGTCGGGCACGAATGTGTTCCATGGCGAGGTGTTCGCCGACTACACCGACCAGTCGCTGCGCAAGAAGACGTCCGCCGAGGAGGTCGCCGGCACCAAGGTGCCCTCGCGCGACAGCCAGTTCGGCTTCGCGCTGGGCGGTCCGATCCTGCAGGACCGCGCGCACTTCTTCGTGACCTATGAAGGCAAGCGCTTCAAGACGCCGGCCTCCATCGTGCCCGGCATCGCCACCACCGACACGGGCGCGCCGATCTCGACCGTGCTGCCGCCGTCCGTTGCGGCGCTGTTCGGCCCGGTGACGCGGCCGTTCAACTCCGACCTGTATTTCGCGAAGATCGACCTCGAGCCCACCGACACCGACCGCTTCGAGTTCAGCGCCAAGGTGCGCAAGGACGTTCAGGCCAACTTCGGCTCCGGCCAGTACGCCCCGCAGCACGGCACCGACAGCGAGAACACCGATACGCGCCTGGTCGCGAAGTGGCAGCACTCCGCCGACCGCTGGAGCAACGACCTGCTGCTCACCTGGGAAGACGCGTTCTTCCGCTCCAAGCCGCGCATCGGCGGCAACGGCGCCATCTACGACTACTACGCCTGCCCGGGCACGCCCGGCAGCTGCACGCCGGACAACTACTCCAACGAGTTCTTCTACGCGGGCTCCGCCGGCCCGCTCGACACGCAGGACAAGGGCCAGCGCGGCCCCGGCCTGCAGGACGACCTCACCTTCACGAACCTCGAGTGGCACGGTGACCACACGCTGAAGATGGGCATCAAGTACAAGGGCATCGACCTCAAGGCGATCGACGCCGGCGGCCAGGGCCCGCAGTTCTACTACATCGTCACCGATGCCGGCACCGACCCGCAGCCGTACTACGCGTTCTTCGCCTACCCGACGCCGGGCCAGTCGCCGGTGGTCAACACCACGGACAGGCAGTTCGGCGCCTATTTCCAGGATGACTGGTCGGTCACGCCCCGGCTCACGCTCAACCTCGGCCTGCGCTGGGACGCGGAGTGGGTGCCCGCGTACCTCAACTACGTCACGCCCGCGGCCGTGGTCGCCGGCATGAATTCGCAGGATCTCGACCCGAACGCGCCCGTGGGCCAGACCTACGCGCAGTCGCTCGCCAAAGGCGGCATTGACATCAACAACTACATCAGCAACGGCCACAACCGCCACGCGGCCATGGACGAGTGGCAGCCGCGCCTCGGCTTCTCGTTCGACATCAACAGCGACCAGAAGCACGTTGTGTTCGGCGGCTATGGCCGTTCCTACGACCGCAACCTGTTCGACTACCTGCAGCTCGAGAACAACAAGGGCGCGCTGCCGCAGTACACGGTGGCCTTCCAGACGCCGGTGTTCGGCGGCGGCTGCTATCCGGGCGTGCCCTGCTTCGCCTGGGATCCGAACTACCTGAACGGGCCGCAGACGCTTGGTCCGCTGGCCGCGGGCGCGCATCCCGAGACCGACATGCTGCCCAACAACCTGCGCGTGCCGTATTCAGACCAGTTCAGCGTCGGCATCCGCAACCGCCTGGGCGAGTGGTCGACCAGCGTCGCGCTCTCGCGCGTGCTCAGCAAGGATGGCTTCGTGTTCAGCTGGGGCAACCGCGACCCGGACGGCGCGGCCTACAACGGCGTCTGCCAGTACGGCAATTCCTGCAACCCGATCCCGGGGCTCGGGCAGCTGATCCTCGGCGACAACGGCGCCGAGACCAAGACCACGCAGCTGCTGGTCTCGGCCGAGAAACCCTGGACGCATGAATCGGGCTGGGGCACGTCGATCGCCTTCACCTGGTCGGATGCGCAGACCAACAAGGACGGCCACTACGCCTCCGAGTACGCCAACATCCGCGACTACCCGTTCATCACCTCGAACGCGGTGCCGAAGATGCGGCTGGTGGTGACCGGCTCGGTCAACGGGCCCTGGGGCACGACGCTCGGCGCCAAGCTGACGCTGGCCACGCCGACGCCGATCATCTACGACTGGAATCCTCCGTACGTGTCGACCGCCGCGTGGTACCAGCCGATCTCGAAGACGCCGACCGGCACGCTCGGCTACCGCAGCCTCGACCTGCAGCTGAGCAAGAATTTCGACGTGGCCGAAGGGCAGGTGGTCTACGTGCGGCTCGACGCGCTCAACCTGCTCAACAGCTTCAACCCCGACCCGTACAACAGCGGCTACAACCTCGACTACGGCGACTACACGCGCGCGACGGTCGCGGCGCCGGTGGCGAACCGCGCCGGCAACATCGTGGGCGTGCCCGCCACCTTCAAGCTGTCGGTCGGCTACCGGTTCTAGGCGGCGACCCGCGTCGCCGCCCCTTCCACCTAGCCGGCGGCGGGTTCCACGGAGCCGAGCGGGTCACATTTTCCCTGTGAGGCCGTGCACTTAGGGCGGAAGCTTTGCTAGACTCCTGAAGATGTCAAATCCCAGGACCGCCCCAGCCGCCCGTCGCCACGTCCTCCTGGCCTGCGGGCTGCTGGCCGTCCTGGTCGCCGCGCCCGCCGAGGCCCGTCACAAGCGCCATGGGCGCGCGGGCGCCGAACGGCTGCTGCCGGCCCCGCCGGGCGAGCCGCGGCTCGGGTCGAGCGCCGTGCTGGTGCGCGAGGTGGGCACGGGCTCCACGCTGCTCGCCCGCCAGGCCGACGTCGCCTCGCCGATCGCCTCGATCACCAAGCTGATGACCGCGCTGGTGATCCTCGACGCCAACCAGCCGATGGACGAGAAGCTCGCCATCACGCGCGACGACGCCGAGCTTGAGAAGACCAACGCCTCGCGCCTGAAGGTCGGCACCGCGCTCACGCGCGCCGACCTGCTGCACCTCGCGCTCATGTCGTCCGAGAACCGGGCCGCGCACGCGCTCGGCCGCAACTATCCGGGTGGCCTGCCGGCCGTGGTGCAGGCGATGAACGCCAAGGCCGCAGCGCTCGGCATGCGCAACGCGCGCTTCGTCGAGCCCACGGGCCTGTCGAGCGACAACGTGGCGAGCCCGGCCGACCTGGCCCTGCTGGTCGAGGCCGCCGCGCGCGAGCCGCTGATCCGCGAGTATTCCACCGATCCGGGGCACGACGTGCGCGTCGGGCGCCGCAACGTCGCCTTCCACAACACCGACGCGCTGGTGCACAGCTCGTCGTGGGACGTGGTCGTGCAGAAGACCGGCTACATCAGCGAGGCGGGCCGCTGCCTGGTGCTCAAGGCCGTGATCCGCGGCCGCGCCGTGGTGATGGTGCTGCTCAACTCGTTCGGCAAGAACACGCGCGTCGCCGACGCCGTGCGCATCCGCCGCTGGCTCGAGTCGCGCGTGATGGCCGACCTCGTGGCCCGCGTGCCGCCCGACGCCTGAGCTCCCTGCCCGCCAGCCCGTAGCCGACGCCGCGAACGCTCAGGCGCCGGGCCGCGGGGCCTGGTCGTCCGGCGGCAGGGCCGGGTCCGCGGCGCGACCCGCGATCCTGTAGAACAGGAGCTTCGCCAGCCCGGCGGCCATGGGCAGCAGGCCCCAGGTCCACAGCGACCTGTCCGGGTGGGTGGTGTACAGCGCCACGCACAGGGCGGCGCCCACGAACAGCCACACCAGGCCGGAGCGCAACCCGTGGAGGGGGTCGCCGCGGCGGCGGCGGTTGCGATTCTCCTCGAAGAACTCGGGCGGCAGCGGCGGCACCTCGATGCCCTTCTCGATCGCCGCCAGCCGCTCCTTGTGGTGCAGCGCGTAGATGTCGCGCTTCTTCCGGTAGTCGAGCAGCAGGCTCAGCATGCCGATGCCGATGCCCATGACGATCGCGACGATCGGGATCAGGAGGGGAAGCAGGACGTGCAACGGGGTACCCATGGTGCGTGGCTCCTCGGTATGGCCATTCCGTGGCGGACATCCGCCGGTTGCCGTTGATACCCGCGTCCCGCCCGGCCGGTTTCACGCCACGGGCGGCCGCCCCGGGCGCCCCCTGAAACCGGGAGCCGCCCGGGGCGGTATAAAGGCGCATGGACGGATCCGCGCTGCCGGTTTCCGCGGCCCGGGAGCGGGATCGCGACATCCTGGGCCTGCTGGCCGAGGGCCGGCTGGAGCCGGCCTTCGCGCTCGTCCTCGAGCGCTACGAACGCAAGGTCTTCCGGCTCTGCGTGGCCATGCTGCGCGATCCCGACCAGGCCGCCGATGCCGCCCAGGACAGCCTCGTGCGCATCTGGCAGGCGCTCGGGCGCTTCGATGCCCGCGCGGCGCTGTCCACCTGGATCTACGCCGTCACGCGCAACCGCTGCCTCAGCGCCATCGAGCGGCGCCGCGACCACGAGTCGCTCAGCGACGAGGCGTTGGCCGACGAGGTCGAGGCGCGCACGGCCGATCGCGGCATCGTCGACGTGGATGACCGCGGCGCGCTGCTGCGCGACTACGTGGCTGCGCTCCCCGAGCGCTACCGCCGGCCGCTGCTGCTCTACTACTACGAGGGCTGTGCGGTCGACGAGGTGGCCACGCTGCTCGGCGTGGCCGAGAACACGGTGAAGACATGGCTGCATCGCGCGCGCGCGCTGCTGCAGGAACGACTGGCCGAGGCGGGCCTCGGCGACCCGGCGCTCTGGCTGGAGGAACTGGCATGAACGAGACACCACGACGGCCCGGTGACGAGGCGTTCGACGAGGCGTTCGACTCCGCGCTCGACTCGGCGCTCCGCCGCGAGCTGCAGCCGCCCGCCTTGCCGGCCGGGTTCCGCGAACGCCTGCGGGCCGCGATCGTGCGCGCCCCGCAGCTCGACCACGAGCGGCTGCGGCGCGAGATCGAGCGCGAGCAGCGCGAGGCGCTGGCCGCGCTGCGCGAAGGCTACGTGCGGCTGAGCCGGGAGGTGTTCATCGCGCTGGTCGGCGGGGCCTGCGTGCTCGGCGCGGCGGCGGCCACGTGGCTGCCCGAGCTCGCGAAGCGCCTCGACCTCGACGTGGGCCAGCTGGTGGCGATGGCCTGCTCGTTCGGCGCGGTCGGCTACGCCGCGTGGCTCGCGCGCCGCCCGCTGGTCGGGCGCATCACGCGCTGGCTCGCCTGACCGGCGTGCCTCAGCGCGCCGCGCCGCCGGTCGACAGTTCCTCGGCGATCACGCGCTCGAGCTCGTCCGCATCGGTGGCCACGGGCCGGCCGTCCACATAGAACGCGGGCGTGCCCGCCACGCCGGCGATGGCGCCGGCATGCAGGTCGTCCGCCACGGCCTGCGCGGTCGCCGGCGCCTGCACGCAGGCCGCGAAGCGCTTGCCGTCCAGGCCCAGCGACTCGGCCGTCGACTGCAGGCGCGCGAGCCCGAGGTTCGACGGATCGGCATACAGCGCGTCGTGGTATTCCCAGAACTTGCCCTGCGCGCGGGCGCAGTTCGCAGCCAGCGCCGCGTTGCGCGCGTCCGGGTGGATGCGCACCAGCGGGAACTGGTGGAACTCGATGCGCAGCCCCTGCGCGTGCCGCTGCAGCAGGCCCTGCACGAGCGCCTGCGCGTGCGCGCAGTGCGGGCACTGGTAGTCGCCGAACTCGACCACGGTGACCTTCGCGCCCGCCGCGCCGCGCACGGGGCCGCCCGTCGGGACGACCGCGCGATAGGGCGGCAGCTCGCTGACGATGCCGTGCGCGAGCCGCAGCCCGTCGAGGTACTTGCGGCGCGCCTTGTCCTGCTTCTGCGCGGCCAGGAACTGGCGCACGCGCGGGCCGAGCTCGGCCTGCACCTGGCTCCAGTCGGGATCCGACTCGCCCTTGCGCGAATCGTACAGCGCGCGCGATTCCTCGTCGGTGACCGGATCGGCCGTCACCAGGCCGAGCAGCACGTCGGGCGTGGACTGCCGGTCCTTCGCCTCGAGCGCGAGCGCGCGCTCGTCGAGCCACTGGCCGAGCGTGGATTCGAGCAGCGCGTGGCGCTCGCGCAGCGCGCCTTCCTGCTGGCGCAAGCGCTGCAGTTCCTGGTCCTGCTGCTGGCCGGCGAGCGCATCGCGGCCGCGCTCGAGCAGCTGCCCGAAGCGGAGCTGCTCGCTGCCCACGGTGGCCACCACCGCATCGGCGGCCGGCTCCTGGGCGGCCCTGGCCGCGCGCGGGACCAGCCCGGACAGCGCGGCCAGCACCACGGCGGTCGCCTCGATGTACAGCGCGGTGCGCAGCGGACGGATCTTCATGCAAGTTCTCCCTCCAGGTCGTAGGTGTCGGCGCCGGTGACCAGCACGTCGGCGAACTCGCCAGCGCGCGTGGCCTTCGCGGCCGCGAAGCGCAGCACGCCGTCGATCTCGGGCGCGTCGCCCGCGGTGCGCGCGACCGCCACGCCGCCCTCGACGCGGTCGACCAGCACGCGCGCGCGCTGGCCGACGCGCGCGCGCAGGCGCGCCGTGCTGATGGCCGCCGCCTTCTGCATGAAGCGCGCATGGCGTTCGGCCTTCACGTCTTCGGGAACGTGGCCCGCGAGCGCGTTGGCGGCGGCGCCCTCGACCGGCGAATAGGGGAAGGCGCCGACGCGATCGAGCTGCGCCTCGTGGAGCCAGGCGAGCAGCTCCTCGAACTCGGCCTCCGTCTCGCCCGGGAAGCCGACGATGAACGTGCTGCGCAGGACGAGCGAGGGGCACTCGGCGCGCCAGCGCCGGATGCGCGCGAGGGTATCCTCGGCGTGCGCGGGGCGACGCATGCGCCTGAGCACCGCGGGGCTCGCGTGCTGGAAGGGAATGTCGAGGTAGGGCAGCACCTTGCCCGCCTGCATCAGCGGGATGACCGCATCGACGTGCGGGTAGGGATAGACGTAGTGCAGGCGCACCCAGGCATCGAGCTCGCCGAGCGAGCGGGCGAGCTCGATGAAGCGGGTCGCGCGCGCCTCGCCGCGCCACTGCACCTCGCGGTAGCGCAGGTCGCTGCCGTAGGCGGAGGTGTCCTGCGAGATCACCAGCAGCTCGCGCACGCCGCTGCGCACAAGCACCTCGGCCTCGCGCATGACC
>WBZN01001150.1_pt1 | contig 16736 bp, 13 predicted proteins | sample 5204281 | NCBI WGS metagenome assembly WBZN01 (sample SAMN12344347, study PRJNA552823) | activated sludge metagenome | biome: Activated sludge suspended growth; feature: Nitrification reactor; material: Wastewater; isolation source: activated sludge from nitrification reactor of wastewater...
TCTATTACCGCGATCCCGACGGAAAACCTTCATATTCGCTTGCGCCAAAATCGACTTCTAATGGGCGTGCCTATCGGGCCGTGCTCGCGAGTGAGGATGTTAGCTTCGACCCGTCCACATCGAGCTCCGCGGACATCGCTGCGATGAGCGGTGAGCGCAAAATCAAGTTCTACCGCAATCCGATGGGCCTGCCCGACACGTCTCCCGTGCCGAAGAAGGATTCCATGGGAATGGACTATATCGCCGTCTACGAAGGCGAGGACACGGACGACGGATCAGTCAAGGTTTCGGCAGGCAAACTGCAGCGGACCGGCGTCGAGACGACGGTCGCCGGTAGGCTGCCGATCATGCGAACCCTCAAAGCTCCCGGCGTCGTGGCGCTCGATGAGCGCCGGATTTCCGTCATCGCACCTCGCTTCGACGGATACGTTTTGACAACCGGAACAGCGACCAGTGGTGCTCACATCAAAAAAGGTGAGATACTGGCCAGCGTTTTCGGGCAAGAAGTACTCGATCAAGCGGCCCGACTATTAATCGAGCAACTTCAAGGCGGCCGCAACGACGATGATGGGCCCGGATTGACAGGCAACCGCGTAGCACCGGGCGGCGTCGTCGGCGCAACACGTAGGCTTCGCAACCTTGGAATTCCAGACGATTTTATCAACAAGGTCAAGCGCGACCGCCGCGTACCTGACACGCTCTCGATGATTGCGCCTTTCGACGGCATCGTGCTCGAACGCATGGTCGTCGACGGTCAAGCGTTCAAACCCGGCGATGTTCTCTTCCGCGTGGCAGATCATTCGGTGATCTGGGTTCTCGCCGATGTTCCGGAAGGCGACGTCGGGAGCGTTCAACCCGGTCAGCCGGTGACTGTCCGTACGCGCGCGTATCCGGGACGCGACTTCAAGGGCAAGGTGGCCCTCGTTTACCCGCATCTTATGAAGGAAACCCGCACCGGTCGCGTCCGCATCGAGCTTGAAAACCCCGATCTTGCTCTGCTCCCAGATATGTATGCCGACGTCGACATCGAAACCGGCTCAAGCGATCCAGTTGTGGTCGTGCCGAATTCGGCTGTCATCGACAGCGGTGAGCGCAAGGTTGTCATCGTTGCTGAAGGCGAAGGCCGCTATCTGCCGCGCAATGTGAAAACGGGTAAATCCGGCGACGGTCTTGTCGAGATCGTCGAAGGCATCGCGGACGGCGACCGTGTCGTCGTCAACGGAAACTTCCTGATCGATGCTGAAAGCAACCTGCAGGCGGCGCTCAAAGCGCTGACCGCACCAGCCGATAGCGGGGCGCAGCCATGATCGCCCGTCTTATCGCTTGGTCGGCCCGAAACCTGACCCTTGTCTTCATCGCGACGGCGTTTGCGGTCTTCGCGGGCATTTGGGCGGTTCGCACTCTGCCTCTCGACGCCATCCCGGACCTCTCGGACACCCAAGTCATCGTCTACACCGAGTTTCCCGGACAGGCGCCGCAGGTTGTCGAAGATCAGGTCACCTATCCGCTGACGACATCAATGCTGACGGTGCCGCGCTCGAAAGTCGTGCGCGGTTTTTCGTTCTTTGGGGTGTCGTTCGTCTACGTCATCTTCGAGGATGGCACCGATATCTACTGGGCACGCTCGCGCGTTCTTGAATTTCTGAATGCGGCTACCAAGCGATTGCCCGTTGGGGTTGCGCCGACCCTTGGCCCGGACGCCACCGGCGTTGGCTGGGTGTACCAGTATGCAATCGTCGGCCAAGACAAATCGCTCGCCGCGTTGAGATCACTTCAGGACTGGGAAATCCGGTTTGGCCTATCCAAGGCCGAAGGCGTGGCCGAAGTTGCAAGTGTGGGCGGGTTCGTCAAGCAATACAGCGTCGTTGTCGATCCGGGCCGCCTGCGCACTCTGGGCATCCCGCTTTCGAAAATTCGCGACGTGATCCGCGGTAACAACATCGACGTCGGAGGCCGCACGGTTGAACTCTCCGAGCATGAATTCATGGTGCGCGGGCGCGGGTATCTCAAAGGTATTCCCGACATTGAGAACATCGTTGTCAAAGCCGACGCCGGGACGCCGGTGCTGTTGAAAGATGTCGCCCGCGTCGAACTCACGGGCGACGAGCGGCGTGGCATCACCGAATTGAACGGAGACGGGGAAGTCGCCAGCGGCATCGCGCTTCAACGGTCTGGCGCCAATGCGCTCACAGTGATTGACAATGTTAAAGCGCGCATCGATGAGCTTCATCCGTCGTTGCCCGAAGGCACTGAGATCGTACCGGTCTACGATCGATCCGAGCTGATCCACCGCGCGATTGCGACGCTCAAGATGACGTTGATCGAGGAGAGCGTCGTCGTTGCGCTCGTCTGCATCGTCTTCCTGCTCCACGTTCGCAGCGCGCTCGTTGCGATCTTGATGCTTCCCGTCGGCGTCCTCATGGCCTTCTTGGCCATGAAGCTTCTTGGACTTGGCTCCAACATCATGAGCCTCGGCGGCATCGCCATTGCCATCGGCGCCATGATCGATGCGGCTATTGTGATGATCGAAAACGCCCACAAGCACCTGGAGCGCGCGCCGCCAGAGAAGCCGCGCAGCGAGATCCTGATTGAAGCGGCCTCCGAAGTCGGCCCCGCGTTGTTCTTCTCGCTTCTGATCATCACAGTCTCGTTCCTGCCGATCTTTACGCTCGAAGCCCAGGAAGGCCGCCTGTTCGGTCCGCTTGCCTTCACCAAGACCTTCGCGATGGCGGCAGCGGCCTTATTGTCCGTCACGCTCGTCCCGGCTCTCATGATGGTGTTCGTGCGAGGCCGTATCATTCCGGAAGCCAAGAACCCGCTGAACCGCGGTCTGATCGCGGTGTATCGCCCAGTGATCCGCGGTGTGCTGCAAGCCAAGACACTGACCATCCTTCTGGCACTCGTCATGCTCGGAGGATCGATCTGGCCAGCGACCAAACTCGGCACAGAGTTCATGCCCAACCTCGACGAAGGCACGTTACTCTACATGCCGACGACGTTACCCGGATTGTCTGTCACGAAATCTGCCGAGCTTCTGCAAACCCAGGACCGCATTCTCAAATCGTTTCCTGAGGTTGCCTCCGTATATGGCAAGGCCGGACGCGCCCAGACGGCAACTGATCCGGCGCCGATCGAAATGTTCGAGACGGTCGTCAACCTGAAGCCACGGGAGCAATGGCGGCCGGGCGTCACAACCGACAGCCTGATCCAGGAAATGGATAAGGCACTGCAATTCCCCGGCGTGTCGAACGCCTGGACCATGCCGATAAAAGCCCGTATCGATATGCTCTCGACCGGCATTCGCACGCCTGTTGGCGTCAAGGTCATCGGCAAAGACCTAGCCGAACTGGAGGCGACGGCGCGAGAAGTCGAGAAGGCATTAAAAGGCGTTCCTGGCACGGCGAGCGCCTACGCTGAGCGTGTCGTTGGCGGATATTACCTGGAGATCATCCCCAACCGCGAGCGGCTCGCGCGCTACGGGCTGATGGTGTCCGATGTGCAGGACGTCATCTCGATGGCGCTCGGCGCCGAGCCCGTCACGACGACTGTCGAAGGACGTGAGCGCTACACGGTTTCCATTCGCTATCCGCGCGATCTGCGCTCCGATCCTCAGGCTATCGCCAAGGATGTTCTCGTCTCGCTGCCGAATGGTGCCACGGTGCCGCTCGGAGAGGTCGCCGACATCCACCGCACGCAGGGAGCCACCAGCATCCGCACCGAGAACGCGAAGCTCGCGACATACGTCTTTGTCGATATCCGCGACCGCGATCTCGGCGGCTACATCGCCGACGCCAAGAAGGCAGTGTCTGAAGCCGTTGAGCTCCCGCGCGGAACGTACCTGGTCTGGAGCGGTCAGTTCGAATATCTCGAACGCGCGGAAGCGCGCCTCAAGCTCGTGGTGCCGCTGACCTTGATGATCATATTCCTGTTGCTCTACATGAACTTCGGACGTCTCACAGAAACGCTTATTGTGATGCTCTCATTGCCGTTTGCGCTCGTCGGCGGCGTATGGCTGTTGTGGTGGTTCGGCTTCAATCTTTCGGTTGCCGTGGTTGTCGGGTTCATCGCCCTAGCAGGCGTCGCAGCTGAAACCGGCGTCATCATGCTGATTTATCTCGACCACTCGGTCGAGGAGATCAAAGCCAAATGTACGCGTGAGGGACGGCCGTTTGGCAGGCCGGACCTCTACGACGCCATTATGATCGGTGCCGTCGAGCGCGTGCGGCCGAAGATGATGACCGTTGTCGCTATCATGGCCGGGCTCTTGCCTATTATGTGGAGCACCGGCACCGGGTCGGAGGTCATGCAGCGCATCGCCGTGCCGATGATCGGCGGCATGGTGTCGTCGACGTTGCTGACCCTGATCGTCATCCCCGCGATCTACGCGGCAATCAAAGGCACAGGATTGCCGCGTCCGATTGGGTCAGAGCCCGAAACACTTCTTGCCCGAGGCCAAAGCGATCTGCTCAAACCGTTCAAAGCGAAGAGCCATCAGGGAGATACCGCCTGAAACTGAGTCGAGGGTCGCGTTCGGCCGCCGCACGTCACCTCACAACCACTCTCCCTACCATGCCGACCTCGCGATGGCCTGGGATGAGGCAGGCGAATTCGAACGCACCGGCCGACGTGAACTTCCAAACAATATCACTGGTGGCTTTTGGCTGAAGGCGCGCTGCATTCGGATCGCTGTGCTTCATGTCAGGCATGGCCTGCATCATCTCCGCATGCTCCGTGATCTCCTGCGGCGTGCCGAGGACGAACTCGTGTTCCACTTCGCCTTCGTTCACGAGCTTGAAGCGCACTTGCTCCCCGACTGTTACGTCAATGGTATTCGGCGCGAACAACATCTTGCCGTCGCCTTCACGCATCGCGATTTCGATAGTGCGCGTTGGCGCGTTCGGATCGCCGGGTACGCCGGCTGCCGAAGCATGATTGCTGCCGTGCTCGGCAGGGTCATGCGCGAGAACCGGCGGCGGCACAAAGACCAGTACCAAAACCGTCAGTAGAACTGTCAGACGCATAGGTATTCTCCTGTTTCATGAGGTCGTGCTTGTCATGGCTTCGGTTCGGATTTCTGAACCACAAACCGTGCTTGAATTGCGTGACCGTCAGCGAGCGTGCCCGTAACGACAACCTTTGCTTCGGGCGACAAAGATGCGGAGAGCTTGCCGATCAGCTTGTTTGGATGGGCTGCGGCGAGATCGATCTGCGCCGTCTTTCCGCTGTCTTGAACGATTGCCTTCACTTTCGCACCGGCCGACGCAATCGGGGCGTCCTTTTCACCAGTCAAGTAGAAGGTTAGTTCTTCTGCCGACGGCACGAACTCGACATGATGGCCGTCGACATCGACCAAGGCGCCCCCATTTGGTCCTTTGGTGGCCTCATGCGCCCCGGCGCTGAGCGAAAACGCAAGGGCCAACGCTGCAGCCAGAACCGCCGCTTTAAGATTTGATTTCGTCTTCATGTCTTTCCTCCTAGTTTGGTTAGAATGCTTCAACGGTCTGACCGCTCGCCACCGGCGGACGGCTTTCGGCGAGCCGCTTCACCGCGGGCGCGCCAAATTTCAGGAACAGGATGGGAGTGAGGATCGTATCAAGCAGCGTCGCGCTAATGAGCCCGCCGAAGATCGTCACTGCCACTGGATGCAGGATTTCCTTGCCCGGTGCGTCCGCCCCATAGAGCAACGGAACGAGCGCCATTCCGGCCGAGAGTGCCGTCATCAAGACAGGCGTGAGGCGCTCCAAGCTGCCGCGCACAACGAGCTTCTCCCCGAAACTCTCGTTCTCGTGCAGCACCAGATTGATGTAGTGGCTGATCTTCAGGATGCCGTTGCGCGCGCTGATGCCGGTCAGCGTGATAAAGCCGATCATCGAGGCGACCGACAACGGCTGATCCGCAAGCCACAGCGCAATCACACTGCCTATGAAGGCCAGCGGAACGTTGCCCATAATGATGAGCGCAAGCACGGCCGAGCGATAGCGGCTGTAAAGCACGATGAAGATCGAAGCGAGCGAGATCAGCGACAGTCCCAGGATCAACCGCGCTGCCTCTTCCTGCGCCTGGAATGTGCCTTCGAGACTTGTCGAATACCCGCTTGGCAAGGGCGTGGCTCTGACAACGTCGCGAATTCTCTCAACAACACCGGCCATATCCGAGCCGTCGGTATTGGCGAGGACCACGATCCGTCGCCGCCCGTTTTCGCGCGCGATCTGGTTCGGACCTTCCGTCTCTTCGACGGTCGCAATGCGGTTCAGCGGCACGCGACCCTTGGGCGTTTCAATCAAGAGTTCGCTCAGGCCAGCTGTGGTCCGGTCGGCTTCTGAGAGCCTCATCACGACGTCGAAGCGCTTAGCCCCGTCGATCACAGTTGAGACCGTCCGTCCGTTGGACAGGCTTTCGAGCGCTTCGGTCACAGCTGCGGGCGTAACGCCGAACAGCGCCGCGCGGTCGGGATCGACGCGGATTTCCAGTTGTGGGATCAGAACCTGCTTTTCCGTCTGCAGGTCAACAAGACCCTGAACACTCGACAGCTGGGACCTCAGAGTCTCCGCAAGACTGCGCAGGGTATCAAGGTCGTCGCCGTAGATCTTGAGCGCGATCTCAGCCCGGACCCCCGATAGGAGATGGTCGAGACGGTGCGAAATCGGCTGGCCGACATTGATCGTCGCCGGCAGCACGGCGAGCTTGGCGCGGACATCGGCCAGGATGTCTTCGCGCGTCCGGTCCGACTTTTCCAAGTCGACGTCGATTTCACTCGAATGCACGCCTTCCGCATGTTCGTCGAGTTCGGCGCGGCCAGTGCGCCGCCCGGCGGTTTTGACTTCAGGCACCTCGGTCAATAGTTTTTCTGCGATGAGCCCAATCCGGTCGCTCTCCTCAAGAGAAATGCCAGGATTGAAGGTCATGCTGATCGTAAGCGTGCCTTCGTTGAACGACGGCAGGAAAGCACGCGGCAAGGCGGTTGCCGCAATGCCGGCAATAGCGACAGCAACCGCTATGACTGCGATGATGGCCCTGGCGTGACGGAAAGCCCAATGCAGCAGACGCTCGTTGCCGCGTTTGAGCACACGAACCATCGCCCCGTCGTGATGGTCCAGCTGCTTGGCATTTCCCAGAAGATAGGACGCGAGCACCGGCGTCACGGTGATCGACACGAGCAGGCTTGCCAGGATGGAGACGATATAGGCGACCCCAAGCGGTGCAAACAGACGCCCCTCGATGCCCGACAAGGCGAACAACGGGATGAACACCAGCACAATGATAAAGGTCGCATAGACGATGCCGGAGCGAACCTCGATGCTGGCGTCGGCGACAACCTGGAGCAGGGGTCTAGGATTGGTCTTGGCCCGGTTTTCCCTGAGCCGCCGGAAGATGTTCTCGACATCGACAACCGCGTCGTCGACCAGTTCGCCGATGGCAATGGCCAAGCCACCGAGCGTCATCGTGTTGATCGATAGACCGAAAGCCTTGAAGATCAGAACCGTAACCAGAAGTGAAAGCGGGATAGCCGTCAGTGAGATCAACGTCGTCCGGACGTTCAGCAGGAACATGAACAGGATGACGGCAACAACGACAGCCGCCTCCATCAACACGCTTTTGACATTACCTATCGATGTCGAGATGAAATCCGCCTGCCGGAACAGGATTTGATTGACTTTGACGCCGTTGGTGAGATTTTTGCCGAGTTCGGCAAGCGCCGCCTCGACCGCTCCCGTCAGTTTGACAGTGTCAGCGCCAGGCTGCTTTTGGACCGAAACAATCACGGCCGGCGTGCCATTGAAGCCGGCATCGCCGCGCTTGACGCGGGCGGCGTAAGCGACTTCTGCGACCTGGCGCAGGAATACGGGCTGTTCAAGCTTCGTTGCAACAACCACGTTGCGCAAATCTTCAAGGTCGGTCGTGCGGCCGAGATTGCGGATCAGATATTCGCGGTCGTGCTGATCGACGAATCCGCCGCCCGTGTTGGCGCCGAAAGCACGAATGGCACGCTCGATGTCCTCAACACCGACGCCGAGCGACGCCAGGGCGGCAATGTTGGGCGTGACGCGGAATTGTCTGACTTGACCGCCGATAGGAATGACCTGGCTGATACCGGAAATCGACAATAGGCGCGGCCGGATGACGAAGTCCGCCGTCTCGCGCACCGTCATTGCGTCGGCTTTGTCACCACCGGTCACCGCGATCAGCATGATCTCGCCCATGATCGAGGACACCGGCCCCATTTGCGGAGCGATGCCTGGCGGAAGCTGCGCAGCGATACTCGCCAGCCGTTCGGCAACCTGCTGGCGGTTTCGGTAGATGTCAGTGCCCCAGTCGAACTCGGCATAGACGATGGAAAGCCCAATCCCGGCGACCGATCGCACGCGCGTGACGCCAGGAATGCCGTTAAGCGCCGTCTCAATCGGATAGCCGACGAGCTGCTCCACTTCAGGCGGCGCAAGACCTTCGGCTTCGGTCATGATCGTGACCGTTGGCTTGTTGAGATCGGGAAACACATCGACGGGCAGCGTGCGCAGCGCGAGCGAACCCCAAACAACAAGCAGTGCCCCTGCCGCCAGCACGATGAGCCGGTTATTGAGGCTGGATCTCACGAGGAAATTGAACATGTCTAAATCCTCACCGGACCTGATTGATAAGTTCGGCGCCGCGCGTCACGACGCGCGTTCCAGGATCGATACCCGCCGTGACGCCCAACCGCTCGGCATCGATCGGCGAGGTCGTGACGACTCGCGCCTCGAACCGCTCTGCCTCGACGTGGGCCCAAACCACCGGCTGGCCGTTTGATGACCGCACAACACTTGCGCGCGGGAGCGTGATGGCCTCGACCGGTTCATCGGTCGCAGCATGCACCGTCACCGACTCGCCGGCGTTGAGCGCCGCTCCATCGCCCTTGATGCGGAACCGCAGAGGCACGGCCTGCTGGCGGAGCGACGGTGAACGCCCGGCAAACGACACGGACACCTTGCGTCCGTCCGCCGTCTGGGCGAGAGCATCCTTTCCCGACTGAGCAATGCGATCCGCGGAGGCCGCGTCGAAGGCCAGTGCCTCAATCCAGAGATTGGCCGGGTCGACGATCTGAAACAGGACAGACTGCGCCTCGACGACCTGACCCGCCGTCACATTGGCCTGAGCAAGAACCCCATCGGCAGGCGCGCGCAAGTCTTCGCGGTCCTTTAGCACCGGCTTGATGACCGCGCGCCGCTTGCGCAGGATGTCGAGCTCGATCTTCGTGTCCGTGATCTGACCAGCCGGGACCGCCGCACCGCTCAACGGCTCGATGCGCTTGAGCCTGGCCTCTAGCAGAGCGATCTGCTTATCGAGATCACCCTGCGTCTGGGCGATGTCGCTTTGGTCAACAACTGCTACGGCAGGAACAAGATAGCCAAGCACGTCACCTTTTTTCACTGCTGCACCGATAGCCGGAAAGCCGCCTTCGGGCGGTTCAATACGTCCCGCCAGCAACGACTGAACGACGCCGCTCTTGTTCGGGTCGGGAATGACCTGGCCGATAAGCCGGACGGTCTTCTGCACTGTCGCTGCCTTGGCGCTTTCGACCGTCGCAATACCGAGCAACCGCTGCGTCGGCTTTGGAACGAACACCGCGCCATCTTCAAGTCGCCTCGACGTCTCAGGCAAATCCAGGACGGCTCGGCCCATCACCGCCACCTCTTCGGCTTTCCGCGCGCCGTTGCTCAGCACGACAGCAGCCATGGCGACGGTACTAAGACCGGAAACGGCCGCGGCCAAAACGAACGCCGTGCGCACAGCGCGCGGGCCTTTGATCGCGAGAAGTGACAGTAGCACGGCAAGCCCCAAAGTGCCGGCGAGCATCCAAACAGGCACCTGGGGCAGTGTCGTTCCGTGCGGGATGATGTGATCCCAAAGGCTGTCGTGCGCCGGTTCGGCCGCAAGCGGCGCCGGAATATCAAGACGACCGATCAAGAGATCTGACTGATCACCTGCTGTGATCGAGAATGTCAGATCATAATGGCCCGGCGTTGTGACCCAGGGAGCCTTGAGCGCATAAACGCCCTTGGTTTCTGTCGCCGTAACCGTCTCATCACCGCGCGTCATCTCGATCGCAGCACCGGTTACGGCCTGGTTCGACCAGAATTTATTCAAGTAGACAACGAGCTTCCCGCCATCTTGCGCGCTCGGAATCCCGACCAGTTCGAAATCCTTCGAATGAGCATCGATGCGCGGCCCAGATGATGAGGTTACAGCAGGCTTCTCATCGCCGTGATCCTCGCCGCCATGGGCCCACGCGACGGACGGAGCGAAGGATACAGCCGCAACGAGCCACGCTGCGGCCAGTGCTTTAAGTGCACGGCGACCGTGCAAACGAATGTTCAGCTGTTTCATCATGGCCGTATCCTTTCTCTCGCCTTTTCGCGTTATTTCTGACGCTTGGCGAGCCAGTCTTTCATCATGGCGATCTCGCTTTCCTGTGCCTTGATGATGTCCTCGGCGAGCTTCCGGGTGACCGGGTCCTTGCCGTATTCGAGAAGCACGTTGGCCATGTCGATCGCGCCCTGATGATGCGGGATCATGCCCTTCATGAAGTCAACATCGGCATCGCCGGTCATCTCCATCGTCATGTCCTTGTGCATCTTGGCGTTGACGGCTCCGAACGCTGCTGCTGCTTCATTCTTCGGTGCGGCCGCTGGCTTCTTGTCATGCATGTCGTGCATGCCCTTCATATCGCCCATGTCATGCATGCCGTTGCCGTCGTCGGCTTGGGCGAGGCCGGGCATGAACAGAAGGGCCGCTGAAAGAAGGAGAGTTGTCGTTTTCATTGTGAAGTCCTTTCGAGATCGGGTTGGGTCTGGTTTGTTCCTGTTACCGGTGCACCGCGATTGCGGAGCACTCACTGGGTTTGCGTTTCAGCCCTGTGCACAGCACGACGGTCTCTCGCCCGTTGATGGCGAGATGGACGTGCGGAACGGTTGGACTGAAATCTGTCCGCCTGAGGCACGGTCCTTTGGCGCAGGTTCCGAAGCCCGTCTGCCGCGAGACCCCATCACGCCATGGCATGACGTGAGCCGAGGCTTGAGTGGCGGCCACGATCAGGGCTGTCGCCAGAATCGTGATGCGTTTCGTGCGCGAAGGCACGGATTTCCATTTGCTTTCGGGTTCCATGACAGAACTCCTTTCGGATCAGAGTTTCCACGCCACGCCAGTGATGCCGCGGCGAGTGAAGCCGGAGGGCAAATTGGAATGGATGGCGGCCAGCGACCGGAGTCGCCAAACCGGATGTTTAACTTGGAGAGAGAAAGCGCACTGGGAGCCGCTGACAGCGGACTACCCAGCACCTGAGCTCTGCCGCAGCAGAGCGGCGATCAGGCCTTGGGCGGCCGATCGAGACCGATGACGATATCAGGATAAACCCAGCCCAGGCGCGCCAGATGGTACCGGAGGTGGTCGCTGAGATCAGAGGTCCAGTTGGCGCTGTCGGGCATCATGGAAACGCAGCAGTGACCGCCCATGCCGCACGACGATGCCCCCTGACAACAGCAGGCGCCGGGGGGGCAGCCTGCTACACCAGAATGAAATGATGCCGCTTGAATAGACTGGCCGGATGTCATCCGCTGATCCAATGCGGCCGACAATGGCCGCGCTTCGACAGCGGAAACATCCGTGAAAGTTTTTGGCGTGACTGTGACCAACACAGCCGACATCAAACTGGGGGTCGCAGACAATTGCCCGTGGGCGTGACCGGCATGAGCAAAGGCGGTCGACGTGGTGCCGAACATAACGGCCACCACCACGATCAACCCCTTAATTGCCTGCCATAGGCTCACGTCACGTTCCTTCGCTTGTTCCCCAAAAGTTACAACTTACTCATTCGTAACAAAACGTATCCGGTTGCATGGCTATCGCCACTACCGGTCTGATCTTGCCAGGACCTCCATCAGCTCAGCAACCTTCTTGCGCTGTTCGGTGGCGTTGCCACTGGCGATGGCATGTTCGACGCAATGTCCGACATGGTCCTTCAGAACGGCCTCTTCGACTTTCCGCAATGCAGCACGGACTGCTGAGATCTGCGTTATAATGTCGATGCAGTAGCGCTTTTCCTCGACCATGCGGGCAATGCCACGCACCTGACCTTCAATCTTGGTCAGCCGCTTCAGGCAAAGCTCTCCGTTGTCCTTTTCCATGCTTGACGTATACCCCTACCGGGTGTAGGTGTCAAGTGAGATACCCCCAGGGGGTTCACTTTGTGTGGAGGTTGCCATGACATCGACCGATACCAAAAGCCAAGGTCAGCCGTCCTGTTGCTCCAACAAGCATCAGCATAAGGCTGCGACAAGCCACAGTCATTCCAAGGCTCTGTCCACAGCGGGCGAGGTTATAGATCCGGTCTGCGGCATGACTGTCGATCCTCACACGGCGCAGCATCGCACTCTGCATGAGGGGCACCCGTTCTATTTTTGCTCGGCGGGCTGCAAGACGAAGTTTGAAACGAGCCCCACCAAGTATCTCGAAACCAGAATGACGCCGTCAGCCATCGAAGGCGCCATCTACACCTGTCCGATGCACCCCGAGATACGCCAGCCGGGTCCCGGATTCTGCCCGATATGCGGCATGGCACTCGAACCGGAAACAGTGAGTTCTGATACTGGGCCCAACCCTGAATTGGCCGACATGACGCGCCGTTTTTGGATCGGCCTTGCGCTGACGCTCCCCGTCTTCGCGCTGGAGATGGGCGGGCATCTGACCGGGCTTCATCAATGGATCGGACAAACGGCCTCCAATTGGATTCAGCTGCTACTCGCCACGCCGGTCGTGCTGTGGGCCGGGGGGCCGTTTTTCGAACGCGGTTGGACGTCGCTGAAAACGCGCAACCTCAACATGTTCACGCTGATCGCTATGGGCACCGGCGTCGCCTGGCTTTATAGCGTCGTTGCGACAGTCTTTCCGAATTTGTTTCCAGACGCCATGCGCATGAGCGACGGTGCGGTGCCTGTCTATTTCGAAGCCGCGGCCGTCATCACCGTGCTAGTCCTTCTAGGGCAAGTCCTCGAACTCAGAGCGCGCGAGCAAACGAGCGGCGCCATCCGCGCTCTGCTGGACCTCTCTCCGAAATCGGCGCGACGCATTGCTACGGATGGTTCTGAAACCGATGTCAATCTCGATGCCGTGCATGCCGGAGATCGCCTGCGGGTTCGTCCGGGTGAGCGTATTCCGGTTGATGGTGAAATTCTGGATGGTCGGAGTGCCATCGACGAGTCGATGGTGACCGGCGAATCCATGCCCGTCACGAAGTCCGCCGGCGAAAAAGTGATCGGCGGCACCATGAACCAGTCCGGTGCATTTATCATGCGCGCCGATAAGGTGGGCCGCGAGACGATGCTCGCCCAGATCGTACAGATGGTAGCTCAGGCGCAGCGAAGCCGTGCGCCCATCCAGAAACTTGCCGATCAGGTCTCCGGTTGGTTCGTCCCCGCCGTTATCGCCATCGCACTGATCGCTTTCGCGGCCTGGGGCCTGTTCGGTCCCGAGCCTCGCTTCACCTATGGGCTGATCGCAGCTGTGTCCGTGCTCATCATTGCCTGCCCCTGTGCGCTTGGCCTCGCAACACCCATGTCGATCATGGTCGGCGTTGGACGCGGCGCGCAGTCCGGGGTGCTCATCAAAAATGCTGAAGCACTAGAACGCATGGAGAAGATCGACACCCTGGTCGTCGACAAGACAGGCACCTTAACCGAAGGACGGCCAAGCGTGGTTGCAATCCGCACGTTGACTGGCGTCGACGAAAATGAACTTTTGCGACTTGGAGCTAGCCTGGAAGTTGCAAGCGAGCATCCGCTGGCCGCAGCAATAGTCCGTTCCGCGCAAGAGCGAGGACTGAATCTCTCCACAGTGTCGGAATTTGATACTCCGGTCGGTAAAGGTGTCACCGGGATTGTCGAGGGCAAGCAGATCGTCATAGGCAACACCCGCATTATGGAGCAGACGAAAATCGATACGCGAGCACTTGACCTCCCCGCCGATGAACTCCGCAAGGATGGCGCAACGGCTATTTTCGTCAGTGTCGATGGCAAGGCGTCTGGAATTCTAGCGATTGCTGATCCGGTGAAGGCGACGACGCCCGAAGCCGTGAAAGCTCTTCAGGATGCCGGCATCCGGGTTATCATGCTGACCGGCGACAACGCGACGACGGCACGGGCCGTCGCTCGAAAACTCGGTATATCTGACGTGGAGGCGGAGGTTTTGCCTGAGGACAAAGGAAAAATCGTCGATCGCTTGCGCCGGGAAGGGCGCGTCGTGGCCATGGCAGGCGACGGCATCAATGACGCTCCGGCACTCGCTGCGGCCGATGTCGGCATCGCAATGGGAACGGGTACAGACGTTGCCATGGAAAGCGCCGGTGTGACGTTGCTAAAGGGAGATCTCAACGGAATCGTTCGCGCGCGGCATCTCTCGGCCGCAACCATGGCCAACATACGCCAGAACTTGTTCTTCGCGTTCTTCTACAATGCCGCCGGTGTGCCGGTTGCGGCTGGCGTTCTTTACCCGGCCTTTGGTGTTTTGTTGTCGCCGATCATCGCCGCCGCCGCGATGGCGCTGTCGTCAGTGAGTGTCATCGGGAATGCATTGAGATTGCGCGTTGCAGACATTTAATCATCTTGCACGTACGGTCGACAATCCACTGCAGCACTATGGTGCGGATTTGCACGAGGGCCGGAGTGGGTCAGATTCAACGCTTCCTCGCTGCCCGCATTCGTCGGCCTAGCCCCCATAAGCCGAAGCTCGGTCACAGTCCTACCCTGCGACGGCGGCTCCAACACCGTGGCACAAACCGCCTCGGCCTATGAACTTCGTACAAATACTACGTCATCAGCTCGTTCCGCTCGTCGCTGAGGTCAAAGTTTGAAAGCTGTAGCTGGTAAAGCCGCCGGAGGTCCGGGGTCACCAAGCCGCAAAAATCCCTCAGCAGCTTGATCAGTGTCGAGTAGCAATCCCGGTGTTCTATCCAGCTTTCGAGACGTGCAAGGTTCAACAGCGTTGCCCCCATTTCGTCGATTGCCTCCTCGATGAGAGACTCAGCATACGACCATTCGGGTTCGCCCACGTTGTCCTGATGGTATTGAGGGCCCCACTGATCAACGAGCCGCACGTAGAGCGCCCAGAGATCTCGCATGTAGCTGTCGAGCCATAGCCGGATGACGTCTTGCATCACGGACGCGACAGGCTCGGGGGCATCATCGCTATAGTCCAGTGCCCGCCAAGTTTCCGTTGGTGCGTTCGTCATGGCTCATGCGCCCACTAGAGCTTGGGGACCGTAGCCAAAACTCGTCCTCCGAAAATTCGCAGATCACCCGACCAGATTCGAGCCACCCGAATGGCGATTGGTTGCCGGTGCGGGAGCCCGAGAAAGATTTTGAGCTCTGGATGTTGCCTCGTGCCGAGAAGACGCTGACCATGCTCCACCACGGTTCCATCGCCCTTGATCCATACGTGCAATTTCTCGCGCCACTCATGGGACGTGCAGCCTTCAAGCCAGACGCTGTTATGCCGTGCCGCATCAACACTTGCAGCCCGGGCCGCCACGGCATCCGGGTGACTTTCATGTTGCCAGTCAACGATCTGAGTAACGTCCGTGAGAGGTCCACCGCCATGACCGGCGACTTTGATCCGAGCACCGCGTTCCATCGCCCAGAACAAGTCCTCACCCAGGACGTCACGGCTGGCCACGAGCCGTATCTGATTGGGTGTTGCGAACATGACCGGAGTCCGTGCGCGATCTGCAAAACCAAAATCTCGCGCAATGGCCCACCACCATTCTGCGCCGTTGGGCTCAAAAGCGCGGGTTGGGGCCATCATCTGCCTCGATGTCAGGCCGATGGCCGCGCCCGCAGCCGATGCTGCCGATGCTGCCGATGCTGCCGATAATGCGACGGCGGCCGTGGCCGAACCGGTTAGCAGTTGGCGGCGATTGATTTGATTTCCCATCTTACTCTCCATCCCTAGAACTGCATCTGAGCAGCGAGACACGCAACGATCGGCAGTTCGGCGCTCCACCCAATGCCTGCCGGTTGAAGCGAGAAAGACGGTCGGAGCGCAGGACGTGTGTCCGTTGGGTCGGCCCTACGAACTCTGTACTACCATCCAGATCGAGGAGGCGCACGGCCTGCAGGCCGTTTGGACGCTCGATCGCAATGAGCCGCATCCGTGCACCGACGCCAATCCGCTCTACCCCCACGTGCTCCCGACACGGCCTCTGCAGGAGGATGCTGTGAGGACCATTGTCAGGCTTGATGAAGCCGTAGCCCTTGGCAGCGTCATACCATTCGACCGACCCGCCGATTTCGTGAAGCCGCCCCCCCATACGCGCGGTTCAGTGAAGGCATCGCTGCCGCACCGGCCAAGGCGACGGTTCCTGTGAGGACTTGCCGGCGATTGACCCTCTTACCCATCCCAACCTCCTCTACGCACCTCTTCCGGCTCCAAGGCCCATGGCGAGGTCGACATCGGGTTTGTTTCGTCCGGGGAGATCGTGACGGGATCTCGGCGCCGATCGCATTTGTGATCGTCGGCCCCGCTTGCGCTGCAATGTGGTGACGGCTCGGTCACACCTGCTCGAAGGCTACGGTCATGGGCAGCTACCCACGCACGACAGGGGCCGACATCATCCCTCACTAGCGTGGTAGCTATATGGTAGCTGTTGGGGGTGGACAGCCTGAGACGTCTTTGTAACCCATTGATTTTATTGGCTGTGCTGGCAGTCTGGC
>WBZN01001152.1_pt1 | contig 16732 bp, 13 predicted proteins | sample 5204281 | NCBI WGS metagenome assembly WBZN01 (sample SAMN12344347, study PRJNA552823) | activated sludge metagenome | biome: Activated sludge suspended growth; feature: Nitrification reactor; material: Wastewater; isolation source: activated sludge from nitrification reactor of wastewater...
GAAAGGGAGGACGTATGTTGAAGCAAATCAAGGGTCAGAAAGGTTTTACGTTGATCGAGTTGATGATCGTCGTGGCGATCATCGGAATCTTGGCGGCCATCGCCATTCCGAACTTCTTGCGGTACCAGGCGAAGTCTCGGCAGTCTGAAGCAAAGACCAACCTCGGCGCGATCTTCGTGGCTGAGACGGCCTACCTCAGCGAACAGTCTCGCTATGGAAGCTTCTCCGAGATCGGGTATGCACTTGCCGGCACGACCAATCGGTATACGTACCGTAGCCCCGCTATCGGTGGAAACGGTTCGTCAGTCGGTACTGGTGCAACAAGTGCTCCAGATTATATTGCGTGTGGTGCTCCTGTAGGCTGCACGAATTCGACCGAGCCGACTGGAGCGGTCCTAAATGGAGCGAGCACGACTGCTGGTTCAGTAGGCTTTACAGCTACCGCAGTAGCTAGTATCGACAATGATCCGACCGTTGATGGATGGTCAGTGAATGATATGAAGGCAGGACTTACGGGTGCGCTTCCTGACGATGTGATCAACTAACGATCACGTGCAGGACTGCTTAGATGCGGGGGAGGGACGATGTTCCTCCCCCGTGTTCATTTCGGATGACCTGACGAAGCCTGTTCGCTAGAAAGCCCGCTGTGATTCCCGCCGTGTGTCTCCCGCAGCAGTAACCAATTTCACTTTCACTTTGCCAAATCGCCGGTCTCTGATAAAGCAGGAGGTATCGGTGACGTCAAGTCTGTGAAGCACCCCTATGCGATTCCTGTCTTCCATGCCACTGGCCGTAATCAGCGCGCTCGTGATCTTTTCGCCGCTTCAAGAGGGCGGGACGACGCATCCCGCGCAAATGATCATACGGCTGCTGATAGTGGCCTGGCTGGGTGGGGCGCTCATGGAGGGTATCAGAGCGGGCCGTTTGGTCATCCCGAAACTTGGAACCAGATATGTCCTTCTGGCGTTTCTGGGGTTGGGCGGTGCCTCTACAATTCTTTCGCCCTACGTCCATCAGAGCCGACAATGGCTATTGATGATCACGGGATACGCCATCCTGTTCTATCTGGTGATCTCTTTTGTGGACCGGTGGGAGCGTGTTCGTACGTTGACGATGATCATCGTGCTGATGGCATTAGGCGAGGCCGTCTGGACGATTTGGCAAGGTGTGGTCTGGAATGTCGTAAGACCTAGCGGAACATTCTTTAACCCGAATTTTCTCGCCAGCTATCTTGCCGTCAGCTGGGCAATCCTTCTCAGCATGGCCGTGTATGGAGACCGGAAACGTGCACTATGTTTCCGGCCATCGGCATCGCCCGCATTGTGGTGGGTCGGTATGGGTTCGGCACTCGGCATCCTACTTGCCGCAATCATCCTCACCCAGTCGCGCGGGGGCATGGTTGCATGGCTTGCGGCAACAGTGTGTATCTTGACGGCGCGATATGGCTGGAAGGTGGCCGGTACTGGTGTTGCCATGCTCTTGCTTGCCGGGCTCCTCTTTCCCAGTCCGATCAAAGAACGAGTGCTGGCGGAACATGAGCAGAACCCCGTCTCATATGCCCGCTGGCAGATGTGGCAAGGCGCGATAGCCCAGATGGCCGATCATCCGTTCGGCATCGGTTTAGGTCTCTATCAATACACGTATCCGCTGTATGCGTTTCCGGTCGAAGGAGAAATTACGCGATACGGAAAGGTCGCCCACACGCCGCACAATGACTATCTGCAAATTGGTGTGGAGATGGGAGTCGGAGCATTGATTGCTTTTCTGACCGGGATAGGTCTGGTCATACGGGAGCTCATGCAGGTGCTTCGATCAAGACTGTTGCGCTGGCAACGAAGCTTTATCCTCGGAATTGGAAGCGGAGGCATCGCCCTGCTCGTCCATGCGGCGTTGGACTCCAGTTTGCGTGAGTCGGCTCTAGCGATCCTGCTCGTGCTCTGCGCGGGACTGGTTGTATCGGCTGCTCGGGTGACCCATCGCAGCACCGATGCCGCCTATGTCATCCCAATTCGATCGCGCCTTGTGTGGGGCATCAGCGCCGCCTGCCTGTTGCTCTTAGTTGGCGCGGAAGTCAGTCGGTCGGGGATGGCCTGGCTGACCTTTGACAGTGCATCGCGGCGCGCCGTGGCAGGAGAAACGAATATCGCAATTGAGGGATTCAAGAACGCGATTGCGTTGGACCCGGGGAAATCGCTGTATCACCATGGTCTCGGATCGGTCTATGCGAGAGCCTTCGAAGCGTCTCGCGATAAGAAGCTGTTCCAGCTTGCGCATGCGGAGTTCAAAGAGGCGATTGAGCTCAATCCGTTGGACAGTCGGTTGTTGGGACTGTTGGCGCAACTCTATGTGTCGGCGGCGCAGATGCCATCGGTATCAGGTCGCCTCGACGAACAGCAAACATTCTGGTTGCGTGCGGCGTTGCATGTGTATGAACGGGCCATCCAACTCGCGCCCTTTTCCGCTCCCTATCGGTACGAACAGGCACGACTCCATTGGATGCTTGGTGAGCGACCGGCAGCCGAAGAGCAGGCAAAGGAGGCCGAACGATTCGAGCCGAATTTTTTGCCTGCTCGGGCCTTGCTGGCACATTTGTGGGTCGATGCAGGCCGCATCGATGATGCGAAACGGGAGCTTCATGAAATTCAGGTTCGGCAAGCGCGGTACGAACAGTGGAATAAAAATAGTATCGACCGGGCATTTTTAAGCGTCGATGTGGCTCCATTGCGCGCAGCTATCGAACAGAAAATCCTCGCCGGGTGAAGCCAATGAGATTCAGCACGCTTACAAAGTCGCGCGTCACTCAGGTGCTGTGCGCGCTGGTATTGTTGGCCGGCACGTCGGGAGTGCTCCATGTGCTGGACGGGGAGCGGACCGCTGTCGCACGGGCTGAACAATTGGCGTATCTCCCGAAGGGAGACTATTTGAAATTGGCCGTTCTCGGGTATCGACAAGTCGTCGCAGACCTGATCTGGCTGCAGGCGGTTCAGCACATCGGCGCCAAGCGAGACACGCAGCTGGGATATACCTGGACGTATCATGCGGTGGATGTCCTGACGGATCTCGATCCTACGTTCGTTCCTCCTTACCAAGCTACAGGTCTCTTCCTGGGTGTGTTGGTCGGTCGACACGAGGAAGGTTTGGCCATCTTGAGCAAAGGCCTCCGCCACAATCCGTCGAATTGGCAGCTGCCGTTTCTGGCCGGCTATATCTCCTACTATGAACGGTGTGATGCGGTCGGAGCCGGTGAGTTTTTTCGAATGGCGGCGAAGGTGCCGGGCTCTCCTGCCTACCTTCCTCAATTGGCCGCGCGTATGACCGTGGAAAGCGGAGATCCCACTGCGGCGTTGGAATTTTTGGATCGCTTCTCGCGTAGCGTAGCCGATGAGCGGGTTCGCGAAGCTCTGTTTCAGCGCATGAAAGAGATCGTTCAAGAGCAGGACCTGCGTTTTCTCGAAGACAGTATCCACCGCTATCGGACCAAGTATGGACAGGCTCCGGCGAAGCTTGAAGATCTGATGTTGCACGGAATCATTTCGCAACTGCCGGCAGATCCTTTGGGCGGGCAATACGAGATCGATTTACTCAGCGGGTCTGTCAGTGCCTCGTCCAAACGGGAACGACTTCGTATTCACGAGAAGGTGGCCTGCCAGGTTGGGGCCGGGGCGAGGCCTTGGACAGGGACGAGTACAGGCGAGACGCAACTGCCTGCTGTGCAGTGAGGATGGAGGAGTGCCGTGGACGATATCGTCACAGAAAATCTGACTAAATCGTACGCATCTGGCTGGCCTGGACGACCGCCGTTCGTCGCGCTGGATGGACTTTCTCTAACCGTGGGGCGAGGAGAAATTTTCGGGTTTCTCGGGCCGAATGGGGCTGGAAAAACCACGACCCTGAAAATTCTTATGGGACTCGTTCGTGCCACCAGTGGAACTGCCCTGTTGCTCGGGCATCAGGCCGGCGACGTGGCAACGCGCCGTCGTATCGGATTTTTACCAGAGTCGCCTTACTTTTACGACTATCTCACAGCCGAAGAGTTTCTCGGGTTCTACGGGCGGTTGGCCGGTTTGAGTCGCGTAGCGATCAACCAGCGGGTGACTGATCTGCTGGAACTGGTCGGGCTGGTGGAGGCACGCACCCGGCAGTTGCGTAAATTCTCCAAGGGCATGCTGCAACGCATTGGACTGGCTCAAGCCCTCATTCACGATCCGGAATTGATCATCCTCGATGAACCCATGACCGGGTTAGATCCGGTCGGACGCAAACAGGTACGCGATCTGATTTTGAGTCTGCGCGATTGCGGCAAGACGGTCTTTTTCAGCACGCACATTCTGCATGACGTCGAGATGATTTGTGACCGTGTCGGAATTGTGATGAAAGGACGTCTTGTGGCCAGTGGCCGCGTCGATGAATTGGTTCGACAGGATCATACGCAGTCCGTTGAGGTGGTCTGCCAACAACTTAAGGTCGAGGGGAATGCGTTCATTCACTCGTTGGCCACCCGTGTCCTGCAACAGGGCCAGCAATGTCTGATCGTGTTGCCGAGTCCCGATGCCGTGGACGCCCTTGTGGGAGAAATTCGGCGTCAGGGGGGGCGATTGCTTTCCGTTACACCGCACAAGGCGTCATTGGAGGATCTGTTTTTTCAGGAAGCCATGCAACAGGCCTCGCGGCCGTTGCCGCACATGACCAGTGGGAGGGTGTCCTGATGGGTGCGATCGGAGTGATTGCTGTGAATGCATTCCGTGAAAGTTTACGGGACAAAATCTTGTACAACCTCGTGTTGTTCGCGGGATTGCTCATCGGGTTATCGGTGCTGCTGGCGGATCTTTCCATTACCGAGCACCACAAAGTGATTGCGGATATGGGCTTGGCCGCCATCAACCTGATCGGAGTCATTATCGCTATTTTCGTCGGCATCAGTCTGGTCAACAAAGAAATCGAGCGGCGCACGATTTATACGATTATGGCCAGGCCCATCAGCCGATCGTTTTTCATCATGGGCAAGTACCTCGGGCTGGCGCTGACGCTCTTCGTGAATCTGGTCATCATGATGGCGGTATTTTTGCTCACACTCTGGCTCTATCACGTGCCGGTTGAACGCTCTCTGTTTCAAGCCGTGGAGCTGATCTTTGTGGAGATTCTGGTGGTGACGGCCATTGCACTCTTTTTTTCGACGTTCAGTTCCACAACATTGAGCGCCATCTTCACGCTGGGCCTCTATGTCATCGGTCACCTGACGGCGGATCTCCGGTCGGTGGTTGCCAATAGTGAAAGCGAAGCGGTGAAGACCGTGGTAGAGATCTTGTATTACCTTTGCCCAAACCTCGAGATGCTCAATATCAAAGGGCAGGCTGCAGTGGGTATTGCCGTGGCTCCGGAGTATCTCATGGTCGCCTCACTGTATGGTGTGCTGTACGCCGGTCTCTTGTTGACCGGTGCGTGCCTGGTGTTCCAGCAACGTGATTTTTGAGCCATCCGCGCGTGTTGCAGGCCTCTCAGCTAAAGGGTAGGAAATGATCTCCCCGCAATACGGTCTGTCGCCCTTCATGGTCCTCACGAGTATGTCCGCGCACTGGAATCTAATTCATCAATTGACCAAGCGGGAGATCGCCACCCGTTATCGAGGTTCTCTTCTGGGGATGTTGTGGGCATTCCTGCACCCCATGGTCATGCTGACAGTGTACACTCTGGTGTTTCGGGGTGCCTTTGGCATGCGGTGGGGACAGGAAGGGGAAAGCGCGCTCGATTTCGGGTTGCTGTTGTTCGCCGGCCTCATCGTTCATGCGTTGTTTGCCGAAAGTATCCACCGTGCCCCCTACTTGATCGTCAACCACAGTAATTACGTCAAAAAAATCGTCTTCCCCTTAGAAATTCTGGCATGGACGTCCCTCGGTTCGGCGCTGTTCCATGCGGTGATCAGCGCACTCGTGCTGATGACTTTTTATGGCCTTCTCCATCACTCGCTGCACTGGACGATGTTGCTGGTGCCGCTGTTACTTCTTCCACTCGCGCTCGTGACCATCGGCATCTCTTGGTTTTTGGCATCCGCCGGCGTGTTTGTGCGTGACATCGGGCAGGTGAGCGGCCCGTTGACGACCGTCATGTTGTTTCTCTCACCGGTGTTCTATCCGACTGCGGCGTTTCCGGAGGCCTACCGAATCTTGCTCTACGCGAATCCGCTGACGTTCCTCATCACGCAAGCGCAAGACCTGCTTATTTGGGGGAAGGCGCCGTCCTGGATCGGGATCGGTCTCTATTGCGCGGGCAGTTACCTCATCGCATGGTGCGGACTCCTCTGGTTTCAGAAGACACGGAAGGCGTTTGCCGATGTCCTCTGAATGGGCGATCCGCGTCTCCCATCTCTCCAAGACCCACCGGTTATACGATCGCCCGCGCGACCGAGGGAAACAATGGATTCTGCCCCCACTTCAGAAATGTCTTGGTCGATCTCCCTCACAGTACTATCGCGAGGTGCATGCCGTTGAAGATGTGTCGTTCGAGGTCCAGAAGGGGGAAACGCTCGGTATTATCGGCCGGAATGGGTCCGGGAAGTCGACGCTTCTGCAGTTGATTGTGGGCACCTTGAGTCCCACGAGCGGAACCATTGAGACAAACGGCCGTGTCGCCGCACTACTGGAACTTGGAGCCGGATTTCACCCCGAATTTACCGGGCGGGAAAATGTGTTTCTCAATGGAACCCTGCTCGGCTTGTCTGAGGAAGAGATCGAGGCGCAATTGGATGATATGTTGGCGTTCGCCGAGATCGGAGTATCGATAGACCAGCCGGTGAAAACATATTCCAGTGGCATGATCGTGCGATTGGCATTTGCCGTGATGGCGCATGTGAAGGCCGACATTCTGGTGATTGACGAGGCGTTGGCGGTCGGCGATGCGTTTTTCGTTCAGAAATGTATCCGGTTTCTCAGAACATTCATGGAGCAGGGAACGCTGTTGTTCGTCAGTCATGATTCCGCGGCCGTGTTGAGCCTCTGCCGCAAAGCGCTGTGGTTGGAGCACGGGCAAATCGCCGGAATCGGCGAGGCGAAGACTATCTGCGACGGGTATCTTCATCCTGACGAGGCCTCATCGAATCGCATGGAAGCAGGTCGAGAGGTGCACGCCTTGAGGACCGTAGATCAGGTCGAAGAGCAAGCGCCGGAGAAGGTGAAGAAAGTCGTAGCGCTGCCGCGTCGGGAAAAGGCGTCCACATCGGCCGATCGCCAGGCCTGGATCGAGAACGTCACCTTCCGGAATGCGGCCGGCCGCAGTATCTACACCGTGACGAAGCGCGAACGCGTGTGGCTTCGCATCTGGTGCGCCACCTCGATTCCACTGACAAGTCCAATCGTTGGCTTTCTTGTGCGCGATCGATTCGGCCAATCGCTGTTCGGCGCCAACACTTGCTTGCCGGGCACCGGAAGCTCTCATGCGGTCGGGCCGGGAGCACAATTCGTGGCGGAATTGGAATTTGTGATGCCGGCGCTGCTTCCTGGCGAGTATGCCGTGAGTATTGCCCTCGCCGATGGAACGCAGCAGCAACATGTGCAACATCATTGGATTCACGACGCGTTGGCGTTCACGTCTGCTCCGGCGGAAGTGTGCTTCGGGCTCATCGGCGTCGAAGTGTTAAACGCGAACGTTTGCCTGATCCGGTCACAGGATTCCCGAGATGAAAGAACGAATGACTCCGTTGCGCTGTAGGGTGTGCGGCGGAGAGGCCTTCACACATCACGAGGTGTTGTGGGAGGAGCTTATCGCCCAATGGGGTTTGTCCGATCACGAAGCGGAATATATCAACATTCAGCAAGGAACTAGCTGTGCGGAGTGCGGGGCGAACGTGCGATCTATCGCATTGGCCGAGGCCTTGTTGCGATGGAGCCGCGCCACATCGACGTTGCAAGAATGGGTAGCTACGGATTCCGCTCGCACGCAGAATGTGTTGGAGATCAATGAGGCCGGATCGTTGACTGGAACACTCTCGAAGCTTCCGGGTCATCGCCTGGTCCGGTACCCGGAGTACGACATGATGGCCTTACCGTTCGAGAGCGGCTCGTTCGATCTGGTGGTTCACTCCGACACATTGGAACATGTGCCGGACCCGATGATGGGTTTGCGCGAGTGCCGACGAGTGCTGCGAACAGGAGGCGCCTGCATCTTTACCGTTCCGGTAGTCGTGGGGCGATTGACGCGGAGCAGAAAGGGCTTGCCGCTGAGTGTCCATGGCAGCGAGGGGTGCACTGACTCGTCATTGGCCGTTCACACGGAGTTCGGTGCCGATGCCTGGTGTCAGGTATTGGAGAGCGGGTTCGACGAATGCCGCGTCGTGCCGTATCGGTATCCGGCGGGGCTTGCGTTGATGGCTGGAGTGCTGGGGGCGGCGCCAAGAAAGGGGGGCCAGCGGTGAATAAAACATGCGACGCGACGCCAGTGCTGGATGCCACCGGCGAGCGCTTTCTGCCCGAGATGCAGGGAACGATCGCGCTGGAGCATTTGCATCGCTATGCTCTGGCGAAGGATTTCGCCGCCGACAGAGTCGTGCTCGATATCGCCTGTGGCGAAGGGTATGGATCGGCAGTGCTCGCCGAGGCTGCGGCGCGTGTATATGGCGTAGACATCGCTCCCGATGCGGTCGCCCATGCGAACGGCACATACCATCGTCCCAATCTGGAGTTTCTTGTGGGCCGTTGTGCGGACATTCCGCTTCCAGCCGGGACCGTCGATCTCGTGGTCAGTTTCGAGACGATTGAACATCATACCGAGCACGAAGCGATGTTCGCCGAAATCAAGCGTGTCCTGCGGCCAGGCGGCATGATGATCATGTCCAGCCCTGACAAGCTGGAGTATACGGAGCGCGCCAATCACGCCAATGCTTATCACGTGAAGGAACTGTACGCGGCGGAGTTCCAGCAGTTGGTCGAGCGGCACTTCAGTCATGTGGCCATACTCGGGCAGCGGGTGCTCTATGCATCCGCGATTCTTCCGACCTGCCTTCAGGGAGAGGCGATTCACTATTATCGTGAGGATGGCTCAGGGATTCAGATGGCAACTGGGTTGGTACGCCCATGTTATCAGGTCGCGTTAGCATCGGACGCCGCCTTACCCCCGCTGGCATCGAGTCTCTATGAGCAACTTGGCCAATCGGACCCTGAGATTAGCCTTCTTCGGCATCAGTTGGATCATGCGCAGCGCCGCATTCTCGGTTTAGAGGAGGAAGTGTCAGGATTAAAGTCCGCGATCGCACTGATGTTGAACTCACATTCGTGGAAAGCGACCCGCCCGCTTCGTGCAGTGACAAATCTAATTCGGGTCATCAGCGGACACCGAAGCGAGGCCTAGCGGAAGGGGCACCGGATCAAGCGGCCTATTTCCAACCTCAGTACCCTTTAATTTCTCATGAACCCGGTGAATCGCATGACGCAACGACTGGTGAAGTCCCTTCGATTTGCCCGGTTTTCCGTTATCGAAGGTCTTGCGTGGTACAGACGTCATGGTCGTCTGCCGAGGAGGACAGAGTGTTCCGATCTCCTGCGAAAAGTTTTCTGTCGTTTTAAGATTCTCGCCCAGCGATCGTCGCCTGCTCCCACAACGATTGAACCGGTACTTCCGCCTTATGAGGCCTGGTTACGAGTGAACGTCTGGAATCGGCGGATGCGCGATGAATTACTCGACCGCCTGAGTCAACAGACCGGTCGATTGTCGAAGATTTCGCTCGTCATGCCGGTGCACGATCCACCCGTTGATTGCCTCACCAAAGCCATTGCGTCGGTACAGGCTCAGGTGTGGGAGGAGTGGGAACTGTGCATCGCGGACGATTGCAGCACGAATCCAGCCGTGCGTGCCGAATTGGAGCGGTGGCGCAAGAGAGACCCACGTATTCGAGTCACTTATTTGGATCAAAACGTCAATATTAGTCTCGCAACCAATCGCGCCGCTGCGCTGGCGACGGGAGAATTTCTTCTGTTTTTTGATCACGATGATGAGCTGACGCCGGATGCGGTCGGTGAGGTTGCCGTATACCTTGCTGAGCGTCCAAGGACCGACGTGTTGTATTCGGACGACGACAAAATCGATCTAGCGGGGCGCCGGTACGCGCCGCAATTTAAGCCGGATTGGTCGCCGGAACTGCTGCTTTCCTACATGTATCTGAGTCATGTGTTCGTAGTGCGACGGTCTCTATTCGAGTCCATCGGTGCCATGCGGACGGGATTTGAGGGCGCCCAGGACTATGACCTGGCGCTACGGTTGACGGAGAGGACGGCTGCGGTCGGCCATATTCCGAAGGTGCTCTACCATTGGCGGGCCTTGCCGGGCTCGACGGCCTCCAGCGGAGCGGCGAAGCCGGCCAGCCTCGAAGCGGGGCGGCGGGCCGTTGCCGAGGCATTCGCACGACGCGGCGTCGATGCGCAGGTGACTCAGCCTGAGTTTGCTGCCAATGGAAACCTGGGGATTTATAGTCATGAGTTTCCCGACGAAGGCCCTCCCGTCACGATTCTCATTCCGACCAAGAATCAGGTAGCCGTGCTGCGTCAATGCGTCGAATCTCTTCGCTCGACCACCTATCGGAATTACGAGATCGTCATCATCGACAATGAGAGTGATGACTCCGAGACCCTGGCCTATCTGCAGTCGCTTCCCCATCGCGTTATGCGTATCGGCAATCCATCCGGACGGTTTAACTTTGCGGCGATCAATAACCGCGCTGTGGAGCAAGTTGCCGGTGAGTTTGTGCTGTTTTTGAATAACGACACGGAGGTGAAGGCTCCGCGCTGGCTGAGTCAAATGGTGGGGTATGCGCAAATGCCGGGAGTCGGCGCCGTTGGGGCGAAGCTCATGTTCGCCGACGGCCGCATTCAGCATGCCGGTGTGGTCCATGGCCTGTACCATGGGCTGGCCGGTCCCGCATTCAAGCTGACACCATCGTGGGAGCACGGGTATCTGGCCTATGCCTCTGTCGTCCGCAATTACTCGGCCGTGACGGCGGCCTGCCTCTTGACATCCCGTCGTCGTTTTCTGGAATTCGGCGGATTCAATGAGGCTGAGTTCGGTGTGGCCTATAACGATGTCGACTATTGCTATCGTCTGATCGACCGGGGGTTTCGCTGTGTGTACTGCCCGGAGGCGCAACTCACGCACTATGAAGGCTACTCGAGAGGGTTTCGTGACGATCCGGCGGAGGTCGCCGCATTCAAACGCAAGTACACATTCCGGAAGGACCCCTGGTATAGCCCGCATCTGTCTCTCGTGGACGAAAGCTTCAACATAGTGCCGCGTACGATTGCGCCACGGCGACAGAAACCAATTCCCATAGTGATGACCGCGTTGAGCTTGAACTGTGAGGGGGCGCCTTGGAGTCAGTATGAATTGACGAAGGAACTCGTCCGGCGGAAAGTCATTCAACCCATTGTGTTTTCCCCCGTGGATGGCCCATTGCGGGCCCTCTATGAGGAAGAGGGGATTTCGGTGATGGTGGATCGGCATCCGCTCTGGGGCGTGACGACGCTTCAGGAATATGAAAAGGCTGTACGAACATTCTCTTTGAAGTGTCTCTCGTGGGGTGCGGAATTGGTCTATGCCAATACGCTCCAGAGTTTCTATGCTGTGGCGGCGGCGCATGAGGCCGGATTACCCTCAGTGTGGAACCCGCGTGAAAGCGAACCCTGGCAGACGTATTTTGATTATTTGCCTGACGGCGTCATCCAAAAAGCCTACGATTGTTTTGCCTGGCCTTATCGTGTGGCCTTCGTTGCGGACGCGACCCGCGACGCCTATGCGGCACTCAACACGCGTCACAATTTCACGGTGGTTCGAAACGGCCTCGACCGGATGCGTATCGAACAGGCGATCAGGGAGTGGCCTGCTGCAAAGGCTCGGACGTCAATCGGTGCGCGCGAAGGTGAAATGGTGATTTTGCTGCTTGGAACGGTCTGTCCCAGGAAAGGGCAGCAGGATCTGGTCAAGGCCTTGTCACAACTTTCTCCAGCCTTGCAGGAACGGGTTCGATGCTACATCGTGGGCGATCGGCCCAGCGAGTATAGTGCTGAGTTGCATGCCGTGGTGAAACGGCTGCCGCCTCGGTTAGGCAGCCGCCTGCATATCATTCCGGAAACGCGTCAAACCACGCAGTATTACCGGGCCGCAGACCTCTTCGTGTGCACATCAAAACTCGAGAGTTACCCGCGAGTGGTGCTTGAGGCAATGGCCTATGGTCTTCCGATCATCACCACTCCCGTGTTTGGCATCCGCGAGCAGGTTCGGGAGGGAGTCAATGCCTTGTTCTATGAACCGGGTGATAGTGACCTATTGGCCGCACGCCTTCGGAGTCTGCTTCAGGATGAGGCGCTTCGGGTCCGCATGGCTTCGAAGAGCGCCAGCGTGCTGGCCATCGGGACTGATTTTAATGAAATGGCTGACAGCTATGCGGACATCTTTGCCGAGGCCTGGTTGAGCGGCGGAGGGCCATTATCATGAGCGTGAGATTCAATCTGGAGACACCCGGCGGAACGCAGTTGGATACGATCAATCGATTTTCAGGCTGGTATATTCCGGACCACGGCCGTCGTCCGCAGCTGTATGTCGCCTGCAACGGAAAACGAGCGGCGGCGTTGGAGTGGGGAAGTATCCGGCCTGATGTCTCATCGGCGTACTCGACTCAATCGCAGGCTATCATCAGCGGGTTTCAAGGCGACCTACTGATGGGGGAACCGGATCAGGCACAGGTGGTTGAGGTAGTGGTCCTGGACGCGGCAGGGCAGGATCGCGAGCTATTTCGCCGCACCTATGCTGTCGGGCCCTATCGGCCGCCTGTCATGCGCGATCGGTCTTACAATCTGTTTGATCTCCTGGTGTGTCCGGAATGCCGGTCTCCTCTCACGAAGCAGACGCTTGGATGGGCTTGTTCGCGTTGTGCCGTGCTCGTGCCATTTCGAGGGGGAGTCCCGCATTTTTTACAAGAGCAGGGCACGCCCTGTCTTCATCTAACGGAACAGACGAGTACCCATCCCTATTCTTCCGATGTGCTCGATATCCTCGGCCGCCATCGTGCGGGGCTGGTGCTGGATTTCGGAGCCGGCCATACGCCGAAAGAGTTGTTACGCCCCCACGTGGTGTATCTCGATGCCGTCCAGTATCAATGGACCGATCTGGTCTGCACGCGCAGTCGGTTGCCATTCCGAGATCAGACCTTCGATGCGGTGGTGAGCCAGGCCGTCTTCGAGCATCTTGAGGATCCGCATTACACCGCGCGAGAGTTGCATCGCATCCTTCGCCCAGGCGGCATCATTCATATCGATACCGCATTCATGCAGCCGTTACACGGTGATCCCTGGCATTTCTTCAACATGACCCAACACGGCTTGCGGAAGGTAATGGCTCCCTTTGAGGAAATCCGGTGCGGCATCAAGAGCTACCAGAATCCCTCTGCGAGCCTGTTGATGCAGTTCGAAGCCATTGCGCCGTTCATCATGTCCAGAAAATGGCGCAACACGATTGCAAAATGGCGCAAAGAATTGCAGGCAGGCGCAGGGGAGTTCGACGACGCACTCGGCGAAGCCGGGCGAACCACCCTGGCGGCCGGGTTTTACTTCGAAGGGCGGCGCCCTCAGTAGAGTGTCTGCGTACCTGATTCGAAAGTGTCATGCCGGAGTGATGAGGTGGCGCAGCCGTGGGGATGCATTTCCAGAGCGGGGAGTAGATGGGGCTGCCTGCACGAACCAATAGGGACTTGCCTCGCAATGTCGGACTCGATGCCTGTCGGGCTTCGGCCATTTTGCTGGTCGTGTTTGGTCATGGTGTCGGGTATTTGGAGCCACTGTTTCCCGGTTTGATCCAAACACTCAAGTTTAGCGGATTTATTGGGGTAGAACTGTTTTTTGTGCTGAGCGGGTTCTTGATCGGGCAGATTTTGATGCAATACGCCGAGGAAAATGTCCCCGGTTGGCTCCGGACATTCTATGTGCGGCGGATGTTTCGAACCTTGCCGAATTACTCGTTGTTTCTGGGGATCAATGTTTTGTTTGCGCTTGCTGGGATTCGACCTGCGGTACTGGATGAGTGGTGGAAATATCTGATATTTGTTCAGAATCTCACCTCCCTTCATCCGAGCTTTTTTCCTGAGGCTTGGAGCCTCGCCATCGAAGAGCTGTTTTACGTTGGGTTTCCATTGTGCTTCTTGGCCATGTCCCGGACGCTGGGCATCAGCCATAGAAGGGCGATCCTTGTCACGGCCATTACTGTCATCGGGGCATCGCTCGTCATCCGTGGTATTGTGGCGTCTGGCATAACCTCGTGGGATGCGGGGGTTCGCAAGATCGCGGGACTTCGCTTTGACGGGTTGATGGTTGGGGTCCTGTTAGGCTGGTTGCATCAAACCAGGTCCAGCCTTCTCGCTGAGAAGACCGTGACACGCACCCTCGTTGTGCTGCTCCTATTCTGTGCGGTCTATGTCTCGGTTACGCCTCTGGCGACGATGGATGCCTCGTATTTTGCCAAGACCTTCTTGTTTACCCTCACCTCAATCGGCTGCGCAGGGCTTGTGATCGGAAGTATCGATCTCCGTATACGGCCCGGTCTCCAGCCGGCGGTCACTCTGATCGCCCGGATCTCCTATTCAGCCTACCTTGTGAACTTGCCAGTGTTGATACTGATGAATCAATTCGTTTGGGATGATCGACCAGTAGGAGCGGGGCCGTTTGTGTTTTTCCACCTTGCGACCTTTTTCCTGGCCTTCATTCTCTATTGGACAGTCGAGCTGCCGTTCTATCGGCACCGAAACAGATATGCTCCGGCGAAGGGGCGGACCGATAATCCGCCTCTTTCGCTGGCTGCGTAGGAATCCGACGTTTGATTGGAACCCGACTAGGTTGTAGACAGTACTCGATTTGGAGGGAGCATGTTCGGAGGCGGATTTGTGGAACAGCAACTGCGCGGCATTCTCCGGCCTGGAGTCAGGCGTCTCCTGCCTTTCCTGGGACGGCTTCGTGCAAAGTTCCGTCATGGCCGCAGCTTTGGTCAAGCGGACATCGCGCTCCCTAAAGGCGACCAACACCGCGTGTCCGATTACTGGGGTCAACAGTTTGAGGCCATGAGGACGGATAACTCATACTGGCTCAACAACAAGCTGGTCGAGGAGTCCACCTATCGCTTGATGACGGATACTCCCAAGCATTGGTTGGGGTGGCTTCTGAACGACTATTTTGCTCAGCGCACGTTCGACCGCTCACTCAGCGTCTGTTGCGGGGACGGAGCGCATGAGATCCAGCTGTACACATCGGACAAGGTGCGATTCGTCAGCGGGGTCGATATCTCGGAGGGGGCGATCAAACAGGCAAGGGCGAGGTTTGAAGCGGTCGATGCACCGGCGGAGCGATATCGGTTTGAGGTGCGAGACGTCAATGCGATGCGTATCGACGATACCTTCGATCTGATCTTCTCGACCGGGGCATTGCACCATACGACCAATCTGGAAGGGCTTCTGGCGACGGTGGAGCGCGCGTTGGCGCCGAATGGATATTTCGTGGTCGTAGAGTTCATCGGACCCAATCGGTTTCAGTGGACCGACCGGCAGATCGAGATTGCGAACCAGGTGCTACGCGTTCTCGACCCCGCCTACCTGCGAGATGGCCGGAAAACCAGATTTCAACGGCCCACCATTGAAAGCATGCTTCAGTGCGATCCGTCAGAGGCGGTGCGGTCAGCCGAAGTCTATCCGCTGGTGAAGAAGTATTTTGATGTGCGCTACGAGCGGTTCTATAACGGCACGCTGCTCCATCAGCTGCATCCGCTCCTGCGAACCGAATTGGCGAATCAAGGGAAACGCGATTTCGACTCGATTGTGAAACTGATTCTCCTCCTGGAAGACCTGCTGATTAAAGGCAACGTCCTGCCGTCGGACTTCGTGTTCCTCATTTGTCAGAAGCCAGTGCCGGGCACTCAGCGATCGGAATAAGCGGAGACATCAACGCATGTGCGGTATTGTCGGCGTGTGTGATCGCATGGAGCCACAGCAGGCACACCGTGTTCTGTCGCGCATGCTGGCGACCATGGAGGCGCGCGGCCCGGACGGTACAGGCCAATTCATCGACGAACATATCGTGATGGGCATGCGACGGCTGGCGGTGATCGATGTCGAGGGCGGCGGGCAACCGCTTCTGAGCCGGGATGGCCGGGTCGTGGCCTTTCAAAACGGGGAAATTTACAACCATCACGATCTCCGCAGCGAACTGGTACAAAGCGGCGCGGTATTTCGAACAGCCAGTGACACGGAAGTGTTGGCCCACGGATACGATCACTGGGGCATGGACGGTCTTCTGGCAAGGCTCGATGGAATGTATGCGATCGCTATCCTCGATCGGCGGAATCATCGGTTACACCTGGCGCGTGACCGGTTCGGAGAAAAACCTCTCTATTACAGCGCGGCAGGCGGCAGGATTGCGTATAGCTCGAACACGACCGCATTGGCATTGTTGCCCTGGGTGAATCGTGACATCGATGCCGGCAGTGTCGATCGCTATCTCGCGCTGCATTATGTGCCGGGCCGACGCACGATCTTTAAAGGTATTCAGCGTGTATTGCCGGGGGAGCGGTTGACGGTGTCTCTTGACTCGCTGACGCTCAGTCATGAGCAGTATTATCGCCCCGCGATTAGGCCGGTCGAGCCTGTCGATTTAAGCACCCTTGTCGAGCAGATTGAGTCCGCAGTCACCAGTCGATTGGTCGCGGACGTACCGGTTGGTGT
>WBZN01001024.1_pt1 | contig 16698 bp, 29 predicted proteins | sample 5204281 | NCBI WGS metagenome assembly WBZN01 (sample SAMN12344347, study PRJNA552823) | activated sludge metagenome | biome: Activated sludge suspended growth; feature: Nitrification reactor; material: Wastewater; isolation source: activated sludge from nitrification reactor of wastewater...
CCAAACGCGGTAGCAACCCTGATGGTATTAGCGGCTTCGAAATCACCACCACCACCACCACCACCACCGCCAGAGCCTAGATTTGTCCAACCAGTATTGGACGGACCGCTCTTGTAGTAAATACTTGGCGAATCAGTCCTAAACAACAATTGATTGAGAGGCGCTGCAACACCAGCCCCAATAGTAGGGTCAACATTACACAGCCAATATAGGCCAACGGATGGATAGGCGTTTGAAGACATAATTTGCTCTTGAGAAGCATTGCTCTTGAGAAGCATTGCTCTTAGAAGCATTGCTCTTAGAAGCATTGCTCTTAGAAGCATTGCTCTTGAGAAGCAATTGACTTATTGGTTGCCAGGATCTGCCAGCTGGACCCAAAAATTGACATCCGTGGGAGTCCAGACGATATCACCCGTAATGTTGGCTGGCGACTTGATTACTGCAACCACATCAGGTTCCACCGGAATAACAAGAAACTTGAGGATGTCACCATCATTCAAATCGTTAGGAACGTAGAACGTAAAATCCGTAGTCGTTTTTTGGTTGGTAGGAACGTCAATTGCTTGAGCCGTTGTAGGAACCCCGTTCGGAAATACTCCCTGACAGGCTGGATATACGTTATAAGCAGCTGCCGGAATAGCAGCCCCAGGAATCGACACCACACCCGTTTTCGCTCCCGCTCCAACGTGAGTATAGGTCGCTTGACGAATATAAGTGACGATGGCTGGGACGTTGGCCGTATCGGCTACCAACGTTCCACTAATCGATCCAAGCCAAGTCCGTACTCGAATATGGGTGGAATCGACAGGGTCTACTGTAATCATCAAAGGAGTGTCTGATAGGGCAGGAATTCCCGATGTGATGATTGCTTCAGTGGCATCAATTGCCTGATCAGGTTCCAATTCAAACGTGTAATCGCCAACACCATTTTTAACGAAGTCTTGATAGCCTCGTTGGATGAAAAATCCGGGAACGGCACCATCAGCATTGAAGCTCATTGATAGATTGCCGTATACCGTCTGGCTTAATGTTTTTCCCATAAATTCCGAGAACAATTAGATGGAAAGCTCAAAAACAGCCATTGCGGGAGTAATGGCCACACCCGATTGATTGACAATCGTGAAGTAGTATGACCCATTAGGGATTGGTTGGGGTGTCAAGTTATTTGCCGAAAAAAGAATCTCACCGTTTGGCAAAGTTGAAGCTGCACCAACGTTATCCCGCCAAAATCGAATCCGCCCGACGAATGTATTTCCTAACGCGATGCCGCCTTGAATGGAAACTCGTTTGGCGAACCGTGGTAATGCTTGTGGAGAACTCTCCACTCCATCCCCCAAACCGGCCGCCACAATCACTGTTCGTTGAGCATTGACATCCTTAGGGCGTCCAGGACCGACAAACGCGGAAAGCTGATACACCATGTTGCTGGTAGTGGCCCCAACGGTCTCAACTTGAGCTTTGATTCGTAGGAATGAGCATGACAGATTGAGGACTAGTCCATTTAGGATGTCAGCCTCGACTTGATTGCTAGCACCACCAATTCCCCATTCCACAATCACGATTGGATTGGCAAATTGAGGGGAAATCGCAGGGTCGTAACCAAGCGCTTGGACGTTGTCTTGAGTCCCCGAAGCGTTTTGGTTGTTATCGGGTACTGGAGTCCCAAGAGGCAATAAAACCTTGGGAGGGCTTACTACTAGACTAACCGCCTGAGCGTATTCGTCATCACCCTGAAGCTCCAACATGTTGACTGGAGAGTTTTGAACTCTCCCAATCCCATAGGCCGGCGGTGCGAAGCTGACAATACAACTCTTCCCGAGAGTCTTGCCCCGAACCAACATTCCCCATTCCGAGATGTTCGGCTTAGGACCCTCCGATTGAGGTGATCTGGCGTGGGGCGGCCAAGGTTCGTCTAGAAATCGTTGATTCGGCATTAGCGACGCCCTTTCTTACGACCAAAAGCCATCAGTCCGAATAGGGAAGCGATACCAGCAGCCGCCCAACCTACTGCATCGGTCCTGGTAGTATCTACCGGAGCCACCGGAGGAATCACAAACTTGTCTTGAACGAGTTGGGGAGTCGCATTGCGATTCCAGAGCGAAACATAGGCATACTTCCCAGGCTCGTTAAATTCGGTTAGCCAAACCGGAGTAGATTCAGCTTCAGAATCGAACGGAATCGAGTGAAGCTGTTTCCCATTCGGAGTAATCTCAATAATCATGTGGTCGACTTTCGCCTTATCAAACCACTGACCAGCCTTTTGCTGATATTGAGCGTAAGTCCAAAACGGTTGTTCATCAGTCTTCACGGGCGTAACAGCACCGATGTGATAAAGAGACATGGTAACTCCAATCGTAAATTGCTTCTAAGAGCATTGCTTCTCAGAAGCAATTTGGGACCTAGTTACTTAGACGACGACGGCAAATGAGGATTCCCATAAGCATCGTACTCAACACCCTTTAGACGCTTTTTGGTAGCGACCTTATCGTAAGAGTTCCCATAACTATCAGTCCCAGTAATGGAAGGCTTTTTACTAGGGTCGTACATGTTGCCATAGGCATCTTTTTCAGAAGCGTGACTCGACGAGGGGTTATGATACGGATTACCGTATGCGTCTCTTTCCTCCGGACCATCCTCCACATGGTCAGTAACTGACCCTTCGTAGTGAGTGGCAAACTGAGAAACGCTTTCCCTCACATCCTTTTCGAATTCTTCCGAAAATTCGTCGGGAATTGGAATAGTCAGCAGGAGCAATAGGGTTTTAGCCATGACTTACTCCTTAGTTGGGGGCGAGCGGGGTGATGCGAATCCAGAAATCGATATCAGCCGCGGCGCTGACCGCAGGCGATGCGATGGTCACGGACCACGTACGAACGCGAACCGTGGTTGCCGTCGCAGCAATCGCGGAAATCATACCAGCGGTTGCGACGTTGAGACCGGCCAGTACAACCGCCGACGTGGAAAGCGCTTGCGCGTTATCCATGGTCAGGGTCACATCGCCAGTACCGTTATCGGTGATGGTGGAAGAAAATCCGCGCTGCACCGAAAACGAGGGAGTGCCGGCAGAAAACTGGACCGAACCAAGAGCCAAATCACCTTGCGCGTTAGCATTCAGATTACCCATAACACTATCCTTTGTTGAGAACGTTTCCAGAAACCAAATCTTTAGGATGATTGCTTCTCAGAAGCATTCCCCTGTTCACGAGCTGCTTTAATCAAGGTTAAGAGCAAGAGTTGCTGCTCGCCGGTCAAGTGAGGTGCAATCTTTTGCAACTGGTCTGGCGATAGAGAGTCTGCAAGATTTTTGAAGATATCACCACCTTCACCAGCCGGTAGAACGTTCTTTCCAGCTAGCTTATTGATGATCAGCGGGGCGAGTAATTCGAGTTTTTCAATCAGCTTATCCTTCCGCTTTTCCTGCCCATCAGTGAGCATCATTTGCATGTCTCTATCGTGTTGCTCACCAATCAGCTTTTCTTGAAGTTGCAAATACTCGTGACGTTGCGTGATGAGTGATTCGTTCGTCTTTTCGGCTTGTTCAAGTCTGCGTGCCAGGACTTGATTGGTTTGACCGGTAGTCATCACCAGCATTCTCATCATTGCTTCGTTATGTCGCATCAGCTGGCCAACCAGACCCTTCTCAGTCGGCTTGCCATCGTCGGTTTGCTCGTCATCATCTTCCCCTTCTCCACGTAGCGAGAATGGGAATCTCGGACCGTTCTTAGCGCCCAACTCTAGCGCCACTAACAGATAGCGTTGCAATCCAGTCCCGAGCGCATCAGCATCATTTTGAGCACGCGTGATGATTTCATCCGTATAGATTGAAATCGTGTCGCCAGTTAGACCTTCGGGAATTTCGATAGTGTCAACCTCCTGACCCTTCATGGCCCGAAGTGAAAACTTTTCCAGCGGGGTTGTCCGCTCACGGAAAATTTGTTGACGCAACCAACGCTCTAGCTTTTTGGACACATCTGCCATTTGGGCACTCCCAAATTGCTTCTCAGAAGCAATTAGACCTTGACGATAGTGAATTTAGCGTGAGGATGGGAGGCAATCCGCCTATGACAAGCGGCCCTACTAGCAATTACCGAGGAAATATGGCTAAGACTTTCTTTTACGTGGCTAAGTTTACTTGTAAGGGTCCGGGTCTAGAACGTTAACGATTGGCGCAGTAGAAACAACCCACCGATGATAAGCATGACGTGAGCCACATCCATCACCAGACCAATGAACGTGTCCATCAGCGTCCCGAGCGGTCCCGGAGTGACAGCACCGACGGTGTTATGAACACCTCGATGGTACCACTTGGAAGGCTGGCCACGCTTGACCATTCCGAGTCCAGACGTCAACCGACCGAATCGGTCAAACACCATCCGAGCTGATTCAGGAACGACTACAGCGCCCGATGATAGCGCGAGACCATGTTGATAAAGGCTCATATGATTCATTTCGCCCAAGGGTTGACGCGAACAAACTCGGCCATGTCCCGTTTCGCTTTGATTCGCTTGGGACGTCCGATGAGGAAGATGAGACCAACTCCCCCAGCTACAGCAAGAATGGTTGCAGGTGACATGGTGGTATCCGATTCGCCAGAACCTACCACCACAGGACTACCAAGTCCAACTTTGTACAGGTTACTCATGGCCTGCCAGACGCTCCCATAAACTTCCACACCAGAATCCCGCCGACGATGACAACCACGACCCACAGCATGGTCTTGATAAACTTCGCCAGGTCACGACCTGCACGGCTGCCAGCACCCCAAATGGTCTCAGGCAACCCGGTAGGGTCAGGACTGCCAAGGTCAAACCCTGCTGACTTAGCAGCATCACGCGCGCCGATAAGCCTGGCTTGCCATGACTCGATAGTGTCCCAATCGAGATTGAACCGCTCCCACCACGAGCCACGAGTCTCAGCCTGGAATGCTTGCCATTCGTTTAGCAGTGGGACCATGGTGGAATGCCACCAAGCAAACCGAGGGTCTTTCTCATCCATGAAAGGATGGTCTTGCGTCCAACCCAACGCCAGTGCCATATCACCCTGAAATTGGGCAAACTCAGTACCCAATTTCTTGATAGCGTCATTCCTATCCCCCACGGTATGGAATAGCGCGTTTCCGATGTGATACGCCGAATGCTTCTGAGAAGCAATCCGGTTGTGACGCTGTCCTAGCGCAAGACCTAGCTGATACGCACTCATACAATCCCCCTCTCAGGAATCACAGCCGCGGTGTTTTGAGCGTTGTTGAAGATTCGGACGAAGTTGGGAGACTGACCACACAGCGCTACGATTTTGGGAGGCTTGCCACCGTCGTGCATATAGGCTCGGGTTCCACTGTCTAGCTCACTCGGAGGAAGCGTGGCAAGCGTGGTACGGAATTGGTCAAAGTCCCTCGGAAAATGACCGAGCTTCTTAGTGACAGCCTTCAAGCCTGAGTGAGCGAGTCCAGGCAAGCCATGTTGCATCTTGACCAACGCGTAATAGTCTCTTCCGTGACGGTCCCAGTTACCACCATTGTCGTTAAGGTCACGATTAGCTCCCTTGCGACACGAGTCAATCAGGTCAAGACCTGACTGGACTTGACGTCTCATCTCATCACCAGTCAAAGCGCGCGATTGCTTGGATGTGCCTGGAATGCAATAGGTGCGAAACTCACTGGTCTTGTAACCGAGGCGATTGAAATCGTCGGGGTTGTAGAGTTGGAATAGCCCGATTTCCCGAGGCTGGCCATCAGGACCCTTAGCACCCGGGGCGCCAGTCGCACAAGCGTTGCCACCCGATTCAGCGTCCATCCATTTCATCACGTATTGCCAAGGCCTATCACCCGCCATAGCGATGATAAGAACCTCCCAAGCTTTCGTGCTATAGCCACCGGTGTACGCCAATTGAGTTTCCTTTTTAGACAGCGCAATCGCTCCTAAAGCGAGAGCCAATGCATACAGAATCCACATCAATGCTTCTCAAGAGCAATCAGAAGTGTTTGCGGATTTCGCTGACAACCTTACTGATGACACTCTTACGAGCATCAGCCTTGCCACGACCCAACCCGCGGTTGTAAAGCTCGCGAGCGGCCAGACCGACCCCAGGCGACTTATCAGAGGCAAAAATAGCCTCAACCGTGCCGCGAAAGGGATGGTTATAGAGCCATCCACCAATAGCCGTGTCCATCACATCAGCGTACGGGTTCCACTCCTGGACGGGTGCAAACGTGTTTGTGTCGGGGTCATAGACTTGCTTGACGTCATTCGAATAGAATCGCCCCGTAGCCTCATCGTAGACTTGAGTCCGCGGCGCTTGGATGACCTCGCCGGATGGCCCGTACCCATAGCCATAACCACCATACGGGTCGAATCCGCCATAGGGTCCTGGCTGGATACCACCGTACGGGCTATAGCCTTGCTGATACGGGTTATAGCCTTGCAGACCTCCGTATGGGTCAAACCCCATCCCACCATAAGGGTCTGCATACGGGTCATACCCCAGGTCTTGCGGCAATGGATTGCCTTGCTCGTCGATAGGCTGGCCATACTCGTTGACATACCCACCCTGTCCATCGGACATGCCGCCCGGAGGGATATACGGATTGCCTGACTGGTCGACCTTGATACCCGTCGCAGGGTCGACCGTCCAATACGTTTGGTCACGAGCCGTGCTATCGCGGAACGCTTGAGTACCAAGCGCCGCATTGCGATTGACAGCATCCTTGATAGCGAGCGCATTCGCGTCAACTTGCGCGCCAAACGCTCTGGCATTCGCACCGCGCAATTGAGACGCCTTGTAAAACTCATCATTGGTCATACCAGGCTTGTAGCCTGGTACTTGTTGATGCGTATGCACCACAGCACCACCCGGAGTGGTGAACGTGATGGAAGGCTTGCGCGCGGGATTCGGCGTACCCCGCGGTATTGCCGAGTTAGTGACAGTCACCGAGCTTCCTCGCGATGACTGGCCAAACCCGGGACGCCTCGGGTCAGCACCAATATTGGTCCAATCATGACCAACCGTGGTGATGCCTTTGCTGTAAAGCGATTGCTTGGAATCAACGATGTCTTGCGCCTTGGAAATCGCAAGCATCTTGACCACAGCCTGTTTCGCCGTCGGGTCTCCAGCATTCGCACGCGCCTTGACAGCCTTGACAGTCTCTAGCGCTTTCTTCTGACCGTCCTTTGCATGCGCGATGACATCGGCAATCTTGACCGCGGCGGCGATTTCTGGATTGGTCGCCACCAGTGCAGGTTCCGCGTCGTTATACAAATCCTTGACGGCTTTGTTTTGCGCGACCGTGCGAGCGGTTGTCACGATGGACCGGAAGAAATCACCGATGCCACCAACGCCAACCGATTGACCACGACCACGCAAACGCCGCGAATGGTCCCTGACCAGAGACGCGGCCATCTCCAGATAGGGAGCTAGGCCAACCTGCTTAGTCAGCTGACGACCCAAGCTGTCAACGCAAGACACGGTGAGAATGCAGTCACCACCTGGGACGCATTCCAAGGACGCGTCACACGTCGCGGAGAAATTCGTGATGGACATTAGAAACACCCATTGCAACGGGAAAAAGTTTCAGTGGTACGAGGAAACTTGGTTCGGTCATCAGGCGATGACAGCCAACTCTCAGCACCCTTCGGGCCAGCTGCTTTAAGAAGTCCTAAGATGCCAGACCTGGTAACAGGGACCTTGACGTCACCAACATCAACCACACTACCGGTGAAACCAGTGACCAACGCTTGACACTGATTCCAGTAGTCCACCAAATCCGTGCAAAGCGCTTTGTACTGGCTGACATCGTCGGTGACATCATCTTCAGAAATCCCAAGCTTCTTAAGCCGACGACGATTGTGCTCGAAAGCTCCGAGATGGGACTCAGACGCATAAGCAGGCTTACGCGTCCGTAGCGCCGCTACGAACCGACCCCACCCACTTCCGGTGATGCCAGGAATCGGAACCGGGACCGATTGGTCATTTGCTTGAGTCGATTGCTTCTGAGAAGCAATGGGAGGGAAGCTCCCGGCCTGCGACGGGTTGGCCAACTCACCCCAATCCGACACATCACCGGATTCTGGTAGCGACTCGCCACCAATCGACAACTTACCATCACCCGATACTTGAGGGTCGGACGGAATCGCAAAATAAGGGGGTGGTCCAAACAACTGGTAAATCAGTTGCTCGATTTGAGCATTCCCCGTAACCATCGCTTCAGTCAGCGCCGCTTGAATCAGCTGAGGTTCCGGCTGTTGACCAGCACCGACCAGCCTATCCAGTGCCTGAATCGATGAGGCTGGCTTGACATACCCCTTGGGCGCTCGGACCCAATTCTGAGTCACCGGATTCCAAATCATTCCAGCATGCGCGCCAGGACGGTCAAACAGATTTGCCGCACCACTACGAGTGGTGATGACCTTCTTACGGTCATGACCAACCTTGTACCCCGCATAACCGAGGACGAGAGCTAGCACGATGGGAATAAACATCAGTATTCGCCTTTCATCCCGAGCATTGCGGAAGGGTCTTCAATCGAGCCATCAGGCATCAACACCATCACGTGAACCATTGTAACGACTCCGTTAGGAGTGTCGTGTCGCTTGTGTTTAATGCAACACACAGCCGGAATACCCTGACACCGGTATTCAGCACAAAGCGCCGCTGCAAGGTCTTCACAGTCTCCAAATCCCTGACGATAGAGCGAGGGAATATCCAACCACTCTTCCTCGCCAGGGGGTTCCGATTGGTAATAGACACCGGATTCATACAGCGGAGCCACTGTCTTGCCTTCCAAGGCGAGACGGTTGATGTGCCACTCATTGATTTTCACCAATGTCTCAAGGCACAAAATCAGAGGAAAGAATCGCTTGTATTGGCGATTCGAATACCCCTTGGGCGAACGTTCCAACAGATTGGCAGTGCCTACCCGAATATCGTTGTCAGGTAGCTGAATGTTGAAACACAATCGCATGGAGCTACCTTTCGGGTAGTGACTTGGCAATCATCAGGGTGCAGGTGGTCAGCCTAGACACCGACACAATGCTTCTGAGAAGCATCGTGTTTCGCCAAACGAACGAAACTCAGCCGTTCGCAGACTTGCCCAGAATCATCGCGCGGAAGGTGCGAGCACCACCACTGATGTTCGTCACCTGGACAATGAAGTCCTGTGACGTCTGGACCGTATCCATGTCCATCTCAACACCGAACGCGGTCTGAGAGAACGCTTCCGCCGGAAGGTCACCACTCTGCACAAGCTGGGACACGTTGCCCACCTTGATATCCTGAATGGTGAAATCCGGGCCAACCGTCGCAGGGACAAAGATTCGCTCAGGCTTGAAAGCGAACGTCTGGGGGCGAGCGGTAATCGTTGCCGTACCAGCCGCGGCAATCGTACCGTTGGACACCATACCGAGGACTTGCTTGCGAGCCTTGGATGGTTGCATCGTCGAAAGCAGCTGACCGCTCTGAGCTTGCTTGAAAGCAAGCGCTTGCTGCCAGGCTTGACCTTGCTGGAGTTGCTGATTCACAGTCTGGCGCTGAGCCATCGCACGCGCGAGACCCGGTGCCATGGCAGCACCACCGTAAGCGGCCAGCGGCGCGCCAATACGGTAGTGACCACCTGCAAGAATCGACTCCACCTCATCATCGTAACCAGAAATGAAATTACCAGAAATCAGGTCGTAAGGCATGTTCAGTAACCTTTCAGTGAGAGAAAGGCTACGAAGTATTAGCGCACCCGCTTACCCCTCATAGCGAGTTTGGGATTGCTCTTGAGAAGCAATCCCGGTGAATTTACGCTGGCACCATGCCAGCCGCTTGACGCGCGGCCATCGCGGCTTCCATCGGGGACAGGCCACTTGCCTTGACACCCGAACCAAGCGCGCCAGCCGACTTATCACGCCACGTCGCACCAACACCGCGACCTAGGGTCGTGGCATACGAGGCAAGGCAACCATTGCCCACGTTGCTGAGGTGGCTGGAATGCTTCCCAGCACCCCCGAGGAGTGCAAACGCGTTGAGACCAACACCGAGTCCAAGCTCAAGTGGAACGCCGAAAATTTCGACTCCACCTGTCTTGCCCTGCACAACGCCCATGGCGAATGCAGCACCCGACGTTTCGACTGTGCAAAGCAGCCGCTCAGTAGTCTCTTCCGCTTTCTCGCGGATGTTCGCAATCCGCTTCTGGATTGTTTGGAGCCTCGAAACAGCCGCTTTCGCATCAGCCTTGGAAATCTGCAATGCCATTTGAATCCTCAGAGGGTAAGGGTGCTCGCAATTGAGCGTTGAGCCACCATAGTGAGGGTTTTGGCTTGACAGGTCAAGTTTTTGAACAAAATAAGCCATTTAACGCAAAATGCTTCTAAAAAGCATTGCTCTTAGAAGCATTGCTCTTAGAAGCATTGCTCTTAGAAGCATTGCTCTTAGAAGCAATGCTCTTGAGAAGCAATTACACGACGTGTTTAGGGACGTTTCGACTCTTTGCAGCCGGTACAACTTCCTCAGGCATCAAAATATCACCTTCTAGCAGGATTTCGACAACCTTGGAAATCGGCAAATCGTTTTCCTCGGAAATCCTAGCCAGTTTCTCATAGGTGTCATGATTGACGTCAATCCGCATCATGATTGGCATACCTCACTAGATTCCATTCTTCTGAAGTTTGATGGTCTGCACAGCCGGCTCAACGATGATTTTCATTTGCTCAATCACGTTGCGACCGATGTCAGTGAGTGAAATCTTCCACGTATCGGTTAGCCCGATGATGGGGACGTGTTTCGTCAAACCCATCTTTTCCATCGCTTTAATAGACTCGTCACTCCCTCGGATGATTTCTCGCCTCTCTTCCTCGGTAAATGCCTTTTCACCAGCCTGGACGGACGAGGCTCCAAACTTGAAATCAATCGAACCGCCACGCTCTGCAATCAAGCGAAGCATCTGGCGCTGATGGAAATTGAGCGTGATTTTGATGTGGTCAGCACCACCCTCGATTTTCACTTTCCCACCCCAATCACACAACTAGTGCACACCACGATTCGCTTGCCATGCTCTAACACTCTACGATGGCCGATATCTGACTCACGCATCGCGAGCTTACAAACCGGTGTAGCGGACTCCCTATCACCAAACCGGTGATGCGTCCCGAGGCAATCAGCCCATAGTGGTTCGTCCCAATGGATGTCCGCTGTACCATCGTCGCTGACATCTATCACTCGTTTGTCCCTATCAGGCTTTGGTTGATTGAGTGCTGTCTCAAGTCCGCCAGTCACCTGGTCAGCAACGTCTAACCAGTCATTCAATGATTTACTCACTTGCTTGTTTCCTCTCTGATAATTCCAGCCAGAATTTTGAGCGTGATTGCTACAGCCTCGTTGAGAATCGCATTCTCATGACCAGTGTCTTTACAGAACATGGCCGATTTCATCCAATCAGCTGACTGAGCTTCCAAACTCGTCGCTATCTTTTCGCCTAGCTTCTTTCCTCCTAACACTTTCCCTCCTAGTTCTGAAACCTAGCTCAGCACCGATATACGGACGCTGGAAAATCCTCACGTAGATAACCGAGCCGAACCGAACGAAACCCATCGAGCCAATAATCACCACATCAGGATTGTCACACCACATCTAGCGCATCCTGAAGCTCGCCAATATGCCACGGCCTGGAATGACCGTCGGGATAGAAACACCGTTTCCCGAGCGCATCCCGATTGAGCTTCTTAGTCAGCTCGCGTTCATTGGGAGCGAAATCGCCTTTGCGCGCATTCTCTTTAATCCGAGCCATTCGGGTATAGCCAATCTCTTCGAAGTTGAGAAGCTTCTCAAACTTCTCAAGGGTCATTCGGGAAAACCCCTTCGCTTTGACGATTTGCGTATCCGTCCCAGCGTCATCATGGGCGTCAAGGTGATAAACTTTGGCTTGGACGAATCTTCCTTTACGGATGTGTTTCTCAAGCTTGATTTGTCCAAGCTCGTTACCATCGCGATAAAGCTGAGTGGTAGAGAAACCATCAGTATCGCAATAGTGTAATTCGGATGATTGTCCCATGTACTCATACAGAGTCCGACGAGCAATAGCCGTGATATGGACGCTGATAGGGACGTGCATGTGAGGTATAGGAACAATCTTTTCATTAATAAAAACCCCTGGCGTCATCATCTGCCAATTCTTACCAACCTCCAACGGGTTGACAATAATCTCAGACTTCACATCAGACTCCGCAAACTTCCCATACAGTGAATTGAGCAAATACTTGTAAGCGAGTTTCTGGAACCCTTCACTATTCTTCCGCAGGTTATACAGCGTCGTCGCATAATCACGAATGTCCGTGTTGGGACGGAAAGTCATCGATTCATACATCTTGTCAATTCTACCGCCAGACTTAAGTAAGACTTGGATATCGATGTTTGAATACCATCCACGCCACTTGCCACATGGAAAGAAAAGACGTCCTCCCATCCTGACAGGTAGTGGAGGCAAGTAGCTTTCTGGGACGGTAATCGATACATCAGCCATCCATAAGTCTTCCGGGTCGCCACGCGGTCTACCTTTGTAGGACCCAAGCAATTCGCCTGGGACTGGGAATGTCATCGAATACGGAAACGATGAATTCACGTCGTAATAGAATGCCTCATCGCAATACTTGCTGATGACCTCAACCCGTGACGCGAAATAGGCATTGCGCGCTGTTTCGTTTACCTGGCCAGACGTTTCGATGTCTTCTGTGAGGAATCTGCGACGAAACAAATCCATCGCGCTAGACGCTTGGGTCATTCTCAGCTGACCACCAAGCTCATACACGATGGATTCAAACGCCGCGATACCCGCCCACAGAATTCGACAATCTTGCTCGTTATAGTCTCTTAGTTCGAACCATGACGCGGTCGCATAGAATTCGACCGATTCATCAGCGTTTCCTTTCGACATCCCGACCCACTTTCCGATGTTGCGGAGGGAGTCTCGGAGTAGCCAGTAGCTATCGACGAAGTGCCATCGGTCCTTTCCAGGTACCATCTTCTTTCGCCTGGGACACCAGACGGGACGGTAAACGTGGGCGATGATGACTGAGCTTCCAGACGTTGAACCTTGTACCGAATAACCCAACTCCTTTAGACGCTCAATGACAAATTGGAAATCGGCTAGACCCCCAGCATGGGCGTAGAACCAATGTCCACGATTCTTGTGGGTCAATTCCCCTCGGATGAAACCATCAATCGTGTCATAGCAGCGATATCGATTGCCATCGAATACCCCAGCCATGCGGATAGTCATCTTCTGAGGAATCCACTCCAAATCATAGACCAGAAACGTAGGACGCTTCCTAGTGTTGGTAGAACACGTAATCATTGAAAAGGAATGACCTTCGTTATCAACTCAAACGTGCAATCCCCTTCATGACCATCTTTAGCCGTGCAAATGGCCGAATGCTTCTCAGAAGCAATTTCGTTTAGCTTTGCACAACGATTCTTTTCGCGGAGGAAGTTATAGGCTAGGAGAGCACGGTCCCCCTCACTCATGGATTTTGAAACCATTTCATTGCTCACGGTTCTAAAGGCCTCCCAGGGCGCGCGCCGCGGACGTTGATGGGGTGGGGTTGGGGAGAGTGTCGAATGTCATGGCATTGGACCAATCTTTAGATGAATTCGTTTCCCGATGGGAAGCTCGTTACCAACAATCATCGGACCGAGTCGGGCGCCAGTGACTTGCTCAATGCACATGTCTTGTTTATAGCAAACGGTAATCTCTCCCATGTCAGAGATGACAATGCTCTGTATCAGGGTTTCACAGATAGCTGGTATAGGGATGTTGAACAGAGTCACGGCTATTTCCTGTCTTGAAAGGCTTTACGACTACGCGCCTGATGGATGGGGATAACGTGTCCCGATTTATCAGCCTGATTCATGAATGATTCACCTGGAGAATTGGCAATCACGCAAATCTCTCCAGCTTGAGCAACACAGGTCGGACAACCAATCTTCATGGCTTTGATGTCCGATTTGGATTGGTCGAATGGTGGGAGGGTCTCAACAGGCTTGGTAACAATCGGGGACAGGCACACCATGACTGTCTCCCCACACTCGCAAGCAAACACGGGCATTCCGAATTCATGTTTGCCATTGGCGAAATATCGGTGTTTATGGGGTATGAGGGTTTCCGTAAGCGTCATAAGTGGTCACTGTTTCGGTTTGGTATTGCTTGGATTGGATACGTTCGATTAACGCGAGGATTCGAGCTTTCATCTTCTCGCGCATCGCCTCGGGGTAGGGTGCTAGCGGCAACACCTCTAGCGTCAATGCTAGAGCCATCACAATGAGCGTCTCATCGACGAATTCACCGCTTGGGTTGCTCATCCTTGGGATTCCAATGCAGCCGGATGAATACCGAGTGAGCCTCTCGCTTATAGTGGGACTCCATGCCCCCGATGATTTTCTTTCTCAGCAAGAGATGTTCTTCAACGATGTTAGTGGGAGTCGCGCGCTGGTAGTTGGTCTGGACTTGGTTCAATCCGCGGAATTTCCGATAAACCTCGTCGTCGGATTTGATTTCGTATCGAGCACCCGTCGAAATCCAATACCGTCTCCCAACGCTGAGAGATGTGAATGCCTCATACAAATCAAATTCCACGTCTCTAGTAGGTCGTTCGTCAACCTTGACATAAAGCTCACCATCCACGGACCCATCCGCATATGGGTGGATGATAATCCGACCCTCATAACCTTCCGGGAGATTGGCTTTAGCATCTTCAAGCCTTCCAAGGATTGACGCGTACGCCTCATCTTGCGACACGTCTCCAAGGTTGATGTCATAACCTTCCGGCGGTTGGATTTCTTCATGGCGACGCTCAAAGACTGGCTTTTTAGGTTTTCGAGATTTGGCTTTGGGTTTCTTAGGCCGGGTTTTCGGCTTTTTCGGTTTGGATTGCTTCTTAGAAGCATTGCTCTTAGAAGCATTGCTCTTAGAAGCATTGCTCTTGAGAAGCAATTTAGGCTTTTTAGCCTTTGGCTTCTTAGAGACTGGCTTTGGCTTCCTAGGTTTCGCCTTAGGCTTCCCAGTCTTCTTTTTCAGTTTCTTGAACATTCCTGGGAGCCTCTAATAAACGATTAGCTAGTTTGGTGACTTGCTCTATCGTGACTTGGCGCCAATCGATAGGCTTGCTGGAGTCAAACTCGATAGCGTGGGCGAGTCTTAACAGGTAATGACCATCAGCCTGATAGCTCGCTCTGATTCGAGGCTTCTTAGGCATGACGAATCAGTCATGATTGTTTCTTGAGCAATAGGACTTCCCTCAGACACTGCCTCATCAGTGTTGTGGGATTAACTCCACGCCTATCCGCTTCCTCGCGAATAAACTCCCTCTCTTCAAGACTCAGCCTGAGAGGAAAGGAAATAGTCCGATTGGCTACAGCTTCTGTGAATAGTGCTGACATAAATCCTTCGTTCGGGGCCTAGGATTCGGACCTAGATAAACAGCGTCAAAGGCTGTTGTCCTACCATTAGACGAACCCCGATTAGTGCTCGGTGGGCCATACCGAGTCTTTTATTTACAATGGACCCTAACTAGCTCGGAATGAGACTAGTTAATGCGAATCAGAACGGGATTTCCTCACCCTCATCAGCCGCGGCACGGGTCGGACGTCGGGTGGCAGGCTTAAGGGTCTTGATAACCGGACCCTTGACGCGCCAAAACGTGTGACGGGTGTTGGGAATCTTGTCTTCCGACACATAGCGGAACCACACGTCATAGACCCCACCATCACGAGTGTACGGAGACAGGTCTTCAAGAGCCTTATGCTCGCCCACGTTGACAATCATTCCCGTGGTTAGCTCAACGTCAAGGTTCTCATCCTGGTCATCCGGATCCTTTTTCGTCCCCTTCAGAGCGCTCTGATTCTTGGTACCTGAGTAGACTCCTGCCAGGTCATTCAAACGGATCTGGTAGAACGCACGTTGCTTGCCATCATCACCACGACCCTTCATGACAAAGCGTCCGATGATGCGACCGCTAACAACCGCGCCAGGACCCTTGACCAGCCAGCCATCGCCTTGCTCGCGACCAACTCGAGTATCAAACCCCTCGGGAATCTCGTCATCACGCTCAGCCGCTTTCTTCTTTCCCGTATCGGCGTTCACCTTGCCCGTGTCGGACTTCGTCATTGCAGCTTTATCATTGCCAGTTGTAACCACGATGCACTCCATGCGTGATTGCTTCTCAGAAGCAATCTGTTTGGGTCCCAGACACCAAATCTCAGGACTGAAGACCCCTTATACTACATGTAACCGTTGTATGTCAACTGTATATACAGTGTATGTATAGTGTGATACGTGGCTTGACTGTAGGTGGGAGGGTGTAGTATATAGGTGGCTGGGTGTTTAGGGATTGCTCTTAGAAGCATTGCTTCTGAGAAGCAATGGCAAGATTTTCACGGTCGGGTGTGAATTGATGGATACGGTTTTCGGGAAATCGAGGTATAACTGTGGCGGATGCGTTTGGCATCTCGGATGCACTACCTAAGAACATGACCACTTGTGATACTCTCGGACATGACTGGATTCAAATTGACCCCAACCTGATTCGTGACGCTGCTAGTTGCAAGCGATGTGGCATGGTAACTCCTACTGACTGCATTCCGGTGAGGCGTATGACGATTCATGAAAAGCGTGACGCGATTCTGTTGTCACTCAAGGCTCAATTCGCTACGAAGGTCCGAGCTATTCATCTC